>OCTX012284488.1_pt1 | contig 36844 bp, 32 predicted proteins | sample 1539691 | NCBI WGS metagenome assembly OCTX01 (sample SAMN02144231, study PRJEB22623) | gut metagenome | biome: sheep rumen | host: Ovis aries | place: New Zealand
CTCGGGGTGTCCCCCGCCTCTATAGGCGGTGGGAATATCAAGTATGACTCAGTAGCGGGTGACAATCCCCGACTGAGTTGTAGCCTCCGGTGGATCGCAGACGCGCACAGTGGGAGGTGCTTACGCACCGTGCGCGTCGCGGCAAGAACGCCGAGGCGTTCTTGAATCATTCGGGGTGCTCCCGCCTCTATGGGCGGCAGGAACGCTGAGGCGTTCTTGCATGCAGCTTCTTGGGAAGGCTCACAGTTAGGAAGAAAGAAGAATGCGCCAGCTGTCTTTTCAATTGCAGGGTTCTGTGGTAAAGTAAGACAAAAGCAATTCTGCATCTGGTGTGCAGTGCCATCCTTAGGATGTGCAGCGCCTGCCGGATGTTTCAGCCTGAAGGAGGAAAAAGGGGAAATGAATATTATCTGGCAGGACCGCAAACGGTATTTCGGGCTTCCGATTTCTTTTACGAAGTACAGTATTGGTGACGACCGGCTTTTTGTGGAGACCGGATTTTTCACCACGAAGATCGATGAAGTTCTTCTGTACCGTATCCGTGATATCTCTCTGACGATCACACTGGGTCAGAAGCTGTTTGGTGTGGGCACGGTCACCGTCTATTCCTCCGACAAGAGCATCCCGAGCCTTGAACTCAAGAATATCCGCAAACCCAGAGAGGTCAAGGAGATCCTTCACAAGGAAGTGGAGGCGATGAAGATGAAGAAGCGGATGCGCGTCAACGAGATCCTGGACAGCCCGTACGATGATGCGGATGGCGACGGGAATCCGGACGGTGAGTTTGACGATCTGTATGAGGATGACAATTTGTGATCCTATGCACAGCAGTGCGCAGGAAATAGGAGAAGCATTTCGGGAGAGGGCGAAACGCAGACGCCCTCTCTTTTCGTTTATATTTTCTTAATTTGCTATCGATTTATGATACTGGTATTCTTTATTTAGATATCACGATGAGTGGGGAAGCAGCAGGACATACTTCATAGAGGCAGTATTTTTCTGAGGTAGACAGATGAGAGCAGTGCGTACCAGAACTGAATACCTGTATGATCCTGTCGGGATCAGCGAAAAAACGCCGCAGCTGATGTGGAACTGTGAGGGCGGTATCCGGCAGACCGCCTGCCGCGTCCAGGCCCGCCGGGCATCCGGCCACAGAGAAGGACGCAGGGCAGAGGATACCTGGGAGGAGAAAGAGCTCCTGTGGGATACCGGACGTGTGGAGACATCTGCCATGCGGATCCGCTACGCAGGCAAGCCGCTGGGTTCCCGAAGCCGGGTCGAGTGGCGTGTCTGCCTCTGGGACGAGAAGGATGAGGCCGGCGAGTGGAGCAGCCCCGCATATTTTGAGCTGGGTCTGCTGGAGATCCATGACTGGGCGGCACGGTGGATCGATCCGGAGCTTCCAAATGCAGACAGAAGGAAAAAAACGCTGCCGATCCCTGAGGGCCTTGGACGGCGGGAGAGCCGGCGGTTTGTCCGGGAGTGGGCCGGCAGGCGTCCGGCATCCTGTCTGAGAAAGCACTTTGTCCTTGAGGCGTGGAAGCGGCCATCGGAAGGCGGGAGAGAAACGGAGATCGCCAGACTGTATGTGACATCCCACGGGATCTACGATGTCTGGATCAACGGCAGTCATGTCGACGGCTATTTTCTGGCACCGGGCTTCTGTCAGATCCCAGAGAGGCTCCAGGTGCAGACCTATGATGTGGCGGAGCTTCTTGTTCCGGGAGAAAATGAGATTTTTGTGACGCTTGGCGACGGCTGGTACAGGAGCGTTCAAAACCCGATGCTGCACATGGACCCCTTTGGGGAAGATCTGGCCCTGCTTTTGCAGCTGGAGGTCGCCGGACGGCCTGTGGCCGTGACCGGTCAGGACTGGACCGCGTCCCAGGATGGACCTCTTGGCATGAACGACATCGTGATGGGCGAATACGTCGATGCGAGAAGAGAGCCGGTCAGCGGATGGCATCCGGTGACCGTGCAGAGTTTTGGTTACCGGAATCTTACCGGGACGGATACCTGCCCGGTGACTGGCCATGAGATCCTGATGCCGGAGATCATCACCACACCTGCCGGTGAGACGGTGCTGGACTTCGGACAGGTGATCGCCGGTTTTGTCCAGATGGACATCAACGCATCCGAAGGAGAGACGCTGATCCTCTCCCATGGAGAGACGCTGGACGGAAATGGCAATTTTGTCGCGGGTACGCGCCAGGATCCGCCGGATCCGCGGACCTGTCAGCAGGTCTGGTACATCTGTAAAAACGGAAGAAATTCCTATCATCCGACCAAATGCTGGTTTAGCTTCCGCTATGTGAAGCTGGAGGGAGACTGGGTCTTCCGGAACCTGACCAGGAAAAACGGCAGAAGCATCTTCCGGCAGGGCGCCTTTACGGCGATCGCGGTCTATTCGGACATGGAGGAGACCGGCCAGTTTACCTGCGGCAATTCCGATATCAACCGGCTGCTGGAAAATGCCCGATGGAGCATGAAGGGAAATTTTGTAGATATCCCCGCAAGGGACAGATGCGGCTGTGCCGGTGATCTTCAGGTGTTTGCCGGTACGGCGATGTACCTGATGGACAGCTGGCCGGTCCTGCGGCGCTGGCTACGGGAACTGGCCGCCACGCAGTTTATGGATGGCTGTGTGCGGCAGATCGCGCCGTTTAACGGAAAGCGAAGCGATTTTGACGGGAGCGCCGGATGGAGCGATGCTTTTGTCACCCTTCCATGGCAGATGACGGAGCGCTACGATGATCCGTCGGCTGCCGGAGAGCTGTACGAACAGATGCGTGCCTATGTCCTGTTCTGCCTGAATCGTGCAGAAAAGACCAGGCTGCGGCATGCGGTCCTACGCCGTGATCTGAAGCCCTATCTGAATGATCAGGGGGCGCACTGGGGAGACGGTAAAGGACCCGGGACAGGAAGAATCGCGGCCGCCATCCGGAAACGTTCGGATCTGTCGGCCGGGGAGGCGACAGCCTGGCTGTCTGCCGTCTGCCGCAGTATGGCGCAGCTGGCGGAGCGTCTGGGAAAGATGGAGGATTCCAAGAGATTCCAGGCAGCCGGGGAAAAGGCAGCGGAGGCCTACAGCGCCGGATTTTTGCGGCGGGGGCGCGTGCCAAGAAGCCGGCAGCAGAGCGATTACGTGCTGCCGCTCTCCATGGGCCTTCTGAAGCCGGGACAGAGCTACCTGACGGCAGAAGCGCTGGCGGAGAATATCCATCGGAATCACAATCACCTGAATACAGGTTTTCTGACCACCCACGAGCTTCTTTATGTGCTCACCGATAATGGCCAGGCCTCGACGGCCTATGATCTGCTTTTGCAGACCGAGGAGCCCGGATGGATCAGTGAGATCCGCAGGGGTGCAACGACCATCTGGGAACGGTGGGATGGCATCGACAGAAAAGGCAATGTCAACGGTTCGCTGAACCATTATGCCGGCGGATCCGTGGCCGGCTGGCTGTTTGGCCGCGTGCTGGGCATCGTCGTGGAGGATGGCAGGATCACGATCCGGCCATGGCCGGATGGCAGACTCCGGTATGCGGAAGGAAGTTACCTGTCTCCCTTTGGTCTGATCGGCTCCGGATGGGCCTATACCGGAGACGGGATCGAAGTTCATGTAAAAATACCGGCAAACTGCACGGCAACCGTCGTTCTGCCGGATGGCAGACAGGTGCAGGCAGGTCCGGGCGAACACCGGTATACGCTGGCCGGATAAAATAAATAAGACGCACTGACAGCAGAAGGGGGATGCTCCTTTCCGGCGTCAGTATTCAATGTTTTACTGCCGGCAGCGTGGCCGGCATGCAGAAGAAAGCAGGAACAGAAATGAAAACGAAGGAAGATATTTTAAGGCAGATCAGCGATGAGGATGTGGAATTTATCCGTCTGCAGTTTACGGATCCCTGGGGCTATCTGAAGAATGCGGCGGTCACGCCGGGAGAGCTCGAGAAGGTCCTGGAGCACGGCTATGTGTTTGACGGAAGAGAGGTCTTCCGCACAGAGGAGGAGCTGTATCTTAAGCCCGACCTGGACACACTGACCATCCTTCCCTGGAGACCCCAGTCCGACAAGGTCGCCCGTCTGATCTGCGATGTCTGCACCGAGGACGGCGAAGAATTCGCACGCAGCCCGCGGACGATCCTCAAGCGGACGCTGAAGGAGGCAGGCGATGCCGGCTACAGCTTTTATATTGATCCGGAGTTTGAGTTTTTCCTGTTTCACACCGACGAAAACGGGGAGCCGACCACGGTGACCCATGAGCACGCCGGCTATATGGATGTGGGCCCGGTGGATCTGGGTGAAAATGCCCGGCGCGATATGGTCCTGATGCTGGAGCAGATGGGCTTTAACATCCGGACATCCTACCACGAGTCTGCCCCGGCGCAGCACGAGATCGACTTTGAAGAGGGGATGCCCCTTTCCATCGCGGACGATATCATGACCTTCAAGTCGGCGGTGCGGGCGATCGCCACCCGGTTTGGCCTGCACGCCACCTTTATGCCTCAGCCGATCAAGGGGATCCCGGGATCCGGCATGCATCTGAACCTGTCGGTCTATCATGGGGATTACAACATCCTGAAAAGTCCGGCAGCCGGAGACATGGAATCCGAGGGCGGCTGTTTTATCGGCGGCATCATGGAGCATGTGCCGGCGATCTATGCCGTTACAAATCCGCTGGTCAATTCCTACAAGCGGACATTTGAGAAAAGGATCCGGGTCCGCACCCGCAGGGGTGAGGACGTCAAGGTCGAGCTCTGTTTCCCGGATCCGACCGCCAATCCCTACCTTGCCCTGGCCGTGATCATCCAGGCCGGCATAAAGGGAGTGGAGAAAAAACAGGTGCCCGCGAAGGATCTGCTGCTCCAGGATCTCCCGGAGGATCTGAAGGAGGCTGTCCGCAACCTGCAGAGCGACGAGGTGATCCGCCAGGCGATGGGCACAGATTTTGCTTCCCTGTATGCGGAGGTAAAGCTTGACGAGTGGCGGGAATATCTCGCGGAGATCTCCAGATGGGAGCTCCAGAAGTATCTGTACAGAGTCTGACAGACTGCGCAGGATGGAGGATACTCCTTGCATCCGATAGGATAGATGGTCGGTAACACAGCAAACAGAGGTCGGCAGTTTGGGAAGTGTAATACTAGCTTTACCGAAAATTGAAGACTCAAGGCGCATAAGCGGGTACCTGCAGAGGTACGGGATCGAGCCCTTTGCCATTTGCCGGGCAGGCGCCGGTGCCCTGTCCAAGGCGTACCAGCTGGAGAGCGGCGTCATCATCTGCAGCCACAGGCTGGCGGATATGTCGGCGGAGGACCTTGCCGGACGGCTTCCGGAGAATTTTGAGATCCTCCTTCTGACGGCGAGGGAGATGCAGGATGACTGCCCGTCAGGTGCCGTGCCGCTTCTGTTTCCCTGCAAGGTGTCGGAGCTGGTGCGCGCCGTCCGGACCATCCTGGAGCGCAGAGACCGCAGGATCCGGGAGGAACGTGCCGCGAACCGGAAGAGGCGCTACACCGAAACGGAGCAGAATTACATCAACAACGCCAAGGCGATGCTGATGCAAAAGCGCGATATGACCGAGCCCGAGGCGTTCCGGTATATCCAGAAGACCAGCATGGACACGGGAAGGAGCATGGTGGAGACGGCGCAGATGATCCTGCGGCTCGGCATGCAGTTCTGAACGGCAGAAAGAAGGATTATAGAAGGCACAAAGCCGGCTGTTTGGCATAAGATGAAGGATTCCTCTTGTGCCAGACGGCCGGCTTCTGCTATAATATCAGTTCGGTACACAAAGAGAGCCCTTCTGGGGACAGTTTTTTTCAGGAAAGGAAAGGATTTTTTCGCATGGACCAATCGGACACGGCAAACCCCGCCACGTCTTATGATTTAGACAGATTCCGCAGCGCACAGGAGAAGGATCTTGCCACGGCAATCGCCGAGATAAAGGCAGGACACAAGGAAAGCCACTGGATCTGGTTTATTTTTCCACAGCTGCGCGGCATCGGGCACAGCAGCATGTCACGCTATTACGCGATCGAGGATCTGGAGGAGGCAGTAGCCTATCTGGAGGATCCGTATCTTTGCGGCAACCTGATCGCAGTCAGCCAGGCACTTCTGGATCAGGAGCAAAACGATGCCTCCGAGATCTTTGGATGGCCGGACGACCTGAAGGTCAAGTCATGCATGACATTGTTTGAACAGGCGGCAGAGGAGCTCTCCCGGGATGCAGGCAGACCTGCGCAGGCCCCCGCGCCTGATTTCGGGGTATTCCGGCGTGTGCTGGAGCGCTTCTATGAAGGAAGTGCGGACACCATCACACTGGAGCTTCTGGAGGAGCTGGCGGAGGAAAAACGCAGTCTTGCATAAAGCGCGGGCAGCGTACCGCCCAAAAGAGCGCGGAAGCGTTCCTGCATGTGTTCAGGAGCTGTGCGGCCAAGCCGCAGGTCCCATAAAAAATGATCCGGAACATATCTGCACCGCCTTGCCGGCCTTCGGCAGGGCGGTGGCTATTTACAAGGAGTATTACGACATATGGATATTGCAAAAATACTGGCACAGGAGCTGGAGATCCAGACCTGGCAGACAGAGGCGGTGATCGCCCTGATCGACGAGGGGAACACGATCCCCTTTATCGCAAGATACCGCAAGGAGAAGCATGGTTCCCTCAACGATGAGCAGCTGCGGAATCTGAGCGAGCGTCTGGCGTACCTTCGCGGACTGGAGGAGAGAAAAGCCCAGGTCAGTGCCTCCATCGAGGAGCAGGGAAAAATGACGCCGGAGCTGGCAAAGGCGATCGGGGAGGCCATGACGCTGGTCGCTCTGGAGGACATCTACCGTCCCTACAAGCAGAAGCGCCGGACCAGAGCGATGGTGGCCAGAGAGAAGGGGCTGGAACCCCTGGCGGATTTCATCCTGGCTCAGGAGGCTGACCATCCGGTAGAGGAAGAAGCCGAAAAGTATGTTTCCGAGGAGGGGGCTGCCACGGTCCGCGAGGCCATGGACGGCGCCCGGGATATCATTGCCGAGATCATTTCGGACAATGCGGATTTCCGAAAGGGAATCCGGAACAATGCCCGCAACGAGGGCAGGATCGTTTCAACGGCAAAGGATCCGGACGTAAAATCCGTCTACGAGATGTACTATGATTTCTCGGAGAAGGTATCGAAGATGAGCGGACACCGGGTCCTGGCCGTCAACCGCGGCGAGAAGGAAAAGATCCTGAACGTCAGGCTGGAGGTGGATACCGAGAAGGTCTGCCGCTATCTGGCGCATTTCATGATCAAGAAAAACAATCCCTACACGACGCCCGTTATCCTGGCCGCGATCGAGGACAGCTATAAGCGTCTGATCGCCCCGGCGATCGAGAGGGAGATCCGCAATGAGCTGACCGAAGCTGCCGAGGAAGGTGCGATCAAGGTCTTTGGAAAGAACCTGACACAGCTCCTCATGGCGCCACCCATTGCCGGTCAGGTCGTCCTTGGATGGGATCCGGCCTTCCGGACGGGCTGCAAGCTGGCCGTCGTGGACGAGACAGGAAAGGTGCTGGATACCCGGGTCATCTATCCGACCGCACCGACAAACCCGGCGAAGATCGCCGAGGCAAAGCGTACACTGAAGGCGCTGATCAGCAAGTATCATGTGACACTGATCTCCTGCGGAAACGGCACGGCCTCCAGAGAATCCGAGCAGATCATCGTGGAGCTGCTGAAGGAGATCCCGGAAAAGGTGCAGTATGTCATCACCAACGAGGCGGGAGCTTCGGTCTACTCCGCCAGCCGTCTGGCCACGGAGGAGTTCCCGAATTTTGATGTGGGACAGAGGAGCGCAGCATCCATCGCCCGCCGTGTACAGGATCCGCTGGCTGAGCTGGTCAAGATCGATCCGAAATCGATCGGTGTCGGACAGTACCAGCATGACATGGATCAGAAAAAGCTGGGCGAGGCACTGACCGGTGTGGTAGAGGACTGTGTCAACCATGTTGGCGTCGATCTGAACACGGCATCTGCCCCGCTGATGGAATACATCTCCGGTATCTCCAAAACGCTGGCAAAAAACATTGTCAGCTACCGTGAGACCAACGGCAGGTTCAACAGAAGGAAGGACCTTTTGAAGGTGCCAAAGCTTGGCCCGAAGGCCTTCGAGCAGTGCGCCGGTTTTATGCGTATTCCGGGCGGCGCGGAGCCGCTGGACAACACAGCCGTTCATCCCGAGAGCTACGGAGCAGCCGAGGCGCTACTTGCCGAGCTGGGGCTGGACAAGGCACAGCTCGCCTCCGGCGAACGGAAGATCCGGATCAGCAATTATCCGGCGATGGCGGAAAAGCTGGGCATCGGTGAGCCCACACTGCGGGATATCGTGGCAGAGTTACAGCGTCCCGGCAGAGATCCCAGAGAGGATATGCCAAAGCCTGTACTGCGCAGCGACGTGCTGGACATGAAGGACCTGAAGGTCGGCATGATCCTGAAGGGAACCGTACGGAACGTCATCGATTTCGGTGCCTTTGTGGATATCGGTGTTCACCAGGACGGACTGGTCCACATCTCCCGGATGACAAACAAAAAGTTCATCAAACACCCGCTGGAAGTGGTCAGCGTAGGTGATGTGGTAGAGGTGAAGGTGGTCAGCGTGGATCTGGAAAAGAAACGGATCGGACTGTCCATGATCCTGTAAGTGTTCATGAAATTGGGCAGCCAGGGAGCTGTTGCATAGACGCTCTTCGCGCAGTTCGTTTTCACACAAAACAATTTCATGCAGCCTTCCGACCTGGCAGAGACCTTGGCTGCATCGGAAAGCCCCTGTCCGTGCGGAATGCTCCGGCATTCCTGCACAGATGGGGGCTTTTGCTTTCAGTAAATAGTGAGGGTGACATCAAGGTTTGGCATTTCTGCACAGACTGGAGTTTTACAGCTGCTCCAAAGAGTGTGCAAAAACAGCCTAAGATTTCACGAATGTCGGTGCTGCTGGTTTTTCTTTGACGAAATTCACAATTTCGAAAACAGTATAACAGAATGGTTACGTTGTTGTGCGATGTGAGAAGATGTTACAACTAATAGAACAATAGATAAATATTCAGACATTTTAAAAATAAATTTAAAAATATCTGAAAAAAGGCTTGACAAAACCCTATCCCTCATGTACTATAAGATCAAGGATTGACCCACCTTCATACTAGGGGTTTCGAGTAGACAAGAAGGAATAAAACGAAAGAGAGGTTATACAGTGAAACTTTTAAATTATCATAAATAGGCTGCCTGGAAGTGGTTACCAGGCAGCCTTATTTTTTTGCGCTTTTGTCATGTAACCCCGTTTGGGGGATGGGTTTTTTACAGCAGATCGGCCAGTTCCAGGACCAGGGTCTCGGTCTTGGCCCAGCCAAGGCAGGGATCCGTGATCGATTTGCCGTAGACACCGCCGCCGATCTTCTGGGCGCCGTCTTCCAGGTAGCTTTCGATCATCAGGCCTTTGACCAGACCCCGGATATCGGAAGAGACGTGGCAGCTGTGGATGACATCCTTGGCGATGCGGATCTGCTCCAGATATTGCTTGTCGGAATTGGCGTGGTTGGTATCGACGATGACGGCCGGATTTTGCAGATCTCTTTCCGCGTAGGCTTCATGGAGATGCCGCAGATCTTCGTAATGGTAGTTTGGCATGCTGCGTCCGAATTTATCGACATATCCGCGCAGGATGGCATGTGCCATGGGGTTGCCGGTGGTCTGGACCTCCCAGCCCCTGTACAGGAAGCGCTGGGGACTCTGGGCAGCGATGATCGAATTCATCATAACAGCGATGTCGCCTCCGGTGGGGTTTTTCATGCCGGCCGGAATGCCGATGCCGCTGGCTACCAGGCGGTGCAGCTGGTCCTCCACCGAGCGGGCGCCGACCGCTACGTAGGCGAGGAGATCTGACAGATAGCGGTGATTCTCCGGGTAAAGCATTTCCTCTGCACAGGTAAAGCCGGTCTCCCGGATGATCCGGGTGTGCATCTCGCGGATCATGATGATTCCGTTCAGCAGATCCTCTGCCTTTTCCGGATCGGGCTGATGCAGCATTCCTTTGTAGCCGCGGCCCAGCGTCCGGGGCTTGTTGGTGTATACCCGGGGAATGATAAAGATCTTGTCCTTTACCTTTTCCTGGACCGGCATCATGCGGTGCATGTATTCCAGGACCGCGTCCTCATTGTCGGCGGAGCAAGGGCCGATGATCAGCAGGAGCCGGTCATCCTTCCCGGTAAATATATCCTCGATCTGCCGGTCACGGTCTTCCTTGATGGCCATGATCTCCGGGCTGATCGGAAACTCTTCCTTCAGTTCCTGCGGTGTAGGAAGCTTTCGGATAAATGTCATCTGCATTTCCATTATGTGAATTCTCCTCTGAAAAACCGCTTTACTGCATTAAATTGCAAAAGCGGCTGGATGTGTTTCCTATGATAGCACAATCCGTGCCCTGCGTCAAAACAGGAATAACCGATGGGCTGTATAAATAGGCTCCTGCGGAAGAATCCGCAATCGACTTTTCGGCGGCTGTATTATAAGATGGAAGGAAAGGTGGATATGCAGCACACCGGAGCAGGATAAGTAAGATGCATATTACATCGGAGCGACAGCGGAGACGCAGACGCGCACAGTGGGAGGTGCTTACGCACCGTGCGCGTCGCGGCAAGAACGCCGAGGCGTTCTTGAAGAAAGATGCATGTGCATCACACCGAAGCAGTACGAGAAAGGAAATAGTGGAAATGCGTTTTTATACAATATTGGCGGATGGCCAGGAGAGGGTGGCTGTCAGTGAGGATGGAAAGAACCTGTATATTCTGGAGCAGGTAAAGGATATGAGTGCGCTGATAAAGAGCGGTTCTCTGCCTGTCATTCCTGCCGGGCAGACACCCATTGACATTACCGAGGCAAAGATCCTGGCGCCGATCCCGCGGCCGATGCAGGATGTCATCTGCCTGGGGATCAACTACGCTGCACACGCCGATGAGGCTGCCAGATTTTCGGCAGAGGCCTTCGGCGGCGAACGGCCCTATCCCATTTTCTTTTCCAAGCGGGTAAGCCTTGCCCCGGGACCGGACGATCCGATCCCGGCCTATGAAGGGCTGGTCGACGGCCTGGACTATGAGTGTGAGCTGGGTGTGATCATCGGAAAGGACGCAAAAAATGTAAAGGCAGAGGATGCTGCCGCCTACATTTTCGGCTATACCATCATCAACGATGTCAGCGCAAGAAATCTGCAGACAAGGCACAGGCAGTGGTACTTTGGGAAGAGCCTGGACGGCTTTACTCCCATGGGTCCCTGTATCGTGAGCGCGGACAGCTTCGCCTTCCCGCCAGCACTGCCGATCTGGTGCCGGGTCAACGGCGAGATGCGGCAGAACTCGGTGACCGACTGCCTGATGACGGGTATCGGGACCATCATCGAGACGCTCAGCGAAGGCATGACCCTGCAGGCCGGAACGATCATCGCCACGGGCACGCCGGCCGGCGTCGGCATGGGCATGGATCCGCCGGCATTCCTGAAGAAGGGCGATATCGTAGAATGCGGAATCGACGGGATCGGAACGCTGAAAAATCCGGTTGCGTGAGGAGTACTTTGAGGACCGCATCTGGGGAGCTCTTACATGTTGGGTGGCAGAAACAGGATGTGCCCCGCTTACCTGCCAAGGGTTGTAAGGTACTGGCAAGGCAGCGTGGAAAGGAACAGATCCTGTGACGGACCTGTATTGTAAAAACGGGCCTGGCGGCGGTTTTCTGCCATCGGGCAAATGACGAAATTGCGTGGCAGTTCGTGTCCTGCTGTGCTATAGTTGGAATATATCGAAACCATTGATAATGTATGCTTTATTTGGGGGCAGGCAATGATAAAAGACGGAAAGATCTGGGCAGGCAATACTCAGAACAGTGAAAATGTTTTTATTCTTCCGAAGATGGCAAACCGGCATGGCCTGATCGCCGGTGCGACGGGTACAGGTAAAACAATTACGGTGAAGGTCCTGGCTGAGTCCTTTAGTGATATGGGCGTTCCGGTTTTCCTGGCAGATGTCAAGGGAGATCTTGCAGGTACGTTTGCGCCGGGAATAGACAGCGAGGACATGCAGAAGCGTATCGAACGCTTTGGCCTTGCCGAGGCCGGCTTTACTTACACCGGGTATCCCGTCACGATCTGGGATTTGTTTGGTACCAGCGGCATCCAGCTTCGGACCACCATCTCCGAGATGGGTCCCCTTCTTCTGGCCCGGATCATGGGCCTGAATGAGCTGCAGACCGATATCCTGACGATCACCTTCAAGATTGCCGACGATCAGGGACTGCTCCTTGTCGACACAAAAGACCTGAAGGCCATGCTCAACTATGTGGAGGAGAACCGGAAGGAATTTGAGAGCGATTACGGCAGGATCAGCAGCACCTCCGTCGCGGCGATCGTCCGTTCTGTGGTCGCTTTGGAGATGGCAGGCGGCGATGTCTTTTTTGGCGAGCATGCGCTGAATATCCATGACTGGTTCACCATGGGGCCGGATGGCAGAGGAATGATCAATATCCTCGATTCCGGCAGCCTGATCAACAATCCGAAGCTGTACTCGACCTTCCTTCTCTGGCTGATGTCGGAAATGTTCGAGACACTTCCGGAGGTGGGAGATCCGGAAAAACCCAAAATGGTCTTTTTCTTTGACGAAGCCCATCTGCTTTTCAAGGATGCCTCCAAAGAGCTCCTTGCAAAAATCGAGCAGGTCGTAAAGCTGATCCGTTCCAAGGGTGTCGGCATCTATTTCTGCACGCAGAATCCCCGGGATATTCCGGACGATGTGCTTGCCCAGCTGGGCAACAAGGTGGAGCACGCACTCCGCGCCTATACACCAAAGGATCAGAAGGCGGTCCGGGCAGCGGCAGATTCCTTCCGCGTTAATCCGGAATTTGATACCTACAAGACCATTCTGGAGCTGGGAACCGGCCAGGCCGTCGTCTCCTTCCTGGATGAGAAGGGCATTCCGGGCATCGCTCAGCGGGTAAATATCCTTCCGCCCAGAAGCCGTATGGGTACCATCACCGAGGAGGAGCGCAGAAGCTGCATAACCGGCAGCTGGCTGTATGGAAAGTACGCGGAAACCTATGATCCGGATTCTGCATATGAGTTTCTGGAGCGCCGGGGCCTGTCGATCCAGGCGGCCAACGAGGCAGCTCTTCGGGCAGAGGAGCAGGAGAGGCAGCAGCTGGAGATGCAGAAGGCCTACGAAAAAGAGTACAAGCAGAAGCTTGCCGAGCTCGAGAGACAGGCTGCCGCCGAGCAGAAGGCCCGGGAGCGGGAGCTGAAGGAGATGCAGAAGGCAGCGGAAAAGGCCCAGAGAGAGGCACAGAAGCAGGCCGAGCGCGAGGCGAAGGAGCGGGAGCGTCTGCTCAAATCCATCGGAGGCACCCTTGGACGCGAGGTAGGACGGAAGGCCGGCAGCGGCCTTGGCACCGTCGGCAAGAGAATCGGCAGCAGCCTGGGCAACACCCTTGGGCGCGGGATCATTGGCACGCTGTTTAAGTATTAAGAAGCGGCGGACAAATCTTCATATGCCGCGTTATGGTATATGCCCGCAGGCTGCGGGTATGTGCAAAAAACTTGCAAACATAAGTTATACGATGTATACTTGTTTTTTGGTAAGGTCTGACGCTCTTGGCATATAGGAATGTGTTAGACGGATACTGCAGTTTTTTGAATCAGGCAGGAATCAGGACGGACAGCTTTGTTTTACTCGCAGATTCCTGTTACAGGGGCAGGCCGGTTCCCACGGCCGGTCTGCCTTTTCGTAACGAGAGATCCGGTTCTGAATTCAGACATATACAGATCCAAAACAGGGGCTTTCATGAGCAGTACACTTTCAGCAGTTTTCAACAGATACACTGGGGTCTCACTTTTCTCTCAGAATTGTGCAGACTCTCTGTACGTGTGCGGAAAGTCCCGGATCGCGGAGCATATCAGCTCCAGGGTCAGCAGACAGGCGCAGAATATGGGCGCTTGCGGCATTTGCCGCATCATAGGATAAGAGAGGGCAGGTACAGTTTTTTTCTGTATCTGCCCTTTCTGTTTTTTCCAGTGTTTTTCATCTGCGAGGCTAGGGAAATGTTATCATACGATATCGGTATAGCTGGCGGAAATAATCTGTATACATATCAAAAAAATACTGGACTTTTCCTGTAACCCTCTGTTACATTGAAACCCTCGGCAGGAATCTAAGCCGGCAGATGGCCGGCAGGATGCGGACAAAGATCCCTGCACGAGAGGTATCCTGAGCAGACTCGCCGGGATGAGCAACAAGAAACAGCATTACAGCAAGGAGGAAAAAATGGGAGGCTTTTTTGGCGTCGCGTCGCACGATGACTGTGTTTTTGACTTGTTTTATGGAACCGACTATCATTCCCATCTCGGTACGCGCCGGGCAGGTATGGTGGTTTACGATACCGAAAAAGGCTTTGACCGGGCGATCCACAATATCGAAAGCACCAATTTCCGCCCGAAGTTTGAGAAGGATATTCTGAAGATGAAGGGCCATATGGGCATCGGCTGCATTTCGGATTTTGAGCCGCAGCCGCTGATCATCCGGTCCCATCATGGTACCTTTGCCATCACCACCGTCTGCAAGATCACCAATTCTGACGAGCTGGTGGATGTTCTGTACAATCATGGATTTTCTCAGTTCATGGAAATGAGCGGCGGAGAGATCAACCCGACCGAGCTGGTGGCGGCATTGATCAGCCAGAAGCCCACCATTGTCGAGGGCATCCGCTATGCCCAGGAGATCATCAAGGGTTCCCTGACCCTGCTGCTCCTTACCAAGGAGGGCATCTACGCTGCCCGGGACAAGATGGGCCGCACGCCGGTGCAGGTCGGCCACAAGGACGATGGCTACTGCGTCTGCTTTGAGAGCTTTTCCTATCTGAATCTCGGCTACCATTACGAAAAGGAACTGGGACCCGGAGAGATCGATTTTATCACACCTGACGGCATCGAGGTCCTGGCAGAGCCCCACAAAGAGATGCGGATCTGCACCTTCCTGTGGATCTACTATGGTTTCCCGGCATCCTCTTACGAGGGACTGAATGTCGAGGATGTCCGCTACGGCTGCGGCTTTAAGCTGGCCGAGAGGGACATGCGCCGCGGCAATATACATCCGGATATGGTTGCCGGCATACCGGATTCCGGTATCGCTCATGCCATCGGTTATTCCAATAAGTCCGGCGTTTTCTATGCCAGACCATTTGTCAAGTATACACCGACCTGGCCCAGATCCTTCATGCCGCCGTTCCAGAGCAAGAGAAATCTGATCGCCAAGATGAAGCTGATCCCCATCACAAAGCTGATCGAGGGAAGAAGCCTGCTGCTGATCGACGATTCCATCGTGCGCGGCACGCAGCTTCGGGAGACGACAGAGTACCTGTACGACAGCGGAGCAAAAGAGGTGCACATCCGTCCCGCATGCCCGCCGCTGGTCTTTGGCTGCAAATACCTGAATTTCTCCCGGTCCAACTCAGAATCCGAGCTGATCACCAGAAGAAAGATCGGAGAGCTGGAGGGTACCACAAATCCCGACCAGGCGATCCTGGACGAGTATGTGGATCCCGATTCCGACCGCTACCATGCTATGCTTGAAAAGATCCGCAGCGAGCTGAATTTCACGTCGCTGCATTATCACCGTCTGGACGACATGATCGACGCCCTGGACATCGATCCGTCCAAGCTGTGCACCTACTGCTGGAACGGCAGAGAGTAATAATAAGGCCCGGGTGTTCCTGCTGCTTATGGCGGTGGGAACACCCGGGCTTTGCTTAGCGGGGAGACTTATGAAAAAAGATCCTGTTCGATGTAACGGCAGAAACAAAATCAATGTAACGGAAGAAACGGAAGAGGTTGCGGACAGTCATGCCTCTGTTGCCAGATACGGTTGCAGCAGAAGGGCTTCATGGATCAATACCAATTACACAACCTGGCAGAGGCGGTCGGTGATGCAGCCCATGACATACCACACGGTCTCATAATGCAGATGCTCCGGTGTGGTGCTGTCCCAGAGAAAACGCAGGCTTGCCGGAAATTCATCATCGGCATCCCAGAACTGAAGCCATACATGCAATTCTTTAAACACGGGGAGAAGGTAGCTCACTTCGCCTCCTTTTTTTGGCACTCCGCCAAGGGCTTCACATGCTTTGGCAAGAAGCTCTGGATGGCCGGTGAACTTCTCCATCGCCCCTCGCATCATGCCGGAGGGATCGGTTGGGCCGCTTCCGATCCGGTTTGCCAGCTGGGCAAGGGTGACCCACTCTCCGGAGGGGTGAATCGGGGTTTTTGACCGGCACAGAATGTCAAAAACAGACAGGGTCGGACCGAAATCCCCGGAAACGCCGGTGTCCAGACAGGTCATGACACCGCTCCTGCGGTCAATGGAAAACTGCTGATCGATAAACTTCAGCCGGATCGTCTCGTCATCATGCTCCAGGGAAAACATGCGGATGATGCTCTCCTGATCATAGCCAAGAAACAGGCGGCTGGCCTCAGCCGCACTTTTGTCATAATTCGTGGGTGCAGAGTTTTCTTTCTGCTTTCTGGTGGATTCCAACATGGACAGTCTCCTTTATGTACTCTATTCAGGCAGGATCGCAGCCTGGTGTCTCTGGAATGTCTGAATTGTCCTCTCATCTGGCATGCAGGATCGCAGCCTGGTGCCCCTGGAATGTCTGAATTGTCCTCTTATCTGGCATGCAGGATCGCAGCCTGCTGCCTATGGAGTGGCTGAAAACGTCCGCAGGCGACATGCATGCCCCTGGAGAGTGCGCAGACTTTTCAGTCTCTGCCTCGGCAGACGGGTTTTCTGTTATGAGTATAGCGCATGGAAAGGCCAAAGAAAATACCCATGATCCATGGAGCCAAATGCTTTGTTTTACAGCAGTTTACAAAAGGTGAGCGGTCTGTTAAAATTGGGTTTTGGACAGTAAAGACCGGAAGTCGCCTTTCCCGCCGAAAGGACCGGTCACAGGCAGAAAAAGGTATCAGTGCGCGGGAGCAGGTGCTGCGTTCTGAAGACATATTATAGAAAGGGGACGTCCCAGGTCTGGCGGAGACAGATGTCCACAGGAGAGAAAACAATGGCCAAGGGAAAACTTTATGGTGTCAGCACAGGCCCTGGAGATCCGGAGCTGATGACGGTAAAAGCAATGAACACGATCCGTAAGGTGCAGGTGATCGCCGCACCGCGGACAAAGGGTGAGAACTGCATGGCTCTTGATATCGTCAAGGGCATTATGGATGTCAGCGATAAGGAGATTGAGTATCTTGATTTCGCCATGAAGCGGGACAGCGGTGTGCTGAATTCCACGCACAGACAGCAGGCGGACCAGCTGATCGCTGTTCTGGAGACCGGAAAAGATGTGGCGATGCTCAATATCGGCGACGCATCCCTGTTTGGCACCTGGTGCTATATCCGTGATCTGGTGGCAGAGGCAGGCTTTGAGGTGGAGACCATTCCCGGTGTAACCAGCTTTTCCGCGATCGCGGCCGTGCTGGAGCAGAGCCTGACCACGATGAACGAGCCGCTGATGGTCATCCCCGGATCCTACAGCGATATGAAGACGGTGTTCGCCGTGCCCGGAAGCAAGGTTCTGATGAAGTCCTTCCGTCAGCTTGGCGCCGTGAAGGAAGCAATCGAGGAGGCTGGCCTTACCGACAGAGCATCACTCGTCGCAAACTGCGGTCTGCCGACCCAGAGAGTATACAAGGATATCCGGGAGACCGAAGACAATGAGGGCTATTTTGCCACGATCCTGGTACGCGGAGACGAAGAGATCTGAACCCAGGAAAAACAGTTGACAGATAAAGGATGGACAGATGAAGTTCACAAACGAAAAGCTGGAGAGAAACGCGCCCTGCTGGTGCGGGAGCGGCAGAAAATACAAGCAGTGCCACATGAATTTTGACGAGCGGATCAGCCGGTTTGAGCTGCAGGGATTCCGCGTGCCGAAGCGGAGCCTGATCAAGACAAAAGCACAGATCGAAGGCATCCGTGAGAGCGCAAAGGTCAATATCGCCGTGCTGGATGCCGTGGCAGACAAGATCTGCATCGGCATGAGCACAGAGGATATCGACCGCATCGTATATGAGGTGACCACCGGTTACGGGGCAATTCCTGCTCCGCTGAACTACGAGGGCTTCCCAAAGAGCGTGTGCACCTCCGTCAACCACGAGGTTTGCCACGGGATCCCGTCAGAAAAGGTCATCCTGAAGGACGGCGACATCATCAACGTAGACTGCTCGACCATTCTCAACGGCTACTTCTCTGACTCTTCGCGCATGTTCTGCATGGGCAATGTCAGCCCGGAAAAGAAACGGCTTGTGGATGTGACCAAGGAATGTGTGGAGATCGGCATCCAGAACGTCATCCCCTGGCATCCGCTGGGCGATATGGGCAGCAAGGTCCATGAGCATGCAGTCAAAAACGGTTATACCGTAGTACGCGAGATCGGCGGACATGGCTGCGGCGTGGAGTTCCACGAAGATCCCTTCGTCAGCCACGTCAGCCAGCCGGGAACTGAAATGCTGATGGTCCCGGGCATGTGCTTCACCATCGAGCCCATGGTCAACATGGGAACCGATGAGATCTATCAGGACAGCGAAAACGGATGGACCATCTACACAGAGGATGGAAAACCCTCCGCGCAGTGGGAGGTCCAGGTGCTGGTCACCGAGACCGGATGCGAGGTCATCACCTGGTAGGAAGGATAGCAGCATCTGCAAAAGAAAACAGCAGATACGAACAAATATCAGCAGGTAGAGCTGATGCAGACAAGATATCAGCAGATACTGGCAGATCGCGCAGATACGGTCAGATAAAAACAAGTACCAACAAATATAAACAGATACCAACAGATATCAATCAGGGCTGCCGCACTGTTCTGCAGGAGCGTAAAGGCGTTTCTGCAGCGGAAAACAGGCGCGGCAGCCCTGTTTGAATATGGAGCGTCAGACAAAAGTGCAGGAAACAGAAACAAAAACAGTAATACAGCAGTCCGCGCCTGGGCAGGAACCGGTGGACATGCAGAAAAATGCAGGCTTGCAGGAGGCGATGGACGGACAGCAGAGTGCAGACCGGCAGAAAACCGCGGACGGACAGCAGAGCGTGCCTTTGCAGAGCCCCGTGGATGGGCAGAAAGACACAGGCAGGCAGACTCCCTCAGAAAAGCAGAAGGCGGCAGGAATGCCCTCCGGGCGATGGTTTTTGAAGGGGCTTGCTGACGGCATACCGATCTGTCTCGGCTATTTTGCCGTTTCCTTTGCTCTGGGCATAACGGCAAGAAACGCCGGTATGGATGCCCTGCAATCTTTTCTCATGTCATTGACTATGGTGGCCTCGGCAGGCGAATTTGCAGCCGTGACGCTCATCAGCCAGGGTGCAGGCGTGATCGAGATGATCACCACCTCGCTGATCGTAAATCTGCGGTATTTCCTGATGAGCTGCTCCCTCACACAGAAGCTGAATCCAAAGGGAAATCCGATCCACCGGGCTCTGGTGGCCTACTGTGTGACCGATGAGATCTTTGGCCTGTCCGCCACGGTGGACGGCTGGCTGGATCCCTTTTATACCTACGGAATCACGCTGATCTCTGTGGCCGGATGGTGTGCAGGAACCGTTCTTGGCGTGGTGATGGGCAACATCCTGCCGCTGTGGGCATCCAATGCTCTGGGCGTCGCCATGTACGGCATGTTCCTGGCCATCATCATTCCGCCGGCAAAGAAAGACCGCTTCATCGGCTGGATCGTATTCCTGTCCATGGCAGCCAGCTGGCTGTTTTCCGTTCTCCCGGTGCTTCGGGAGATATCCACCGGATTCAGAGTCATCATTCTGACGATCCTGATCGCCGGCATTGCGGCTGCTGTGCGGCCTATAGAAGAAGAGGGAAGGGAGGAAATGGCATGAATATCTATCGTTCACTCCTTGTCATTGCACTGACGATCTACGCGATCCGCGTGATGCCCTTCCTGTTTATCCGCAAACCTATCAAGAACCGCTGGTTCCGGTCCTTCCTGCACTACGTGCCCTTCGTCACGCTCGCGGTCATGACATTCCCCGCGATCCTGACAGCCACAGACAGTGTGGTGGCAGGCGCGGCAGCCCTGGTGGCAGGACTTGTCATGGCATGGATCTCCGGCGACCTGTTCGCTGTCTCCATCACTTGCTGCGCAGCGGTGCTCATTGTAGGGTTTATCGTCTAAAAGACCACATATGTGCTATTTTATTTACTCAGTTCTAATCAACACATTTTGTCTATATCTCGAAAACGATATCTATATAAAAAATGAGAAATCAAAAAATGGGGAATCCTCCGCCAGAGCCGGCAGAGAATTCCCCATTTTTCATCTCAAAATCCCTCAGACATACGCATCTGAGCATAGGGAGTGATGCGTATGTTATTTTTTTATAAAGATGGCCATAGAAGCTCTCAGAAATCAGCCTTTCGCTTTTGATGTGATTGTTTTGTTTGGCTTTTCGTCAATCTTATTCAGAGCAGATTTGCGCTGAATGTTCAGATCAGGCTTGCGCTGACTGCTCAGTTCAGATTTGAGCTGTTGGTTCAGATCAGATTTACACTAATAATCGTTCAGATCAGATTTACACTAATCGTTCAGATCAGATTTGCGCTGATCAGGATGACGGTCAGGATGAGCAGGATGCCCACACAGGTCATGATCAGTGCGTATGAGAAGTTGCCATACAGCTGTGAGCCGGCGTAGATGGCCTGGCGCAGGCGGATCCGTCTGGTGCTTCCGTGCTCTGGCAGTGCTGCGGCTTTTTTCTCCCGCATGACGCTGTGCCGCAGGGCGAAGACTGTCTCATCGAGGGTGCCAAGAAGGAGCTTGGCGAAGACAGAGAGGGCCAGCATCAGACCGCTCGGTCTCGTGGTTGACGAAGAGAAGCCGGTATTGTCCATCAGGATATCGTTGGAGCCCATGATATCCAGCAGCCCCTGGAAGGCGGCCGGCAGGATCCGGCCAAGTACGCGGTTTTCTCCAAAGATGGCTGCGGCTGGTCCGAAGATGCCGGGCAGGAGCTTTGTCAGTACCGGGCGGTAGACAAGATCCTCCAGATCCAGGTTTTCCGGCCAGAGATTTATGTAGGAGCCGTTTCGCATCAGCACCCGTCTTACCAGTACCAGGTAGAGCAGGGCTCCGATCCCCAGGGAGATCAGGCCGCCCTTGAGGTTGACGGGAGAGAAGGCTGCAAAGTGCAGGATGTCATGGGTGCCGGTCATGTATGCGGCCAGCGGACGGGAGACACCGGGCTGTCCGAGGATGACCATCAGCAGGGAGGATCCGAAGATCACGGCTGTGCTGAGGGGATTCATGCCTCTGGTATCCGCGTCAAACTCTGCCTGGCGCGTCGGATGCTTTTCGATGAAGATGCAGATGAACAGCTTCAGCATGTAGGCGAAGGTGCAGCCGCCTGAGATCAGGAATACCCACTCTGCTGCACTCAGCAGGCCGTGCCAGGCGGTCCAGGCTTCCGCTCCGGCAACGATGCTTTCGTGCAGCAGCGTCTTGGAGATGTAGCCGTTGAACATGGGGATGCCGCTGATGCCTGCAGCGCCAAGGGCAAAGGAAGCCATGAACAGGGGCTTTCTGCGTCCGAAGCCCCGGATATCATCAAGTGTCAGGGTGTGCAGCTTCATGATCACAACACCGGCACACATGAACAGCACCAGCTTGATCAGCGAATGGTTGACCATGTGAAGGACTACGCCGCACAGAGCCTCGCCGGCAGCTTCCTCGCTTCCGGCAGCCTGTAGCAGAAGGGTCATGCCAAGACCGGTCAGGATAAAGCCAATCTGGGACATGGACGAGCAGGCAAGGGTGCGCTTCAGGTTAACGGAAAACAGGGCCAGGACTGCGCCAAGCACCATGGTGATCAGGCCCGCACAAAGGACGATCACGCCGAAGACGGCATCGGTCAGGAAAGCATTGAGGCTGATCATCAGGATTCCGTAGATACCGACCTTGGTCAGGATGCCGGAGAGCAGTGCAGAGGCGGGTGACGGTGCGATGGGATGTGCTTTTGGCAGCCATATATGCAGCGGGAACATGCCGGCCTTTGCGCCGAATCCCAGCAGCACGCACAGACCGCCGGCAAAAAGCTCGCCTCTGGCAGAGGTCTCCCGGGCAGCCTCGCCAAGCTCAGCGAACACCAGGGTCCCGCAGGAGTGGAGGATCAGGATCAGACCCATGAACAGGATCAGACCGCCGATCACGGCGACAAAGAGGTAGGTGTAGCCTGCACGGATGGCCGGCGCGGTCTCCTCGTGGATGACCCAGGTAAAGGATGTGAAGGACAGCAGTTCAAAGAAGACAAAAGCGGTCATCAGGTCTGCGGAGAGCATGACGCCCTCGGTCGCACCCAGGGTGACCAGCACAAAGAACCAGTACCGGTTCAGCCCCTCCCGCTCCTCTTCGAAATATTCTTTTGAGAAGACGGAGGTGCCTGCCCACATGATGGCGGTGATCAGTGCGTAGATCTTCCGGAAGCCGTCGGTCACAAAGTGAAGACCGGAAAACAGGACGACGGGAATGTCTCCATGGAAGTCCCCGGCAAACAGGCAGAGCACAAGGAGAAGCTCGGCAGCCGATACGGCGATGGCCAGATTATCTCGGGCTGCCTCATGCTTTCTGCCGGTCAGCCAGACTGCAAAGGCAGCCGCAAATGGGAAAAATACAATTAGAAAAAGCATTAAGCTACCCCCTGAAAGATGGTCCGGATGAAGGTCAGGATGGGACCGGACCATATACCGAACAGAGGATTGAAGACCGAGAAGAACAGGATCGGCCAGAGCATGAGCCAGTCTGCCTCCCGGACAGTCGTATCATCAGCATACAGATCTCTCTGCTTTGGCGGAAAGAATGCCCGGATACTGACGGAAAGTGTATAGATCGTACAGAAAAAGGCGGCGATGATCAGCGCAAAGGCAGCGATCACGCCATAGGCTGTGCCCTCGCCGGCGGCAGAGACCAGCAGCAGCCATTTGGAAATAAAGCCTTCGAAGGGCGGCACGCCGGAAATGGAGAGCGCGCCCACGGTATACAGGACAAAGGTCACAGGCATCCTGCGCCCGACGCCGTTTAGCTCGTAGATGTACGCCCGGCCGGTCTGCTTCATAAAGGCGCCTGCGCACATGAACAGACTCATCTTGATGATGCCGTGGAAGAGCATATGTGTCATGCCGGCGACCAGTCCGTCATAGGACAGCATCATCAGACCCAGAAGCATATAGGACAGGTTGCTGGCGGTGGAGTAGGCCAGACGCCGTTTGAAATGCCGCTCCTTCAGGGCCATGGCGGCCGAGAAGACAGTGGATACGGCAGCTGTGATCACACAGACATGCTGGACCCAGGTGCCGTCCAGGTATGCGGCTCCAAAGCAGTAGTAGGTCAGCCGCATGACAGCGAAAACACCGGAGTTGACCACGGCTACCGCATGCAGCAGGGCCGTGACTGGCGTTGGCGCCACGGAAGCGCCGGGAAGCCAGGCATAAAACGGAAAGATGGCCGCTTTTGTGCCAAAACCAAAGAAACCAAAAAGGTAGACCAGCAGCATAAGGGAACGGTCTGCGCCATCCAGCAGGCAGCCGCCCGGCAGGAACATGCCGTCCGCAGAAAACAGGGTGACCATGATGACGGCAAAGAAGCCCAGCGAGGCGCCGCCGATCAGATAGGTCGCATATACCCGGCCGGCACGCATGCTCTCGTGGTCCTCTCCGTGGGTGACCAGCGGGATCGTGACCAGGGTCAGCATCTCAAAGAACACGTACAGGGTCAGGATATCCGCTGAAAAGGCGAGACCCAGCGTGATGCCGTAGGTCATGATATAGAAGGCAAAAAAGCTGTCCTTCCGTGTTTCATCGGCCATATAGGAGAAAGCGTACAGAAGAATCACCGGCCACATGACCGAAACCATGCCGGCAAAGAGAATGGCAGGACCGTCGACAAACAGGCTGATGGTAAAGCCGGAGGCAAAGCTGTACAGCGTCACCGGCTCTCTGGAACAAAGCCAGATGGCGATCCAGACCGCAGCGGAGGTCAGCAGGGCGACACACTCGGTGTAGATGTTCCGAAAACGGTCCGAGGGGGCCCGCCGGGCCAGAAGCAGCGCACCGCCGGCGATGGGCAAAAATATCGGGATCAGTAAAAACAGAGGACTCACCAAAAAAGCCTCCCTTTCTTAGTCAAAGGTGAAACCAGCCGGCAATGGCCGAGCCGAAAAGGCCGACAGCAAGCGCGAATACACAGAGGCAGGCCATGGGGACCAGCATCAGGGCGCTGGGTTCCAGGCTCTTTTCTGCGCCCTCCTGCTCGGGAAGATCCTTTCCGGGGAAGAAGCCGTCTACAACAATGGGAAACAGGTAGCCTGCGGTCAGCAGAGCAGAGATCAGCAGGATCACCGGCGGCAGGTAGGCAAACAGACCCCGGCCGCTGCCCACAGAGGCCATGGCCAGATGCCATTTGCTGGTAAAGCCGCCCATGGGCGGGATGCCGACCAGGGAAAGTGACGCAATCGTGAAGCACCACAGCGTGATGGGCATCTTCTTTCCGATGCCGCGCAGCTCTCCGACGTGATGGCTGCCCAGCTTATAGATGAAGACACCGGCACACAAAAACAGGCAGCCCTTGGAGGCCATATGCTGGCAGACATGAAGCAGTCCGCCCTGCAGGCCTCCGCTCGAGCACATGGACAGGCCGAGCATGATGTAGGACAGCTGGCTGATGGTGGAATAGGCCAGGCGCTTTTTGGTCACCTTTTCCCGGTAGGCCATCATAGAACCCATAAAGACGGTCAGCATGGCCAGGCAGGTCCACACGTTCTGCACCCAGGTGCCTCGGATGAAATCCGCACCGATCGAGTAAAAGACCAGACGGATGACTGCCAGGATACCGGCTTTGGCAATGATGCCCGAAAGCAGCGAAGATGCCGGTGCCGGTGCGATGGGGTGAGCCGTCGGGAGCCAGCCGTGCATCGGGTACATACCGGCTTTGGTGCCGAAGCCGACAATGCCGATAAAGAAGATTGCCAGCAGCAGCTTTTCGTGACCGGCACACAGGGAGGGATCCAGGATGCCGCCCATGGAAAAGTCCCTGCTCCCGGAGGAGAAGAAATAGACAAAGAAGACCGCCAGCAGGCCCATCAGCGCGCCGCCGATGGAATAGAACAGGTATTTCAGGCCGGCGGAGACAGCTGCATCGGTCTGCTCGTGAAGGACCAGTTCGACAGAAGAGAGGGTGGCCGCTTCAAAGCAGAAGTACAGCGTCAGAAGATTGCCGGATGAGCAGACACCCAGCATGGCGCCAAGGGAGACAAAGAGGAAGGCAAAGAAGACCTCCTCCCGCTCCTCCATCTGCATGTATTCAAAGGCATAGAATACGACGCAGGTATAAAGGAACATGACGCACACGGCAAACAGAGCGCCGGTATTGTCAAAGGCAAAGCGCAGGCTTACACCCTCAAAGAATTCCAGAAAGGATACCGGACTTCCCATGCAGATGGCCAGAACGCCCAGCACATCCGTAACGAGTACGATCGCCCCGTACAGCATGTGGCGGGACCGCGCATCCGGCAGCCGCATGAGTGAGGCGGCGATACCGGCGATTATCGGAAACAGGATCATAAACAGGATCAGCATGACAGTACCTCAACCAAAGTGTGATAGTCCTTGAAGGATCAGAGCGACAGCTACCCGGGAAAACAATCCCAGAAACAGGTTGCCAAAGGCAAGGACAAGAGAAGGAAGGATGACCATGGGGTCAGCTGCTTTTTGCCTGTGCCGGCCGAAAGGATCACTCTCTCCGGCAGAGTAGATCCGGATCTGCGTCCGGATAAAGTACAGTGCATTCAGCAGAGAGCTGACAGCCAGGATCAGCATCGTCAGGATCAGCTTTTTATAGCTTCCGGATTCCACGGCAGCCTCAGCAAAGAGCAGCTTGGATGAGAAACCGGCAAAAACCGGGATGCCGATCATGGAGAAGGCGCCGACCGTAAAGAAGATGCCGGCTCTCCGATCCCGCAGGGCGCTGCCCTGCAGATCCCGGAACCTGAGGCTGCTGCCGGAGGCCAGGGCCAGGAACGGTATCGTCAGAAACAGCAGCGACTTTGTAAAGGCGTGCATCAGGATGTGGAAGACGGCGGCCGTCAGTCCGGCCGTGCCGCCGATGCCGATCCCCATATAGATATAGCCGATCTGGGCAGCCGAGGAGTAAGCAACCATACGGTTGATGTTTGTCGCACGCAGCGCCTCGACCGAGCCAAAGAACATTCCGCAGATGCCCAGCACAAAAAGCAGATTGCCGACGGGCATCCGGGAGAAGACCTCCAGACCAAAAACCCGGACATAGATCTTCAGCAGCAGGAAGATGTAGCACTTGGAGACCAGGGATGAGAGGATCGACGCGGAGGTCGGAGTCGCCCATCCATAGGTATCGGGCATCCAGAAATAAAACGGAAACAGGCCGCTCTTGATGCCAAGGCCGATGGTCATGATGCCGGCCGTGATGATCAGGACGGTAAAGGCAGAAGGATCCTGCGCCAGCTCGCTGATGGCAGCCTGCATATTCATCATCAGCAGATGGCCGGTGATGTCATACAGCAGGATAACGCTCAGCAGGAACAGACCCGAACCCACCAGGTTCAGCAGCATGTAGCGGACAGCGGCCAGGGTCGTCCGTCCGCCCTCGCGGATGATGATCAGGCCGCAGGAGGTCAGCGTCATGATCTCCAGGAAAACGTACCCGGAGAAGATATCGTTGGTCCACAGCATGGCCATCATGGCAGCGGTCAGCAGGTTGATCAGAGAAAAATACAGGTTGATCTTGTTCGGGTTCACATCCATCCCGAGGAACAGCCAGCCCGCCAGCACAGAGCACAGCAGGATGATCAGGAAGCACAGGGCCAGCAGGGCTTCCAGTATGCCAGCCCGGATCTCATTGCCCCAGGGAGCGGGAAATTCACCCATGGTGTAGGTAAAGGATCCGCCGGTGTGCCAGGTATACCAGAGAACGGCAGCGGCCATGCAGATCAGGATCCCCTCATAGATGCAGGTATAGATCAGAGCTGTTTTTTTCTTCAGCAGCATGCAGAGCACGCCGGAAAACAGGCTCAAAACGATCGAAAACAACGGAAAATTACGGATGATATCCAATTTAGCGCTCCTCCGTCTGCTGTCTGGTCAGCACATAGATGGTGTCCAGATTCAGCGTGTGATAGCGGCTGTAGAGGCGCACGGTCAGGGCAAGCATGACAGCAGTGACCGATACGGATACCACGATGCCGGTAAGAACAAGGCCTGCGGGGACCGGATTGATGTAATTGTGTACACCGGTGACGCCGTCAGCCAGGATCGGGGCCTTTCGCCCCTCGATATAGCCCATGGAGGCCAGAAACAGAAAACCGCCGGAATCCATGATGTTCATGCCGATCAGCTTTTTGATCAGGTTCCGCTGGAACAGCAGCATGGTAAAGCCGATCCCGAACAGGATGACCGCGACCGCTTCTTCATAATTAATCAGCAGAGTGTTAAGCACTTCCGATCCTCCCTCTTCTGAACAGACTGTAAAAACCGTACATGGTACAGGCAACGACGATGCCGACGGCGATATCCAGGGGCAGGATCAGGCCGCCGCTCAGGATGGCGCCGGGAATGCCCTTGGGGATGTGGTTTTCCAGGCCGTTTGCGCCCATGAAAAAGACATAGCCCTTGGCAAAGCTGTAGAAGGCCAGCGCACAGAAGCCGACCGTCATGAACCGCTTCATCGTCAGCACCGCATCCACCGGATCAAAGCCGAAGGCTGCGGAATAGATGATCATGGAAGCACCAAGGACAGCGCCTCCGGAAAAACCGCCGCCAGGAGAAAGCTGGCCGTTCAGCAGGACATAAATGCCAAAGACCAGAAGGCTGGGGACAAGGATAGCGCCGATACCCTGCAGGATGCTGTCTTCCTGTGTCGGGAAGTAGGTTTCCGGTTCTTTTCTGTAGTAATCATCCCTCTGCCGTCTTTTGACATCCGGATCTCTGCGCAGCAGGATCATCACGCAGATCAGGGCCGTAAACAGCACATGGCTTTCACCCAGGGTATCGAAAGCACGGTAGTCCAGGATCATGCCGGCGACGATATTTACCGCGCCGGTCTCGGCAAGGCCATCCTCGACATACCGCGTGGTGACCTCCAGGGCACGGGGGTTCTCCTGTCCAAACAGGGGCAGGTTGGCGATGGTATACAGCAGCACGCCGATCAGCAGAAGGCATGAGGTGATGGCGATGACGGAATAGAGGATGCCAAAGCCCTTGCGCTCCATCCGGAGGATCGACAAGGTCTCCGGCTGCTCCTGCAGCTCCCGGTCAAGCTCATGCCTGCGGGCTTTGATCTCGGCACGGGGTGCGTCATGGGCCTCGGAAATATCCAGCAGGGGCTCGTAGGAGCCCTCATCCTCGTTCAGCCAGTTCCAGAATCTGTCAGTTTTACTCATAGGCTTATCCTTCCTGCTCCTCCTTCGGTTCACTCTGGCGGCGAGCCTCGGAGAGGGCATCCTCCTTCCGGTCATCTGTGCTTCGCAGCTTGCGCAGCGTGACAAGGAACAGAATGCCGCTGACGCCTGCGCCGACCGCGGCTTCCGTGATCGCCAGATCCGGGGATTCCAGAAGGATCCACACCAGGCACATCACCGAGCTGTAGGCCATAAAGATGATGGCAGCCTGGAGCAGCGATTTTGTCAGATTGACGGAGATGGCGCACAGGATCAGCAAAAGCAGCAGAAGCAGCTTTACGATCTCTTTTATTTCCATGAGGCATCTCCTTTCTCCGTGTGTTCATACAGACGCGGATTGGTGTAGTATTCGATCTGCCCAAGAAAATGCGAGGATACCGGTGAGGTGCACCACATAAACAACATGAGCAGTACAAGCTTCAGATCTGTCATCGTGAGTCCATTTGCGATAAGTACGGCAAGGGCGATGGAGGCCAGCCCCATGGTATCTCCGATGCCGGCAGAATGAATCCGGTTCATAATGAAACCTAACTGGTATGCGCCAAACACGGCGGAGATGAAGCAGATCAGGCTGACAATGACAAAAAAGGCACACAGGCCAAAGCGGATCCATTCCATGATCATCGTTTGGCACCTCCCTCTTTGGCAGTGCTGTCCGCATCGGCCGCCTTGGCTGCAGATGCCGTGTCTTTGCGGTTAAACAGATTGGCTCTTTTTTCCCGGATCGGCACATAGACACTGGCCAGGACCAGTACAGAGACAAAGGAGATCATCGCGTAGATCAGCGCCACATCCAGCAGGTAGCCCTCCCCAAGCAGGGAGGAAAAAATGACGATCGACGAGATGACCATGGTCCCGATCATGTTGATGCAGAGGATCCGGTCGGTGATGCGGGGACCGAGGACCGAGCGGATCAGCGCCAGGATGATCAGCACGGCCAGAACGATAAGCGCTGCCGTAAACAGCGTCCGGTATGCAGCTTCGATACTCATTTCAGCCTCCTCAGCAGGCGGAGAAAGGAGAGATCTCCCATTCCGTCGGCGTATTCTTTCCTCAGACAGTGGATGACAAAATGCCCATTCTTCTGGTCCAGCGTGATGGTGCCGGGCGTCAGGGTGATGGAGTTCGCGAGCAGGATGTTCGCGAAAGCCGAATCCAGGCCGGAATCAAATTCGACGATCACAGGCTCGGGCTGTTTTGCCGGGTTCCAGATCACGGTCATGACCTGCAGCGAGGCCTTGATGATCTCCAGGATCAGGTTCAGAACATAGACAAGAAGGAGTGGGGCATTGCGAAACAGCATGCGCTCGTTCTCGGCAGAAAGCGGGGTCATGCGCCGGACCACGGTCGTGATCAGTGCGGCGATGGCCAGACCGAAGAGGACGATCTCCAGAGTGATCCGCCCGTTCAGGATGATCCACAGCAGAAAGAAAAAGATAAACATGGCATTCCTCTCTTTTTTCGGATGATAAAAGGATGCAGGCTATAATCGGTATAGCCTGCCTAATAAGTCGTATATCGTGTTTTGGTGAGGTTTAACGGAGCAGCTCGTCCAGTGTCTTGCCATAGGAGGCAAGAAAGTCATCGCAGAAGCTTTTTACCTCAGGCAGCTCCTCTGCCATGGCCAGCAGGGACTCGGAGGTCGACTGCCGGGCTGTCCGAAATTCCCGGTTTCCTGAATTTTCTTCCTCAATACATTTGATCAGCGCGGAGATCTTGTCGGCTGCCTTTATCAGGCGCCGCATATACCGTTCCTCCTCTGAATCGCCGCCGCCGAAGATTTCCTCGTAGGCCGGGCGAAGATCCTCGGGAAGCTGGTCGAGCAGCCGGTTTTCCGCTACAGCTTCCACCTGGCGGTAAGCCTGCCGGATGTCGCTGTTGAAGTACTTGACCGGGGTCGGCATATCTCCGGTGATGATCTCGGCCGCATCGTGATAAAGGCCGGCCAGGGCCGCCTTTTCACTGTCGAGGTGTTTTCCAAAACGCACATTCCCGATCACGCAGAGAGCGTGTGCGATCATCGCCACTTCCAGCGAATGTTCGCTCAGGGTCTCCGCCCTCGAATTGCGCATCAGGGCCCAGCGCTCGATATATTTCATTCTCGAAATCGTGGCAAAAAAGCTGTGTGGCACGATCTGACCTCCCGTCTGGAATATCAGCTTATTGTACTCTCTTTTATAGGAAGAAGTAAAGCACAGAATACTAAAAATATGATATACTTAACCTTGATTTTCCATGCTTTTTCACTAAAACACTAAAAACCGGCCGGGAGGTGCAGATAATGAGCAAAAGGCAGAAAAAAAAGGCTCCGCTGTGGCGGAGATTCCTGCGGTTTGTCCTTGTTCTTGTGCTGGTGGTCGCTGCGCTGGCAGCGGCATTGATCGGCACGCTCACTGTTCTGGAGTATAAGCCTGCGGACAGCGAGATGCTGGCTGTGGAGGGCAGTCCGTCGGATACCCTCACGGAAGGAGATGGCCTGACGGTGCTTACCTGGAACATCGGCTACGGTGCGCTGGGCGACAATGCGGATTTCTTTATGGACGGCGGCACCCATGTCTATACTGCGGACAAAGCGCGGGTACAGGAAAACATGGCGGCTGTTCAGGCACAGCTGACCGCATCTGCGGCAGACGTGGTATTTTTACAGGAGGCGGATGTAAATTCCTTCCGCTCCCGCGGCGTGGATGAGGTCGCGCAGATCCGCATGGCGTCCGAAGGCTTCTGCTCGGTTTTTGCCCTGAACTATAAGTGCCTGTTTGTTCCTTTCCCGATGCCGCCCATCGGAAAGGTCGAGAGCGGCATTCTGACGCTCAGCGCGTATCCCATCCGGGAGGCTGTCCGGCAGCAGCTGCCGGTGCCTTTCTCCTGGCCGGTCCGCGCGGCAAACCTGAAACGATGCCTGGAGGTCTCGAGGGTCCCCCTTGAGGGTTCGGAGCGGGAACTGGTCCTTATCAATCTGCATCTGGAAGCCTATGACAGCGGCGAGGGCAAGACGGCCCAGACGGCAGCGCTGCGCGGTATTCTGGATGAAGAGAGAGCAAAGGGAAATTACGTGATCGCCGGCGGCGATTTCAACCAGGTGTTTTCCGGCACGGATGCCTCCATGTATCCCACATACGAAGGAAAATGGCAGGCAGGCGCCATCGATCAGTCGGAATTTGATCCGTCCTGGCAGTTTTTGATGGACAGCACGCATCCGACCTGCCGGTCTCTGGATCAGCCGCTGAAAGGTGCCGACACGGAGAATTTCCAGTACTATATGATCGATGGTTTCATCGTTTCGGATAACATCCGGGTGGACAGTCTGGAGACTCTGGACCTTGGCTTTGTCAATTCCGATCACAACCCGGTGCGGATGGAAGTCACACTGGGAGCATAAGCAGATCTTCCCTGCGCGGACCATCGCAGCTGCATATACAGGAGCCTTGTGGAACCTCCACAGCGCAGGAGAAGCGGCAAAGAAATCTTCATGTTTCGAATGCAGTGAAAAATACAGTACAAATATACGGAAACATGAGTTATCATAAATAGCGGTATTATAGTCATCACAGGAGTTGCTTGCTTATGAAGTTTGACAGGAATTTTTTCGAACGTAAATGGGTCGCCAATTCGCTGGCGGCTGTGATCGGCGTAACGGCGTATATGCTTCTTTCGCATATCCACCTGTTCGGACGGGCTGTGAGTTCCTTCATGGGCTTTGTCCAGCCGGTATTTTTCGGCATCATCATCGCCTATGTGCTGGATCCTCTGACCAAATTGTTTGAGAGATACTTTTTTGCAAAAGTCGAAAAACCAGCCAGAAAGCGTATGCTGTCGGTGGTCTGTACGCTGGTGCTGATCGGAGGACTGATCATCCTTCTTCTGGTCGCATTGATCCCGCAGCTGATCAACAGTATTATCAGCCTGATGGACAACGTCAATATGTATGCGATCACGATCCATCGGCTGCTTGGAAATCTGGGAAATACCACGGCAGAGACGGGCATCGATATCTCGGGACTGATCTCCTCGGGGCGTGAATTCCTCGAGAATTTCCTGCGGAGCCTGCCAAGCAACGTCAATAACATTATCAACACATCCATGCATGTGGGCTCGACGCTGTTTTCTCTGGTGATTGCTTTCATCATGGCAATCTACTTCATGATGGGCAAGGAACGGCTGCTGACATGGATCGCGAACCTTCTCAAGCTGATCCTCTCTGAAAAAAGCTATAAGAATTCCGCGGAATTCTGGCAGCAGTGCAATACGATCCTGATCCGTTATATCGTCGGCGATGTGCTGGACGGTCTGATCGTCGGCATCGCCAACAGCATCTTCATGCTGATTGCCGGTCTTCCCTATAACGTCCTGATCTCCGTTGTCGTCGGTCTGACCAACCTGGCCCCGACCTTCGGTCCGATCGTCGGCGCAGTTTTCGGCGGGATCATTCTTTTCCTGGTCAATCCCTGGTACTGCCTGTGGTTCCTGATCTTTACCGTGATCCTGCAGACGGTCGACGGATATATCATTAAACCCAGACTGTTTGGAAACACCCTTGGCGTATCTGCGCTGTGGATCCTGATCTGCATCGTAGTGGGCGGCCGGATGTTCGGCGTGGCCGGCATTCTTTTCGCAATTCCCGCAGCCGCGATCATGGACTATATCTTCCACAAAGGAATCCTGGTGGCGCTGGAGCGGCGCAAAGACAATCAGGAACAGAGAGAGAAAGAGAAGATCGAGATGCGCGCAGATCTGCAGGAGGTCCTGCGCAACGAGATCCGGGATGAGATGGAGTCCAAAAACTACGCAGAGATGCGTGATGAGGTAAAGGCCGAGCTCAAGCGAGAGATCGAGCAGGAGCTGCAGGAGGAGGCTGACGAGGAAGCCCCGGCTGCTCCAGATGCCGGGCAGAAGCCGGCGGAGCCCGAGGGATTCCCGAGTCAGAGTAAGCTGTAAAAGTTTTGATAATTGCATTGAGACACGCCTCCCGGAAGGCATTACGCAAACGGCTTCGGCCTTGTCAGGCCTGCAGAATGTTTGGTTTGCATAAAGAGCTTCTGAAGGCTGCATACAGCACACGCCCCGGAAGGCATTACGCAAACGGCTTCGGCCCTGACGGGCCTGCAGAATGTTTGCTTTAATGTCTTCCGGGGCGTGTGCTTTCTTTCTTGACTAATCGGTTTTCATCAAGACTATTTTCTTATGGGAATTTAAAGAAAAATATAAAAAAAGGCCGCCGCACCGGCATGGCCTGCATTATTTTTTTGGGGATGCGCTTTTGCGCATGCTCCATTATGATGCAGGGGCATTGCTTTTGTGCAGCGGCTTTTTTGTTTATTCCACAGCTGGTATTAAACCCGATCGGAGAGCTCGGACAGGGCGACGAAGGTGGAGTCGCTGATGTCGTGCTCGACTTTGCAGGCGTCTTCTCTTGCTGTTGACGGGTCAACGCCGATTTTGATAAAGAATTCTGTCAGCATCTTGTGCCGTTTGTATATCCGCTCTGCGATTTCCATGCCGGAGTCGGTCAAGGTGATGAAGCCGGAATGATCCATGGTGATGTAGCCGTTTTCCCGAAGCCGTTTTGTCGCATAGCTTACGCTGGGCTTTGTTACGCCAAGCTGCTCGGCGATGTCGATCGAACGGACATAGCCATGGGTTTCCTTCATCATCAGCATTGCTTCCAAATAATCTTCCGCAGATTTTTGAATTTTCATTTCAGTTCACCGACTTTCCTTCTTGATAGTTGTTTTTTTCCGCATTGACCGTCTTTGGCGGTCCCGTTGAGTCAACTCTATCACGATTCCAGATCTATTTCAAGATTTAGCACGCATTTTGATTGCGCATAATTCAAAAAAGATAGCATTTTCGAATTGCAGTGAGAGATATCTACCGGGAACAGGGGAACGAAAACGGGAACAGATCCAGCGTTTTTGTGCTGTTTTACGCGCTCTTTTTCTTGCCCTGCGTACGGAAACGTTCCCTGTCTTTTTTCTCTGCCGGCTTTTCTGTTACCTCGCCTGCCTTGATCAGTGCCTGCTTGGTCAGCAGCGGTCCGACGAGCTCATAGATCAGTACGCTGAACAGGGTGATGTTGCGGATCGTGGAGCCTTCGAAGGTGCCAAGCGCCATGGCCTGGTTGCACATGCCGAGGGCTACGCCTGCCTGGGGCAGGAGGGTGATGCCCAGATATTTCTGGACGTTGGGGCTGCAGTGCAGGGCGCGGCTGCTTTCTCTTGCGCCGAAGTACTTGCCCAGAGAACGGGAAAGGATATAGACGATGCCGATCAGGACATAGCTGAAGTGAAGGAAGACATTCAGCTCCAGCTCAGCGCCGCTGACCACAAAGAAGGTGGCATTCAGCGGGGCGGTCCATTTCTCCGCACGCTGCATGATATCCTCGGAAAATTCACTCCTGTTGACGAAGACCGTGCCGAGCATCATGCAGACAAGAAGCGAGGAGAAGGAGAGGGTCGCCTTGCCCAGCGGGATCTCCAGATAGGAGAGGGCGATGGTCATAAACACAAAGGAGATCGTCAGCGACAGACGGTTCGTGTTGGAGAAGAACAGTTTCTCCAGCTCGGAGAGCACGAAGCCCAGCACACTGCCCAGGAGCAGGGAACCGATGATCTCCAGGATCGGGTTGATGACGATGGAGATTACGTCCAGGCTGCCGCCGATGAGGGCCTGCGCGATGCCGAAGGAGACGGAAAAGACGACCAGGCCGACGGCGTCATCCAGCGCAACGATGGGAAGCAGGAGCCTTGTCAGCGGACCGTCAGCCTTGTACTGGCGGACGACCATGAGGGTAGCTGCCGGCGCGGTGGCACTGGCAATGGCGCCCATCGTGATGACCACAGGGATGGGCAGGATCTCCGGACCGACGATAAAGTGAAGGCAGAAGAGCGCCAGGTCGACCAGAACGGTGGCCGCGACCGCCTGCAGGATGCCGATGATGGTGGCAGCCTTTCCGGTATGCTTCAGCTCGCTCAGACGGAATTCGCTGCCGATGGAAAAGGCGATAAAGCCAAGGGCTGCCGTGTTGATCACACTTAAGGTCTCCACAGCCTCCGCAGAGACAAAGCCCAGGCCCTCGATGCCCAGCCGTCCGAGGCCGTAAGGGCCGACCAAAAGACCTGCGATCAGATAGCAGGTCACATCAGGGAAGTTGAAACCCAGTTTTTTAAATACACGGGTAAGCATCAGCCCGGAAAACAGGGCGATGGCAGTTGACAGAAAGATGTCCATAGTTGGTGTCCTTCCTAATATATTATGTAGCATTTATTATGTAGCAGCGGCAGGAAGCTGCGGGCCTTCTCCTGACTGGCCGGGGAAAGAACCGCCGCTTTTGCGCACCAATGTTAATTCTATGCCCGGCGCAGGGAGAAGTAAAGGCCAATAATCAACGAAAGCCTGCCGGAAAATGAAGATTTCTTGGCCATTTTTTTGATTCTGCTATTGACAATGCATAAATATTTGATACAATGAAATTGCACAAAATCAATACGCACAGGTAAGCCATTTACGAAACACAAGATATATCCCATAAGTACTACAGGAGGATAAGGTCATGAGTGAATTCTACAACTATTCCGTTACTACCCCGAAGGGCGAAGAGGTTCCTATGAAGGATTTCGAGGGAAAGGTCGTTCTCGTTGTCAACACAGCTACCGGCTGCGGCTTCACTCCTCATTACAAAGATCTTGAGGACATGTACGAGAAATATCATGACAAGGGTCTGGAGATCGTCGATGTTCCCTGCAACCAGTTTGCCGGCCAGACTCCGGGTACCGACGATGAGATCCATGAGTTCTGCACGCTGAAGTACAACACCCAGTTCCCGCAGATGAAGAAATCCGATGTCAACGGTGAGAATGCTATCCCGCTGTTCAAATATCTGAAGAGCCAGAAGGGCTTCGAGGGCTTTGGCATGAGCCCGGCAGCACTGGCAATGAGTGCCATGCTCAAGAAGATCGACAAGGATTACAAGAAGAATCCGGAGATCAAGTGGAACTTCACCAAGTTCGTCGTTGACCGTCAGGGCAATGTGGTGGCCCGTTTCGAGCCCACTGCAAAGATGAGCGATGTGGAGAAATGTGTAGCATCCCTGATCTGAGATCAGACAGAATAACATCCGCTGCGCAAAACTAAATCAGACGTTTGCGTGTATGCTGGAGACAGAAAAGGGGCTGTCGCACTAAGCATTTGATACATAAATATTCTTACGGGAAACGCTCCCGCTCTGTCCTCGCGCAGTGGCACTAAGTCGGAATCAGAAGATTCCTCCAAGTGCCAGCGCTGCGGATGTTCCCTTCAGAATAT
>OCTX012277362.1_pt1 | contig 36841 bp, 33 predicted proteins | sample 1539691 | NCBI WGS metagenome assembly OCTX01 (sample SAMN02144231, study PRJEB22623) | gut metagenome | biome: sheep rumen | host: Ovis aries | place: New Zealand
GCATGTTATTATGATGGCAACAGAGGATCTTCCTTCGGATTCTTCATCCCGGGAAAGATGAGAAAAGATCCATATTCCCGACTTAACGGAGGTGCAAAATATGAATAATAAAGAATCTTCCAGACCCTCATATTCCATGTGGCTGAACCTGACACTTGCCGCCTGCGGCGTCTTTTTCTTCTGCTGTCTTCTCGGCGATATCTTCGGATATTCTTTCTGTAAATACTGCTGGAACGGTGGTCTTTTCAATGAAGGATACCTGCCGTTTCTTTCCTTCCTCGAGAGCGACAATGTACGGTTCATCGTTTTCCTTACCTGCTTTTATCTTTCCACAGCAATCTCGTACATCATCATCTACAGCGTCGTGAACCTTCTTATAAACCTGAAGAAAAATATAATCTTCGATAAAGCAAATACCCGCTACATGACGATGATCTCGGTGTGCTGCTTCCTCATCTGCCTGATCTGCATCATCGGAGCCTGTGCGTCCTATGCGCTGTTCCTCATCTCGCTGATCGGTCTGTTCGTAGGACTCATCGTCCAGTGTGTGCGCCTTGTGATGGATAAAGCCATCGACATGCGTACCGAGCTGGATCTGACAGTATAAGGAGGTGGATTATTATGGCAATCATTGTTAATCTCGATGTCATGATGGCGAAGCGGAAGATCTCCGCAGGTGACCTTGCCACAAAGATCGGCATCACCCCGGCCAACCTCTCGATCCTTAAGAACCAGAAAGCAAAGGCCGTTCGCTTCTCGACCCTGAACGATATCTGCAAAGCGCTGGACTGCCAGCCCGGAGATATCCTGGAGTATCAGGAAGATAAAGAATAAGTTTTCGGACGTGCACCGGTCATGCCGGCCGGTGCACGATCAATAATCTAAATTAAGTTCCCGTAAAAGGAGTCAAAAATGAATACGAACATCAGGCAGGCAGGGCTGCTGAAAAAGCTCTGTCTTGGTTCAAGTTACGTTTTTTCTTACGCATATGTCTATCTGTTCACCGAAACAGTCGGTTTCAGCGGACTGTTCACCACGGTCTATCTGACCCTTCTTTCCGCCGGCGCGATCCTCTGGCTGGAGATGTCTATGAGACAGCAGCAGCTTCTCGGGAAATACTACCCGACGAAGATCGAGCGCTGTGAGACACGCTTCTGGGAAGTGATCCTGATCCTTCTTTCGCTCAGCACCTTCTCCGGAGATATGAAGGCATTGAGTCTCTTTTTCATCCATGCCGTCGTGATCTATATGACTCTCACGGGAACCGGTCATCTCCTGTCCGGGCGTTCTTCCGTCCTGCTTCCCGCTGACATGGCAAACGGATTCTTGCGCATCCCGTTCATGAGCTTTTTCCGCCGTATCCTGACGATCGGAGAATGCATTCATCCGAGGGATGAGATGGTCGAAGTCATTCTTCCGGACGGAAGTTCAGTCATAGCGAAAAAGGCGGAAAAGAAACCGCTCAACACTTTCGGTATCTTTATGGTGCTGATCGTCATCGCCGGATTCTTCCTTGCCGCACTTAGCAATCTCGTTTCTGTAGATGCTCATTTCAGCGATGCGGTATCTTCGATCGAGCATTTCTTCGATAACGTATCCGTCGCTGATTCTATAGGAAGATTTATCATGAGTCTGCCGATCGGTGCATATCTCTTCGGACTTATCCAGGGAAGTGTAAGAAAAGAGAATACTCTGGAAAGAAATATCCATGACAAACTCGTCTCGTTCTCCCCGCGGATGCGCTTTATGCCGGACTCCCTTCTGGCCACAGTACTATCGCTCTTTGGTATTCTCTACCTCACATTCTTCGTCTCGCAGGCAAGCTACATGTTCAGTGCTTTTGCGGGAGTACTTCCGGAAGCATTCACCGCATCAGAATATGCCGTCAGCGGCTTTCACGAGCTTATCAATGTCGTTCTGATCAACTTCGCACTTCTGGCAACCGTCCGTGTTTTCGGCTCACATGACCGGAAACTTCTCCGAGGCCTTAGTGTGGGAATTATGGCGGAAAGCATGGTATTTGCAGCGATCTCCGCATCGAAGATCATTCTCTATATGTCCCGCTTCGGATACACCTTCTCCAGAACTCTCGGCCTGTGGGGCACCTCCGTCGTCTTCGCCGGATCCGTGTTCGCGGTCATCTATCTGCTGAAAGGAAAGAAGACCTTCGCCCCGTGGATGTGGTACTCTGCCGGAAGCTATGTACTGACCGCTTTTATCACCTGGATATTCGTATAAGCAAACCCGCAAGTAAAGTTTCTCGTGCTGGTCCTCGGCTTCGCCTGCGGAGGCACTTCGAAATCTTTCTTGCGGGTTATTTTTCGAATACAAATGCACGTGGCAGTAACTCTTCCAGCGTACATGTAACTGCCTGTCCATTCTCCTCTGTAACCACGGTAAAAGCACTGAGCTTCACATGTTCGGAGAGGGTCTGGCGGCAGACGCCGCAGGGGTAGCACGCATCTTTTGCTTCTTCGTCTTTCGGGGCTCCGACGATGGCGATCGCAAGGAAGTCTTTCTCTCCTTCGCTGATCGCTTTGGCCAGTGCGACGCGCTCGGCGCAAAGGCTCGGCGACATCACGGAGGACTCGATATTACACCCTCTGTAGATCTTCCCGTCTTTGGTAAGGAGTGCGGCTCCGACGGTAAAACCGGAGAACGGAACATAGGCATTTTTCCGTGCTTCTTTTGCTTCACTCAGAAGTTTTTTCTCATCGATCTTCTTTTCCATTTTTGTCCCGCCTTTCCTCTTAGTTATCACCAATATCCGGACGCTGTTTTCTTCTCCGCTTTTCGCCTGAGCTTACTTCACGAGGCGGCTCGTTCCGAGTCTGTCCGCGCCAGCTTCGATCATGGCTTTTGCATCAGAAAAGTCCTTGATGCCGCCGGCGGCTTTTACCTTGACTTCCGGCGCGGAATACTGACGCAGGAGACGGACATCTTCGACCGTTGCTCCACCGGTGGAAAAACCGGTCGATGTCTTGATGAAGTCTGCTTTTGCTTTGCTTACGAGTTCGCACATTTTGATCTTCTCTTCTTCCGTCAGCTGGCATGTCTCGATGATGACCTTCAGGATCACATCCTTACATGCTTCTCTCATCGCCAGAAGTTCGAGATATACGCGGTCGAAATTTCCGTTTTTCACATCGCAGAGATTGACGACCATATCGATCTCCGAAGCACCCTGCCGGATCGCTTCTTTTGCTTCAAATACTTTCGTCGCTGCCGTGGAATATCCATTCGGGAAACCGATGACCGTGCATACCGGAAGCTGTCCTTTCAGAAACTGCGCGGCATCGTTCACATAGCACGGCGGGATGCATACGCTCGCCGTACCAGCGGCAAGAGCTGCCTTACAGAGTGCTTTTATCTCAGGAAGCGTGGAGGTCGTACGAAGCAGCGTGTGATCCACCTTGCTTAAAATCTTCTTCTCTTCATCGGTATAGTTCGTCATTTTTTCTTCCTTTCACACGCGATTCCATCTCCGTCTTTCCGGGAGTTCACGCGGTTTCTTTTATGGTAGTTCTTACTTCATCCGTATCTCTTTCCAGAAGGATTCGCCGTCGAGCTCAGATGTGTTTATCCCGAAGTAATCCCCGATCGTTTTCGCGATGTCCGCGAAGCTTGATCTCGTGCCGAGATCTGTTCCGGGACGGACTCTGTCGCCATAAGCCAGAAACGGCACATTCTCTCTGGAGTGATCGGTCGATGGTGTCGAAGGATCGCATCCGTGATCGGCCGTGATCATGAGGATATCGTCCTTGCCCATACGTGACAGGATCTCGGGCAGGCGGTCATCAAAATACGTCAGCGCCTGTGCATATCCGTGCACGTCATTTCTGTGTCCGTAGAGCATATCGAAGTCCACGAGGTTAACGAAGATCAGGCCCTCTTTCTGCGAATCCATCGCCCCCAGTGTCTGCTCGATCCCGTCGATATTTCCGGATGTCCGCACCGTCGTGCCGACTCCTTTTCCCGCGAAAATATCGTAGATCTTTCCGACACCATAGACCGGGATCCTCGATTCGGTCAGCTTGTCGAGGAGCGTCGGTCTCGGCGGCTCGAGTGAGAAATCGTGGCGGTTCGAGGTTCTTGTGTAGTTCGGATATTCACCGGTAAAAGGTCTCGCGATGACTCGTCCGACACCGTGTTTTCCGGTCAGGATCTTCCTTGCAGTCTCGCAGTAACGGTAGAGCTCCTCCACCGGCACCACATCTTCGTGCGCGGCGATCTGGAAGACACTGTCCGCCGAAGTATAGACGATCAGGTCGCCGGTCTTCACGTGCTCCTGCCCGAAGTCACGGATCACCTCCGTGCCGGAATAGGGCTTATTGCACAGTGTTTTCCGCCCCGTCTGCTTCTCAAACTCCGAGATCACTTCCTCCGGAAAACCGTCCGGATAAGTAGGAAGCGGCTCCGGCGAGATGATGCCGGCGATCTCCCAGTGGCCGATCGTCGTATCCTTGCCCATCGAGGCCTCCTGAAGTCTTCCCCAGGCGCCGGCACCACCGCTGTCTCTTTCTTCATACGGGAGCGCATCTTCGATACAGCCCATGCCGATCCTCTTCATATTTGCTATGGAAAAAGCACTGTCCTTCGAGCAGGCAGCAAGTGTATGCGACCCTTCGTCTCCGAAGGCTGCCGCGTCTTTCGCACCGCCGATCCCGCAGCTGTCCAGCACGATCAGAATAACTCTTTTACCCATACTGATCCCTCTTTCGTTTATTTACTAAATCCAAATCTTATTATATCGTATATGTGACAAAAACGATCGTTTCGGAGGAATTTACCTATGCGCAAAAATCTCACCGGACGTCCGATCATCATGATTTCCCTGGACGCCATTTCAGATACGGATGTCAACTATCTCCTGACTCTTCCGAACTTCAGAAAACTCGCTTCTTACGGCCTTCTGCACCGTGGTGTCGAGTCTCTGTTTATTTCGAATACATATCCGGTACATACCAGTATCTCGACGGGGGTTCTTCCGTCGGAGCACGGGCTCTTCGATAATGTTATTTTCGACCCGGTGAAGAACTCGGAGAAGTGGCGCGCGCATAAGAAGCTCATCAAGGTGAAGACGCTTCCGGAAAGAGCCTATGAAAAAGGACTCGTCTCCTGCGCGATGATGTATCCCTGCACCCCCGGCGAGAAGATCCGCTATCACCTTGCGGAAGTCCCCGGCACGGAGAGCATGTTCTTCCGCGGCATCAAGTTCGTCCACTACAGCTCGACCTTCCGCCTGTGTCCGAAGTTCTTCCGTTACATGAAGAAGTGCAAGTCCTTCAACTACTTCGGCATCGATACATTTATCGCCTTTACCGCACGCGATCTGATCGCGAAAGAAAAAGCGGATTTTTACATGCTGCATCTGCAGGACACCGACCATCAGAAGCATCACTCCGGTATCGATTCCGAGGATGTAAAAAAATCGATCGAGTATGACGACAAGCTTCTGGGGATCATCCTCGAGGGAATATTCGAGGCGGAGAGAAACGCGGGCGGCGATCCGGAGAAGGGGATCTCGCACTTCGATATCCTTCTTTTCAGCGACCATGCCTGCTTTAATATCCACACGAATATCCTTCCGAATGATCTTCTGAAGAAAGCAGATATCGGTCCGGAAGCCGCCTGGTTCCAGACGGTGAACGGTGCCTGCTTCCTGCATATTTCTCCCACCATTTCTATAGAGGATGAAGCGAAGCTTGACACCTTCCTGGAGAAATTCTCGAAGATGGAAGGCGTAAAAAGAAGACTCACCGAGGAGGAGATGCATGACAGCGGCGCGATCGATGCCGGCTTCACCCTGGGCTTTACGCCGGTTCCCGGATTTACTTTCGGCGCGATGAAGAAAGGCCAGCACGGCTTTACTCTGGATAACGACAATTATACGATCTTCTACCTCGAGATCGGCCCCGGTCTTATAGCGCCGGATCAAGCCGGAAAAGAAACCTCCGGCGGTTCGATCCTCGAGGTCGGAAAGAAAGCGATCGGTCTTGTCGAGCGCACCGGCACCTCTGAAGGATCCGCCCGTTGATCTGAGCTTATTTAACACAAAAAGTCCGATAAGAATACCGTATGCGTAAAGCATCGGATTTTCCTATCGGACTTTTTTCTTTCTTATAGTTTCTGATCAGCGAACGACTCTTCCGGATCCATCTCCGCGCATCAGGGTCTCGACTTCCTTGACGGTAACGCGGTTAAAGTCACCCGGGATCGAGTGTTTCAGGCAGCTTGCCGCGACAGCGAACTCGAGTGCTTCGGTATCATTTTCAAATGTGCGGAGGCCATAGATCAGTCCCGCTGCGAAAGAGTCACCGCCGCCGACACGGTCCACAATATCTCTGATCTCATATTTTCTGCTTACATAGAAGACCGATCCGTTATTGATGCAGGCCGCCCATCCGTTATGGTCAGCGCTGTGGCTCTCGCGGAGTGTGATCGCGACTTTGGAAACATTCGGATACTCCTCGAGAAGACGGCTCGTCAGCTTCTCGTATTTACTGGTGTCGAGTGCACCCTCTTCGACATCCACATCGATCTCGATACCGAGAGATTTCTGGCAGTCTTCCTCATTTCCGATGACCACATCAGTGTACTTCGTGATCTCTGTCATTACATCCTTTGCAGGCACGCCATACTTCCACAGATTCTTACGGAAGTTCAGATCCACGGATACGGTGATGCCGCGCTTCTTTGCTTCTTTTACGGATTCGACCGCCAGCTCCGACGCACTTTTGCTGATTGCAGGTGTGATACCCGTAATATGGAACCAGTCCACATCTGCAAAAGCACTATCCCAGTCAATATCTCCTGTCTTTGCTTCCGCCATCGTCGATCCGGCGCGGTCATAGACGACCTTGCTCGGACGCTGGTTGGCACCGGTCTCGAGATAGTAGATTCCCATTCTTCCCGGAGCGCGGAGGATACGTTCTGTTCCGACTCCGAATGCACGTACTTCACAGATACATGCATCACCGATCGGGCCTTCCGGCAGGATCGTCAGAAATTCCACCGGCATATTGAAGTTCGCCAGCGATACTGCCACATTTGCTTCACCGCCGCCGAATGTTGCTTCAAATTCCGGACTCTGGAAGAACCTTTCATTGTTCTTCGTCTTCAGTCTTAACATGATCTCGCCCATTGTCAGTACTTTTGCCATGGGTAATCCTCCTTATACTCTTGCCGCGCGGATCTTGTCCACGGACTCTTTACTTAATTCTGTGATCGTCTCGAAGTTGTGCTCACGGATATCCTTCGATGTGCATACGAAACTGCCGCCGATCGCGACGATGCATTTTTCCGAAGCAAACTCGGAGATATTCTCGAGATTGACACCGCCGGTCGGAAGGAAACGCATATCACGGAACACGCCGGAAAGCGTCTTGATCGCCTTGATCCCGCCAAAGAGATTTGCCGGGAAGAATTTCACGACAGAAAGTCCTAAAGAACGTGCCGCGATGATCTCTGTCGGAGTAACACATCCGGGAACGACAGCTGTTTTATTATCATTACACCAGCGTACGACTTCTTCCGAAAATCCGGGGGATACGATAAATTCCGCACCTGATGAGACAGCATCCTGCGCCTGCTTTACGTCCAGGATCGTTCCTGCACCTACTACCATATCCGGTACTTCTTTCTTAACCATTGCGATCGCATCCTTCGCACAAGAGGTCCGGAATGTGATCTCCATCATACCGATGCCGCCCTGTAATAGTGCTTTTGCCGTAGGAACCGCGTCTTCCGGATTCTCGATGACGACGACCGGAACCAGTCCTGTTTCTTCCATCTTTTTCAAGATGATTTTTCCTTCCATGATGTGCCTCCCTCGGGGAAATTTCATAACAACTGATATTCTACCATTTTTTCAGAAAAAAAGCGGTTTTGTCTTTGCTTTCTTTATATTATCTCTGTTATGATAATAACGGATGAGAAACAAGTAGAAAAAGGTTTATGCGAATAGTAACAGGAGGTCTGTATGGCTAACTTGATCAATAACCAGTTTATGCTGAAATCTGCAACCGCAGAGAGATTGTATTACGACTATGCGAAGAATTGTCCGATCATCGATTATCACTGTCATCTCGATGCACAGGATATCGCTGATGATGTATCGTATTCGAACATCACACAGATCTGGCTTTCCGGTGACCACTACAAGTGGAGACTGATGCGCTCCGCCGGTATCGAGGAGCATTACATCACCGGAGATGCGGATGACTATGAGAAATTCCTGGCTTGGGCGAGCGTGATTGAGCGTGCCGTCGGCAATCCGATGTACCACTGGTCCAGCCTCGAGCTCTACCGCTATTTCGATATTAAAGAACCTCTCACACTGGCCAATGCCGATCAGGTTTGGGAGATGGCAAATGCGAAGCTCATGAGCGGCATGCTCAGTGCCCGTCAGCTGCTTAACCGCTCGAATGTCGAGCTCCTCTGCACGACCGATGATCCGATCGATGATCTCTCCGCACACCGTGCGATCGCAGAAGACTTTTCAATCAAGACACTCGTTCTTCCGACATTCCGTCCGGACCGTATCATGGATATCGAAAAAATCGGATTTACTGATTATCTTCGTGCCCTTTCCGGACCGAGCCGTATGGTGAGCAGCTGGATCGATCTGAAGATCCTTCTTACTTCCCGTATCGAGCACTTCGCTTCTCATGGCTGCCGTCTTGCAGACCATGCGATGGAAAACTTTATATTCATACCGGCTTCCGATTTTGAAGCGGAGCAGGTCTTCCACAAGAAGCTGGAAGAGCCCGATACACCGCTAACCGATCATGAGGTCGCTATCTATAAGAGTGCACTTCTTCTGTTCCTGGCAACAGAGTATTATGCCAGAGGCTGGACGATGCAGATCCACTTCGGCTGCCGTCGTGATAACAATGCCCGCCAGTTCCGTGCACTTGGTGCAAACACAGGTTTTGATACGATCAGCGGCACCGGCAATTTTGTCGCTCCGCTGGCAGAGTTCATGAGTCATCTGGAAGATCACGAGATCCTTCCGAGAATGATCATCTACAGTCTCAACCCGCATGACGATCCGATCATCGACACATTGATCGGATGCTTCCAGAACGGTAAAGACGCCATGTGGATCCAGCATGGTGCCGCCTGGTGGTTCAATGATAATGAGCAGGGCATCAGAAATCACCTGCGTTCCCTCGCAGCACAGAGCTACCTGCCCGGATTCATCGGCATGCTTACCGATTCCCGCTCGTTCCTGTCCTATACCCGACATGAATATTTCAGAAGGATCCTCTGCGATTTCCTGGGCGGACTTGTCGAGCGCGGAGAATTTGCCAAGAACATGGAGATCCTTGGATCTATCGTACAGGATATCTGTTACAACAACGCCAGAAGGATCTTCATTCCGGAAGAGTAAAGTCATCTCTTCTTTTACCGGATACCGGATCCGGTTCTATCACAAAAGTAACGCAAAAAAAGAACTGTCATCGTGGAAGCCCCATCCACGTCGGCAGTTCTTTTTTCGAAAAAATGAAAAAGACGGTTTCAGATAATGTGGGAGAACATTATCATCAGAAAATAACTCTGTTTCAGACCTTTAAGAAAGAATCGTGTCGATCTCGGCTGTTACTGTGTTGATCGCGTCATTGTGCTCCTTGATCGAGGAAGTTGCAGACTGAGCTTTGCCGATATAAGAAGCTACGCTGAAGAAAACAACTACTGCAAGAATGACGATAATGGCAATAACGAGTACCATCTCAACCAGTGTGAAACCCTTTTTCGATTTATGCAATCTTTTCATACCCCGATACCTCCGATAGACATAAATGGTTATTCACAGTTCATTCACATTTATGACACAATTATACTCTCGATTTTTGGCCTATGCAATAATTTTTTTGCAAAAACCTCCTATTTTTTGCACATTTTCAACCATATTTTGCGATTTCCGGTGGCAAAAACAGAAAAGCCTCTGTCAAAACAGAGGCTTTTCGTCATAATTCATGGTCAAATTGTGATCAGGACTTCCGGTTCAGTAGAACATTTTCTCTGCCACTTCTGCCATTCTTGCACCCAGTTCACTTTTACGCTGCGGGTGAAGTTCGAGAGGCGCTCCCAGATCTTTTGCCGAGACGACGGCACAGTCTTTCACATCATTTTCTGCCGCACGCTGCTGCTCCTGAATGCTCGCCCATCCGGCAGGCTGCTCTCCCGTGACCGGATCTGTATAATCACACATCTCGACCACGATGACCGGCAGGTTCTGCTGATACAGGTCTCTCCAGAACTGTATCATCGCCCGGAACTTCTCGCCGTATCTTGACGGCGCATCCGAGTTTGCTTCTCCCTGATACCACCATATTCCGGAGAATGTGAAGTCCTTGAGCGGACGGACGGAAGTCTTGAAAAGGGATGTCGGCACTTCCTGTCCCATCTTAAAGACCGGAACACTCGTATCCGAGTGGACACCTTTTACCATTTTCCATTCGCCGGTAAGACTTATCTTTTCGTTTTCCGTACGGAGATAATAGGGATGCTCGGCAACAAAACCGCCTTCTCCGGTCTCGAGGATCAGCCGGACAGAGATCAGGTTTTTGCCTTTTCGGAGGATCGATCCGTCAAAAGGATACTTTCTCGGAGGATAGCGGTACTCTGTTCTTCCGACTGCTTTTCCGTTGATAAAGGTCTGATCCGCATCGATCAGATCGCCGAGATAAAGAAATGCATCTTCTCCGGGTTCCTCTAATAATTCAAATTCCCTATAAAACCACACGATACCCGTGTGATCCGTTCCGTCCTTTTTCAGAAGCATGCCCGGTACGGTAAAGTCTGATGCTCCCTCCGGAATGGCGGAAATATATTTTTCTTTATCCGGTTCTTCGAGTGCAGACCTCCATGCAGCGATCCCCTCATCCCGTGCTTTCAGATAACGGGGAAGCGCATCCTTCTCCATAAACGGGTTCATCAGGTCCTCATAGTTTCCGAATTCCGAAAGAAGAGAGACATCCATCCAGGATTCGACGGTCGATCCGCCCTGGGCTCCGAGTACCAGGCCGATCGGGATCTTTTTTTTATCGTAGATCCTTCTGGCGCAGTAAAATCCGGTCGCACTCAGTTCGCCGATCTTCCCCGGAACAGCCGGGACCCACGGGTTATCCGGAAGCTCCGCCACCTCATCTTCCGCCATATTGTACTGCGGTGTGACGCGATACTGGCGGATATACGGATAGTCGGAATTTTTAACTTCCTCTTCTGAAACATCCAGCGTACGGGATACCGGGAGCTCCATATTCGACTGCCCGCCAAGATAGAAAACATCTCCGAAGCAGACGTCGCGGATCTCGATGTCCTCACTTCCCCTGATCGTCATGGAAAGACCGGTGCAGGCGGCATGGGGATCGATCCGGATCAGGAATTGTCCATCTTTTACATCAGACCTGTATTTCTTCCCTTCCAGGATCAGGGAAACTTCCGGCGCCTGATCTTCCTTCCCGAAGACTGCACAGATGCGGTCTCTCTGAAGAACCATACCATCTCTGAATATTCCAGCTAATTTCAACATGTTTCCTAAACCCTCTCACAACCGGCATCGAAGAGCACAGCTCCCGTGCACACTAATAAGTATACTTATAAATTAGCACACTGCCGCCCGCATTTCTATGGAATAACATGCTAATATACTAGACTTTCTCCACTTGTTTTTTATTTTCTCTCCATCTAATATATTGAGGAACAGGAGCATGAACGACTTATGGAACAGACCGAAAACAATTCAAACCCATCCGGACGATCCACCTCTGTTATCTCTAAACTGGGGGTCATCGTACTGCTCAGTTCATGTTTCGTGCTCGGATCTCTCCTTATCGTGACAATCGGAGTATCCTGCACAGCGCTCTATTATGCGATCAACAAACGTTTTAAAGAGAATTCCGAAACACCGGCCGCGGACTTCTTCCGCTCATATCGTGAGAATCTCCTTCAGGGGATCGTACTGACCGTTTTCCTGATCTGCTATCTCGGCGGCGCCGGTTTTTTCCTTTATTATTCCCTGTTCGGCCTAAATAAGACTCCTCCTCCGGGCTGGTGCCTGCCGGTGGCCGTATTCCTTTTGATCCCGTCTTTTTTCGTGACCATGTTTACATTCCCATATCTTGCCAGATTTAAGAACACCGTAAAAGGAACGATCTTCCACTCGTTCACATTCTCCATGATGTATCTGGGACACAACGTCATCATGTGGATCCTCTTTCTGGCATCGATCGCTCTGGTCATCCTTTTTCCGCCGTTTGTGCTCATCGTTCCTTTCGCATGCGGATTCTTCAGCTGGAAGCTTTGCGAGCCGGACTTCAACTACGCGAGACTTCTGAAAGACAAGCGTGAACATCCGGAAAAGTACCAGTCCGAGCAGCCGCAGGATGAGGAAGATGAATACGAGGATGAAGATGAGGAAGACTTCGAGTACGACGATGATTCCGGCGAAGGCGACGAAGAATATGATGAGGACGATGAACTCGATGACGAGGACGAATATTCGGACGATGATGATGATTTAATGGTTGACGAAGACGCTTCCGAGGAATAAAGTATTCCTGTGCGCTAGTATGCTAGTAAGGAAAAAGAGGTAAAACATGAGACTACTATCTGCTGTTATTGAACCAACTGTTGCTGCTGCGGAGAATACTGCACCCATGGATAAGACCACATCTATCATCATGGCTGCCGTTATGCTCGTCGCGCTCATCGGTGCCGTGATCCTGTTTTTTATCGGGTTTAAGGGAACGATCAATGAACTCAAGAAAGATGATGGCGCGCACCGAGTCCCGAAGAAGGTCCTGATCCGCTCCACACTCTTCCTTGTCGGAGCACTCCTGTGCCTGGCAGTTACTTACTTCGCGAATAACTATAAGACTTACTACAACGGCGACTGCTCTCTTACCGAGCTGATCTTCGCCTGCCTGGTCTCCATCCTGAGCCATTTCGGATGGATCGCACTGATCCCTGTACTTCTGAATTTGTTCAGGATCAACTCTCTGAAAAGAACACGCGACAACTGATCAGATCATTACAACATTTCAAATATAGAAAAGAGGCATGTTACTATGAAAATGGTTTTCCGCTGGTGGCCGCAAGGCGACGACACAGTCACGCTTCAGCAGATCCGTCAGATCCCCGGAGTATCCGGCGTTGCTACGATGCTCCCGCATATTCCCGCCGGTCAGGTCTGGCCGAAGGAAGACATCACCGCTCTTCGTGATGAGATCCATGCCGCCGGGCTGGAGATGGAAGTCATCGAGAGCGTCAATATCCACGAGGATATTAAAAAAGGACTGTCCACCAGAGACGAATATATCTCGAATTACATCACCACGATGAAGAATCTTTCCGAGGCCGGAGTCAAGTGCATCTGCTATAACTTCATGCCGGTCATGGACTGGTTTCGAAGCACCCTTGAGCTCCCTCTTTCGGACGGCAGCTTCGCTATGGCCTATAACCACGATTATGCGCAGTCGCTCGATCTGGATAAGATCATCCACTCCATGATGGACGGTTCCCGCGACATGACGCTTCCGGGATGGGAACCGGAAAGATTCCCGCAGATGGCAAAGGATATCGAGTTCTATAACAGCATCTCGGCAGAAGAATACTTCAAGAATATCGCGTACTTCCTCGATGCGGTCATGCCGTATGCCGAGGAATATGATATTGATTTCGGTGTACATCCGGACGATCCGCCGTGGCCGCTGTTCGGCCTTAAAAAGGTCGTCTGCTCCGCAGAGTCTATCCGCAAGTACCTGTCCCTGAATAACAGTAAGAGAAACGGTCTTACACTCTGCACCGGTTCTCTGGGCGCAAATCCCGAGAACGATGTGCCGGCGATGGCCAGGGAATTTGCCTCGATGGGCAGGATCCCGTTCGTACATCTCCGCAACATCAAGCATACTACGGAGAAAGACTTCCACGAGAGTGCACATCTTTCTTCCGAGGGTGACCTGGATATGTTCGCCATCATCTCCGAGCTGCAGAAGAACGGTTTCGATGGCTATATCCGCCCGGATCACGGACGTAAGATCTGGGATGAGACCTGCCGCCCGGGATATGGTCTTTATGACCGCGCACTGGGTGCCTGCTATCTCGAGGGACTCTGGGAAGCCGTTAAGAAAAGCCGCGGCTGATCCCGCAGGAATACTAAGTTTAGGAGACAGAATATGCAATCTCTTTCGATGACAAGAGCTGAACTAAAGAATAAAGAAGAATGGGCTGGCAGAAAGATCGTTCTTCCCCGTTTTGATATCGATACCGTAAAGACCAATACGGCAAAAGCACCTACATGGCTGCACTTCGGTGCCGGCAATATCTTCCGCGGTTTTATCGCACGTCTCTCGCAGGACCTTCTGAACCAGGGGCTTTGCGATACCGGCATCATCGCGGCGGATACTTTTGACTATGAGATCATCGACCGGATCTACCGCCCGTACGATGACCTGACACTGATGGTCGATCTCCGTCCGGATGGAAGTACGGGATATGAGATCATCGGCAGTGTAACAGAGTCCAGAAAAGCAGATCCGTCGGATAAGGAAGAAATGAACCGTCTCTTCGAGATCGCTTCTTCTTCCTCTCTTCAGCTGATCAGCTTTACGATCACGGAGAAAGGATATGCCCTCCGCAATATGCATGGAGACCTTCTCCCCGTAGTGGTAAGCGACATGGAAAAAGGTCCCTCTGATGCACATCATGCGATGAGCATCGTGTGTGCTCTTCTGTGGGAGCGCTTCCAGAAAGGCGCCGCTCCTCTGGCACTCGCCTCGATGGACAACTGCAGCCAGAACGGCAAGAAGCTTAAGAGCAGCATTATCGAGATCGCGGAGGCCTGGGAAAAACGAGGCTTCGTTAACAGTGCTTTTGTAGAATATATCAGTGACAGTTCCCGCGTCTCCTTCCCGTGGAGCATGATCGATAAGATCACCCCGCGACCGGATGCTTCCGTCGAGAAGATGATCCTGGAGATGGGAATAACGGACATGAGTCCTTTTACCACATCAAAGGGCACCTTCATCGCACCGTTTGTGAATGCGGAGGTCCCCCAGTATCTCGTCATCGAGGATTCTTTCCCGAACGGCCGTCCGCCGCTGGAAAAGGCAGGTGTTTTCATGACCGACCGCGACACGGTAAATAAAGCCGAGAGAATGAAGGTCACCACTTGTCTGAATCCTCTGCACACCGCACTGGCGGTCTTCGGCTGCGTTCTGGGTTATACACGTATCTCCGAGGAGATGAAGGATCCGCAGCTGGTTTCACTGATTACGAAGATCGGTTACACCGAGGGCCTTCCCGTAGTCACCGATCCTGTCATCTTAAATCCGCGCGCTTTCCTCGCCGAAGTGATCGAGGAGCGTCTTCCGAATCCGTTCATTCCGGATGCCCCGCAGCGTATTGCTACCGATACGAGCCTGAAAGTCCCGATCCGTTTCGGCGAGACGATCAAGTCTTATATCTCCGATCCTTCGCTGGATCCTGCTGATCTTACCTATATCCCGCTGGCAATCGCCGGATGGCTGAGATATCTTCTCGGCGTCGATGATAAGGGAGAACCGATCGAGCTCAGCTCAGACCCGCTGCTTCCTTCTCTTCAGGCGCAGCTCGCATCCGTAAAATTCGGAGAGCCGGAAAGCGTCTCCGGAAATCTGGATGTACTTCTTTCCAATACTTCCGTATTCGGATCCGACCTGGTCGCATGTGGTCTTTCCAAAAAGATCGAAGAGTATCTATCTGAGATGATCAAGGGGCCAGGCGCTGTTAGAGAAACATTAGTAAGGAGACTGTGACCATGAATGTTCCGGCAAAGCTTCCAGGCGAAACAAACCGCGAATACGCTTTCCGCACGATATCCGACAATATTATCAGTCTGAATATCGAGCCGGGCAGCATGATCGGCGAGCAGGAGATCGCAAACGAACTCGGTCTCTCAAGGACACCTGTTCATGAGGCTTTTCTGGAACTGTCCAAGTCGAAGATCCTGAATATCCTTCCGCAGAAGGGCTGTCTCGTCTCCATGATCGACTCTGATCTTATCCGTGAATCGCGTTTCCTTCGTATCACCGTCGAGACCGCACTGGTCGAGGATGCCTGCGAACTGGCTAAAGAATCTGATCTTCGGGAACTGGAAGATAACCTGGCGCTTCAGGAATTCTATCTTTCCAAGGATGTAGATAAGATCCTCGCTCTCGATAACGAATTCCACAGAACGATCTACCGCATCTGTAACGCCATGCAGTGCTATTATATGGTCAGCCTCATGAGCATACACTTCGACCGTGTCAGAAGCCTGAGTCTTCACTCCGTCAAGGATCTGACCATCGTTTCCGACCACAGGGCGATCTTCGACGCTATTAAGAAAAAGAATCCGAAGGCCGCCCGTGCTGCTTTCCAGAAGCATATGGCCCGCTTCGATCTGGACTGGAATATCATTACCCAGGAATATAAGCAGTATATTTCCAATAGCAGCAAATGATTGCTTTTCTGGATGAAAAAGTGGATATCTGGCAGTATCTGGCCGGCGCGAATAGACCTGTCGTGTTATACGGCACGGGAAATGGAGCGGACAAGATCCTGGACCATCTGATCGCCCGTCAAATTCCCGTATCCGGTGTATTTGCCAGCAGCGGATTCGTTCGTGACCGCTCATTTCGCGGTTTTCCCGTTGAGACATATGAAGCACTGAAAGAGCGCTTCCCCGACATGATCGTCCTTATCTGCTTCGGCACATCTCTTCCCGATGTCCTCTCTAATATCGACCGCATCGCCGGAGAATGCGAGACCTACGCTCCGGATGTACCGGTCTATGGGAATCACCTCTTTGATTCGTCTTTTTACGCTTCCCATGAGGAAGAATTGTCCACTGTCCGGGGTTTCCTCGAGGACGAGATCTCAAGAGATACTTTTGACCGGGTGATCTCCTATAAATTGACGGGCGACTATCTTTTTTTGCGCCCATGTGAGCGTCCTTCCGAGGAGATCCGGACTCTTCTTTGCGTTCCGGATGGTGCAAGATACATAGACCTCGGTGCATATAACGGAGACACACTTCTTTTTTATACGAAGATTTTTCCGCAGATCAGGAGCGTCATCGCTGTCGAACCGGATAGAAGGAATTTCCGTAAGCTGTCCGAGACTGCACGCTCTAATTTCCCGTCTGACGTGTCCGATCCGTCTTCCCCTTCCTGTGGAAAAGCATCCGTTTCCTGCATCCGTGCACTGGTTTCCGACCGCGACGGGACCGCTTTTGTCCCTAGAAACAGAGGCCGCGGAGTCCACGAGACCGATTCTTCCGAAAAGGGCGAGGAGCTTACTGCCGTCTCGCTTGTAACGCTGTTACAGGACCAGAAAGCAGACCTGATCAAGATGGATGTGGAGGGTAACGAGCGAAAAGCACTCGAAGGCGGCCGGGAGGTCCTCCTCCGGGACAAACCGGATCTCATAGTATCCTGCTATCATAGAAGTGAAGACCTCTTTTCTCTTCCTCTGTTTATTAAAGAGATCGTACCGGAATACAAAGTATATATGCGCCATCACCCGCATCTTCTCTGCTGGGAGACTGAGTATATCTTCACACGGCACTAAAATAATCTTGTATTTTGCTGTTTTTTCTCTGTTGGCAGAGCCTATATCCATGTACAATATAATTAGGTCGGGTATATCCTTTTTGTTTGGGAAGACCCGGGAAATGGGAGAGTATTATTATGGCTAAAAACTGTCCGGGGTGTGGTGCCCCGCTTGAGTACGATCCGGGATTTGACGCCCTGGTCTGCGGATCCTGCGGTAATATCGTTGATCCGAAGTCCCTTCCGGATGCTCAGGATTTCTATCTCAATTACAATTCTGATGAACCTGTCGATCTTGAGGATACCCTTGAGGAGGAAGAATTGAGTGGCGAGACGTATGACTGCCACATTTATACCTGCAGCCAGTGCGGCGGTGAAGTTATCGTGTCCGGTACAGAGGCCTCCACCAAGTGCATCTACTGTGGATCCACAGCTGTGGTATTCAACCGCATCGCCAAAGAGCAGCGTCCGGATTATATCGTTCCATTTAAGATCACGAAGGAACAGGCGATGACAAACGTCAAGAAGAAGCTGATCGCCGGACTCTTCGTCCCGAAATATTTCAAGAAGGCCGAGCCCACTGTCATACGAGGCATCTATGTACCGTACTTTCTCTACGAGGGATGGTATAAAGATACACAGCGCTTCCAGGTCGGTGATAGTGCAAAGATCTATGACGGCGAATGTGAATTCGTCGATCTTCCGGTCGAAGCCTGCCGGGCACTCGCTGATCAGACGTCCTCCCAGCTGGATCCTTTCCACCTGAATGAGAAGGTACCTTTTGAAACTTCGTACCTCATGGGTTTCTACTCGAATATTCAGGATCTGGATCTTAAGCATGCCAAAGGACAGGCACAGTTACGGGCCCGTGCGATCTTTGACAAGGCGATGCTGGACCAGATCCGGAACATGAAGAGTTCCAATCGGGTGACATCGGTCCCAACCTCTGAATTAGCATTTTCATCCTATGCTCTGCTTCCCGTCTGGTTTATCTCGTTTGAAAAGAACGGCACTCCATATACGTTCCTCGTAAACGGGCAGACAGGAAAAGTCGTCGGCACCGTTCCGTGGAACCGGGCACTGGCCGCAATTATGGTCGGTGGTTTTTTCCTGGCGATGACTGCTCTTTCGACCTGGTTCTTTATCCAGTCCGGTCTCCTACCGGCTGTAAATGATTTCTTCAATGGACGTTCCACACGGGTAATGAACAGATACGGAGACAATAGCGAGGCTATGGCGAGTATCGGCCTACTATCCGCTGCCGCCGGTCTCTTCGGTTATGGTGTCGCCAAATTCAAGAAAGTCGTAAGAAATCTCAATCTGTCCAGATCTGTCGTTACATTTATTTTCTCGAAAAAGAGACAGGGGGATGTCAAATGATACTCATTGTTGTTGGTTATGTTGCTTCTATTATCGCATGTGCCGGTCTGGCATTACTCTTCGTGGCTAACATCCTCCGGATGTCTAACAGCTACGGCTCTGAGAGTGAGGATCAAACATGCATGAGAAGATTCAAGTGCATGGATGTCGATCAGAGGCCGCGTCTATAAGTGCTTTTCCGGAGGGGTCTGTAAAAGTGATATAGTGATGTTATAAGATAGCTTTTGGAGGGAGAAGAAGAATGACTAAGAGTTGTCCGGGCTGCGGAGCGCCGATGGAATATGATCCGGGATTTGATTCTCTGGTCTGTACTTCCTGCGGCAATATCATCGACCCGAAGACGCTTCCGGATGCCGACAGTTTCTATTACGATAATCCGGATGCCGATAATGGACCGAAAGATATCAAGGATACACTCTCCGAGTTCGAAGAACTCACCGGCGAGATGTATGACCGTCACGTCTATAAATGCAGCCAGTGTGGCGGTGAAGTTCTCGTGTCCGGAACGGAGATCTCCACAAGATGCATCTACTGCGGATCGACATCCGTCGTATTCTCCAGGATCTCGAAGGAGAACCGGCCGGATAAGATCGTGCCTTTCTCCATCACGAAAGAAGAAGCCATCGAGACTGTAAAGAAAAACATCCTTTCCGGTGCTTTTATGCCGAAAGGATTTAAGAAGATCGATCCGGAGCTTGTACGCGGCATCTATATCCCGTACTTTACCTACGACGGAGCGATCTCCGACACGCAGCATCACAGGATCGGACTTTCGGAGAAGTCTTATGTGTTCGACGGAAGCGCCGAGTTCGAGAATCTCCTGGTCGAGTGCTGTACTGCCCTAGATGACCGCTCCACGGCGCTGCTCGAACCATATAATGTAAAAGCCGCCGTTGACTTTGACACATCGTATCTCATGGGTTTTTACTCGAATATTCAGGATATTACTCCGAAAAAAGCAAAGGGCACTGCCGAACTGAAAGCAAAGACGATCTTCAATGCCCAGATGCGTAAGATCACGAAAAACAGCACATCAAAGAATGTATCTTCGCTTCCGAAGCTGGAACTGGAGCGCACGGGATATATTCTCCTTCCCGCCTGGTTCATCACGATCACTTCAAATAACACGCCCTATACGTTCCTCGTAAATGGCCAGTCCGGCCGCTGCACCGGTACCGCTCCCTGGAGCAAGGTAAAGGTCTTTGGAACGATCGCGGCTGCGACAGCCGCACTATGGGCACTGCTCTTTACATTACTTACGAAAGTCGAAGTGCCACATATCAATAAAATCACGGATATAGAGAAAGCGGATTATATCATGCTAAGAGGCGGACCTCAGATCGCTGCGGGACTTATCGCTCTAGCGGCCGGCATCACTCTGACTATCGCGATCAAAAAAATTCTGCGTCTGTACCGGAAGCTGAAGCGCACCGGTTCCGTAACGACGCTTATCTTCGCAAAGAAAAGACAGGGAGGTGTCAAATGATTCAGGTCCTGTTCACTATATTGTACTCGGACGTGGGTGACGATATAAGAGAAAAATGGCATAAGAGTCTGCTCGAGGATTCTCTGCGGGACCTTCGGGTATTTGCCGTCATCATCACGCTGGCCCTCTGCATTCTTGTCCTGGCTGTCGTCATGCTGGCCGTGGCGAAGATCCTTGAAAAGAAGAATGATTACGGTGATGAGGATGAGATGCAGATGCGCAACGATAAGTCATCCTACAACTCCGTCAATGCCAAAGTGTACTCGGAACTTGCCTCCGGCTCCATCAACTGTATGAAGCACTTCCGGTACGACGACGTCACTAAGCGATAACCATCTCTGATCAGATGATCTGCACCGCACCCTTCGGCCGGATCCTTACGATATGACATGCGCCACTTCCGAAAAGTCCCTCCAGTGATGCGGTATATTCTACGATCTTTTCCTTGGGAACAAATGCCTGGATCGTCCCGGCAAATCCGCCGCCATGGACTCGGCAGGCACCGTTTCCCCCGAGTATCCTCCGGCTCATCATAAGCGCCAGCGGGATCGCCTGCGATTGCGGATCACTGCTGCTATACAGATTCTGAAGAAGACTTGCGGAGGATTCACCGGATTCATTGACCAACGCCAGGAAAGCCGGAATATTGCTGTCTTCCAGTGCCCGGGCTTCTTTTCTTACGCGGGCATTGTCCGAGAAGAAATGTGCGCTTCGGAGGATCGCGCGTTCGGTGATCTCCGGGTCTTTCCGAAGCTTACTGATCCTCGCGTAAAACTCCTTCTCATCCACCTCGGAGAGCCGGTCTTTTCCGAAGAATCGTGCGACACTTCGCATCTCCCTCGGGATGGCAGAATACTCCTCGGAGAGGTCTGCATGACTTCCTCCGGTATCCGTAATGATCAGTGCGAGTCCTGATTTATCGAAGTCAAATTGATGTGTATCTATCTTTGGATCTTTCGAATAACCGAAGTCGATCTCCACCAGACCGCCCACAGAAGATGCCATCTGATCCATAAGTCCGCTGGCCTTGCCGAAATACCAGTTTTCTGCAAATCTTCCGATCTTGGCGATCTCGACAGGACCGGTCTCTCCGCCATTGTCCCGGCAGTCGATGATCTTTCCCAGAAGCACTTCAAAAGCTGCCGATGAGGAAAGACCGCTTCCGGGGAGGACCGTCGAAGTAATGTATGCATCAAATCCTTTGACCTTTACGCCACGTGCGCAGAACTGAGCAACGACACCGCGGATCAGCGCCGCGGTCGTACCCTTCTCATGCTCTCTCGGCAAGAGATCGGATATTTCGATGCAAACCATGGGATATCCTTCCGATTGTATCCGGATCTCATCATTTTCTGAAGAGGCAACGACAGCAATCGCGTCCATATCGATCGATGCCGCCAGGACGCAGCCCTTCTGGTGGTCTGTGTGATTGCCGCAGATCTCGGTTCTTCCGGGTGCCGAATAAATACATATGTCACGATCCCCGTCTTCCGGGAAGGTAGAGGAAAACATCTCAAGCGCATGGATATAGCGCTCTTTCTGTTTCTTTAGGATGTCCGCGTCTTCTCCATACAGTTCGGCAAGGGCATCATCCAGTGCGCATTCATTTATCTTCGTCAATATATCGCTGATCTTCATGGAGAAACCTCCTTCTATCTCGAATATATGCCGGTCCTTATTTCCTTTGCGTATGCTTCCGCCAGGGGAAGGCCTTCTGTCGCAAGTGCGATCTGCGCTTCTCTTTCATTATTATACGGAACAGATAGAATTGTAAAGGAGATCGGGGTTTTTCCCGAGCTTCCGAGATCTCCCTGCACAAGGAGCGCGTGGGCACGCGGGACTCCGATACTGTTGCCTACACTTCCGGTATTCACAGCATATCCATCGTGAAGAGATCTCACATACGGACGGTGACTATCCGCACAGATGAGGCTGTCATATTTCGTCTTTTTATCGGAAGAATAAAAACCTTCCTTAATCATCTCATCCGAATCATAGCCCTGATATAGTCCGGCAATCGGACGCCCGTGGACCAGGCGGATCCGAAGCCCGCTGATGAGGATCTCATCTTCCAGAGGAAGTGAATCGAGCCACTTGATACGGTCCTCCCCAAGCTGGTTGTAGAAGAAACTGTTCTCCCTGGCATAGATATCTCCCGGAATATCTCTTCGAAAATAACTCTTACAGATCCAGTCATCCCAGTTGCCCTTGAGGATGTGATCACAGTTCTCTTTTACCCAGTCACAGGTCTCGCAGTTGGAGGGGCCTTTTCCGACGGCATCTCCCAGAAACCAGATCTCGTCCGGTTCCAGTGTCTTGATATGTGCTGCCATCGCTTCTGTCGCAACGATGTTCCCATGCAGATCTCCGAGAAAAACGATTCTACTCATGTCTCTTCTCCCTGATATCCAAGAAATGCGGAAAATGCCTCCACCTAAAGGCGGAAACACCTGTCCTTACCTGTTTATGATAATACAAATCGAAGAAGAAATGAAAGTCTAAATCTGTCCCTCAATGAGGACACGATGTCGTTTTCCGGAAATCTATAGTAATATGGATGCATACAGATTTTAAAGGATGATCAGAAGGATGAACCTAAACGAAGAGATCTTTTCCAGAACATACGGAATCTACGGTCCGGATATGGCCCGTCTTTTTGACGCGCATGTAGCCGTGATCGGACTCGGCGGTGTCGGAGGTGCGCTTGCACTGTCACTGGCAAGAGCCGGCGTCGGACATCTCACCCTGATCGACGGGGATATCGTTGCCGAGTCGAACCTCAACCGCCAGATGATCTCTTCCCGGTCCGTCTTAGGACAGAAAAAAGCGGATGTATGCGCCAAACTGATCTCTGACATCCATCCGGAGATCAGGACACGCGCGATATGCGAGTTCATCAATAGTGAGAATATGGCGGAGTTTCTGTCCGGAGTGGACTATGTTGCGGACGCCATTGACGATGTGCGCTCCAAGCTCGATCTGATCGAATACTGTACGAGAAATGCCATCCCGATCATCAGCTCGATGGGAGCGGGAAACAAGCGCAACCCTTGCGGCTTCCGCGTGTCGGATATCTCGAAGACGCAGAATGACCCTCTTGCAAGAGTGATCCGGCAGCGCCTGAGGAAGCGTGGGATCAACCATTTGAAAGTCGTATACTCGGAAGAACTCCCGGGCAGTGCTTTTGCCAAGGAAAGTGACGCTAAAGAAAACGATACGGAAGCGATCCTTCCCGGCTACACGAAGAAGAATCCTCCGGCAAGTTCGCCATTTGTACCATCGGCCGCCGGGCTTCTTATCGGCAGTGCAATAATAGAAGACCTGCTCAAGTGAGCAGGTCTTTTCGGTTTCTATCGGATGTAAGTTATCAGATCACATGGAACCCGGCTTATACGTAGGAACGATCTCCTGGACGTATTTCTTGATGTTCTCGTCATCTTCCTGGCTGTCGAGGTCGAGTTCTTCGATCTTCTTTCTGAGCCATTCATCATCCATCTCGATCGGCTTTCCGATAAAGATGAGCTTGTTATCTGTCGTCTGCATACCTTCCTCGTCCATGAGCTTCTCTTCATAGAGTTTTTCACCCGGACGAAGACCGGTATATACGATTTTGATATCGACATCCGGAGTCAGACCGGAAAGCTTGATGAGGTTTCTGGCCATATCATCGATCTTGACCGGATCACCCATGTCGAGGACGAAGATCTCGCCGCCCTTTGCGTACTGGGAAGCCTGAAGTACGAGAGATACCGCCTCCGGAATCGTCATGAAGTAACGGATGATGTCCTTGTGCGTAACCGTGACCGGGCCGCCCTCTTCGATCTGCTTTCTGAAAAGCGGAATAACGGAACCATTGGAGCCGAGAACGTTACCGAAACGTACAGCAACAAAATTCGTATCCGGCGTACGACGATTCATCATCTGGATGACCATCTCACAGATACGCTTGGATGCACCCATCAGGTTGGTCGGGTTAACGGCCTTATCTGTGGAAATCAGTACGAAGGTCTCAACTCCGGCATGTGCTGCAGCAACGGCAGTCTTATAGGTACCCATAACGTTGTTCTTGATGGCTTCGTTCGGGCTGTCTTCCATCAGCGGGACATGCTTATGCGCCGCTGCATGGAAAACGATATTCGGCTTATACTTCTGCATAACACTCTCGATACGGTGAGTATTACGTACCGAGCCGATCAGCGTTACCAGATTCAGCTTGTTGTGATACTTACGGACCAGTTCCTGCTGGATGTCGTAAGCACCGTTCTCATAGATATCGAAGATGATCAGCTGCTTCGGCTGGTGTGCCGCGATCTGACGGCAGAGCTCGGAACCGATGGATCCGCCGCCGCCGGTAACCAGGATCGTCTTTCCCTGGAGCATCTGGAATACTTCGTCGTTATTGATCTCGATCGGGTCTCTTCCCAGAAGGTCCGTAAGTTCAACATCTTTCAGACGGTTAACACTTACATCACCATTAGCCAGCTGATATACACCCGGAAGGACACGAACCTTCGCACCTGTCTCTTTACAGATGGACAGGATATCTTTTTTATCTCTCGGAGATGCTGTCGGCATAGCGAAGATGATCGATCCGATCTCATATTCGGCTGCTTTCTCAACGATAGCGTTTCTGCCTCCGACGATCGGAATGCCGTAGAGCTCTCTGCCGATCTTCGCCGGATTATCGTCGATGATACATACCGGTCTCTGGTTCTGGTGCGTATCGCTCTTGAGTTCACGGATCAGGATGCTTCCTGCGGAACCGCCGCCGATGATCATAACATTCTCCAGTTTACCGGTCTTATACTCGAAGCTCTTGCTGTACTGGTTGCGCAGATAACGGACCAGACGATAAGAGAACCGGACGACCACATGAAGAACGAATGCGATGAATACACCGAAGAAATAGAAGGATCTCGGCTCATCGATCTTTAAGATAAACTTCGTTGCCACATAGCAAAGTACGATCACGGCATACGCTTTGACCATCGTAAAGGTCTCATCGATACTGACGTAGGTCCAGATACTGTGATACAGCTTAAATACTAAAAAGACCGCTATAGTGATGGCACACCAGATCGGAAGGATCCTCAGATATGTTCTGAAATAGTCCTTCGGGATGCTTTGGAAACGCATATCGAAGCGGAGCCACAGCGCGGCAAAAAAGGAAAACACGACTACCAGAATATCCGCGATAACGATCACGATAGAGTGGGTGACCCACTGCATGTCTATTTTCTTTTTTATTTTTTCAGGTTTATTCTTTTCCATTTATTCCCTCAACCACAGCAAATAAATATATAATACATATTAAACAGATAATACCATAAATCTAATATGCTTTCGAGATATTAATATACATTCCCACAAGTGTCAACACATAAATATCAATTATCAAATTTCCTCGCGATTTCGAATTTACTTAGCCGGAGAGACTAATCGGAGATCTTCCGGTCATCTCCTCTCCATCAAAACAGGCCAGGATCGCTGCCAGAAGGTTCGGGGAATACGCACTTCCCGCGCCATCGGATGGCGGGATATCCGTCAGTTTTCCGGAGCAGTATGCGAGGATCACGGCATCCGCATCAGGAAAACGGGCCGAGCAACATGCTTATACTCAGGATCAGTGCAGGAATTTGTTTTTTCGCTTAATCGTGTTCATACCAAATACTTCTACATGGTTTTCTGATATAATTAAACAATAAAATATCTGACGTTGATAATCAATCAGACCGTACAGATCTGACACATTAATTCATTTGCTTTACAGGAGGGGAAACAGCATATGGGTATGGTTCAGAAAGAATTCAAAAAAGGCGAAGTTATCGTCAAAGAAGGCGACAGCGGCAAGAGTTTCTTCTTCCTTTTGGAGGGTGGCGCCAGTGTTTACGGTGGTTTCGGTAAGAACAATCAGATCAAGATCGCAGATCTGGAAGCCGGTGAGTTCTTCGGTGAGATGGCGATCCTTGAAGCATATCCCAGAAGTGCAACTGTAGTTGCCAAGGGCAATACGCGGGTCGTCGAGATCCCCGGAAATGAGATGAACTCATTCTTTGACGAGAACCCCGACATGATCCTCGAGCTGATGAGACATCTCGCAAGCAGGATCCAGGTCATGACAAGTGACTATGCCGAAGCAAAAGCACTTCTTCGTGAACTTCGCGGTGCAAAAAATGATAATACGAAGAAATCGCTCTTCTCCAAGATCAAGAAGCACATCGACGTTTATCAGACAAACAAGAACAAGATGATCGAGACGACAAAGTCCTTCGATGTGAAGTTCGATTATTTTGCGGACAATGGCGCCGATTATACCAAGTCTTTTAGAAAAGGCGGAATCATCTGCAACAAAGGTGACGAGAGCAAGTGCATGTATGTATTGCTCTCCGGTGAAGTCGGCATCTATGACAACTATAAGAAGCCGGACGAAGAGAAACTCGCCTCTCTGGAAGCCATCTCCTTCTTTGGAGAAATGGGTATGTTCTCTGAAGACCCCAGAACTGCTTCCGCGGTTGCTGAGACAGATAACACAAAGGTCGAGATGATCGATCAGAACGATATCATGGACACTTATAAGACCAACCCGGAGAAGATCGAGATGGTCCTCCGCCACATGTCTTACCGCTTAAGAAGACTTACCTCTGATTTCTTAAGTGCATGTAAGGAGATCACCGAGAATTACAACAGCTGATAGTACTTCCTTTCAGTTATCCGTGAGTTCATTTTTCAATATGGTTCAAAAAGAATACCCGGGCATCGCTGCCCGGGTATTCTCATTAGAGGGGGTATATTATGATTATGAGAAGCTGTCTATTATTTTGATGTTGCCTCGTCTTTGTCATCCGTGTTTCCGTTTAATCGGATCATGATGACTGCGAGTACACTTGCAATTCCGAAAAAGATAAGAGACAGCTGAAGTTTTTCAAGATTAAAAGCAATCGCTGAGATAGCCATGCATACCGCAAAAATAGCAAATACGATCTTGAAAAGTGCTTTTCCTGTACGATTTTTCATTGTTCTGCCTCCGCGTCATTCCCTGTTCTATGACTCTATCTTACCTTTGAAAGGTTAAGTCATCGTCAAACGAAGTTAAAGAAAGGGTTAAGATTGATACGAGGCACCAGTCTTTGGGAGGATGGCCGAACTCACACGAATTCAGTTTTATACATCTACACAGATATAAATATCCATGTACTCTGTACCGTCTTTCTCATATTCGTACTCGAAACAGCCAAGAACGGTATCGTCCTGTCTGCCCTTGATGTTATTTGCATCCAGGTATTCCATGATATGCTTATATCCGACAGGGATACGTTCGAACGGCTGTACCATCGGATCTTTTACCGTGATCACCGCATAGCTGGCTTCCTTGTTATCGCAATATTCCACGCCTTCGCAATTTGTCCGGAAACCATCAGGAAGAACATATGCAGCCGCATATCCGTGCATGCCGAAACGCATGCTCTGTTCCTGGGACACAAACGGGAAATCCCATCCGATCCGCTTCGCCTTCGGATCCGCGGCAAGAAGGCCGCTCTTATCCGCCCAGTTTTTCATATGAGTCAGCACGTCATCTTCCGGCTCCTGGGAGATAATGGCATATTTCGCCATCCGGAAAGCAGGCACTTTTCGGATCGTGACATCAGAGTAGATCTCCCCTTTAGAAGTCAGATCGCCTCTGACCAGTTCATCCATATTACAGGAAAACAGAGAACACATCTCCACCAGCTTGGGAAGTTCCGGTGTCACTTCGTCCGACTCCCAGCGGGAAATGGTCTGTCTGCTGACACCCATCTTCTCTGCAAGCTGGTCCTGTTTCAGCTTATTGATCTTACGCAAATATTGAATATTCTTTCCTACATTCATGGTGTAATCTCCTCATATTTATAGAACATTCTGTCGGCCGAAACAGTGTATCCGGATCTTCCCGATCCGTAATGTCATTATGTCATATGGAGATTTACAAGTACACCAATCAGAACGTGCAATTCAAGAAGATCATGTCGCACCGGCTTTACATTTTTCCACAGACTATGGAACAAGAAAGTTTTGTATTGGTCAGCCCACTTTTTCCATCGAATCTATTCCTAATTGTCGTCAGATTATCATTCTTGTCAACAGGACTACCTCTCTAATGAAAAAATACGTAATCACAAGAAAGCTGTCAACTCTTTTCGGCGTTTTGGCAGAATATTTTTCGGCGTTTTGGCAGAAGCTATCAAACTTTTTCTGCAGCATTCAATCTCATCTTCATTGACGTTTATCTTTTGACCGTAATTGTGGTCAAATTTGTGGTCAAACGACATTTTTACACAAAAGAAAAATCCTGAACATCCAATCAGGGACATTCAGGATTTGGCGGAGAAGGAGGGAGTCGAACCCTCGCGCGGCTGTTACACCACCTAAAGCTTTAGCAAAGCCTCCCCTTCGGCCTCTTGGGTACTTCTCCATGCCGAAGTCATTTGCTTCTATTGAAGCGACATGAGATATTCTAACATAGAAAGTCAAACATTTCCACAATTAATTCTCTTTTTCTTTATATAGGCCTCAAAGCGCCCTTAAGATGGCACTTTTCCATAACGGGAAAGGTCCAGGATGGTATAGCAGGAATCAACAAACGTGATATAATTACTCGGAAAATGAAAAAGAAACGGGGAATTAGCAGTTATGTCTGAAACTCAGGGAAATCCGTCAAATATCGATCTTTCAATTGTAAAACCTTATACTCCTACCGAGGCTCAGGTCAAAAGATATACTTCCAGGAAGATTGCCTCAGCTTGGACCTTGTTTGGGGGATCGCTCGCAGTTCTGGCAATCGTGATCGTCTGTATAATCCTTTTCGTCAGCATCTTTCACGTTATCGTATATAGCGCCAAGATCATTTTCGCTCTTCTGATCGTTCTCATTTTCCCGATCTTTGCGATATATAACCTCTTTGCCACTTTCAGCCGTGTGAAGAAGGGACAGTTCGCTTTCTATAGCAGCGAGATCTTCGCCAAGAATGATAAAGGATACATCGTCAAGGGAATCAGTACAACCGGCCTCTCCTTCATCGACAAGGCAGACGCAGGTGCGGAAAAAGCACCTGGTGCTCCGGTTATCGTCGTCAATATGAAAGACGAGTTCGATCTTCTCGGCTGGGATTGATCTTTAAGGTCTATATAGCATTGCGGCGTCTTCTTGCTTCCTGCATCAGGCGCTTGTGTTCTTTTATTCCCTTTCTGCCCTGTCCGATTCCCTCCGGAACAGGTGTCTCTTCGATCCCGATATACTTTTCGTTATGGAAGACCTCGCTCACAAGCGGATCGAGGTGAAAATATGAGTCGATCTCCTGATCGGTAATATCCGGCGCAAACTTTCGTCTTCTAAGAGAACCGAATCTTCTGCGGTTATATTCTTTCCACAGGAGCAGGACAAGAATCTCAATAAGTACCGCGATGAAAAGCACTGCAAAGAAGTGCTCGGTCTGGTGGATCTTATTGAGGTCATAAAACAGGAATTCCTTTACCGGACGATGCATCTTGTCGCAGATGATTCCGTAGATCATGTAGCAGAAATAAACCAGCATGTAGATCCATGCGATCAGCGTCAGGACAACTCCGATGACCTTCTTCCAGGTCTTTTGGTTGTTCTTATACTCGATATGTGAATCCCCGTTATGGGCAGATTCGTACTTCTCCAGCTGTATGGGCTGGGGATTTGTTTTCCTATTCTCTTCTTTTTGCGTCTGGGTAATGCCGCGGTCCGGGCTTTTCCATGTCGCCAGTTTTTTTCTCGGAAGGATCGTTTTAAACAGCGCGCTAAGTGTTATAAAGACATTGATATACCAGTATAGGATCGGATACCAGATCACGCTCCATGTGCTTTTCAAAATGTCCTTGTCATACTTGGATTCCAGGATCATCGCCACCACGAACTGGACCAGACAGACAAATGACAGGAACTGACTCTTCCAGATCAGGTCGGTATATAGATGTTCACCCCTGATCTCCGATGTAACAAGAAGGATCGTCAGGAACAGCCAGCAGACCGACCAGAAGAAAGAAGCAACCTGCTCCAGATAGATCGGTGTCATTCTTCTTCTTCGCCAGCTCTTGAAAATGTCCCAGTGCCGGAATACAACTTCCAGGCCTCCTTCTGCCCAGCGTTTCCGCTGACGCCAGAGGCCTTTGATCGTCTCGGGAACAAGCATCCAGCAGAGAGCTCTCGGCTCATACCGCACATCCCAGAAATTCTTCTCCAGTTTCCATGTAACGGCGATATCCTCGGTCATCATGTCGCGGTCCCAGAAACCACAGTCCAGGAGCGCTCTTTTTCTATAAGCGACACACACGCCGGAAACTGTCATAACTTTTCCGAGAACACGCTGAGTGCGCTTGATCAGGCTGATAATACTTGCATACTCACAAAGCTGGATCTTGCCGAGAAGAGAACCTCTGTTTCGTACGCGGGGGTTTCCGGTAACTGCACCGACACGTTCGCCGTTATTCTTGTTAACGAAATGGGACACCATATAGCGAAGCGCATCTTTGTCGAGATACGAGTCGGCATCCACGCCGACCAGGATCTCTCCTTTGGATGCGATCAGACCGAGATATAGAGCATTTGCTTTGCCGCAGTTTTTCTTCAGATCGACGACACGGACACAGGGGTATTTCTCGCAGAGCGCTTTCATGACCTCCGATGTATCATCGGAACTTCCGTCGTTGATCAGGATGATCTCATACTCAGGATAGTTCAGTTTCGTCATCTGTTCGACAACAGGGATCAGAACGGAACTTTCGTTATGCGCGGGCATAAGAATAGACACGAAAGGGGTCCTTTCGAGTTTCAGCGGCTTCTTTCTTTCGTTGGAGTAATAGAAAATCAGGGAACCAAGTACCCACATCATCGCCATTATGGCGGGATACCAAAAAACAAATTCCACTATCCAGTTTATGTTCATTATGTCGCGTCTACCTCTGATGTCAAAACCAAACTGCTAAAAATTCTGTCTTTTCTGTCGGTCAAGTCTGTCTATTCTTATTTATTTAGTAATTGCATGCGACAATATATCAGACGAAAAATGCCGCGTCAAGCGGCATTCTCCCTGATTTTCCTGTCATTTTAACCAAAAATCGCACTTTTGGCACAAAAACTAGAACTTCTCCGTGTATTATTCATAGTTTGTCATGCCATCGGTAAGGAAGAGATCATCATCCAGTTCTGTGATGTTCTTTAGTGCACGGTTAACGGCATTCGTTCTGGTCGTGCGGAGCGTATCAAGATTATTGGTCGCGGCCTCAAGGCTCTTCTTTACTTTCTCGAGGGCCTCCTCATACTTTCCGAACTCTTTTTTCACAGCACCCAGTGTCCTCTCGATCTCGTGTGACTTTTTCTCGATGGCCAGTGCCTGGAAATAGTTCGTGACAGTACTAAGGATCGCCATCAGGGTGTACGGTCCGGCTACAGTAACGTGAAGCTGATTCAGATCTTCCAGCAGATCCAGATTGACGATCTCGGAATACATCCCTTCGAACGGAACGAAAAGGATCGCGTATGGTGTCGTATCCGGTACACTGATGTACTTCTCGGCGATCGACTTTGCGTCTTCCCGGATCGCCATGCCGAATTCCTTCTTTGCTTTAGTAATCAGGTCTTTTTCCCCGGAATCGTATGCCTGTAACAGTGTTTCATATCGGTCCAGATGGCACTTCGAGTCGATCGGAAGATAGAAGAAACCATTTCCTTCTCTGGTCGGCATCTTAATGGCGATCTCAACATGTTCGGAAGATCCGGGTTTGGTCGGCACCTCCACATCGTACTGCTGGGGAGTAAGAACATCCGCAATGATCTGCTTGAGCTGCGCCTCTCCGAGAATGCCGCGGGTTTTTACTCCGTTCAGCGTTTTTTCCAGGCTGCCGACCTGATTAGAGATGCCCTTTAGTTCTCCCATCGTCTTCTGAAGCTCCGTCATCTGTGTCAGAACGCCTTTGAAGCTCTTCTCAAACTGCTCATTCAGAGTCTTATCCAGTTTCTCGTTTACTGTTTCACGGATCTTCTCGATCTGCTGGTTGTTCTCCGTCCGCATACGGGTAAAGTCCTCATGGAACGTCTCCGTAAGCTTGGAGATACGGGTCTCCATCGACTTATTCAGCGTATCAAGACCATTTGTCAGGATCTTCGTATTTCCCTCCAAAACAGCGGAGCTCTGCTCTTTATCTGCTTTCAGCACGGCAACGATGCTGTTGTTCATGGAATCAAATTTCTGCGCATACAGACGGTTACTGAGATTGCTCATCTCCTCGTTATGACGTCTCGTCGCTTCCTGCTGATCGTTCTCGACACGGGTCAGTGTCGTCTCCATCGAAGAGATCCTCTGATCGATCACTTTGCTTAACTGGTCACTGATCCTCGACGGGTCATCTGTCTGGCGGGAAGCCAGAATATGTACTCCTGCATAGGTGCGCAGAAGAAGGAATGCTGCGATCAGAACCACGATCAGCACAACAGAACAAAGAATTAAAACCGCAATATCCATACTAACCTCCATCGCCAGGCCTCCCGGCTGTTGTGAAAGTGAAATCCGCATGCAGCACATTCAATAGCTACAGCACACAACACCGGAAAGCCAGCTATGTCTCTTCGGCTCTAACAGCCACTACGATATGGATAATAACAGCCCGGCTGTCCAATTATTCGGACTACAAGCTCTATCAATACACGAAAAGATAGATACCGAACCACTGCGCTGCGGCACCCAGTAAAACAAAGATGTGCCAGATAAAGTGGGAACCCTTCCGTCTCAGGCCAAAGGGGATCATACCGATCGTATAGAGGACCCCGCCGCCCAGGATAAACAGAAACAGTATAAAGTCATTTTTGAGAAGATCCGGAACAAAGATAAGTCCGCTCCATCCAATCAGAAAATACAGTGTGTAGTGTAAGGGTTTGAAGCGTGCAGGTCCGAAGATCCCGATGCTGGTGATCCCCAGAACTATCAATCCCCACTGGATACAAAACATCACCAGACCTTTGGTATCTCCCCAATACACGAGGCACATCGGAGCAAATGTGCCTCCGATAAGAAGATAGATGGAACTGTAATCGAACCTCCGCCATAGTTTCTTGACGAACAGCCCGTGCTTCCACGAATGGTACAGGCAGCTCATGGTGAAAAGAAGGATCAGGCAGATCCCGTAAAAGCAGGATGCCAGAACTTTCATCGATGTATCGGAACGTAACAGCAGAAGGACAAAAGCGGCGATAGAAAGACCTGCGCCGATACCATGCGTAACGGCATTGCCGACTTCTTCCAGCGCCGTAAGCTTCGGCGGCTCGTTCTTCCGGTCGATCTCTTCCTTGCTCAGATATCGAAAACGCGGCATCTTTGCCCTCCTTCTTCAGGTATTAATGCTTCCATTCTATGCGTGAGAAACATCGTTTTCAAGATAAAAAGTGCTTTCCGCGCGGCGGGAAAGCCCATAATCACCTTGGATACAAGTATTGAGAGAAGCTTGGGGCTGTGATAAAATTTTCTATATATGTGAGGGTCAGATATGAAAATATGTGCATTCATCGGTGATATGTATCGCGATTATTCGTCAGAGCTCATTCTGTCTATACAGAAATGTGCTATTGAGCGCGGTCACAGCGTGGATGTTTTCGGTAACTGTTCTGTACCGAGTGAAAACCCGCTTCACGCGGAAGGTCTGAAAAAGATCCTTTCTCTTCCAAACTATTCTGATTATGACGGTATTATCCTCTGCTCAGACACGCTGCATCATGCCGGTCTGAATTATGAACTTCTCGAAAACCTCACTTCTGCATCGGATCTTCCTCCGGTCGTAAGCGTACGTGCCGAAGAATCCGGCTTTTATTCAGTCGTTCCGGACAACCGTCAGATCATGTATGAGATCTCTAAATATGTCATCGGGAAAGTAAAGAGCAATGATATCGGATTCGTTACCGGTAGAGATGATCTTCAGGATTCTCTTGAGCGTCTGGCAGGGTTTGAGGATGCGATGGAAGAAGCCGGATATACGATACGTAAGGATATGGTCTTCCACGGCAATTACTGGACAGACCAGGGACCGGAAACCGCGGATTTCTTCATCAAGGAAGACGGTACACTTCCTCAGGCCATCATCTGTTCCAATGACTATATGGCGATCGCACTGACCGATGAGCTTTTAAATCGTGGCTATTCTGTTCCGAGAGACACCCTGATCACCGGTGTCGATAATCTCGATGCATCAAGTGCGCATGTTCCGTCAATAACAACATCTGACATTCCTGAGACTGTTCTCGGAAGGACGGCGATCGATTGTCTCGAAAGGATCAATGCCGGTGAGGAAATCGATATCTGCACGACTGTTCCCGGAAGACTGATCTACCGTGAGAGCACGGGTGATGCCATGTCTGCCAGAGATATCGATGAGATGCACCGCCGTCTGGATGCGATCCAGAGGAACTACTACGATAAGACTCGCGCATTCGTACTTCTGAGTTCCGATTATGAGGATGTCCTCTCTTATGATGCATGTGTGAACTACACGCTTAAGAATCTGGACAGTTACGGTCTGTTCAACCGGATCCTGCTATGCCGATATTGCGAGAATGACAGACAGATGGTGGGGTTCTGCGAGAATAGCAATTACTCCCGTACATATATCAACTTTCCGAGCAGCCGCCTCGTCCCGGAAGAATACGAAACATCTGAACCGGGACTTACTATATTTCTCCCTGTTTTTTATAAGAGTGAGGTTTACGGATATACTGCATTCAGACTCCGCTCAGATGTCAAGTATATCCTTGACGAAAAGCTGGAGTTCACCATGGTACTTCTCGGACAGACCTTGAACCGTCTAAGGCTCTATGACAAGCTTTTCGAGGTAAGCAACATCAAGGATCTGTATATCCGGGACGCGCTTACGGGACTTCTGAACCGCCGCGGCTTCGAGCAGGAAATCGCGAAGTTTTTTGACAAAGGCCAGCTCAAAGAACACCCTGTCGCTGTCGTGAGTATCGATATGGATGGTCTTAAAGATATTAACGACAATCTCGGACATGCCGCCGGTGATGAAGCCCTCAAAGGAATCGCACGTTGTCTTGAATCTGTCCTTAATGAAAACGAGATCGCTGCCCGTATGGGCGGAGATGAATTTGAAGCTGTCCTCGTACTGAACAGTGCCGCTCGTATCGGCCAGTTCATCCGTAGTTTCCGTGGTGCGATCAAAAAAGCCAATGCGGATAGTAATGCGGAGTTCACTCTGAGCGCCAGCATCGGCACATGTGAGGTCACCAACTGGGAGACTCTGATGGAGTGCATGAACAAGGCGGACAAGATCATGTATATCGAGAAGAAGACGAAGAAGCACCGCAACTGACCTCCTTTCTGTGTAACAGGTATTCTTCTTCATGTATAATGCTTTTTGTAATCATTTGACGGAGGCGTCGCAATGGAGGAGAAAAAACGATCATTTCTATGGGATAATGCGAAAGGTCTTCTGATTTTTCTGGTCGTTTTCGGCCATTTCCTGTATGGCAATACGGATCATTCCGGAGCTCTTCTGGTGCTCACCGCCATCTATTCGTTTCATATGCCGGCATTTGCTTTTATCTCCGGTTTTTTTACAAGAGAAAAGTACGACATCCGTAAGCTCCTCACCGCTTATGTGATCTTCAACGGGCTGTTCCTTTTTTACCGCTTATATGAGAAAGGAACCTTCACTCTGATCCAGCCCTACTATGTCTGCTGGTATCTGATCGCGCTGATCGTCTGGCGGTATATTACTCCGCGCATTGCGAAGTTCCGCTTCACCTTTCCGATCCTGCTCGCCGTTTCCCTGGTATGCGGGTTTGCAAGTGAAATAACGAACATTTTTGCCCTCGCCAGGATCCTCTCTTTCTGGCCGTTTTTCATGGGCGGATACCTTTTTCAGAAGCAGGATATCAAAAAGCTCAGGAAGAAGTACTCTTCTCTCTGGGGCCTGGCTTTCGGGCTGTTCTTCCTGGTATCCGTTATACAAGGGTCCACACTCTTCCACATCACGGATGCCGACTACACCATGATGCCATACGCAGAGCCTGCACGTGTTTTCCTGCGTGTGATCCTCTTTGCCTGCGCCGGATTTGCGATCCTTTCGATCCTCTTCACTATGCCGGATAAGAAGCTCCCTCTTATTTCATCATGGGGCAAAAACTCGATGTCGATCTTTCTTCTGCACCGTTTCTTCACACTTCCGGCAGGAAAGCTATTCCCCTCTGACCTAAGAAGTATCGAGATCCTCGGCATATCCTTTGCACTGTCTTTCGTCCTTTGTCTGCTTCTGGGAAATGATTGGACCGCATCTGTCCTGAACCGTATTCTTTCCCCGTCGAAAAAGAACGAGTCTTTCTGTCGGACCGCTATCGT
>OCTX012281717.1_pt1 | contig 36791 bp, 29 predicted proteins | sample 1539691 | NCBI WGS metagenome assembly OCTX01 (sample SAMN02144231, study PRJEB22623) | gut metagenome | biome: sheep rumen | host: Ovis aries | place: New Zealand
CCGAGGCTGCGCCGACGAGTGTGCCGCCGGTATCGATCATGTCGTCAAAGATAATGACGTCTTTGCCGTCCACATCGCCGATGATATTCATCACTTCGCTGACATTTGCCTTCGGCCGGCGTTTGTCCACGATGGCGATGGGGGCATTGAAGTGCTTCGCAAAGTTCCGGGCACGCTTGATCGAACCCGCATCCGGAGACATGACGACCAGGTTTTCGAGGTCACCCTCATATTTCTTCATGATATAGGGGGACAGCAGAGTGGAACCCACAAGATGATCCAGCGGGATATTGAAGAAACCCTGGATCTGAGGAGCGTGAAGATCCATCGTGAGGATCCTGTCCGCTCCGGCGACAGAGATCATGTCCGCAACCAGTTTTGCCGTGATCGGGTCTCTGCCCTTTGCTTTTCTGTCCTGACGGGCGTATCCATAGTACGGAACCACTGCGGTGATCCGCCCCGCGGATGCGCGCTTGAAGGCGTCGACCATTACGAGCAGTTCCATCAGATTATCATTCGTCGGCTCTGAGATCGACTGAATGACAAACACGTCGCAGCCGCGCACTGTGTCGTACACAGATACCGACGTTTCGCCGTCGCTGAATTTACCGACGTCTGCTCTCCCGAGCGGGATACCCAGATAAGTTGATACGTCTTTTGCAAGTTCCGGGTTCGAGTTTGCCGCAAACAGTTTGATCTCTCTGCCATGAAGATTCATAGCGCCATCTCCCCTTTCAATACGTGCATCTGTATATATGTATTACTTGATTTTCTCTTTTTTCTCAATATATTTCTTGAGCTTTCTGGCAGCCCAGCCGTCCTTGATTACCAGCGCCTCACGGCTGATGGCGAGTGCGCCGGCGGGTACGTCCTTCGTTATGGTCGCTCCGGCAGCCGTATAGGCGCCATCGCCCAGCTTCACAGGAGCAATAAGGTTGGTGTTGCACCCAACAAAGCAGAAATCCCCAACCGTGGTGCGGTTTTTGACTTCGCCGTCATAGTTGACGAATACGACACCACAGCCGAAGTTGCAGTGTCTGCCGACGTCCGCGTCCCCGATGTAGGTCAGGTGGGCGACAGAAGTTCCTTCGCCGATATTACTGTTCTTGATCTCCACAAAGTCGCCGATCTTGACCTTGTTCCCGATGACGGAATTCGGACGCAGCTGGACATACGGACCGATTCTGGCATCTCTGCCTACTTTGGCTTCCGTTGCCTTGCTGCTTTCGAAATGCGTATTCTCACCGATTTCACTGTCCGTGATCATGCTGTTCGGACCGATGACGGCACCGGAACTGATCACGGTCTTTCCGGTCAGCGTGCAGCCCGGCAGGATCACTGCGCCTGCCTCGATGACCACGTCGGGTCCGATAATGACGCCGTCCCTCAGACGGAACTGGACGCCGTTCTCCAGATGGCGGTCAATGGCTCTTTTTGCCGCGATCTCGTTGAGGAGCAGCAGACCTGCCGGATCATTCGCACCGAGAACCACATCTTCCGAAGCGGCGGTGTAAGCGCCGGCTTTATGACCCGCTTCGATCAGGATCGCCACCGCATCCGTGAGATAATACTCACCCTGCGCGTTGTCATTCCGGATCTGCTGAAGCGCCTCGGTCAGGCGGCCGGTATTGAACCAGTAGGCGCCGGAATTGATCTCCCTGATCTGTTTCTGTTCATCCGTGCAGTCCGCAGCTTCCACGATCCCTTTCAGGGCATCTCCTTCGCGGATGATCCTGCCGTATCGGCCGGGGTCGCCGATCTCCGCAGAGATGACAGTGACGGCATTACCCTGCCGGACATGCTGCTCATATGCCTGTTTCAGCGTCCCGCTGTCCATGAACGGAGCGTCGCCCGCAAGGACGAGCGTATCTCCGGAATCTTCTTTCAGAAAATCTTCCGCCATGCGGACCGCATGACCCGTGCCGAGCCTTTCAGCCTGTTCGCGGATACAGCATCCCGCCTTTTCCGCGGCATCCATCACGTCTTTTTCGGACGCGACCACGCAGATCTCATCCACACCCGCTCCGCGAGCGGCGTCGATGACCCACAGGAGCATCGGTTTACCGGCGACTTCGCACAAGACTTTGGATGTCGCCGCGCGCATGCGTTTGCCCTGGCCGGCAGCCAGGATCACCGCTTTTTTTACGTCATTTTTTTCGCCCATAGGATACCTCTCTAACACTGATATTATCTCAAATATCCGCTCTTCTTTTCAACCGTTCCGGAGAGAAAAATGTGCCCAAATATGGTTGTACTGATTACGCGGATTTTGTTATAATAATTCGGTAACAATTGTAACAATAATCATGTTAGGAGGAACTACATGGCACACAAATACGTTTACCTCTTCAATGAGGGCAACGGCTCGATGCGTGAACTCCTGGGCGGCAAGGGCGCGAACCTCGCCGAGATGACCAACCTCGGTCTTCCTGTTCCCCAGGGATTCATCATCACAACAGAAGCTTGCACCCGTTATTATCAGGACGGCGAGCAGGTCGCTCCCGAAATCATGGATGAGATCTTCGAGTATCTGCACAAGATCGAAGAGATCAATGACAAAAAACTCGGCGATCCCTCCAAGCCTCTTCTGGTCTCCGTTCGTTCCGGCGCTCCGGCTTCCATGCCCGGCATGATGGACACCATCCTGAACCTCGGCATCAACGACGAAGTCGCAGCCGGGCTGATTGCAGGCAATGACGATCCCAAGTTTGAGCGTTTCGTTTATGACTCCTACCGCAGATTCGTCCAGATGTACTCCGACGTCGTCATGGGCCTTTCCAAGAAGCGCTTCGAAGTCATCATCGACGATCTGAAAGAGAAAAAGGGCGTAAAGCAGGATATCGAACTCGATACCGCTGACCTGAAGGAAATGCTTGCCCGCTTCCGCGAATTCTACAAGGAGCAGCTTGGCTCTGAGTTCCCGCAGGATCCCAATGAGCAGCTCATCGGCGCCGTCAAGGCGGTCTTCCGTTCCTGGAACAATGAGCGCGCAATCTACTACCGCAAGATGAACGAGATCCCGTCCCACTGGGGCACCGCGGTCTCCGTCATGCCCATGGTGTTCGGCAACCTGAACAACAACTCCGGCACCGGCGTTGCGTTCACCCGCAACCCCGCCACCGGTGAGAAGGGCCTCTTCGGCGAGTTCCTGATGAATGCACAGGGCGAAGACGTCGTCGCCGGCGTCCGCACCCCGTCTCCCATTGCTGAACTTCAGCAGTCCAATCCCCAGGTCTATGAGCAGTTCAATACCATCGCCACCAACCTGGAGAAACACTATCACGACATGCAGGACATGGAGTTCACCATCGAGAATGGCAAGCTCTACATGCTCCAGACCCGTAACGGCAAGCGTACCGCAGCAGCCGCTCTGCGCGTGGCATGCGACCTCGTCGATGAAGGCATGATCACCAAGGAAGAAGCGCTGATGGCTGTTGACGCGAAGCAGCTCGACGCTCTTCTCCACCCGCAGTTCGACGCCGCAGCCCTGAAGAAAGCGACAGTCGCCGCCACCGCTCTGCCGGCATCCCCCGGCGCAGCCTGCGGCCAGGTCGTCTTCACCGCTGAGGAAGCGATCGAAGAAGCCGAAAAAGGCAATAAAGTCATTCTGGTCCGTCTGGAGACCTCTCCTGAGGACATCGAAGGCATGCACGTTTCCCAGGGCATCCTGACTGTTCGCGGCGGCATGACCTCCCACGCGGCAGTCGTTGCCCGCGGAATGGGAACCTGCTGCGTATCCGGATGCGGCGAAGTCCGCATGCATGACGAAGAGGGTTACTTCGAACTCGCCGGAAAGAGAGTCAACCGCGGCGACTGGATCTCCCTCGACGGCAGCACCGGCAATATCTACCTCGAGGCTATCCCGACCGTCCCCGCTTCCCTGTCCGGCAACTTCGGCCGCTTCATGGGATGGGCTGACGAAGTCCGCAAACTGGGCGTCCGCACCAACGCAGATACCCCCCGCGATGCACATCAGGCATTCGAGTACGGCGCAGAAGGCATCGGCCTCTGCCGTACCGAGCACATGTTCTTCGAAGCAGACCGCATCAAGGCTGTTCGCGAAATGATCGTTTCCGACACTGTTGAACAGCGCAAAGCGGCTCTCGCCAAGATCCTCCCGATGCAGCAGGGCGACTTCGAGAAGCTCTATGAGGAGATGCACGGCAGACCCGTCACCATCCGCTTCCTGGATCCGCCCCTCCATGAGTTCGTTCCCACCGATCCCGAAGACATCAAGGCTCTCGCAGAAGAGATGAATATCTCCGTTGAGGATCTCAATCAGGTCATCGTTGGTCTCCACGAGTTCAACCCGATGATGGGTCACCGCGGATGCCGTCTGGCCGTCACCTATCCGGAGATCGCTGAGATGCAGACCACCGCTGTCATCCAGGCCGCATATGCAGTCATGGAACGCACCGGAATGGAAGTCGTACCGGAGATCATGATCCCGCTGGTCGGTGAGGTCAAGGAACTCCAGTACGTCAAGAAAGTCGTCACCGATACCGCTGATGCCATCATCGCAAAAGAGGGCAAACCGCTCCATTACAAGGTCGGCACCATGATTGAGATCCCGCGCGCGGCGCTCACCGCTGACGAGATCGCGAAAGAAGCAGAGTTCTTCAGCTTCGGCACCAACGACCTCACCCAGATGACCTTCGGCTTCTCCCGTGACGACGCGGGCAAGTTCCTCGGCGAGTACTACAACAAGGGCATCTATGAGAACGATCCCTTCGCTCACCTTGATCAGGTCGGCGTCGGCAAACTCATCAAGATGGCTGTCGCGCTCGGCAAGGGCACACGCCCCGACATCAAACTCGGAATCTGTGGCGAGCATGGCGGAGACCCCTCCTCCATTGACTTCTGCCATCGTGCAGGCCTCACCTATGTTTCCTGCTCCCCGTTCCGCGTACCGATCGCGAGACTGGCTGCAGCACAGGCACAGATCCGCAATCCGAGAGACTGAGATCTGTTTCGCAACCAAATCATGCGCCCGCTTCCGCGGGCGCATTTTTCTTTCTGTTATTCAGTCGGAAGAGTATAATGAATCTGTATGATGTCTGCTCCTGCAGACGAATCCATCGAGGAGGCTTCCCCTTGAAAAGAATCCTGACCTGTTTTCTTCCTCTCGGCATACCGCTTCTGATCTTCAGACTTGCTATGCTCAGGCATACGGATCCCAGAACCGGCTACTATCTTGGAGGACATCCGCTTCTGTGCATCACCGTTCTCTGTTTCCTGATCCTGTTCTGCTTTGCTTTCGCACTGTTCGCGAAACGCGAAGCGGATAGATCATCCATCGATGTTCCTTTTCTGCAAAGCGTTTATCAGAAAGCGCCGCTGGTCCTCTCTGCCGCGCTTTCCGTCCTGCTGATCCTGTTCCGCGCACCGCAAGTGTTTTCGGGAGAAAGGATCCAGACTATCCTTCTTCTGATTTATCTGGTCTTCCACGGGCTCGCCGCATGGTCCTTCCTGATGGGGGCTTTCGATCTGCCCGAGGGTCCTGCTGCGCTCTCCGATATGCTGGACGCCGCGCCGGCTGCGGCTTTCGCTGCAGAACTGCTGCTGCGGTATTCCGTCAGCCCGATCAATCTGCATGATTCGGTCTCGGTGCTGCGCGTCATCTGCGCGTGTGCGCTGGCAATGGGATGGTTGCGCGCCGCTTCTTCCGTGATCAGCAATGACCGGAAGGCTTTTGCGGTCTCTGCAGGTGCCGGATTATTTGCCTTCTTCTGCTGCGTCGTATTCCAGCTGCCCGAACTGCCGCTGCTCCGCTGTTTTTCGTCTGCGGATAATCTGGAATTGTTGTTCCAGGCAGCTGCTTCCGCCGCTCTGCTTGTCTTTCTGTCCGGTATGATCCTGCCGCCCTCCTCCGACTCTGAAAAGAAGATTTTCCGGAAGGAGGAACCCGGTCTCCCCGATGGAGACCCGGATCTTCTGGCAGACAGTCCGGAGTCCTCGGTCACTGCGGAGGAATAAGATGGCAAGAACGATCCTTCAGAATCTGTGTCTGCTTTACCTGCGCGATTTCTTCGAGCGGGAGACCGATGCCGCTCATCCCGCCTCTGCCGAAAAGATCCTATCCTATCTGGAGAGCCGCGGTATCTCGATGGAGCGCAAGGCGCTGTACCGAAATCTGGAGCATCTTCGGACCTACGGCATGGATATCCGCCTTGTCCGGAATCCCGCGGGCTATTATCTTGCCGAACGCCCTTTCCAGCTCTCCGAACTGAAACTGCTGGTGGACAGCGTGCAGAGTTCCCGTTTCATCACGGAACGCAAGACGGCAGGACTCATCAAGCGGATCGAAGCGCTTGCCAGTGTTCACGACGGGAACGCGCTTCAGCGGCAACTGATCGTCCGCCGGCGCGTCAAGAACATGAACGAGAGCGTCTTTTTCAATGTGGACGAACTGTCTGCCGCCATCAATGAAGACCGAAGCGTCCGTTTCCGCTATACCGAATACAACCTGAAAAAAGAGACTCAGTACCGGCGCGGCGGTGCCTTCTACCATGTAAGTCCTTTCGCCCTCATCTGGGATCATGAGAACTATTATCTGCTCGGGTTCGACGAAGAAGATTCCATGATGAAGCATTACCGTGTCGACCGGATCTCCTCGATCCGCAAAACGGAGGAGCCCAGAAAAGGCAGGGAAGCATTCGAAAAAGTCGACCTGAGCGCATACACCACACAGGTGTTCGGCATGTATCACGGAGAAGAGGAATTTGTCCGTCTCCTGTTTGCCAACCACCTCATTGGCGCCGTTATCGACCGTTTCGGGAAAGACATCCGTGTGATCCGGGAGGATGAGGATCATTTTTCTGTCCTGGTCCGGGTTACGGTGAGTCCCCAGTTTTACGGCTGGCTGTTCAACTTCGGGGACGAGGCCACGATCCTGGAACCGAAGTCTGTCCGGGATTCTTACCGGGAGCATCTGAAAAAAACAGCGGCGTTTCTGGACAGCAGGAATCCCGGGTCAGATAACTGAACATACGTCCATTCAGAAGAACAGCGCCGGCTGCGTTGCAGCCGGCGCTGTTTACTTATTCTTTCAGATTCGGTTCATTCAACGGACTGGACCATGGCGAGCACTTCATCCTTGATCTTCTTGTTCACTTCCGCTGCCTTTTCGGCGCTGTCCTGAATCGAATAGAAGTAGAACTTGATCTTCGGCTCCGTTCCGGACGGACGGATGGCGAACCAGCTGTCGTTGTCCAGATAGAAGCGCAGCACGTTGGACGGGAGGATATCCTCATACCCGTTGAGATAGTCGATGACTTTGACGACCTTCGCCCCGGCGACTTCGGTAGGCAGGTTTGCACGGACGTATTCCATCATCCTCTTGATCCTTGCCTGTCCCGCGAGTCCTTCCAGGATCACGCTGGGTTCATCCTCGTTGCAATAACCGTATTTAGCGTAGATCTCCTGCAGCACATCCCAGAGGGTCTTCCCCTGTTTGCGGAAGTATGCCGCAGCCTCAGCGACCATCATACCGGCAGAAATACCGTCTTTGTCGCGGACTTCAGGACAAACCGCGTAGCCGACGGACTGTTCATAAGCGAACTGGTATTCATAGCCCTGGGCGGTGATCTCAGGGATCCTTCCGCAGATGCTCGGGAAGCCGGTAAGCGCCTCATACATACGCACGCCGTAAGCGTCAGCAATGCGGGTGCTCAGGTCGGAAGTGACGATGGATTTGATGACGGCGCCGTTCTTCGGAAGTGTACCTGCGTCCTTCTTGCCTTCCAGGACATAGTTCAGAAGCAGGTAACCGGTCTGGTTGCCGTTCATGTATTTATAGTTGCCGTTTTCGTCACGGATCTCAATGACAAAACGGTCGCCGTCCGGGTCGGTCGCCATCAGGAGTTCTGCACCGAATTTCTTGCCAAGTTCCTCGGCGAGTTTGAACGCCTTGGGATCTTCGGGGTTCGGGTAGCCTACCGTGGTGAATTCCGGATCGGGGTCCTTCTGCTCCTCCACGATCGCCCAGTTGTGGAATCCGCGGTCTTCCAGCATCTGCCGGAACGGGATGGAACTGCAGCCGTTGAGAGGTGTGAAGACGAAGGGGATGTCCAGATCCAATTCGTCGCCGTGGTGGATCGCCATCGCCTCGATAGCATCCAGATAAGCACGGTCGTATTCGGGTCCGAGAACCACGATGCGTCCGTCCGCGATCGCTTCATTAAAGTCCGCCTTCTTAACGCCGGTGAACTCGTCTACCTGGAGGATCTTCTCATACATGCCGTTGGCGACGGTGCGTCCGACCTGACAGCCGTCCTCCCAGTATGCCTTGTATCCGTTGTAGATCTTCGGGTTGTGGGAAGCGGTGATGTTGATGCCGGCGATGGTTCCGAGATAACGGACCGAGTATGCCAGCTGAGGAGTTGGTCTCAGCGACGGGTAGATATACGCCTTGATCCCGTTCGCTGCAAGGATCGACGCTGCCAACTCGCAGAATTCTCTGGAGTAGTATCTGGGGTCATGCGCGATAACTACACCGCGGTCCATCGCTTCCTGACCATATCCCTTGATATAGTCCGCGATACCCTGGGTGGTCTTGCCGACGGTCAGCATATTCATGCGGTTGGTGCCCGCGCCGACGATGCCGCGCAGACCTGCAGTACCGAATGTCAGATACTGATAGAACCGCTCTTCGATTTCATTGTCGTTTCCGGCGATGCCGAGAAGTTCCTCGCGAAGAGGATCACCTTCCGGAAGCCGGTCCAGCCATTCCTGATACTTTGTCTTTGCATCCATATTTGGGTCGTACCTCCTGTTTCACGAATTGATTGCTACCTTTATTATAATTGCTTTACTGTGGAAAGGAAATCAAAAACGGAGCTTGCATCCACAGATGCGCACTCCGTCATTTTTATTTCTTGCGGAACACAAAGAACTTCTGCCCGATATAGTTGAGCGCGATGTAAGCGCAGTTCGCAAGGATCCCTTTCACGGTGTCCATCATATGTTCCGACAGCCCCAGCGACCACACGTTCGTGAAGAACCAGTCCAGAATCACCTTCCCGAGGCCGTACGCTGTGATAAAACAGATCCCCACTTCCAGCAGATACTTCGGCAGCAGTTCCTTCAGCGGAGCGTCCGACTGGAAGGTATACTTCCGGTTCATCACAAAAGTAAAGATGAGACCGATCACGAAGACAACGATACTGGTCGTCCAGTATCCCCAGTGCAGGAAATTGTTGTAGACATAGGTCTCGATCCATCCGATAAAGGTGTTGGTCAGCCCGACGATCAGATAGATCAGCGTCTCCTTCGTAAAAAAGCCCTTGGAAAATTTCTGCCAGAGTTCTTTCATCGATTGCCGCTCCTCTTGGGATTTGCTTCCGTCTTTTCAGACGGTCTTATAGAATTGTATCACACATTCCGCAAAAGAAGAACGGCATCCCGGACGGGATGCCGTTCCTTTATGCTTTCGCTTAGAAATAGGCGCGTGCGGTCTCGAGGACTTTGCCGTCGGACAGACCATACTCTTCAAGCATGTCGTTCGCTGTGCCGGACTGGCCGAACACGTCGTTGATACCGACTTTCTTGAACTTGAAGTCGCCGTTGCCGATCAGTGTCGCCGCAACTGCATCGCCAAGGCCGCCGATGATGCTGTGTTCTTCAAGAGTCATGACTTTGCCGCACTTGCGTGCCATGTTGAGTACCGTTTCCTCATCCAGTGGTTTGAGGGTGTGGACGTTTACGACCGCAATCTTCTTGCCTTCTTCAGCCAGAGCAGCAGCCGCGTTAAGAGCGGGGCTGACCATCAGGCCGGTGGCAAACATGACGCCGTCGGTACCGTCGCGCAGCACGTTGGCCTTGCCGATCTCGAAGGGCATTTCTTCCTCAAATACCGGGGAAGCCGCACGGGCCAGACGCAGATAGACGGGACCATCCATCTCAGCGATGGCGTGAACCGCGCGTTTGGTCTCGTTGGCGTCGCAGGGGCAGATCACCGTCATACCGGGGATGACGCGCATCAGCGCCAGATCCTCGATGGACTGATGGGAGCCGCCGTCCTCACCGACCGTGATACCTGCATGGGTCATGCAGAGTTTGACGTTGAAATGAGGATACGCGACGGAGTTGCGGACCATCTCGTAAGCACGTCCTGTTCCGAAAATCGCGAAGGAACTGCAGAACGGGATATAACCCATTGTGGAGAAACCGGCTGCGATGTCGACCATGTTGCATTCCGCGATGCCGCAATTGAAGAAGCGGTCCGGATAAGTCTGGGAGAATTTCAGGGTCATGGTCGCATGGGAAAGGTCTGCGTCCAGAACGACGATCTTGTCATTTTCTGCCGCCAGTTCGAGAAGAGCCTCGCCATATGCAGCACGGGTAGCTTTCTTTTCGCTCATTTGTTCAGCCCTCCAATTCTTTCAATGCCTGCTGACGCTGTTCCTCATTGGGTGCTTTGCCGTGCCAGTTGAAATCACCTTCCATAAACGACACGCCCTTGCCTTTGAGGGTGTGCGCCAGAATGCATTTCGGTTTTCCGGGCTCGGTAGGCGTATTGAGTGCGTCGATCACTGCTTCCAGATCGTTGCCGTCAGGCAGCTCGATGACATAGAAACCGAATGCGCGGAACTTGTCCGCAATGTTGCCAAGACTCATGACGTCATCGTTTTTGCCGTCGATCTGCAGTCCGTTGTTATCCACAAGGACTGTGAGATTGTCCAGTTTGTAGTGGGCGGCTGCCATGGAAGCTTCCCAAACGAGACCTTCCTGCATCTCGCCGTCACCAACCATGGTGTACACTTTGATGTCCTTGCCGCTGTGCTTCGCGCCGAGAGCCATACCGGTCGCGATGCTGATGCCCTGTCCGAGGGAACCTGTCGCTGCATCGACACCGGGAACCTTCTTGCTGTCCGGGTGTCCCTGCAGGATCGCATGCAGCTGACGAAGATGTTTCAGTTCTTCCTTCGGGAAGAAGCCTTTTTCCGCAAGCACTGCGTAGAGGCAGGGTGCAGAGTGTCCTTTGCTCAAAACGAACCGGTCACGGTCCGGATTCTTGGGATCCTTGGGGTCGACACGCATTTGGGTGTAGTACACTGCTACCATCATCTCGACGGCAGAAAGACTTCCACCCGGGTGACCGCTCTTGGCGTCCGCGACCTCATTGATGATGTCGATACGGACCTGGCGGCAAACCTCTTTCAATTCCTTGATGTCCATGTTTGTCTCCTATATTAATTATTCAGCAGGAATAGTGTGTTTTCAGTATATCACACCGTTCCTGTATTTGCTCCATGAAAATCAGCAATTCCAGAGCGTTGTCAGACATTCCCACGGTGCCAGTGTGACATCGCAGGCGTCCAGAACCGTCCTTCCGCAGTTGCTCAGCAGGATTTTACCCTTTTCCGGGACGAGCCCTGACGGAAGAGACACCGTGACTTCGTGATCCGAGAAATTATTGAGGCTGGCAAGAACCTCCCCATCCGCCTTTCTGAGGTAACTCATATGCTCATCGCTGTCGAGCCCGATCCATTCGGTCTCACCACGGATGATGCATTCCCTTCCGTGACGGACTCTCAGCAGTTTCCTGTAGAAATTGAGGACTGAATCCGGATCCGCGTCCTCAGCAGCAACGTTGACGGTCCTGTACTCGGACCCCAGCCGGAGCCATGGCGTACCGGTCGTGAAACCGCCGTTAGGCGAATCGTCCCAGGGAATCGGGGTCCTTCCGGCATCCCGGCTCCTCCGACGAAGAATGTCCAGTACTTCCTCAGGATCTTCACCCTTCTCAATCACGTGTTCCTGCCAATAGTTGTGCACTTCCACGTCATTGTACTCGCTGATGTCCTCAAAATCCGTATTGGTCATACCCAGTTCGTCGCCCTGATAAACATAGGGAACGCCTTCCAGGAAGTACATAGCATTTGCAAGTGTCTTTGCGCTGCGGACCCGGTATGCTCCGGTATCTCCGAAACGGGACAGTGCCCGGCACTGGTCATGGTTGCCAAGGAAAAGCGCGCAGTAGCCTTTGCCGTGCAGGTTCCGGATCCAGTGATCCATCGTTTTCTTCAGATCACTGACACGGAACGGCAGCGGCCGGAATTTGTCATATCCCTCCTGATCGAAATTGAGCATGTCGAAGAAATACAGCATATCGAACTCTTCCCGGTCGGGATCACAGTATTCGATTGCTTTTTCCACAGGGCAGTATGCCAGTTCCACGACCGTTACAAGACCTTTGGGTCCAAGCTCTCTTTTATACAGTTCGTGGATATATTCATCCACGCCCGGCCTGCTGACATAATGCTGGGACGCGAAACCGTACTTTTCTCCCGGCATGGTTTCCACATCGGGGAAAGACTGATCCTTGTCCGCGTTGTTGAAGGCATCCAAGCGGAATCCATCCACGCCCAGATCCGCCCAGTAGGCGATGACGTCTGCGACCTCATCCATGATTTTTGGATTCTGCCAGTTCAGATCCGGTTGTTTCACGGCGAAAAGATGCAGGTAATAGTCCTTCGTGGGTTCGTTGTACTGCCATGCGGAACCGCCGAAAACGCTCATCCAGTTGGACGGCTCGTCCCCGTTTTCTTTCCCTTCGCGGAAGATGTAGTAATCCCGGTAGGGACTGTCTTTGGAAGCGGCTGCGCTGCGGAACCATTCGTGTTCATCCGATGTGTGATTGACCACCAGATCCATGAAGAACTTCATGCCTCTTTTATGGATCTCGTCGCACATGATCTTCCAGTCTTTCAGCGTTCCGAAACTGGGGTCGATATCGCGGTAATCTGCCACGTCGTATCCGTTGTCCGCTTTCGGGGAAACGAAATACGGACAGGACCAGATCGCGTCCACGCCCAGACTCTTGATATAGTCCAGTTTGGCCGTGATGCCGGCGAGATCACCTTCGCCGTCGCCGTTGCTGTCAAAGAAGCTTCTCGGATAGATCTGATAGAAGACGGCGTCTTTCCACCAGTTTCTGTCTTTCTTTTCCATCAGTTTTCTTTCACCTCTTCTTTTGTTTGTTTGCGCAGGCTGTAAAGGCCCCAGGACACCAGACAGACACACTGGACAGCCAGAATGACCGTCGTGGCGATGGATGTGCCCGCCATACCGTAGCGACGGATCATCGGAACGGAAATCAGCTGGGCAACGACCAGTTCCAGCACGTTGGAAATCAGCAATCCCGCCATATTTCTCAGAATGGTGTTGAGCATGCACAGCAGGACGGAGAAACAACTGAAGACGACGCAAAGGATCATGGGATACAACAGTCCCGCCTGAGCCGTGACCCGTTCGTCATGATACAGGAAATTCAGCCCCCATTTTCCGAACAGGGCACATCCCAGTACGCCGAGAAGACCGGCAGCAAGGACGATCCCGCAAACGATGCCGGACAGATGGAGAAATCCCTTCCTGTCTTTTTCCTCAAGACGGTGCGTGAAGTGCGTGATAAAGGGAGCAAACAGATAGGCGATCCCGACCTGAAAGATCAGGACAGGGGAATTGACCAGATTGAAAATCCCCATCTCTTCCGTTCCGAGCGTTTGCTCCAGATAGACTTTCGGAAGGTTGGTGGAAACCCCGTTGAGGAAGGTGTGTACCGCCAGCGGCAGGCATTGCAGCAGCAGTCCCGCAACGGAATGGAATGACACTGCAGAGCGCTGCCAAAAAGGAGCCGTCTTCCGGAGATCAAACAGGATACAAAATGCGACGGATGCCGCTGTAAGGAAGAACAGGCTTGCCGCCACGTTCTTTGTCAGGAGCATTGAAACGGCAAAGACCGCTACGGAAAGGAAACCCCTGCCCGCGTAGGCGATGCCGATGATGTCCATACGCTCCGCCTTCTGCAGTATGCCGTGCCAGACATCTGTAAAAGGCTCCATCATTTTGTAAATCAGGAAAAAGAGGATGCACCAGAACTGCTGCCCTTTTCCGCCGTACCCCATGATCAGCGAATAGATCAGCGCCATCAGGGACGAGGCGCTCACCGTTGCCCATCTGCTGGCGACATACGCGCTGTCAGATACCGTTCCGGAAAGATCGGACACCTGATAATTGCGCATCCCGAATCCGGCGAGACCGATAAACATGTTCGCGATCGTCGCAGCCGTGGAGAGCAGTCCCGCGTTGTACGCTCCCTGTTCACCGGAAAGTTTCTGTACCAGCCAGCCGGTGATCACCCACTGACTGAGATAATAGACTGCATTCCCGACCGTATTGAAGATGAGGTTCCTTTTCAGGGTCTTCTCCTCCATATGGAACTCCGCCTTTCCGCCCGACATGCAGTCAGGCTTTGATAACTGTTGCTCTTATTATGCAGAAACGTTGGTGGGAAGATCGAAGATCCCGCTCGTTCCGTCTATGACCGGCCAGGGATTGATGCTGTTATCCCCGACCATAATGTTGAAATGAACATGAGGACCGTTGGCATATCCCGTCTGGCCAACCTTTCCGATCTCCTGACCCTGCACCACGAAATCGTCTTTCCCGACGGAAAGCGCGGACATGTGGTAATAGTAACTGCGCACTCCGTAGCCGTGATCGATACAGACGGTATATCCTGTCGTCCCGACCCAGCGCGCCACGACAACTCTTCCGGACGCAGAAGCAGAGACAGGCATTCCCTCATCTTCCGCGATATCGATGCCCACATGTCTGGAAGGCGTGGAACTGCCGTTGGTATATCTGTACAGACCGAACTCTGTCGTGATCGGCCCGTTGACCGGCATGATGAACTGATCCTCATAATACCGTTCCGGCGTCCAGATCAGGTTCGTCGCAGCGATCATCCCGTTATAATCCGCCATCGCATCGTTGTTGCCCACCGTTGCCGCCGCGGTGGAGGAGCTGATGGTAAGGTGCTGAACCGAATACGTCCCTTCTGTTACCGTGAACGGAAGAACCGTTGTATTCCCGTTCCAGGTGACCATGCATTCATAAGTCCCCGGCGCACATCGGAAAGTAGTGCTCAGAAGTGCAAGCGCATTACCCTGCCCGTCGACAGTGAAGTTAATATCGTCCATAACACCGGGACAAGTCCCGGATACTTCTCCGTAAATGTTCGTTCCGATGACCGCGACAGCGCTTCCCTGTATCATCTCGTCTCTGGAAAGGCGGAACCCCGTCGGAACCTCCACCGAGATCAGCACCGTATAGGACTCCGTTCCGGTGACATGGATGGTCGCACCGTCCGCCGAGGTCAGGGTCGTATCCACCTGGCACGTGATATCTCCTTCATAGGTCCCATTCTCCAGGCGGATCTCCGTCAGTCCTTCCGGATTTCCGCTGTAGACCGTCTGTCCTTCCTTTGTCAGAGTAAGAACGGTTTCCTGCGCCGGCCATGGCATGCCGAACCTTACAGGCTCGCTGCTTTCGAGACGTATCGGCATCGTGTTCCCGTCCCCGCCGTTCAGTTCCAGCCGTTCGTCAGAGGAAAATGAAAACGCATAACTGGAAGGGAGACTCTCCTGCTCCCCTGCAGTGAGGATCTGCTCGTTCAGGAACCGCTCTGCCGTCTCCAGCGTCATCTGCCTGCGCGCTTCCTGTTTCTGCCGGAACACAGACAGGCACGCGGTCATCAGCAGTGCGGAACAGACCGTAAGGATCCCGATTGTCAGCAGTTTCCTGCGCATGGTCTTCTCTCCTCTCTCTGTTTTGATTATTATACCATTTTCGGTATAAGCCTCCCGACGGTTTTGTTAACAATCTGTTCAAAGAATACAAAAAGATATCAATTCCGCCTTCGCAGTTGCCTTTTCGGAATGCTTCTTCTATAATGTTGAATGAATTAGCATGTATATAGGAGATTATCATATGAAAAAACTGACTTCCATTATGCTGCTGCTCGTTCTTGCGTTTTCACTCGCAGCCTGCGGTGCCTCTGAAGTTGAGGATCCTCACGGCGCAATCGACCTGACTACAGAAGACGACATCCTGAGCGGCACCAGCGAAACATACGGTATCGTCGAAGTCACGGCGGACAAGGAATCTTACAACCGCCTGACCGGCGTGACCAACCTGGCCAACGACCGTGTTGACTACAGGCCGATCGCGGTCTCCGTCAACAATATCACCCAGTGCCTGCCCCAGAAGGGCCTTTCCCAGTGCGATATCCTTTTCGAGATCGAGACTGAGGGCGGCATTACCCGTACCATGGCGCTGTTCGCAGATACCCGTGACGTTGAGTTGATCGGCTCCGTCCGTTCCCTGCGCAACCAGTTCATGGAACTTGTTTATCCTTTTGACCCGATCATCGTCCACATCGGAACATCCGTCTTTGCGGACGCAGCCATTGCGGAGAACAACTTCCGTACTCTGGACGCCAACATCTTCCGCACAGCGATCTGGCGTGACCCTGCCCGTATCGGCAGATACTCCAGTGAGCACACTTACTTCACCTCCGCTTCTCTGATTGAGAACGGCATCACCGCAACCGCAATGCGCACCGCTTCCGACAACACCGAAGCCGCTTTCAACTTCGTTGAGGAAGGTACAAAGACCACTCCCACCACCGGCACCTGCTCCAAGATCACCTGGGACTTCTCCGCAGGTTATGACGGAGACTTCCGTTATGATGAGGAAACCGGTCTGTACAATGCATGGCAGCACGGCACCCAGCGCTATGACGCCAACAACGGCGAGTACATCACCTTCGAGAACGTCTTCGTCGTCATCGCCCACCGCGACGTTTATCCGGGCAGCGAGAGCTACGCAGGCGGTCTGCCGAAGTATGACTATTCGACCGGCGGCGTTGCCTACTACGTGTCCAACGGCGCATATGAGAAGTGCCTGTGGATCAAGGGCGACTACAGTTCTCCTCTGTCTTTCTACTACGGCACAGAGGAAGATCTCGTCACCAAGTCCATCAATGAACTGGAAAAGATCCCGGTCAACACCGGACGCTCCTATGTCGCAGTCGTCCGCGAGGAGCTTGCTGACACCGTTGTCGTTACGGAGTAATCTTCAAAAAAAGGAAAACCGGAAGGCTGTGCGTCGATGCGCACAGCCTTTTTTGTTTCTGTACGGGTCCAAGCCGATTGTTGTCCCCACCTGTCCGTGGTAAGATGGAGGACAGGAATAATCAGGAAAGGAATCGAATCTATATGGATATCAATACCGCAAAACAGACGCTCGACGAGCTGGAGCGCAGACAATACGCTTACCGTCATGCCATGAGCATCATCATGAACGACGCCTCCACCGTGGCTCCGCCGGATAGTTATGAGCCCCGGGGCGTGGCTGTCGGCATTCTTGCCGGAGAGGAATTTCAGCTGAGCACCTCGAAGGAGATGCAGGACGCCGTGGCTTATCTCTATGATCATAAGGAGGAAGCCGGCGAGGAATACTGGCGCCGCGCCGAACTGCTGCGCGAGAACCTGCGCAAGCTCAACGTGATCCCTGTAGAAGAGTATGTTGCTTATCAGCAGCTGATGAGCGATGCCAATTCCGCATGGCGCAAGGCGAAAAAGGAAAACGACTTTCCCGCATTCGCTCCGTTCATTGAGAAGATCGTCGCCACACAGAAGCATTTTGCGGAGCTCACCGATCCCGGCAAAGATCCCTATGACGTGGCACTTGATGCTCACGAGGAAGGGACGAACATGGCCTATTACGATCGTTTCTTTGATGAGATCAAGTCGGTGCTGATCCCCCTGATCGCAAAGGTCCAGGAAAAAGAACGTCCGGATGACAGCTGGCTGACGGGCTCCTTCTCTGTGGCAAAGCAGCGCAGACTGTCCGATACCGTGATGGATGCTTTCCTTCTGGACCGCAATCATTGTTCGCTCGGGGAAACTGAACATCCGTATACCTCCGGGACCAGTTCCAAAGACGTCCGTCTCACGACTCATTACTATGAGCACGATCCCATTGCTTCCGTTTACAGCGTGATCCATGAAGGCGGACACGCCAACTATGAGCTTCATGTGGATCCCCGCTATGATTACAACTGCCTCGGCGGCGGTGCGTCCATGGCGATGCATGAGAGTCAGAGCCGTTTCTGGGAGAACTATGTCGGCAAGAGCAAAGGCTTCATCACCTGGCTGTGGCCTAGATTCGCAAAACTCTTCCCAAGACAGACCGCGGGACACACCGCAGAGGAATTCTACCGCTGCATCAACCTGGCGGAGCCGTCTCTTGTCCGCACCGAAGCGGATGAACTCACCTACTCCCTGCATATCCTGATCCGTTATGAGATCGAGAAAGACCTCTTTGCCGGCAGACTTGCCGTTAACGACATTCCGGAGGCGTGGAACCGCAAATACAAGGAATACATGGGGCTGGATGTTCCCAACGATACCCGCGGATGCCTTCAGGACGTTCACTGGAGTCAGGGCAGTTTCGGTTATTTCCCCACCTATTCTCTCGGCACCGCCTACAGCGCGCAGATCCTTCACCAGATGCGCAAGGAACTGCCCTTCGACGAGCTGGTAGCTGCAGATAACCTACAGCCGATCATGGACTGGCTCACTGAGCGGATCTATCGCTTCGGCAGTCTCAAAAAACCGGGCACCTATGTGCCTGAGATCACCGGCGAACCCTTCACTGCGAAATACTATACAGACTATCTGACCGAAAAGTATTCTGATCTTTATGATCTCTGATCCGAAAACTGTTCCGGACAAAAAACGGGGCTGTGCACGCACAGTCCCGTTAATGCTTTATTTTTTCAGTTCTGTAACGGTTCTTGAAGACTCAAGAAGCAAAACGCTCATAGAAATTCAGACAGAGTTCCCGGTATCTGTCTTCCTCATGAAAGAAACTGACATTGTGTCCGGCGCCCTCGAAATAATGGATCTCCGTTTTTGATTTGTCCGGATAGGCGTCATACAGGCGCTGCACCATATAGGGAGGGACCTGTGTGTCCGCCGTTCCTTCCAGGAACAGCAGCGGAATCGTTGCCTTTGCCACCGCCTTTTCCGGGTCGGCAGAGTCGAACCTGAATTTTGCGACCAGCTCGCTGATCCTTGAACTCAGTTCCAGGATGAATTTTTTCAAAGGCAGGAAACTGTATACCCGTTCCATTTCCACTGCGTACACTTCTCTGGCACTGGTGAACCCGCAGTCTGCGATTCCGCAGACGACCTGCTCGGGCAGTTCCAGTGCTGATGTCATACATACTGTTGCGGCACCCATGGAAGCGCCATAGATCACAATCCTGCAATCCGGATGTTCTTCGGCCATGAGCCTCGCCCAGATTGCCACATCATGGCTTTCGTTTGCTCCCATGGTAATGAAACGTCCCTCACTGGCGCCGTGCGTACGCTGATCAACCGCAAGCACATGAAATCCGGCGTCATGGAACATCTTGGAGATAAAACCTTCTTCTCCCGCACAGCAGTGATGTCCGTGCACAACGATCGCCAGTTTATGATGATCTTCCTCCGCAGGAAGAAACCCCCCTGCCAGTTTCAGTCCGTCTTCCGAAACGACGGTTTTCCGCTGCAGCGGCTGGGCGTTCCACCACTTGTTGAAGGGACGAGCCCGCTTCCGGTATTCCGTTGCATGCTCGCTCATGGGGACAGGATCATCTCTCTGAGGAACGTAATTCCTGTCATAGTCTTCCCTGCGTACGATTCCCGTTCTGAAGCACAGATAACCAACGCCTAAAAAGAAAATGAGCGCAAGTGTTCCCAACCCGATCAACAGCTGAACCATTACCGTTACCTCGTTTTTAACGTTACTCTTATTGTACGACTGCAGGTCTCCATGTGCAATTTCCGTTCATAGTCTTTTCATATCGGTTATGCTACAATGCAGGATAGAAATGACAGCAATCCTGGAGGTTTCTGATGTTTTCCTATCCCTTCGATCCCAATCTGATCCTGACCAAACGCCGTTCCCTGCGCCGCGAGCTGCTGCAGCAGGAGCATCTTATGGATAAGAAGATCGCCATTCTGTCCGGCACTACTGTAGGTGAACTGAAATCCGTTCTGGAGATCTTTCTGCTCTCCTACGGGATCCGTCCGTCCTTCTTCGAAGGGGATTACGACCGGTTCTATGAGGATGCCGTGTTCGGCAACCCGGATCTGAAAGCGTTTGGACCGGATCTGATCTGGATCAATACTTCCTATCATTCCATCCGGAATCTTCCGGAGCCCGGAGAGAACGCCGAGCAGGTCAAACGGAAACTGGACGACGAGATGAAACGCTTCCGTGCGGTCTGGGACGGACTGTCTGCCTATGGATGCCCGGTGCTTCAGAACAACTTCGACCTGCCCCGGGTCCGTGTCCTCGGCAATGCGGACGCGTGGCTTCCTTCCGGAAGAGTCCGTTTCGTACGGAACCTCAATGAGGAATTTGCCAGAGCTGCTGAAGCGTCTGCCTCCCTGCTTCTGCTGGACTTTGAGTACGCCTCCTCCTGGCACGGACTGGACTCGTTCTCAGACCCGGGCTATTACAATGGATATAAATACGGCGTTGCGCCGAAATACATACCTTTCGTCGCCTTCGAGGCTGCCAACATTATCAAAGCTGTCTTCGGCAAAAACCAAAAAGCGCTGTTCCTGGATCTGGACAACACCCTGTGGGGCGGCGTCATCGGGGATGATGGCCTGGACGGGATCCGGCTGGGTTATGAATCTCCCGACGGGATTGCCTATGCGGATATGCAGCAGTACGCGAAAGATCTTTCCCGCATCGGAGTCATTCTGGGCATATGCTCCAAGAACGAGGATGATATCGCCCGTTCCGGCTTCTCCCACCCCTCATCTCTGCTTGCCGTTGAAGATTTTCTCTCTTTCCGGGCAAACTGGGATCCAAAGCCGGTGAATCTGGCCGCATCCGCAAAGGAACTCAATATTGGTACGGATGCCATCGTCTTCGCGGATGACAATCCTGCTGAGCGCAAGATCGTACGGGATTCCGGACTTACGGAAGCAGTCCCGGAACTGGATGTTCCGGAACGCTTCGCGGAAACCATCTCCCGCGCCGGCTATTTTGAAGTCGTGTCGCTCTCCTCTGATGACCTTTCCCGGGCACGGATGTACCGGGAAAACCTGGAACGGGAGCAGAGCGCGGCTACCTTCACGGATTACGGCGCGTATCTGTCTTCTCTGGAGATGACAGCCTACCTCGGTTCTTTCCGGGAAGGTCAGCTGGAGCGGGTCACCCAACTGGCGAACAAGACCAACCAATTCAACCTGACAACCCGCCGCTATCAGCCGGAAGAAATGGCTTCACGGGCTTCCTCTGCGGATTACATCACTCTTTCCGGCAGACTTGTGGACAAGTTCGGAGATAACGGAATCGTTTCGGTCATCCTCGCTCAGCGCATAGCACCGGCTGTATGGGACATCGAACTGTGGATCATGTCCTGCCGCGTCTTCAAGAGAGACCTGGAATATGCCATGTTCGATGAACTGGTCCGGCGCGTCCGCGAAGAAGGGGGCACCGAGATCACCGGACGCTATCTCCCCACCGCCAAAAACCGGATCGTGAAAGACTTCTATGCCTCCCTCGGTTTCACAAAGACTTCAGAAAACACGGAAGGCCAATCCGAATGGCGTTTTGTCATTCCGGATGACTACATTCAGCGGAACAGTGTGATCCGCATTGAACACGAAAACGGAGGTGAACGGGCATGAAACGACTAATATCCGCCCTTCTGCTTCTGGCGCTGTCCCTTTCTCTCGTATCCTGCGGAAAGGACCGGGAATACGATCAGCATTACTACAACCATCCTTCAGAAACGGAACCTTCGGACACACCGGCTCCCTCTCCTTCTGCTGAGCCTGAGCCTTTGCCCGTTCCCGGAGAAGACGAAAATCCCTATGCGGAAGCGCTGGAAGCCGAGTTCCCATCCTGCCAGATCGAGTGCTCCTACGAAGAACTGCTGGAGATGAAACATCTCGCTTCCGTATTCAGCAATGCGCCGGAGGAGTTCGTTTCCCCCGATCAGCTCTCGGACTCCTGCAAATTCTTCACAGCGGTCAGTTATCTCGGCGACCAGTTTGAGATGCTGGACGACGGATTCACCATGGGTCTTCCGATCACTGCTGTGACCGACGCCGTTTCAGAGGTCTTCGGCCGTGGGGTGGAACTGTCGCCGAACTGGTTCTCCTCCGATTACAGTCCGTTTATGCTGGATACGGAGAACGGCATGGTCCTGACTTACGGAATCGGCATGCCGAACACCTTCCTGTATACCTGGGCTGCGCTTGTGAAGGAAGACGGAACCTATGAACTGTGGATGCTCAACCTGGTCGATCCCCTTTTCTCCGAAGATGAAGAGAATGCGCTGCTGGTGGAATCAGGAAACGGCGATGCCGTGCCGATCGACCTTGTGGAAAATATCGCAAAACAGATGCAGACCAACGTCTACACGTTCTCAAAAGGTGAAAACGGACTCTGTCTGACCGGCTTCCGTTATGAAAACTATAAAGGAGTCTCCAATTTCCTCTCGTACGATACCAATCCATTCTGACAGAAAACAGAACACAGGAAAAACTGCCCCGGATCCGCACGGTTCCGGGGCAGTTTGTTTTTCAGTTCAGAATTTACCCTTCCGGATCATGGAATCCAGCCAGGCTTCGCTCTTCTCCTCAGCGGACATTGCTCTTTCCTTCTCTGCCGTTTCCTTTGCCACATCCTTCAGGTACCGTTCGTTCGTCTCCCGGATATGATTCTCGATCCGTTTTGCGATCTCATCCTTATATGGCATCCACTTCTCCACCAGTTCAGCGAAGGCAGTGGCATTGCAAATGCGTGTGTTTGAACGGGAAAATCTTTCAATACTGTAATCGGGATATCTTTTTTCCTTGATTTCCGGCGGAATAACGTCGTTGCAGAAATTGTAACTGCTCCTGCCCTCATACATTTCCCGCCCGGTAAAGAACTCGATAATCTTCCCGTCTTCTCTGTAGAGCAGCAGCGGGACATCAACATCTTCACGTTTTGTCTTCGTGACATCCACATACTTGAATTTCCCGAACAGCGTTTTCCGGGTCTCCGTTGTAGTCCGTGTCACAGGCATATTGATCTTCCCCAAAATTCTGCCGGCATTCCGGCATTCGACATAGATCCTCTCACTCATTTCTTTTTTCCCTCTCTCCGATCCATCGGTCAATCTTTTTCTTGTGTTTCAGTTCTTCCAGCCAGAGTCCGCTTTCCTTGAGAAACCGATCGTAGGTTAGAAGTCCGGCGTCTGCCGGCAGGAATGCGTCCTCCCGCAAAAGGCAGGGACCGTTTTCTGCTATTGTAGACTGTATACTGTCCGCCAGCGCTTCCGCACCGTGTTTTCTCAGGAAACAAAGATACCGCCGTTTCCATTCGGGAGAAAACGAATAGAAATCGAAACCGTCCAGCATCAGTTCCAGCCCGAGCGCGCATAATCCCAGAATATCCGTATCTCTGGAGATCCGGATATGTCCGTCGCTGCCGCGGTATCGTTCCGGCAGTTCGTCCAGCAGGATCTCCTGCGGGCAGGACAATCCGAGACCGTCCGGATCCGCGATCCGGATTGCATCCCCGCACACCAGAAGATTATTTCCGTGCACATCGCCCCAGATCAGGTCGGCAGGAAACCGTCTCAGTGCGTCCGCGGCTTTTTCCAGCAGCCGGAGTTTTCCTCCGACAGTGATCCGTGGGTCTGTGCGGACCTCAGTCCATGTCCGTCCGTCTGCCCACGGCATCTCGAAGCCTGAGACTTCTTCTCCTTCCCGAAGGATACAGGAGGGAAGAATCAGTTCCGGCACTGTATCCAGATCCCTGCGCCGTGAGAGTGCCAGGATCGCTGCGATATTGCCTTCTGCATTTTCCGTATAGATCTTACGGACTGTTCCACCCTTCCGGAATAGACGCGCGTTTGCGTTGAGGTTCCCCTCCTGGGATAACTCCGTCCAGCCGCCGTTCAGGCATTCCTTCAGATACCCGCCGCAAGTTTCCATAACTCATCCTTTGAAAAGGGACACGGAGCCTTTACGGCATCCGTGTCCCTTGGTTTCAATCAAATCACAGGGTCAGATTGATCGTTTCTTCCCCGTTCTTGACCTCGGTCTCGTCGTTCGACATCAGACCGTCGCGCTGCATCGCCATCTTCATGGCTTCCATCTCAACGGAGAGATCCAGCTTGTCATCGTCGAACAGGCTCTTATACAGTTTTTCCAGCGCGGTCTTGATCTCTTTCAGATAGGTCAGGACTTTTTCCGTCATCTTTTCGTCCGGTACACCGCTCTTCTCGATCTTCTCGTATTTGGTCACGATCGTGCCGAGGGAAGGCAGGTAATAGTTCCAGAACTGGCGGGCAGTCGGGATCTGTTTCACGTTTTTCCGCAGAGCGCCGAGGATACGGTCCGCTTCCTCGCACACAGAGTTGCCTGCGGAGCGGATCTCGCTGTTACTGATGCGCGCCACGCGGCCGCGGAGCGCGATCAGACTCGCTTTTGCATTGTTGAGAACCGTTGCGTTCTCTTCGTCCAGCGCCTCGAGTCCCTCTTCAGCCGCCTTCTCCTCTTTCTCCTTGTTGTTGGAGCGGAAAGAAATGATCATGAGGGCGACGACAAAGGCGATCAGCGCGACAAAAGCCAGCGTGATCAGGTAGAGCAGGATCGTTGAGAGATGGGGCAGGATACTGCGCACGATGAAATACAGCACGACCAGGCCGATGATCGTCGCGCATCCCGTTCCGCGGACTAAGGGTCTCTTATCATACATAGCGGTTTCCTTCTTTCATCCGGTCTGTCAGTTGCGGATCTCAAGCAGCTTGTTCTTCAGTTCCGCTTCGATATGACCGAGTTCGTTTTCGGCATCCTGACGTTTCTGGCGTCCGTCCGCCTGGATCTTCAGGACCTCGTCGAGGGTCTCGATGAGCTTCCGGTTGGTCTCCTGGACGGTCTCGATGTCCACGATGCCTCTCTCGCTCTCCTGCGCGATCTCGATGGAGCCCTGTTTCAGGGTCTCTGCATTCTTCTTCAGCAGTTCGTTGGTCAGGTTGCTGACTGCGCTCTGCGCCTCCATCGCCTCTTTGCTGTGAGCGATGCCGAGGGCGAGGACCATCTGGTTCTTCCAAAGCGGGATTGTGTTGATGATCGTGGACTGGATCTTCTCAACCATCAGGGTGTCGCCGTTCTGGATCAGACGGATCTGCGGAGCCATCTGAACGGAGATCGCACGGGTCAGTTCCAGATCGTACAGTTTCTTCTCAAAACGGTCGCACAGATTGGCGTAATCATTCGCTGCCTGGGCGTCTTCGGCAAGACCGGACTCCTGCGCTTTCTTCTGCAGGTCAACGAGGGTCGTGGAGCGCTCCAGCTCCAGCCTCTTCTTACCGGCGATGATATACATCGTGAGTTTCTTGAAGTAATCCAGGTTCTCGTCATACATCTTGTCCAGCATGACGATGTCCTTGAGCAGGGTATTCTGATGATCTTCCAAAACATTGGTGATCTTGGAGACGTTGGTCTCCGCAGCGGCGTATTTCGCCTGCAGCTTGGCAAGAGAGTTCGCGGGCTTTTTGAACAGGCCCAGGAATCCTTTGCTCTCCTCGGTCTCGGCGTTGAAGCCTTTCAGTTCCCCAACGAGCGAAGTGATCATGTCGCCGACTTCCCCGAGATCCTTGGTGCGGATATTCTTAAGGGCGGCGTCCGAGAAGGAAGCGATCTCCTTCTGGCAGGATGTGCCGTAATACAGCACGATCTTGGAGTTGCTGATGTCGATCTTCTCCGACAGGTCCGCGACGGCCTTCGCCTCAGCTTCTGTCAGATTCTCCTCTTTCAGAAACCCGTTGGTGACCTGTGTCTCCTGAGCGGGAACAACACTCGTCTCGTCCATCGTTGCAAGTTCCGCCTCAAGGGTCGGGATCTCCAGATCCAAAGCGAGGTCCAGTTCTTTATTCTCGTCCATTTTTTCCTCCTGTGACAGGCATGAGCCTGAGATTCGTCATTTGGTTTGATTATATCATACTCTTTCACAGTTCAACAGAATAAGAACTTTTAGTGAATTTTTCTTTTCCGAATAATAACCGTGCGTGAAGAAGAAAATCCGGTTTCTGTCCGTTCAGATGATATGATATACTCTATTACAAATTCCATCTAAGATAAGGTTTTCCCATGCGCAAATTCTTACTGAAGTCCATCGCTTTTCTTGCCTGCCTTGCTCTGGTTCTGACCGGATTCCAGTCCGTCTTCGAATTCAAGGACAATCGAATCTACCAGTGTTTCAGTGCCTTCTACCGGGAACCGAGAGGCAGTCTGGACGCGATATATATCGGGGCGAGCAACGTTTACAGTTACTGGTCCTCCCCTTTCGGGTGGGGAGAATTCGGCATCTCCGTCTTTCCTTTGTCGACGCCGAGCATGCCCGCGCAGGCGATGATCTATATGGTCGAAGAAGCCATGAAGACCCAGCCTGACGCACTGTACATCCTCTGCCTGAACGATTTCAAATATGTGGACGATGTCACGGCAAGTTCTTTCCACTTCGTTTCGGACTATCTGAAACTGTCTCCCACGAAGATCGCCCTTATCAACGATCTGGTGGATGAATGCGAGGAAGAGGTCTCCCCCTGGGAATACTATTTCCCTTTCATTCGTTTCCATTCCAGATGGAACGAGCTGGTCACCAACGACTTCGTCCGCAAAGTCAACGGCGTCAAGGGCGGAAGCTGGTACGACATCTTCCTGCATCAATACACCGATGTGACGTCCACCTTTCACTATACGGACGCCTCCCTGCCCCTGTACGACCGCCAGCAGGAAGAGCTGAATCAGCTCCTGGATTACTGCGAAGCTTCCGGCGGCAGATTCCTGTTCCTCTTTGTTCCGCAGGCGGTTTCCAATGAATCCGCCATCGGTCAGCTGAATACCGTCGCGGACATCTGCCGCGACAGAGGATTCGATGTTCTGGATCTGATGAACAGCGTTGACGAGATCGGACTCCAGCTGGAATGTGATTATTACAACGGCTACCATGTGAACCTTCACGGCAGCATCAAATATACCCGTTATCTCGGGCAGTATCTCACGGAGAGATACGGCTTTAAAGATAAGCGCGGAAATCCCGCTTACAGCAGCTGGGACGCCGCCTACGAGAAATATCTGGACATCGTCGGACCGCATATCGCGCCCATGGAACGGGACAACGCTCCATGGGATCCTTCGCTGAGCGGGGTCCGGATCACTTCCTGTGTTTCATATGGCACGACGGTCCGGATCGACTGGGAGCCTGTGGAAGGCGCACAGGGCTATGCGATCCTCCGCAAAGCTGAGGATCCCCGTTCCTCCATCGACCTCATCGGCACCGTACCCGGAGACATGGATTATTATCAGGATCTGTCCCTCCCCGAGAACTCCACGTTCTCCTATGCGGTGGTCGCCGCCGTTGAGAAAGAAGGCGCCACCTGTTTCGGACAGATCCTGTATCCGATGAAATCCGCTACCACGACGCTGGACACGCCGGATCTGCTGTTCCTGGAGGAATGGGACGGCGCAGTCACCATCTCATGGAAGGCGGTGCCCGGCGTGGACGGTTATAAAATCTACAAAGCGATCAACGGTGACGTATGGCTGCCCATCGCTGATATTTCCGCAGATTCCGGCGTGCTTTCCTTCCGGGATACCGTCGTTCAGCCGGACCTGCCTTACCGCTATTCCGTCAGTTCGACCAAGGAGATCGACGGAGAGACCGTCGTCAGTTATTACAATCCGGACGGACTTCTCCGTTTCAGGGACATTCCCGCCCCGTCACCTTCCGTAAAAGAAGAGACGGACGGCTCCCGCAGGGTCTTCTGGGATCATGTGAAAGGCGCGAATTATTACCGAGTCTACCGTCTGTCCGACAGCGGTGCTTGGGATCTGATCCGGGATAAGCGTTCCGCAGATTATTATGTCGACGCGGATCCGCTGACCGGCCCCGTTACATACCGTGTCGTGAGTGTCATCGAATACGGAGGGACGGTCTACGAGTATCCTTCCGATCCGGTCACGTCCAGCGGAAAGGAGGACTGAGATCATGACGTTCGTATCCGTACCCTTCCTGATCCTGCTCCTTGCCGCGGATCTCCTCTATTATCTGTTCCCCCTGCGGCACAGATGGCTCGTGCTTCTGGCGGCAAGCCTTGTTTTCTATGCCGTCAACAGCGGACTTCTGACGCTGGTACTCGTCGCAACAGCCGCACTGGTCTACGCGGGAGGCAGAATGATCCATGCCCGCCTGTTTTCCTATAAGACACTCCTGGAGCAGGAACCATCCCTGACGAAGGAAGAAAAGAAATCTGCCAGGGACCGGTCCAAAAAACAGGCGAAGCAGGTCCTGACTCTCTTCGTTCTGGTGATTCTCGGAATCCTCCTGTTTTTGAAGTATTCCAACTTCTTTGCCGGGACGGCGGTCTCCCTGTTCACGGGAGGCAAAGGGGTCTATTCCCCGATGAAACTGCTGCTCCCCCTGGGGATCTCCTTCTATACGCTTCAGGCCATCTCCTATCTGGTGGACATCAGCAGGGGCAAAGCGGACCCGGAAAAGGACCCGCTCCGGCTGCTGCTTTATCTCTGTTTCTTCCCTCAGATCGTTCAGGGACCGATCCCCCGCTACAGGGACCTCGGACCTCAGCTGGCGGAGGGGCATCCTTTTGATCCGGACGGATTCTGCAGGGGGCTTCAGCTGATCCTCTGGGGCTTCATGAAAAAACTGATCATTGCGGATCGCATCGCCACACCGGTCTCAGCGATCTTCTCCGCTCCGGAAAACTACAGCGGCGTGATGGCATTTCTCGGTGCCGCTTTTTACGGCATTCAGGTATATGCGGACTTCTCAGGAGGCATGGACATCGCGCTCGGTGCCGCACAGACCTTTGGCATCACCCTGACGCCGAACTTCACCCAGCCGTATTTCTCCACGTCTGTGGAAGATTTCTGGCGGAGATGGCATATCACGCTTGGCGCGTGGATGAAGGATTACGTTTTCTATCCGCTGTCCCTCTCCAAGGCTTTCGGCTCTCTCAGCCAGAAAGCGCGCAAACTGGTCGGGCCCTCACTCGGTAAAAAACTCCCCTCGATCCTGGCCATGTTCATCGTTTATTTCCTGGTCGGCATCTGGCACGGCCCGCAGTGGACCTATATCCTATACGGGATTTGGAACGGTATCTTCATCGTGGGCGGTCTGCTTCTTCCGGACCTGTATGAAAAGGGAAGGCGCCTGTTCCGTATCGATGAGGATTCCGCCTCCTGGCGTGTTTTCCGGATGATCCGCACATTCTGGATCATCTCGGTAGGACGGTTCTTTTCCAGAGCAAAAGATACCGCGACCGCTTTCGCAATGATCGGTTCCATGTTCCACAACTGGTATGACTTGTCCCCGCTCTCCAACGGCGCGCTGCTCGGGCTTGGACTGGAAGGTCCGGACTGGATCGTGCTTGCCGTCGCGGTGCTGGTCCTTCTCTATACAGACAACCTTCATGAAAAAGGCGTAAAGATCCGGGAGAGCATCTCCAGACAGCCGCTCATCTTCCGCTGGCTGATCTATTACATCGCCATTCTTCTGGTCCTGATCTTCGGGATCTACGGACCGGGGTATGTGAGCGGCAACTTCATCTATGAACAGTTCTGAACCGCATTTTTCAACATGAGCTACGAAGGACCGATCTACTACGAACAGCATGGCAACGGAGCGGAGGCACTCCTGCTCATTCACGGAATCATGAGCGACAGTTCCTTTTTCAGCGGACTGCTCCCGTTTCTTTCCGATCGCTTCCGCACGGTCACTTATGACCGCAGATGCTGCGGAAAGTCCCGGTCCGGGTCATCCAGACTCTCCATTACGGAGCAGGCAGGGGATGCCGCCTCCCTTCTTTCCCGTACGGACAGCGCTCCTGCGTGGGTCCTTGGGCATAGCGCGGGAGGCGTGATTGCGCTCAGACTTGCGCTGGATCATCCCGAACTGGTGAAAGGACTGATCCTTTTCGAGCCAGCCTTCCGCCTGAGCGGGACTGAACTGCCCGAACTGGACAGATGGCGCGATAAGCTTCTCCGCATTGCGGAAACCGGCAGGATCACGGACCTTTTCCCCGCCTTTATCCAGGCGGCAGACATTCACCCCGGAAGATCCGCTTCTCCGGGAGACGCCATTCAGAATGTAAAACGCGCTCTTTCCGGTGCAAGAGAATTCATGAACGGTGAAATGCGCGGATTGCTTGCTTGCGCTTTCGACCCGGATGAACTCCGCAGACTGACCGTTCCCGTCGTGATCTGTCTCTCATCGGACGGAGCGGACAATCTTTTCCGCTCCGCATCGGAAAAAGCAGCCGCTTCTCTGGGCTGGCTTGTGGAAACCTTTCCGGGGTGTCATAATTGTATCGAGACAGACCCTGAAGCATTCGCAGACAGGCTATTCGCTCTGCCCGGTGTTTCAGGCGGCACACTGCGGTGAACGCATCCGGAGGTACCGTGGAAGACGAAACGAAACAATATAAAACTGGAAGAGATGTCCTGATCAAGCAGAGCCGGATCGGCGCGGGTTCCACCGTCGACCACGATTCGATTGTCCTGAATTCCGTGATCGGCTCCCGTTGTGATATCGAGAAGCGCAATCTGATCCGGGCTTCCGTCATCGGCGATATGAGCTACACGGGAACGGATACCTGCATCCTCTGGGCAGAAGTCGGGAAATACTGCTGCATCTCCCGTTCCGTGGATATCGGCGGCAATGAGCACAACTACCGCGCCACTTCCATGATGCCGGATTATCGTTTCAGGACCCGCATGATGGGCAAACCGAAAAAGCATCCGGACGAGGAGATGATCCGGGTGGGCAACGATGTATGGATCGGTCAGGGCGTCTCGATCGCACGAAAACCCGGCCTGACCGTGGGAGACGGCGCTGTGATCGGTGCCGGCGCGGTCGTGACAAAAAGCATCCCGCCCTATGCCATTGCGGCAGGCGTGCCCGCAAGGGTGATCGGATACCGGTTCCCGGAGGAGCAGATCCGGCGGCTGCTTGCGATCCGGTGGTGGGACTGGCCGGATGATACCGTTGTTGAAAACTGGAGCCTGCTTTCTGGCGAGCTCACAGATGAGATACTTGATCAGCTGGAAACGGTTCACAAAAAACAGGAGGAATGAAACAATGCTGGAAAGGTTATTGGAGATCCTCAGCGAGGTCCGTCCGGACCTGGATTTCGAGAATGAGACGCATCTGATCGATGACGACCTGCTGGATTCCTTTGACATCATCTCCATCGTCAGCGAATGCAACGATGTGTTTGATGTCGAGATCAGCGTGGACGATCTCGAACCGGAAAATTTCAATTCTGCGGAAGCCATCGCCGCTCTTATTGAAAGACTTCAGGAAGACTGAGACGGTGCGCAGACCCGGATGAGATCCGTTTTCCGGCGGGTCCCATCCTCTTTTTTCACTGGGCAGGGCGATCTGTCGCAGACTGCCTGCTCCTTTTTCCGGACAATCCGCTATATCCGTATTGAAAGGAGACATCTTTTCATGCTAGTGATCGATGTCTATCAGCAGTATTTTGCCGCCGACGGCGTATGGAACGGGGTTCCCCGCCACGGCGCTTCCGTGAAACTCACCGCCACTTCCGATGCCGGTATGATCACCTATGAAACCAGCGTCAGCTTCTTTCCCCACAATGACCCTGAGGATTTCGCCGTCTCTTACGACGCCTATTTCTCCAAAGTCCTGACGGAAGGAAAGGGCAGACGCTCCAAAAAGAAAGACGCCGCCTGTCTTGAAATGGTCAGGGACGCCGTAAATGAGCTTGCCGGAACCGCGGGGAGCACCGTCTGCTGGGAGCAGCCGCTGACGGAAGCCCGGTATGGCTGACTGTTATCTGCCGGAGGTCACATCATGCAGAAACCGGATTATAAAATGATACTGGAACAGCTCAAAGCACTGGTCTCCCAGGACCCGAACTATGTCACTGCCCTCTCTTCCGCTGCCGCCTTGCTCTGGGAATCGCTGGAAGATATCAACTGGGCCGGATTCTATCTTGTGCGGGGAGAGATCCTCGCTGTAGGACCTTATCAGGGCAAGGTCGCTTGCATCCACATCCCCAGGGGAAAAGGCGTTTGCGGCACGGCCTGGGCAAAGAATGAGATCCAGCTGGTTCCAGATGTCCACGCATTTCCCGGGCACATCGCCTGCGACAGTGCGTCCAATTCCGAGATCGTGCTGCCGATCCTTAACAACGGCGCCGTCGCGGCAGTCATGGACATCGACAGTCCTTCCTTCTCCCGCTTCAGCGAGGAGGACCGTGACGGACTTGCGCAGCTGTGCGATCATCTGAGCCGCACGCTGATCTGGTGAACGTCTTAATCACACAGAAAAACAGGAGCCCGTCGGGGCTCCTGTTTCTTTTATGCACGTTTTCTTATTTCTTGGGGAAGAACAAGTGGTCCGTGTAGGCGTGGATTACGTTCTCATCTGCGGACAGGTCCAGAACGTCCAGAGCCAGACTGACTTCGCCGCCCGGCGCGTCGTCAAACACAACGCCCTTGGGAAGTATGCCGACGCGTTTCGCCTTATCCGGATCAACCGCTCCGTCCGCCGCATCCAGCGTGATAACGCATACTTCTTCCGGCTTCACACCTGCTTTTTCCAGCAGATACTGGACCGCGGAAGCCGCTGTCGCTTTCGCGATCTGGAAATTCCGGATATCCGTTGACGTCAGCAGTCCTTCATCAGTCTGAAGAGCCGGAAGATGCCGCACGGATACGATGCGGTCCACATAGGGATGACCTTTCTGACGGATCTGTCCTGTCGTGCTCAGTACGCCGGCTTCCAGAAGTTCCGCGATCTTCGCGACCGAGGAAGCAGTCATGGCGCTCAGATCACCGGGATAGCAGCGCAGAGACTTATCCGGTGTCAGCAGCGTGAGTTCTGAGTGCGCGCCGATATGAAAAACCAGATGGTTGAGACGGTTCTCTTTCATGCAGTGATTCTCCTTTATTCTTTTATACAGTATCCAATCGTTGCTCATCTTCAGTATAACCCGAACCAGGTATTTTTTAACATGTTTTCCCCGATTGGAATCAAGTTTAGCATTATTACCATTCAGTCCCCGATTCATTGGTGATTTTCACGAATCCACCTGTCTGCTGCAGAATCGTGTTGTTTTGGAGCATGTAAGAAACGATAATAGTAATATAGATTATTGTTATAATCTGTTTATTTTCATCGATTTTTCTTATGGAGGCTTACGAATGAACAAGCAGCTCAAGAAGTTCCTTTCTCTTCTCGCAGTTCTGGTCCTGTCCATGGCTATGCTGACCAGCTGCGGGAAAAAACCGGAAGAGACACCGGCTGAACCGCCGGTAGAAGAACCGGAAGCCGCGAAAGAGATTGTCATTCTCTTCACCGGCGACGTACACTGCGGTATCGAGGACGACATCGGTTACGCAGGTCTGGCTGCCTATCGCAACCTGATGCTGGAAAAGACACCTTACGTGCTCCTGGTCGATACCGGTGACTACGTGGACGGCGATACCATCGGAACCGTCTCCAAGGGCATGTATATCATCGATATCATGAACAAAGTCGGCTATGACTATGTGACCCTCGGAAACCACGAGTTCGGTGCGCTGGACGTCTGCGAAGAGCGCACTGGCGCCATGGAGGCCAAGATCATCGTCTCCAACATGTCCTATACAGGCAGCGGAAGCGGCTACAATTTCCTTTCTGACACCGTTCCCTATGAGATCGCCGACCTGGGCGGCGTAAAAGTCGGATTCCTCGGCATCGCGACCCCTGAGACCATCACCAAATCCGAGCCCGGACTTTTCAAGGAAGACGACAAGATGGTCTATTCCTTCTCTCATGAGAGCCCCGAGACATTCTATAACCGCATCACCGAAGCCGCGAAGGAAGTCCGTGATGCAGGCGCCGATTACGTCATCGTGCTCGGACACCTGGGTGACGACCCCTCCTCCACCCCCTGGACATCCACCGAGGCAGCGGAGAATACCACCGGTGTCGACGTGTTCCTGGACGGACACTCCCACAGCACACTGCCCTGCCGTGTCCTGAGGAATAAGGACGGCAAGGACGTCATGGTTGCTTCCACCGGAACGAAACTGAACAACATCGGTCAGCTGACCATCAGCCCGGAAGGTTTCATCACCGTCGGCCTGATCTCTGACTTTGCAGAGAAGGATCCTGATGTGGACGCTTTCATTCAGGATATCAAGGCCAGCTTCGAGGCAAAGGTCAATGAGGTCGTTGCCACCAGCAATACCGCTCTGTCCATCAAGGACGCCGATGGCGTACGTATGGTACGTAACCGTGAAGTTGAGCTGGCTAACCTGAGCGCTGACGCGTATCGTTCCGCCGGCAACGCCGATATCGGCTGGGTCAACGGCGGCGGTGTCCGCGCAGACCTGCCGGAAGGCGATATCACCTATGCAAACATCATCAACGTGCACCCCTTCGGCAACATGCTCTGCGTCTGCGAAGCCACAGGTCAGGAGATCCTGGATGCTCTTGAGTGGGGCTCCCGCATGGTACAGCCTGAATACAAGGCTGACGGCAATGCAGTTGGCGAGTGCGGCGGATTCCTGCAGGTATCCGGCCTGAAGTACACCATCGACACCAGTATCGAAAGCCCCTGCATCGCAGATGCGGACGGTGTGTTCCAGGGCGTGGAAGGCACCAGAAGAGTCAGTGACGTCGTCGTTCTTAACAAAGAGACCGGCGAGTACGAGCCGATCGATCCTGAGAAGACCTACACACTTGCATGCCACAACTACATGCTCCAGAGCATGGGCGACGGCTACAGCATGTTTGCTGACAACAACTTCCTCGTTGACAGCGCGATCGCAGACTATCAGGTCCTGATCAACTACATCCGCGACGTACTGCAGGGCGACCTGAGCCAGTACGCCGAACTGGAAGGCAGAATCACAATCAAATGATCTGACAGACAGACATCGGATCTGAACTGAAAAAAGGAGCGGCAGCACCACTCAAAGAAGGCGCTGCCGCTTTTCTGTATCCGTTTTTATGCTATAACCGCCGTTCAGAACGTACCTGTCAGCCGTCCTTCCATACGCTTCCGGTCCGGATCACTGCCGGGATTCCGGATTCTTCTCTCCTTCATACTCGATGATCTTACGGAACTGGGTCTCGTACAGTTCTCTGTAGATCCCGTTCTTCTCGAGCAGTTCCTCATGGCTGCCCTGTTCGGCGATCACTCCGCCTGCCACGACCAGAATCTTGTCCGCTTTCAGAATAGTGGAAAGCCTGTGCGCGATCACGATGCTCGTTCTTCCCTTCATGATCGTTTCCAGCGCGTCCTGTATGGAGTTTTCGGAGATGCTGTCCAGCGCGGAGGTTGCCTCGTCCAGGATCAGGATCTTGGGATCCTTCAGGATCACCCGCGCGATAGAGAGCCGCTGTTTCTCACCGCCGGACAGTTTCAGCCCGCGGTTGCCGACCATGGTATCATATCCGTCCGGCTGTGAGGCGATGTAATCATGGATGTTGGCGATTCTGCACGCGCGCTCCAGTTCCGCCTCCGTGGCGTCCTCTTTCGCGTACAGCAGGTTCTCCCGGATCGTGCCGTTGAACAGGTAGGTGTCCTGCGTTACGACGCCGACAGATTCCCTGAGGTAGGTAAGGTCGATCTTGCGCACGTCGTATCCGCCGATAGAGACGCTGCCGCCGACCACGTCGTACAGACGCGGGATCAGGTTCACGACCGTGGATTTGCCCGAACCGGACGGCCCGACGATAGCGTACATCGCACCGCCTGGCACGGTGAAGTTGATATCCGTCAGCAGGGGCTTATCCGGCGTGTAACTGAAGCTGACATGGTCGTATACGATGTCTGTCTTGAACATGTTCGGCCGTCTGCCGTTCTTCGGACTGACGATCGTCGCTTCCTTGTCGAAATAATCGAAGATCCTGGTGAACAGCGCCAGTGAACGGGTAAAGTCCACCTGAATGTTCAGCAGGGATTCCACCGGCCGGTACAGACGGTTTATCAGCGCGACCGTGGCGGTGATCATGCCGACGCTCAGCGACTGATCCATCTTGGTGATGATCAGATAGCCGCCGGCAAAATAGATCAGAAGCGGTCCGATCTGGGTGAACATGCCCATGACCACGCGGAACCATTTGCCGCTGCGCTGCTCCTTCAGAGAGAGCTGCGTGACCTCTTCATTCAATTTGACGAACCGTTCATATTCTTTTTTCTCGCGTGTGAAGATCTTGACCAGCATCGATCCGCTGACGCTCAGCGTCTCGTTGATCATCTGGTTCATCTCATCATGTTTTTCCTGACTCTCCGTAAGCAGCTGCCAGCGGGTCTTGCCCACCGTTTTGGTCGGCAGCACCAGCAGAGGGATCACGACGATCCCCACCAGGGCAAGCTGCCAGCTCATGGAGAACAGCGCTACAAGCGTCGTCGCCACCGTTGCCACGTTGCTGACGATACTGGAAAGCGTACCGGAGATCACATTGCTCACGCCGCTGATATCCGTATTCATACGGGTGATGATGTCTCCCTGCTTCTCCGAGGTGAAGAAAGAGTGCGGCATAGACTGCAGATGCGCGTACATCTGATTCTTCATATCGAAGATGATCCGCTGGGAGATCCAGGCGTTGATATAGCTCTCCAGAACCCCGATCACCTGAGATGCCGCCAGTGTCAGGAAGGCAAGGAGCAGCAGCCGGATCAGCAGGGCCATGTTTTTCCCTACCAAAGCCTGATCCACGATCCTTCCCGTAATGATGGAAGGAAGCAGACCGACTGCCGATGAAAGAAGGATCGCGGCAAAAACCAGCACAAACTGGAACCAGTACGGTTTCAGGTACGAAAGGATCCGGAGCAGCAGCTCCTTCGTGACTTTCGGCTTCTCTTTCTTTTCTTCTTCTGTCAGAAAACCTCT
>OCTX012290304.1_pt1 | contig 36769 bp, 20 predicted proteins | sample 1539691 | NCBI WGS metagenome assembly OCTX01 (sample SAMN02144231, study PRJEB22623) | gut metagenome | biome: sheep rumen | host: Ovis aries | place: New Zealand
CTCCGTCATCTGCTCATACGTTATACGTTTCACTTTTGCAGGTCTGCTCTTCTGGATTGCCTGTTCATTATCCTGTGCCATTGCTCCTGCAGGAATCAGCAGGGCCAATAGCAGCAACATCTTTCTTTCCTGTTTCATCATACTTGTATTTTGAATTTGCAAAGCAAAGGTACGGAAAAACCTTTATTCTGCCAAAACTATTCAACGAATCGGCCAATTCATAGCATAAAAGCACATACACACCTGATTCGTGATGTAAATTGTTCCAAACAATTCTGCAATTTGCTTCTGCGTCAACCACACAGTCTCATTCTCCAAACGGACATCCACCTGCGTCTGTCCGTCCTCTGTCTGATATATGATGATGAGTTAACTCGATTGACTTCATGAATTAACTCAAAAGACTAATCGAATTAATTCAATAGACAAAATGAATTAATTCACCTAGTTATTTCACCTAAAGCTTTTTTGTTAGTCTAGTAATCCTTTTTTATTACAATATATACGCAAAGATATACCAGTCATCAAGTGCTGTTTCTGTTATGCCTTGATTTCATCAGTTCAATAGCTTCTTTTCCTGTCAGATGTTCGATGTCGAAGCGGAGAACCAACATATGGGATAATCCGCTTTCAATCTCCTTCTGAAGGTCTTCGTCATGATTAGGATTGTAGCGATTACCCAACAAACGGGCTATCTCAAATCTTTCGGCATTGTTTTCCACAATATGGATTCTACCGAATGCGATCACGCTACGAAAGAATGTGGTATATTTCTCAGGCTTTACGTCATCCTGATCAATGACACAGAAAGATGCCTTAGAGCATTTGCGGATGGCATCGACCTTATGCCCCGCCATAGCGCTATGGAAATAAAGTCGGCCCTCTTGATACACATAGCTGATGGGAACGGCATACGGATAATCATTATCGCCTAGTAATGCCAGCGTACCAGATGTGGCTTTCTGCAAAATAGCGATGCTCTCCTCTTCGGCAAGCATCTGACGCTTGCGCCTCATTTCTCTAAACTCACTCATGATATACCTAATAATTCTATTTCAAAAATAAGCGTGGATCCACCAGGGATACCGGGCTGAGAAAACTTACCATAACCCATTTCGGCAGGGATATAGAGTTCCCATTTATCACCAATGTGCATTTGCTGCATGGCGATAATCCACCCCTCAATCAGGTCGCAAAGCCTGCAAGCCAATGGCACACCGCCACGACTGCTATCAAACTGCTTACCGTCGATGGTTCGCCCTGTGTAATGAGCTGTGATGATACTGCGCACAGTTGGTTTTGCGCTATCTTGATTTCCTTCACTCAACACCCTATAATAGATGCCTTTGGGCAGTGCTTTCACACCGTCCTCTTTGGCTTTCGCCTCCAGCCAATCCTTGTTAGCCTGTATATACTCTCTTTTTGCCATTTTTCTTTTCGAGCCTCAGTTATCTTGTATGATTATATAAGGTGCAAATTTACAATTTTTCCTCATATTGCCTGCAACTTTATAAAGAAAAAAGCATTTATTTTATACTTTTACAAAATAAGCCCATGAATTTCATTAGATAGCAAATGCTGAGATAATGCACTATACATTATCTCAGCAATTATTTTACGTTTCTTTTCCCTACGTTTGTCGGCAGTATAGCCGATGGGGATGATTACAGTTCCTTGAGCAACTCACGCACAGCAGCCTCCAGCTGCAGATCCTCACCCTTGACAACAGTCTCAGGACGATTCAGTATCAGTACATCGGGCTCCAACTGGGTGTTCTCCAGATAGCTGCCATCAGGCAACTGATAGCCAATCACTGGCACACCGAATATCAGCGAAGGATCCTGCAGTGTTTCCCAGTTCACCGAGCTCATGGTGCCAGGCACAGGCGCACCCACCAGCTTACCTATCTTCTGGTGACTATACACCCAAGGTGTGCCATGCGCATTGCTGTAGTTACCTTCAGCCTGCAGCATGATGCTGGGATGATTATAGCGGCGACTTGGCATGTCGCACACCTCACGACCACGGATTACCTGAGTGAAGTATTTATGGCCAGAGAAAAGAATCTCGATATCCTCGTGCAGACGTCCACCACCATTATAGCGGGTATCGATAACAATACCTTCCTTCAGGTTATACTTACCAAGAATATCTGAATAGACATCACGGAAGCTGGCATCGTCCATACCCTCAATATGCACATAGCCCAAGCGCCCATTCGACAGGCGTTCTACCTCGGCGGCACGACTCTTGATCCAGCGCTTGTAGAGCAGGTCCGACTGTTCTGAACGACTGATGGGCAGCACCACCTCGTCCCATGTACCAGCATTGCCTTTCAAGCTCACCAGTGTTTTCTTGCCACGACACTGGTTCAGCAGCTGAGCCAGATCGGTATCCTTAGTAACAGGCTGACCGTTGATGGCTGTAATAACGTCGCCAGCTTTCACCTTGCTGTTAGCTCGGCTGAAAGGACCACCCTCCAGTACTGCTGTAATCTTTATACCATCAGTGGCCTCTGTCAGGTCGTAGAACAAGCCCAGCTGTGCTGTGGCATCACCCTTAGCCGAAGGATAGAAGCGACCACCAGTGTGACTCACGTTCAGTTCACCCAACAGCTCACTCAGCAGCTCGGCGAAGTCGTAGTTGTTGGCAATATGCGGCAGAAAGCGGGCATAGTTGCGTACCATCAGATCCCAATCGCAGCCATTATAGTCGGTACGGAAAATCTTCTTATTTATCTGCTTGGCCACATGGCGCAACAGATATTCGCGCTCGGCGGCCAAGTCGAGCTTCATCTGCGCATTATAGGTGATTGTAGTGGTTTTGTCACCCTTTTCTATCTTCTTCATATTACTACCCAGCGAGTAGAGATTTCCGTCTTTATCCATCTGCAGCACACCACTTCCACCTTTGCTCAGCAGCTTGGTTTCGTGCTTGCGCAAATCCATTTTCCAAAGATCGAGCGAGCCTTCGAAGGCCGAGAAATAATAAAGGTTCTCGCCATCTTTGCTCACGATGGCATCACCCAGACGACTACTGTTGGGAGTGAGGCGCACAATACGGTTCTCAATACCATCAAACTCTATCTTCAACGTCTTGACAGAATCGGCATCAGCCTTCTTGTCTGTTTTCTTATCTTTCGATTTCTTATCGTCTTTTTTCTCAGGCTTTGCCTTCTCCAGTTCCTTCAGCAGCGCATAGTCCTCAGCCGAGAGGCGGTAGCGGTCGTAGGCATCCTGTGTGAGGAAAGCCAGGAACACATCGTTCTGACTGCCCCATGAGGCATGACTGCGCATACCATAACGCTCACTTTTAAAGAGGATAGCCTTACCATCCATCACCCAACGTGGGCGACTGCTCATATAGCCACTCTGCGTAATAGGATGAATCTCACCCCCTTCGGCACTCACAATACCCTGGTCGGCATAAGGGTCACGCTTGTTGGCGATATAGCTCAGCACAAACCACTTTCCATCCGGACTCCACTCAAAATCGAAGTTATCATCCTGATCGTACCACTTGCTACCATCGGTAACCGTTGTCACCTTTTTTGTTTTCAGGTCAACTACCTTCAGCTTTATACGGTCTTCGATGAAAGCCAGCTTCTTGCCATCAGGACTGTATTTAGGACTGCGGCGCTCCACCTGCGAGAAGTCGATCTTACCATCCAACTTCAATGCAGGCAATTCGGGGAACACGCTCTCTTCCTTAATCAATGTGGCATTGGCAAAGTTCAGGTCCTCATCTCTCACGATACTGGCCGTATAGAGCTGCCAGTTACCATTGCGCTCTGAGGCATAAACGATGGTACGGCCATCGGGTGCGAAATCCACATCAGCCTCAGCCCCAGCTGTCTGCGAGATACGACGAGTAGTGGCATATTCCGTGCTGGTGACAAACACCTCACCACGTGTCACAAAAGCCACCTGTTTACCATCACGACTCACCACCGCCTGGCGAGCACCACGAGCAAAGCTCAGGTCAGAGATAACAGGCTCGTCATCACGTGTCAGTGTGATGTTCAGCTTCTTGGGTTTCTCCCCACTCTTTTGCGTATATATCTCACCATTATAGGTATAACAGAGCAGACCATTGCGAGCAGAACTCAGAAAGCGTACTGGGTGCGTTTTGAAACTGGTGACGGGTATAGGTTGTGCAGCAGGCTTTGTAATATCACCCTTGATAGCATACACATTCATACTACCACCATTGCGCTCGCTCAGGAAATAGAGCGTTTTACCATCGGCACTAACCACAGGATTACGATCCTCGCCAGCATGAGCTGTAATATTAGTATGCTTGCCACTCTGGGCATCATAGAACCACACGTCGCGGGTGATAGATGAAGTATGGTGCTTGCGCCACTCATCTTCATATCCCTTACAGTCCTGATAGAAGAAACTCTTACCATTGGCAGCAAAACTCAGCATTTCAGCAGGCGTGGCCAACACCTGCAGCGTTCTGCCACCCTTCGTGGGTACCTTATATAATTCAGGCAACGAACTTGTTGGGAACATCACGCTCTCGGCAGGATCTTGGATAACGGCCCCAAAGAGCACCCACTTGCCATCTGGCGAGAACGACTGTGGCACCTCCTCGGCACTATTATAAGTAAGGCGTGTGGCAGATCCACCATCAGCAGCCATGGTAAACACATCCATGTTGCCATGGCGGTCGCTGGCAAAAGCTATCTGCTTGCCATCGGCACTCCATACAGGCGAGCACTCGTAGCTGTTTTGGGTTGTCAACTGTACTGCTGTTCCGCCTGTTGTAGATACCTTGTAGATATCACCCTTGTAGCAGAATAGCACTTGATTTCCATCTGGGCTCACCACCACATCTCTCAACCAGAGGGGAGTCACAGCCTGGTTAGCATTCACTTGCAGTGATGCCCCAGAGAATGCAGCCATCAAAATGGCAGAACGCATCCATTGTTTTTTAGTCATTTTCATCTATCTCTTATTAATTAGTTTCATTTTGGCTGCAAAATTAATGTATTATTTGCAGAAACATGGCGCTAATTGCCAGGAATTTGGTATCTTTGCACAAAACTTTTGTATTATGCACATAAAAAGACTATTAGATTTTCTGAATGCTTCGCCAGTAAACTTTCTGGCAGCCAAAAATATCACCAGCGAACTGAAGCAGGCAGGCTATCGCCAATTGGACCCTCGCGAGCCCATAGGACAGCTGAAGACCGGCGACAAACTGTATGTCACTAAGAACGATTCGTCGGTCTATGCCTTTCATATCGGCCGAAAGCCGATGGCCGAAGCTGGGTTCCGCATGATTTGCGCCCACTGCGACTCACCCACGTTCCGCATCAAGCCCAATGCCGAGATGCTGTGCGAAGGTGGAATCGTGAAACTGAACACCGAGGTGTATGGCGGACCGATTATGTCCACCTGGTTCGACCGTCCGCTCACCATCGCTGGCCGTGTGATTGTGCGTGGCACCGATGCTCTCTCCCCCACTACACTGCTGCTACACGTCAAGCGCCCACTGCTGCAAATCAGCAATCTGGCCATCCATTTTAACCGTCAGGTTAACGATGGCGTAAAGCTCAGCAAGCAAAAAGATATGCTGCCCATTTTGGGCATCATCAACGACGAGTTGGAAAAGGGCCAGTTGCTGATGAATATCATCTGCGGCGAACTGAACATCAAACCAACCGATGTGCTCGACTTCGACCTCTATCTGGCCGATGCCTCACCCGCCTGTACGTTTGGTGTACACGATGAGTTTCTGTCATCGGGCCGCTTAGACGACCTGTCGATGTGCTTTGCCGGTTTGGAGGCGATGATTGATACCGACACTATCGATGCCACCAAGGTGCTGGCCATCTTCGACAACGAGGAAACGGGCTCGCAAACCAAGCAAGGGGCAGGCAGTCCGTTCCTGGCCATGATGCTGCAGCGCATCGCTATGGCTCAGAGCGGCAGTGCCGAAGCCTGGTATCAGGCCATCGAGCGTGCCTTTATGATTTCGGCCGATAATGCCCATGCCTGGCATCCCAACTACAATGAGAAGTACGATCCCACCAACCATCCCGTGCTGGGTGGCGGACCGGTTATCAAGTTTAATGCAGCACAAAAATATGCCAGCGATGCCGTTTCGGCAGCCGTGTTTGCCGAAATCTGTCGTAAGGCCAACGTGCCCTGTCAGCGATTTGTCAACCACTCCGATGTGGCAGGTGGCAGCACGCTGGGCAACATTCTGGCATCATCCATCCCCTTGCGAGGTGTGGATATGGGCAATGCCATCCTGGCCATGCACAGTTGCCGCGAAACAGGCAGCGTGGCCGATCACCTTTATACGGTTAAGGCTTTCACGCAATTTTTTAACACAGTAAATAACAACTAGTAAGATTACAATAAACACAATAACGGCACTTTACATCGGTGCGAGCGTTATGATTGGAATCCTGGCAGTTTGGGCTGGCATTTCGCTATCTAAATAGCGATTTTATCAACTTGTTTTACTTTGCTAAATAAGTTACATTTAATGGTAAAATATATTATTTTGGAAGGCAAAACAAGTTGTTTTGTTGTGAGTAATAGTAGTTATAGATAATTAAAAACCATACAGAAACTCGTTTGGGAAAAGAAGTAAGGATGCGCATGTATATGGTATCGACATCTCGGAGGAGAGCGTAACAAAAGCCAAAAAGGTGAATGCCGAGGTATTGAACAAGCAAGTATTTGTAACTCAAGGTTCAGCCGAAAGATTGCCTTACAACAACGAGATTTTCGACCTTGTAACAGCTGTTGAAACGGTGTATTTCTGGCCCAACCTGCCCGACTGCCTGCAGGAAGTGCGCCGCGTGCTGAAGCCTGGTGGGAAGTTTGCCATCATGGTCGAGGTGGTGGATAGCGACTCAAAGTGGACCAGCGTCGTAGAGGGCATGACAGCCTATACACCCGAGCATCTGGAAACACTACTTGTTGACGCAGGTTTCGTTCAAACCGAAATCCATCGCAAAAAGCCATCGTACGCTACCATCATCGGTTTGAAAGCGTAAACCTATTACATAATAAATCATAAATCCCGAGACCAAATGATATGGCTTTGGGATTTTTTGTCTATATTTGCCAATGACAATCTAATTTTATTTCACTACTAAATAAATACGATTATGGAAATAAAAGCAATCCGCATGTTCGACGGTGGTTTTATGAACCAGGAATTTGCCTTTGGCGGTGAGAGCAAGGAAGGCACTGATCCACAAATTATTTATCGCAGCAGTCTGCAGAACTTTTTGATTGACACCGGCAGCGAGGTGATTCTGGTTGACACAGGATTCCAGAACGACTTTAAAGCACCCGAGAAGAAACTGGGCGCCCCACTATATATGGGCGAGAAGCTGAAGGATTATATGCAGGCCTTTGCTGAACTGGGCTACAAACCCGAGCAGGTCACCAAGATTCTTGTCACTCATAAGCACCCCGACCACTCGGCTGCCCTGCAGTATTTCCCCAACGCCAAGGTTTTTATCGGTCCTGAGGATGCCGACGCCATGAAACTGCCTGAAGGCGGTAACATCATCCGTGCACAGTATGGCCAGCCATTTAAAAACTTCCCCAACGCGCAGGAGGTAGCCCCCGGCATATGGTTTATCGAGGCCAAGGGCCACACTAAGGGCAATAGTATCATTATCGCCGAAAACGACGGTCTGTTTTATCTGATACACGGCGACGTGACCTATTGCGATGCCGCCCTGAAAGCCAATAAGCTGAGCATCGTATTCGAGGATATCCAGGCTGCCCGCATCACACTCGACCGTGTGCGCGAGTTCATCCAGCAGAATCCCACCGTTTATCTCTCGACCCACTGCCCAGAGGGTTACGAGAACCTGGAGATGAAACGGGTTATGACGCTATAAATCAACACTCCTCTCACTATGCAGAGGTACGCTTGATATCCGACACCAACTCGTTGAGAGCCATTATTAGAACGGTTATAAAAAAAATGTTTACCATAATAACTTAATTTTTATTTGATAATAATTTGGTTATGGTTGCAAAATAAAAATCGAGATGTATCAAAACGCGATACACCTCGATTTTTTTAATATCTTTTAAGATTTTCAGTCAATTATTGCAGCGGCGTGAGCCTTAGGCGTGTTTCATGTAATCGGTAGGACGGATGCCAAACTGCTTTTGGAAACACTTCGAGAAGTACGAGGGATTGGAGAAACCTACCATATAGCCTACTTCGCTCACCATGTGCCCTCCCTCCTGCAGCAGTTGGGCAGCGCGTTTCAAACGCACAATCTGTATCATCTCGTTAGGCGTTACATCGGCCAGAGTCTTGATTTTTGCGAACAGACCGCTACGGCTGATATGAAGCTGGTCGGCCAGGAAATCAACATTGAGATCGGCATTAGAGAAGTTGTCCTCGATAATTTGGTTCATCTTTTTCAAGAACTCGTTGTCGGTAGGATTCTGAGCAATCTCTGTCACGGGCTCTAACGGCTGGGTTGAGAATTTCTCCATCAGTTGCCGACGTATCTGCAGGATATTACGGATGCAGGCTTCGAGATACTGCAACGAGAAAGGCTTCTCGATATAGGTATCTGCACCCACGTCCATACCCGTCACCTTCGAGTCGTCGTCGGTCTTGGCGGTGAGCATCACAAAGGGGATATGACTGGTGAGTGCATTCTGGCGCACACGGCGACAGAACTCAGCACCATCCATACGGGGCATCATCCAGTCGCTGATGATGATGCTCACCTCGTGCTGTTGCAACAGGTGCAGCGCCTCGATACCGTCGCCTGCAGTCAAGATGGCATACTTATCACTGAAGCTGCTTTCGAGGAACTGACGCATATCTTCGGAGTCATCGACGATTAGCATTGTTTGGTGTTGGGTGATAGGTGATAGGTGGTGGGTGCTAGCTATATCGGGCGATGGGACTGTAGCGGAGTGATCGTCGATTGCTGTGGGCTCTGACGTATTTTCGGGCGCAACGGCTTCGATTTCAGTCTGACTTACAGGCAGAACAATGGTAAACGTGCTGCCTACACCTAATTCTGACTCTACACTGATATCGCCGTGGTGCTGATCGACGATATTCTTCACGATATTCAGTCCGATGCCAGTGCCAGGCTTGTTTCCCTCGGCCTGGAAGAATGGCTGGAAGATGCGCTGGCGATCATCCTCGCGGATACCCACGCCATTATCGCTCACGCTGATGCGGAAGTGCTCGCCATCGGGGTCTTCGCTACATGATAGGCGTACCTGGTCCTTCGTATATTTGTTGGCATTAGTCAGCAGATTACTGATGGTCTTGATGATGGCCTCCTTATCAACAATAGCAGTGAAGTGCTCGCTGGGGTACTCCACGGTGAAGTGTTTACCATTCTGCTCGAAGGTGGGAGCAAAACGCTCGCTAACCGACACAATCAGCTGGTAGATATTGTGCGGGGCAAAGTGCATAACCAGACTCTGCTGTTCTACCTTGCGAAAGTCGAGCAACTGGTTGACCAGTTCCAGCAGGCGATGGGCATTGCGGTCGATAACCTTCAAGTCGGCCGTTGGGGCACCTTGCTTCATCAATTTCTCCAATGGTCCGATAATGAGCGACACCGGGGTACGAATCTCGTGGGCTATCATCGTAAAAAAGTTCAGTCGGGCCTCGCGTACCTCTTTCTCTTTCTGTTCGTTCAGCAACTGCAGTTCGCGCTGGTGCTGTCGTTCGGCACGTTTCAATCGCAGCTGTACATAATAGTAAACCGCCATAACCATCAGCACCAGATATAGCAGTTTGGCATACCAACTCCACCAGAACGGAGGATGCACGATGATTTTAAGTTCGGCCTCGTTGTCGCTCCAGATGCCGTCATTGTTGGTGGCCTTTACACGGAAGGTGTAAGTGCCTGCGGGCAGGTTGGTATAGGTGGCGCGGTTCTGGTTGCCCACGTAGTTCCAATCACGGTCGAAGCCTTCGAGCATATAGGCATACTGAATCTTCTCGGGCGAACAATAACTGAGCGATGCAAACGACAGGGTGACCATCTTTGAATCGCTATAGCCTATTGTTATCTGCTTGGTCAGCGTCAGGTCGATGGGTTGGCCTTCGGCATTACGTTCCTCGCGATTCAGAATTTCGAGCGAAGTGACATACACAGGCGGCATCACACTATTGGTTTTTATCTGATAGGGATAGAAACTATTGAAACCAGCGGTACTGCCGAAACAGATGCAGCCGTCCTTGGTTTTCAGGCAGGCATTGGGTTGGAACTGCTCACTAACCAGACCGTCGTGAAGGGTGAACCGCCTGGTTTGCGGCTGCGTGGGTTCGTATCTGATGATGCCTCTCTCGGTAGAGAGCCATAGTGCTCCCTGATCCTCGATGATACCCATCACATCGTGATTGGGGGCATCGAGATCTACATAGGCAAAAGCATCGGTTCGAGTATTGTAGGCACAAAGCCCGTCGAGCGTACCCACCCACAACGTGCCAGCCTCATCTACCAGACAGCAGTTGATCTGATTGTCGGGCAGCGACTGTCGGTTGCCTTCCTGGTGCTTGTATTGTTTCAGTTTGCGTGTAGCGATATGATAGCGCCACAGACCGTTGCCTTGAGTTGATATCCATAAGTTGCCGCTTCTGTCTTCGTCGATATCTATCACCATCGAATTCAGATGGGCGATGCGCTCAAACTGGTTGGTGGCACGGTTATACATATTCAGTCCCTCCATTGTACCTGCCCACACACGCCCTTTTTTGTCGGTATAGAGTGCATAGCAGCTAGGATTATCGAGTGAGTGAGGGCTGCTGGTCTGGGTGTATTGATGCAGACTGCCAGTTTCCAAATCCAGTACCTGTATGCCATCGGTATAGGTGCCCACCCACAGTTCGTTGCCACTCAGACAGAGGGCGTGCGCATTGTGCTTGCTGAGCACACTGCGATGAGGATAATCGCTGAAACGCCGCTCTTTAGGCAGATAGCACATCAGTCCACCATCGTCGCTGGCTATCCAAATGCGTCCCTGTTTATCCTCACAAAAACGCGAGATGACATTGCCCGACAAACCGTTGGCCATCGTAAAGCCCTCGAAACGTTTGCCTACAGGCGAGATATACTTGACACCGCTGTAGAATGTGCCTATCCACATGCCGCCCTCGGTATCACTGGTGATGGCATATACAAAACGATCATCGAACTGTTTCCATTGCCCCGTTTTAGGGTTCAGGATAATCAGTCCGTCGTCACAACCGATACAGATATGTCCGTCGGGCAGCTCGAACAGGGAGTGTATGTGCCAGCCTACTTTCGAGCGCTGGGGACTGAGCATCTGCTCTAACCGTCCGTCGCCATGCATCAGCAACAAGCCTTGCTCCCAGGTGCCCAGCCAATAACGCCCGTCGCGGGTTTGCAGCATGCTCAAGGCGTTATAGGCAGCGGGATAGCTCAGACTGACGGGCTCGAACTGATTATGCAACCGGTTCAGGCGTAAGACGTAAGGTGCACCCCAGTTGGTAACGGTCCAAATCTGATTACTGTTATCAACCAAGACGCGAGCCACTACGTTATCGGCCGTAGGTATGACGTAATGCTTACTCTGCCGGGTTCTGACGTTATACCGCCATACCCCCTGCCCCATAGTTGAAAGCCAGAGTGCGCCCTCCTTGTCAGTAGCAAACGAGGTAACGGTGGTATGGATATTCATGGGCAATTTCTCAAAAGCCAGATGCTGGTAATCGATGTAGAACACACCCTTTGCTGTACCAACATAAAGGCCCTCGTCGGCCACCTGGAGGGCCGAGATATACTGGCTGATACCAAGTTCGGCGATACGGAATGGCAACACCCGTCGGCCATCGTAACGGCATAAGCCATTATCGGTACCAAACCAGATGTAGCCATTCCTATCTTGTATAATATTGCGCACTGCGTTAGCCGTCAAACCATCATTCATCGTCAGGTTGCGAAAACTAAAATCGCTCTTGGCTTCTGAAGTCAGAATACCAAGCAAACAAACTATCAGTAGCAATAACTTTTTCATCGGGTGGCAAAAATACGAAAACTATATGGAAACGCCAAAGGTTTTTGTGGATTTTTATAATTTTCGTCTGTAGGCATCGGTATGTGATAGTGCTGCAAAGGAGCTCCCATCACAATGAGATAGAGGTGAGAAAGGCGTTTTGATTTTGGTACGACGAACTCTGTGGCATTCACATCGCTATAAACCGACTGGCCATCGGTAGTTATGCCTACAAAACCATAACGCAGGTTATCGCCCTGTATATTCAGTCTGAACTTTCTGGCATTAAGGTTTACCTTATCATCTAGTTTGATGGCGTTGAATCCGTATTCCTCAGGATAGTTCTTGGGGCGCAGCCACTTTCCGCCTTCTGTCTCGGTATCGAATGTGCAGGCATATTGGCGGGTTTCTTTACGGGCATGGTTGAAATCGAAGTTTACCAGATGCTGATAGCCGCGGAACATCTCGTCGCAGAACTGCTTTTGACTCATATTGTACATGCGCTTATAGGTCATCACAGGATCCTCGCCTATCCTACCCTGGCGATACAGTTCGGCTATCGACTTGCGCCCGTGCAAATCGCTCCACCACTGGATAACAAAGGGCGAGTGATAGATATTATCGAGATGCAGATAGGCCTTGTGGGTGAGCTGCTTGAATGCCTCGAAGTGGTAGTTCTCATCGGTTAACCAACCAGGATTAACCTGCCACAGCATCCACTGCGATGTCATCTCGAAAAAGCCAGATCCTCCCCATGCGTCACCTACACTATCGGCGGGTATCTGCAACTGGAACGAGTGTCCCAGTTCGTGCGCCATGCAGTTCATCTTGGCATCCTGTATACGGTTGGGGGCCACCCATAGGGCGCCAATAAAATTGTCGTAGGTGCCACCATAGGCCGTACCGTCGAGCGAGTAATTTACCATCACCATCATCTTATACTTATCGGCCTTAGACCCAGGCAACAAGAAAGCCAGCGTATCGCGGAAGAAGTGATAAAACTCCTGCACACGGTCGCGCAGATTAGTGAGGTTGAAACTCATAGGTTTGCCCTCAAGCATCGGCGGATTGCTTGTATCGCTGCCAAAACCTCGCTCCCACATCAGTATCAGATCGTCGGTCTCGATACTACGCTTAAACGACCACTGCGAGGTATCAGCCTGCAAATCCATCTTTCGCAGGTCCTCAGGGATGTATATCTTCTTCTGGGCGTGCAATGCTGTATAGCTTGCAAATACGCACGATGCCAATAGTATTATTCGTTTCATATCAGTTTCCACTTGGATAGTTGCTTACAATATTGTCCATATAAACAGCTCTTGAGTTGAGCCATTTCTCCATTCGATTGATTTCTGTAGTGTATTTCTTGTCGATGGGCCAGCGCTTAGCATCGCGCTCCATCGCCTCGGCAGCAGCGTCGGCATAGCGCTTGGTCTCTGCCCAGAACTCAGCGATAATACGCGGTTTTATTTCCTTCCAACGCGCCTTTACATCGCTGACGAATGCCTTGTTCTTCCACATGTCAGTAAAGAAACTCGGCACATAATCGTAATTGCTGACATGACGGGCAGGATCGGTACCAAGAACCGTCTCGCGATAATCAGCGAAATAGCCGTGTCCATCGTACATATGTCCCCAGTCGAAATCAAAACCGGCATCAAAGTCCCATAGCGGTCCGAAAGTCCAGAGTGCATCACCTTTATCTTTGTGGATGTAGATGCTACGCGGTGCAGACACTTCGACATTGTAAACGTACTCCTGAATCAGCAGATAGTCAATCATCGACTGAACATTCAGCACCTTCTTAAGTGCTTCGTAGTCGTGACTATGTATTACGTTTTCAAGGTCGCCAAGTGCCTTTTTTGCATCATCTAATAGGGTTTCGGGGGTAGCATAATCCTCAGCTTCAGGACTCTTTACACATACTGGCATACGGTATACCTGCGACCAGAAATTGTCGCCTGCGGTAGGAGCCTCAGCAGGGCCGTCGTCGACATCAAGTGATAGTAGCCATCCTTTCTTCTTACCAATATCCACACGACTCTTTCCTACTTCTATCTGCTCCGTCAACTGATACAGACCGATATAATCGCCATTAAGCGTAACCTCTACATAGCGTGTATGATTGGTAAAAGGCATATTCAACCCATACCCCATCTCGAACACAAAGGTGTTCATCAGATGGGTTGGGTCGCGATAGTTGGCCAGCAGCACCCAGTCTTTATTAGCATCAAGACCAAGTACTGATGCCTTTTCGTCGAGTTTAATACGGTATGGTTTCTTGGGATACCAGATCCATGTTGAGTTACCTCTGCCGCGAATACGTCCACGGCCCTCGTAGTTCCATGCTGCCGTATCACTCTCTATTTTAATCGTACAATTGCGATAATCAGCTTTCTCTTTCGAGTCGACAGCCTGCTGTCCATCCGTTGTAATCTGCATCTTTGCCACTCGATACTTGGCAGCAAACTTCACCGCAACAGGATTCTGATCGGTTTTTGAAGTATCTACCTTAGTTGTATCAACTGTCGACGGCGTAGGTACAACGGGGCTTGGCTCCGGCACATCGCTTCCCGACGAACAGGCAACCATCAACAGAACCGCCAAACTCGAAAGAAAAAACTTCTTCATCTTAGAATATCGAAAAAATTAGAATTGCATATTCAGTGTGAACGTGGCTTTATACTGCTTGCCACCCTTGGTGTAAACCCAAGTGGGCTTCATGGTGTAGGTCTTACCAGCCTCAACGGTGCCGGGCTTAAAGCCGACGGGGAAGTTGTAAGAAGAACCATCATACTCGTAGTAGAGTTGGCCTTCGCCCCATGTGGCAGCATAACCTTCGGCATTGATCCATGTACCAATGGCATTAGTAGAGCAGGCGAAGCTGATAGTGCCGTCGGGCTGTGTCAATCCGATGGCAATCTTACCTTCGGCAGGTGTGACGGCATCGCCATCGCGTGGAGCCAGATTAGCCAGGATCTCAGCAGGTTGCAGCTTGAAGGCTTTCGCCATCTTCTCCATATAGCCCTCGCCCAGCAGGTCGATAGCACCAACCTCATAACCTTCGTAAGCGGCATCCAGTCCATTCAGATTATGGGTGAAAGCTACATCGGTAGGATCGCCGGCAGGAATCTCTACAAAACCCTTCACGCCAGTGCCACTGAACTTCACGTTGTAAGGCCACTGCTGGTCGTTGGTCTCATCGTCGTCCCAAGCCTGTCGCTGATAATCAGTAGGTGTGGCTACTACCACGAGGTAGAGCTTATCGGTTCCAGCAGGCACCTTCATCTCGGCTACAGCATTCTTACCTTTAGCCATAGTGCCATAGGTGGCCTTATCGCCGCTAATGGCTACAAAACCAATGCGGTAAGCCGATGTGGTGTTCGACTGCTGGTTGTAGGTGCTGACATTACCCTTGGCATTACCATCGCCATCAACCACCTTGCCGGCATCGCCGCTAACTAGGGCGCTACCTGGCGTTACAGCTTTCAGGTCGGCCTTAACAGTTGTACCAGCAGCAGGAATATTCAGTTCGATGGCATTAAAGCCTGTGGTACCAGGACAGTTGTCGTAGGTAGGCTGGAAACCACCATCCTTAGGCAGCATGTTCGTAGCATAGTTAGCAGCCGTAGGATTCAGACTGAGATACTGGTGAACAGCATCGAAGTCGTAGCTGACAGCACGGGCTGCATAGTCGTAATACTCGTCGTAGAACTTCTCCATATCGCCAGCACAGAACAGGCGGGCATAGGTCTGGATAGGATCCTCGGGATAAGTGCTCTCCTGCCAGATGCGACCGTAAGCCTCGATGCCATGTTTCTGGGTAAGGTAGTAAGGCAACCAGTAAGAGGCATAGCGCATAAACTCGTGGTTAAAGTGGCGGTGATGGTTCTTAAGCCATACGGTGGGGTGAGCATCCTGGGTGAAGCACTCCTCAGGATAATCCTGGAACGACTGCCACTGAGCGCACTGCTCCCAGTAAGCACAGCCACCGGCACCGTTCTCGCCAAAGCCATAGCGGAAACCGCCGCTCATACCATAGCTGGTTTCTTCAGCCTGTCCGTTAAGCAGCTTGTCGCAACCAGCCTGATACTGGAATGAGTGACCTATCTCGTGAGCAATGGTAGAGCCTACAGGCTGACAGGTAGATGGGTTCACCCAGAGGGCGCCAATCGTGTTGTCGTAGCCAGAACCTGTGGCAAGCCAATCCTGCTGATACAGCAGATAGATCTGCATCTTATACTTATCGAGCTGGCTCTTACCCTGACCAACGGTCACCATCTTCAGTTTCTCGACATTGGTGGTATAGAACTGCTCGGCCTTGGCCAGCAGGTCGTCGATATTCACACGCAGGGCGGCTGGCACGTCGCTTCCATTGGGATCGTAGCCGAAGCCTGGCTCCCAGAACACGAAGAAATGCTCGCTCTGCTTCATGCGCCAGAAGCTCCACTTGGCATCGTCGCGCAGCATATTATCCACACCTTTCTCGAAACCTTCGTTCCAAGAGCCTGGGCAGATGTACTTGTCGAAGTTCTCAACCTGCGACTTATCCATGGTGTGCACAGCATCGGGGTTCTGATTCTGATGTACGTTGATGATCGAGGTCTTATCGCCACAATGGATGGCAATCTGAGCATCGCGATAGAACTCTGAATCGTTCTTCGAGAGGCAGAATGGCATCTTTACCTCGCCGGCATCGCCACTGTTCACTGTCAGCGTCAGCCACTCAATCTTGGTGTTAAGGGCTCGGGTGGTGACATCACTCACACTGGCTGTCCACTTATCGTTAGCAGTAAAAGTGATAGAGCTCTCCACCTCGTCCCACTCTACAGTCTTATTCAATTCGGTCTCGGCAATGGTGATGTTACCAACAATCACCTCGTCGTCGCTGGTGCAACCCGAGAGACCGAGAGCGAAGAGCGCAACCAAGGCGCTCTTGCTCATAAGTCTATTCAAATACATCATATTACAATTACTCTAATGTGGTGTTAATAACAAACTCGATAAACTTGCTACTATCGCTCTTGCTGGCATAAACAAGGTGCAGTTTACCCTCGGTGCCAGAAGCCAAACCAGGAGCACGACCGATACCTACGGTACCATCATGTGTCTCAACATAGTAGGAAAAGCCATCGGTACCCCAAGTAGTAACCTTGCCTGTAGCATCAAGCCAGTAACCAATACCATTGGCGGTATAGCTAGAAGAGGTATCCCAGTTGCCGGCTTCATCAACCATATACATGGCGATATCACCTGCAGCATCCTGTACCAATGCATTAAATTCGCTTGAGGTCATACCGAAGCATGCCTGGATAGCACTCTCAACACCAGCGAACTCAACCTCGTAGCTGGCATAATCGCCTGCAGGAATGGTAACATTGAGGATAATCGTACCAGGATCGGTTACTGCAAAGCTGATGTTGAAACGGATATAGTCATCATAGTCCTTACCGTTATCGATGGCGAAACCTACGTTGGCAGCTACCGATACACCAGCTGCCGACTCCTCGGGCACACTCAGCACGAGAGCCTTAGCAGTCTTGTCGAGCTCGATGCTGGCAACACCAGTAGTGGCATCGGCTACCAAGCCTGAGGCATCGTACCACCAGCCATTGCTACCCTTAGTAGCTGCGGCCTTATTCCAGCAGCCACGGGCGGTGTTAATATTGTAGAATACCACCTTACCTGATTCTACACCAGCAATCATGTCATCAACAGTCATCTTCAACTTAGTCTGAATCTGCTCGGCATAATCTTTCAAATAAATGGTCTTAGGTGCCACATGTCCCTTGCGGAACTCGGCGCTGTAGGCGATTGTAGCACTGGCGTCGGAACGCAGATAGGGAGCCTCGTCGGGACCATACACGTGCTTGGTTACGGCATCGTTGGGATCGTCGCTACAGGCAGTAAAGCCCAGCGCAAAGCATGCCATTGCTATATATAATATATTCTTTCTCATAATTTTTGCATTATTTCATTATTACATTTTTGCATTTTCCCTTAGTTTGCCGCTGTATATCCAGGGTTCTGCTTCAGCTTAGGGTTACCGTCGAGAGCATCCTGTGGGATGGGGAATATGTCGGTATGGCGGTCGGCCTCGGGATCCTTACAGAACCACGATTTACCGCAGTACACGTTCATATTCGTTCCTTTAATCGTAAAGCGGATGATATCATCGCGACGATGGGCCTCGCAAACAAACTCACGAGCCAGCTCGTCGAGCAGTCCACCCATTTCGATGTCGTCGCCACCCTGGTAGTTCTCTACCCAGTTGTCGGCACCACCCAGTTCACCAGTATTCTCGCGATGTCCGTAGTTGTACTTACTGCCACCCTTCAGCTGGGCTGCGGTAACCTTGGCCTTCGATGGGTCGGCCTTGAAGTTACGGGCACGTACCTGAGTAACCAATGCAGCGGCATCGTCCTCAGTCTCACCATTATAACCACCTAAGCGCAGCAGGCACTCAGCCTTCATCAGCAGGGCATCGGCATAGCGATAGTAAGGCACATCGTCGTAGCTGGTACCATAGTCGCCACTCTTGATCTCATACTTAATCAGGCGCCAGCTCTCCATGGGATAGCAGCCAGGATTGTCGATGCTATGCAGTTCGCGGGTGTAGTCGAGGGGCTCGCCATCCAGCAGGATAGGACTACCATCCATCGCATACTGTGGGCCGCCTGTCCAGGTGTTCTCCAAACGGGTGTCGCCATCCTCGTAGATGTCAAGGAACTGTGGGAACACGATACCACCGCCTGTAGCCCAACCTGAGAAGTTCCAGCGGGCACGGCCTGCATTGTGGATCCAGAGGTTAGCCATGAAGTTACCACCGGCATACTTATTTTCGAACACGATACCGAAGATGATCTCAGGCGAAGCCGAGATATCCTCCAAGAAGTTGTCGCTGTAGTTGGTGGCCAGAGCAAACTTGCCCGAGTTGATGATGACGTTCAGGCAGTCGATACACTTCTGATAGTAACTATTATCCTTATTGTTAGGGAACCAGGCGTCGTGGTTCAGATAGAGCTTGGCCAACTGCATGTAGGCAGCATACTTACTGAGCTTGCCCAACGAGATGTCGTCGCCGCACTGGTCGGCCACTTCCTTCAGCTCACTCTCAATCCACTTATAAGTCACCTCGGGAGCTGCCTGCTCAGGTGTCCATCCATCAGGGTGAACGAAAGTGGTATCCAGAGGGATGTTACGGAACAGGTCGAACAGATTATAGTAGTACATGGCACGATAAGCGCGCACCTGAGCCTTGATGAGTTCGCTACTGGCAACCTGCTCGTTGGCTAAAATCTGGTTGCAGGCATTCACACCGGCATAGTTGTTGGACCAGTTGACCGAGAAATGGCCGATACCTGCGTTAAACTCGTGCTTGTGCATAGAGATATAAAGGTCGCCCCAGCCGATACCGATACGGTTAGGAACACCCCATACGTCGGAACTCTCATCCATGATGTCGGCCATACCGAACCATCCCCAATACACGTCGCGCAGACTGCTGTAAACAGGAGCAATGGTAGCCTCGAGGTCGGCATCAGTAAACTCGTATTTCTCAGAGGCCAGACGGTCGTATATCGTCTCGTCCAAATCTGTACATCCACCGATGGTAAGGCCCGCGGCACCCACCATAGCAGAAACGATGATTTTATTGTATATTGCTTTCATTGTAGTAACAGTTTTTAGAATGTAACATTTAATCCAAATGTGTAAGTGCGGATAGTGGGATACTTGTCGCGGCTGTCGATACCAGAGTACTGGGGATCGCCATTCGAGAGCTCAGGATCCAGACCGTTGTATGAGGTGATGGTGAACACGTTGTCGGCAGAGAGATAAGCACGTACGTTCTTCACATACTTGTTGGCCTTCAACGGTACATTGTAACCCAATGTCAGGTTCGAGAGTTTCAGGTAGTTACCATTGCTCAGGTAGTAGCTGACGAAGGTCTGCTTCTGGGCAGGCTTCAGCACGTTACCATCGGCATAAGGAGCCACAGCAGCATCCTTCAGACGGTTATAGGTCACGGCATTGTTCTGATAATAGGCGCGGGCCTCGTTCAGGATCTTGAAGCCGAACTGACCAGTGAACTGCATGTTCAGGTCGAAGTCCTTATACTTGAAGGTATTGCTCCAGCCTACATTGATCTTAGGAATGGCATTACCCAGGTTCTGATAGTAAGTCTCCTTATCGGTCAGCATGTTATCGTTGAATTCCTCGATGGCACCTGTGGTAGGATTCTCAATCAGCCAGAGACCGTTCTCGCTGACGCCTACTGACTTCAGACCATACCACTGTCCGAGAGGTTTACCCACCTCCATAATCTGTGTAGAGAGTGAGATAGGCTCACCAAGGTAGGCGATATAGTGTTTGTTGGCAGTCTCGTAGAGGTCGTTGCTCAGACTGAGCAGTTTAGTGGCATTGTGGGCGAAGGTAGCAGTGGTCTTCCACTCAAAATCCTTGGTACGAACGGGAATGGCATTGATAGCCACCTCGATACCCTGGTTACGCATCTCACCTACGTTGGCCAGTGTCTGGTTGTAGAGGTTTGGTGGAACAGGCACGTCGTACCACCAAAGCATATCAACGGTCTTCTTGCGGTAAACATCGATGTTACCCCAGATGCGATCGCCGAGTACGGCAAAGTCGAGACCGACATTATACTCGGTTGATTTCTCCCACTTCAGGTCGGGGTTAGGGTTCTGGTCAACCTTCAAGCCCTGCTTCCAGGTACCATTGTCGTAATAGTAAGGCGAACCTAATGCCCAGGTGGTAAGCGACAGATAGCGACCACTGGGGACAACACCAGTAACACCGAAACCAGCACGCAGCTTCAGATTGTCGAGCCACGACTTAGTGCCCTGCATGAACTTCTCGTTAGAGATGGTCCATCCGAGAGAGGCTGATGGGAACGAACCCCACTTGTGGTTCTCACCGAACTTAGAAGAACCCTCACGGCGCATAGACAGCAGCACGTTGTACTTATCGGCAAAACCATAGCTGACACGTCCGAAGAAACCAATCAGCGTGTCGTCGCTCTTGCCGCTACCCATACCGGCCTTACCATCCTTCAGGTACTGACCTACACCCAGATTGTTATACTGGAAGAAGTCGTTCAGGAAGTTGGTATTGTTGGCATAGAAGTTCTCTTCCACCTGATACTGGTAGCTGTAACCCACGAGTGCCTCGAAACGGTGGTCGCCCCACTGGTGCTTGTAGGTCGAAGTAAGCTCCAGATTGTTGGTCTTTTTATAATTATAGCTATGGTAGGCATAACCCGTACGGTACTCAGCACGCTGACCATAGTAGTTCGATGACTGGTAACCCTCATCGTGAGCATTGTAGCGCTCGGTAGAGAGCATCAGGTTGGTCTGCCAGCCGCGGATGGGCTCCAAAGTGATATTACCTGTCAGTCGGGTTCTTTCGGTTTTGTATTCGCCAGTCTGCTCGTTCAGGATGCTTACCGGGTTGTAATAGTAGTTGATACCAAAGTTTTCATACCAACTGCCGTCTTCGGCATAGATGGGCTCGGTTGGATTGCGCATCAGGGCCTGACGATACACCTGCTGACTGGCAGCATTCACAGGACCATTCTCGTGCCAGCGCTTCAGGATGTTGAACTGCACCTTCAGCATATCGTTGAACATCCAATGGCTCAAACCACCATTAAAACGCATCTCTTTGCTATAGGTATTGATGAACACACCCTGCTGGTCGCGATAGGTAAAATCGGCATTATAAGATGTGCTCTTATTACCACCGCTGACATTGACGTTATGGTTATGGGTAAGGGCAGTGCGCGATACAGCATCGAGCCAGTCGGTATCATAGCCGCGATCGGTATAGTTGGTCTTGCCCGCACGGATATCGGCACCATCCATCATGTCGAGTTTCTTGCCGAATGTAGCTAACGAAACATAGCCGCTGTAATTGGCGGTGGTTCGGGCCTCGCGCTTGCCGGTCTTGGTGGTTACAAGAATCACACCTGCAGCACCACGCGTACCATAGATAGCTGCTGCCGATGCATCCTTCAGCACGTCGATACTCTCGATATTCTCAGGCGCAACAGAACTCAGACTACCCTCCAGACCATCTACCAGTACGAGTGGAGAGTTGCCACCATAGAGAGAAATGATACCACGCAGGCGGATGCTGGAGGCTACACTGGGGTCGCCCGAGCCGTTAGAGATAGTGAGACCAGCCACCTTACCCTTAATCAGGTCGCCCGCATCATGGATGTTTCCCTGCGCAAAATCCTCGGCCTTGACACTGGTGATAGCTGAGGTGATGTCGCCCTTGCGCTGGGTGCCATAACCGATAACCACCACTTCGTTGAGCAGGGCATTGTCTTCCTGCAAAACAACGTCAGTACCGGCTTGCACTTCCTGATTGATGTAACCCACATAAGAGATAACGAGTACAGCATTACGGCTTGACACATTTAATAAGTAATTTCCGTCAAAGTCGGTAACGGTTGCATTCTTGGTGCCCTTTTCGGTTACCGTGGCGCCGATAATCGGTTCGCCCTTGGCATCCTTAACAACACCTTTCACTTTCACACCTTGCTGAGTAATGGCAGCAACGGCTGGTGATGTGCTTTCGGAGGCGTAACCACAGAGTGTACCGCCCATCAAAAGCAAGCATAGAAGATTTCTATTCATACCAATTTTACTTTTTAGGTTTATTAATGTTATACAATAGTTATTTGTTCACTTTCCACTCCAGTACGCCACCTGAGTTACCAGGCTGCAACTTAGCGATAATCTTCAGTCCAGTAGTTTTTACGGGTTTGAAATCCACGCTGTTATAGCAGTCCTTCAGCACCGTGTAAGGGCTATGGTTCTCAACCTCCTGCCACTCATCGTTGGCATCCTTGTAATAGAGAGCCCACGAGGCAGGCATACGGAAATTACCATCGTAATGGTCGAACTCCAACCAATAAACCTGTACGTTGCTCACCTCGTAAACTTGATCGAACTGGTAACTGACAGCCTCGGTAGTTCCACGCTTCAGCCACCAGTAGTGATAGGGCTTTGAGATATCAGATGAGCGCTTGGGCTCCCACTGATCGTTCACACCACCTGCCCATGAATCAACGGGGGCAGTCTCGGGCGCATCGTTCTGGATAGGACCACGATTGCTGAAGGTCATAGCCTTGCTGGCGATAGTCTCTGCAGGTGTGGCAACAGCCTTGGCTGGGGTATTGGCTACCCAGACTTCCATCTGCTGTGCGCCACGGTTGTTCCAGGTTGAATAAGGTATAGCACGGAACTTCACATCCTTGATGGTGCCATCCTGCTGCAGCTCCTTGGCATCGCCACTGAGGGTGATAACCCCATTCAGCAGGTTAGCGTCGTACTGAGCTGTAATGGCAGCGGCATTCAGGATATACTTATTAAACACCTTGCCGTCAGCCTGATCCGAACCTTCGAGACAGAACACGATAGGGCCACGCTCCAGAGCCACCTTACCCCGATCGTCCTCGGCATTGTCGTTAGCCACGATGCGACGCACATTCATGGGGAAATCGATGTCAATCACATCGCCCTTCTTCCAGTTGCGAGTGATGGTAGCGTAGTCTGTGTTGCCTGCGGCCACCTGCTTGCCATTAACAGTAATGGCAAAGTCAGGGGCTGCATCGTTATAAAAATAGAGAGTGTTATTTGTCGGTGATGATTTCAGCCAACTTGGGATGCGCAGTTTGATGGCGAACTTACCACCACCCTTCGCTACCTTGATACGGATCTTGCCATCCCAAGGATAGTCGGTGGTCTGCTCCAGCTCTACCTTACCGATCTTAGCCTTGCCCTGTGCATACAGGTTTACGTAGATGTCCCTACCCTGCAGGGCATACATATAGCCAGGTACCGAAGCCACAAAACGGGTGATGTTTCCTGGACAGCAGGCACAACCGAACCACTTCTGGCGCTCGTGTTCGCCATCGCTCTCCAGCACATTGTCGTAGAAGAACTTATCGCCGCTCAGCGATACACCACTCAACACATTATTATATAGTGCACGCTCGCAAACGTCGATATATTTGCTCTCGCCTGTAGCCAGGAACATACGATAGTTCCAGTAAACATTGGCGATAGCAGCACATGTTTCGCAATAAGCCGTGTGGTTATACAGTTCGTAGTTAGGTCCGAAGCCCTCGCCCTGCGGACGACTGCCTATACCGCCTGTGATGAAAAGCTTTTTCGAAGACATATTCTCCCAAATGCGCTTAAGGGCCTCAAAATAAGCCTTGTCGCCAGTGAGTGCTGCCACATCGGCCACACCACTGTACAGATAGCCTGCACGCACGGCATGACCTACTATCTCCTGTTGCTGCAAGATAGGCATATGGTCCTGCGAATACTCCGAAGGATGATGACCATCGGTACAACGACCTGTCTCATCCACGAAATACTTGGCACCTTCCAGATATTTCTTGTTGCCAGTTACCTTATACAGCTTGCAGAGCGCCATCTCGATGATAGGATGTCCACCCGGACGATGAATCTGACCCTCGTTAGGTCCGAAGGTCTTGCAAACCAGGTCGGCATTTTTGATAGCCACATTCAGGAATGTCTTCTTGCCTGTAGCACGATAGTGGGCAACGGCACTCTCGATGAGGTGACCAGAGTTGTAGAGTTCGTGCGAGTTAATCTTCTCCCACTTGTGTGTGCCCCACCATCCGCTCAGGCGCGTACATTTATTAGTAACACACGTAGTAAGATAGCCATCGGGCTCCTGAGCCTTGGCGATGATGTTAATCACTGAGTCGAGATAATGATCGAGTTTGGCATCGTAATGTACGGCAAGTGAGTAGCTGGCACCTTCGATAACCTTGTAAGGATCGGTATCATCGAACGAGAAGTCGCCCCTGTGCTCACCTTTCATCAAACCTGCAGCGATGGCAAAGTTGTCGAAACGACCATTCACCTCGCACTCATGGAAGGCCGAGGGGATGCTGACGGTACGATTGATCTCGATACGTGGCGACCAGAATCCGTCGTTGAGGTGAACCTGAGTGAAGGGCACCTCCTGAATTTGTGTCTGGGCTGCTGCCGAAAGGCTGATACTTGCAACCCCGATAACTGATAACAATAGTCTATTCATTATTATACTTGTTATTGTTAGTAATCGTTAGAGTTTTGATTTCGACCGCAAAATAACAAAAAATCAGCGGAAACGGATGAAAGAATAGTCCAAGATACTAACAAAATAGTCTAAATACAGATAAAATAAGGCTTTTTAGACGATTTTACCATCGAGATTAGACGATATTTTTATTCCGTTTAGCCGAAAGTTACTATCTTTGCACCAGAAATCAAAACTCTAACAAAAATGATGATTAATCGAATCTTATCATTCGCCACCTTATTAATAATGTGTGGTTCGCTTCAAGCCAAGGATCACATCGTAACTTCGCCCAACGGAAAGAATGTGGCGACGGTAGATGATGCACTTAACATCCGTGTTGCACACAACGGCAAACAGGTGGTAACGGTAAAGGCAAGCCTTCGCGATGGATTAAGAATTGCTTCTGTTAAATCCAAAAACATCAACGAAACGATTCAGGCACCGTTTTACAGGCAAAAGGAGATTCGTATCGCAGGCAATCAGTTGGATGTTAAACTTAACGATGGATTTAGTCTGCAGATAAGAGCCTACGACGAAGGTGTGGCCTATCGATTCAGCACTACCAATAAGAAACAAACGATTATTTACAACGAGACGGCCGATTTCAGCTTCCCCGAAGACAGCAAAGCCTGGCTAGCCTACTCTACCAACGACGAAAAGCCCTTCGCAATGGCCTTTCAGAACTTCTACGACAAGACGAAGCTGAGCAAGGCCAAGGATAAATACATATTTCTGCCAGCCACCATCGAGAGTGGCGGAGTGAAAGTAACAATCCTCGAGAGCGACCTGCGCGCCTATCCGGGCATGTTCCTGAAGGCTGACGGACTGAAGCTGAAAGCCGACTTTGCCAAATATCCCAAGAAGATGGATTATTACAAATGGCGCGGCATGAGCTATGTGGCAGAAACAGAGGATTTTATCGCAAAGTCGACTGGCGCCCGTAGTTACCCTTGGCGCGTGATGGCTATCACCGAGAACGATACAGAAATGCCTGTTAACAACCTGGTATATGCCCTTGCCAAACCCAATCAGATAGGCGATACCAGTTGGATACGTCCTGGCAAAGTGGCTTGGGACTGGTGGAACGACTGGAACCTGAAAGGTGTCGACTTCGAGGCAGGCATCAACACGCGTACCTATCTATACTATATCGATTTTGCCGCCAAAAATCACATCCCATACGTAGTTCTAGACGAAGGTTGGTACGACTCAAGCAAAGCCGATATTATGAATCCCATTGCCGCCATCGACCTGCAGAAGCTGATAGATTACGGAAAGAAAAAAAGCGTAAACATAGTGCTTTGGACGGTATTTAATGTGCTCGACGAACATCTGCGCGAAGCCTGCGAGAAGTATACAAAGATGGGCATCGCTGGTTGGAAGATAGACTTCCTGGATCGCAACGACCAGACGGCGGTAGAAATGGCAGAACGACTGGCAAAGACCTGCGCAGAATACCATCTGTTTGTGGATTATCACGGATTCTACACCCCAACAGGTATGAACCGCACCTATCCCAACATACTGAACTACGAAGGCGTGTTTGGCATGGAGGAGGCCCGCTGGGCTAAGAAAGAGACGGATATGCCTAGATACGACGTCACCTTCCCATTTATCCGCATGATGGCTGGCAATGTAGACTTTACTCCAGGCGCCATGCGCAATGGTACCAAACACAACTGGGTGGAGTGCTATCAGAACCCTGTATCGATGGGTACACGATGCCATCAACTGGCATGCTACGTCATGCACGACTCGCCATTCACCATGCTTTGCGATGCGCCAACCAACTATGAGCGCGAACAGGAATGTGTAGACATCATCACGTCGATTCCTGACACTTGGGACGAAACAAAAATTCTTTCAGGATATATTAGTAGTTATATGGTAACAGCCCGCCGCAACGGTAGCGACTGGTATGTAGGCGGACAAACGAACTGGGACGAAAGGAAAGTCGATATAGCTCTCGACTTTCTACGTCCTGGCGAGTCATATCAGGCAACAATCGTAACTGATGGAATCAATGCCAACCATAATGCCGAAGACTACCGCATAGAATCAAGAACACTCTCTGCCAACGACAAACTGCACATCAAAATGGCCAGCGGCGGAGGATTTGTTGTAAAACTGATAAAAAAGTAAAACATAGATATGAAGAAACTACAGACTATAGGGGTACTTGTCTGTTGTTCGCTTGGCATGAGCGCACAACAGAAAGCCTATGACGCCCCATCAACTGGCAATCCCATATTGCCAGGATACTTTGCCGACCCTACCATCAAGAAGTTCGGCGATACCTATTATATTTATGCAACCACCGATGGTAGCGGCGCAGGATTCGGGCCTGCACAGGTATGGATGAGTAAGGATTTAGGCAACTGGACACTGATGCCGATGAACTGGCCCGATACCCACTGGATTTGGGCGCCAGATGTGATGCAGAATGCTAAAGACGGCAAGTATTACATGGTGTATTGTCAGCCCTGCCAACTCCACATGGGCGTGAGCGAGACACCTCGCGGCCCATGGAAGAATATCCTTGGCAAGAGCGATGCTGTACTGGTGCCAGACCGCTTTGTAACCAACGCTATCACACTGGACGGACAGACTTTTGTAGATGATGATGGTAGCGTGTATATGTATTGGGGCACCTGGGGCATTTACAAGGGCTTTGGTTGTGGTGCAGGCAAGTTGAACGACGATAAGAAGAGCTTTTCGGAGACACGATTGATTCCAAACACCGAGGTTACCGATTTCTTTGAGGCGCCATTTGTATTAAAGCGCAATGGCGTGTACTACTTTATGTATTCGTCGGGATCCTGCCACGATCATACCTACCGTGTGCAGTATGCCACCAGTGATAAGCCGCTTGGTCCTTACAAGTACCAAGGATGCATACTCGAGACCAATGCCGACGGTACTGTTCATGGTCCCGGTCACCACAGCATACTGCAGGAGGGCGACAACTACTACATAGTTTATCATCGCCACGACAATCCGCACTCAAACCGCGGTTTCCATCGCCAGTTGTGTATCGACAAGATGGAGTTTATGCCCGATGGTACTATCAAGAAAATCATTCCTACTCACGAGGGTGTAGGCCTGTTGGCTCCATCAGTCATCAAGTCAAGGAATCTGGCATTAGGATGTAAGGTCGAGGCCTCATCATATTACGACGAAGACTTCAAGCCCGCCTATGCCGTCGACGATAATAACGGCACACTCTGGCGCCCCAAAGGAACAGACAGCGAATGGTTGAAGATTGACCTGGGCAAACCCCAGACCATCAAGACCATCATGACCCAGTTCGAATACGGCACCCAGTTCTACCAGTATCTGATAGAGACATCTACCGACGGACATAACTGGAAGGTTTTTGCCGATAAGAGTCAGAACCGCCTGGCAGGCAGTCCGATGGTAGATTTCGGCAATACCAAGGCCCGCTACGTACGACTGACCTATCTCGGCGGACAGAAGAACGGCTTTAGTGGTGCCATCTGGAACATCAAGGTATATCCTGAGACAGAAGATGCCCTACCCCAGCAATGGCTCGGCTTAACACCTGCCGACTGGAATGGTCGCGAGTGGCAGAATAACGAGGGCATGCTTGGCGGCAGCTTTAAGTTAAAAACAGGCTCCGTATTCCGCCAGCACGTGGATGGCAAAGATGTATTGGTTCTGCAGCCTGGCACCGAACTCGAATTCAAGAGTGCCGTATATAGTCAGACCATCAAGGCCGACAAAGAGCCGCTAACACTCACCAACATGCGCCACTACAACTGGCAGCAGGACGAGACCGAGAAAGCGTACGATGCCCAAAACGATATCGTTCGCCTGCCTGTGGCCGATAACCAGAAGAAAGGTCTGATTGTTAGCATCACTGCCGATGATTTCCAAGCTGGCGACACCATTCCCTATATCGAGAATCATGGCGTGGATGGCTATTTCGAAACCATCACAGCACCAAGCGTCGTTGAAACGATCAAGGGCAAGAAAGCACTGCGTTTCGATTCGCTACAGGTGTTCCAGTCGTCGTTTGCCCCGCCTGCCACCTTGCGCGACAATGCACCTTACACCCTCGAGGCTTGGGTACTGAACCCCCAAATGGCACTCAACGAGTGTGTGGCCGATTTTACCACCACCCACGACGAACTCGAGAAGATAATGCTGGTTAACGGCACAGAGCCCCGTTGCGGTGTGATGAACCACTATGGTTGGTACGAGGATGCCGGCTATAAGGACATCAAGCAGTTGGAAGGCGAGTGGCAACACATCATCGTTACCTTCGATGGTCGCATCGAAACGGTCACCATCAATGGCAAAATCATCAGCCGAAAGGATATCCAACTGCTAATAAAGCCATCGCAGTACGTTACCTTAGGCCGCAATGCTGAGCGCGAGTGGCTGTTCAGTGGCTATCTGCACAGTCTGAAACTTTGGGATGACGCGAGAACATTGAAAATTGTAAATTGAAAAATGATAATTATGAAGAAACTCATGACAATGGCGCTGGGCGTGGCTATGTTGCTGCCCGCCAGCGCACAGAAAAAACAGGCTTCGGCTCACGGCTACCCTATTAACCCTGTGCCGTTTACTGCAGTAAAAGTTACACCAGGCACGTTTTGGGGGCAGCGGTTGGAGGCCAGTCGCAAGGTTACTATCCCTCTCGCCTTCTCTAAGTGCGAGGAGACTGGACGTTACACCAATTTTACTAATGCAGCCCAGCATCTGAAGGACCCCTCGAAGGTGTTTAAGGTGGGCGGACTGGCTTTCGACGATACCGACCCTTACAAGACGCTTGAGGGTGCGGCCTATATACTGCAGACCTATCCCGACAAGAAACTGGAGGCCTATTGCGACTCTGTGATCGATATTATAGCTTCGGCCCAGGAGCCCGATGGTTATCTCTACACATCACGCACCCAGAATCCGCAGCATCCGCATGAGTGGGCTGGCGATAAGCGCTGGAGCAAGGATGAGGATCTGAGTCACGAGCTGTACAACCTCGGCCACATGGTTGAGGGCGCTGTGGCATACTATCAGGCCACAGGCAAACGTAAGTTCTTGGATATCGCCCGCCGCTATGCCGACTGTGCTATCCGCGAGGTTGGTCCTAACCCAGGCCAGATGTGCGTGGTGCCAGGCCACCAGATTGCCGAGATGGCGATGGCCCGACTCTACATTGCTACTGGCGAGAAGAAGTATATCGACTTTGCCAAGTACCTGCTCGACTATCGTGGCAAGACCACCATCAAGCACGAGTATTCGCAGGCCCACAAGCCTGTTATACAGCAGAACGAGGCCGTAGGTCATGCCGTTCGCGCGGCCTATATGTATGCAGGTATGGCCGATGTGGCAGCTCTCACAGGCGACAAGGATTACATCAAGGCTATCGACGCTATCTGGAACAACATCGCCACCAAGAAGCTGTATATCACTGGCGGTATTGGTGCCACAAGCAATGGCGAGGCCTTCGGCAAGAACTACGAGTTGCCCAACATGAGCGCCTACTGCGAAACCTGCGCTGCCATCGGCAATGTGTATGTGAACTACCGTTTGTTCCTGTTGCATGGCGAGTCGAAATACTACGATGTGTTGGAGCGCACACTCTACAATGGACTCATCAGCGGCGTATCGCTCGAAGGCAATGGTTTCTTCTACCCCAACCCACTGGAGTCGATGGGTCAGCACCAGCGTCAGGCTTGGTTCGGCTGTGCCTGCTGTCCCAGCAACATCTGTCGCTTCATCCCCTCGCTGCCTGGTTATATCTATGCCGTAAAGGATCGCAATGTATATGTCAACCTTTTCCTCTCTAACAAGAGCGACCTGACTGTTGCAGGCAAGAAGGTTGGTTTGAGTCAGTCGACAGCATATCCTTGGAATGGCGATATCTCAATCAACGTAGATCAGAATGCCGCAGGAGCATTTGCCATGAAGATACGCATCCCAGGATGGGTACGCGGACAGGTTGTACCATCCAACCTTTATCAGTACACCGATGGTAAGCGTCTGGGATACAGCATCAAGGTGAACGGACAACAAGTGCAAGCCAGCATCACTGCCGACGGCTACTATACCATCAACCGCAAGTGGAAGAAAGGTGACAAGGTGCAGATACATTTCGACATGGAGCCCCGCACCGTACGCGCAAATAATAAGGTAGAGGCCGATCGCGGTAGGATAAGCATAGAGCGCGGACCACTGGTGTACTGCGCCGAGCATCCCGACAACAGCTTTGACATCATGGGAGCCCTGATGAACCAGAACCCACAGTTTGTGTTAGGTAAGACCCAGATTGGCGGCACCACCGTGCAGACCATCGTGACAGATGCACAGACGCTGAACTTCGACCAGCAGGGCAAGCTGCAAGCGACCGACCAGAAGCTGACACTGATACCTTACTATGCTTGGTGCCATCGTGGCAGTGGTAAGATGCGCGTTTGGTTGCCTCAGGATCTGAATGCCACCACCCCATCGCAGCCAGCCACCTTGGCCAGCGAGAGTAAAATCAGCAGTTCGACTGCTAAGATGCCAGCCCTGACGGCCATCAACGACCGACTGGTGCCTAAGGACGAAACCGACCGCAGCGTGCCCTATACCCACTGGTGGCCCAAGAACGGTACCACCGAGTGGCTGGGCTATGAGTTTCCCGAAGTAACAACCGTACAGAGTGCCACTGTGTATTGGTACGACGACGGACCATGGGGTGGATGCCGCGTACCACAGTCGTGGCGCATTCTGTATCAAGATGCCCAAGGCAACTGGAATCCAGTATCAGGCGCCGACCAATACCCCACCGATAAAGGCACAGCATGCATCGTGAACTTTATTCCAGTAAAAACCAAAGCACTGCGCCTTGAGGTTGTACTACCCACTGACAATTCGGCAGGACTGTTCGAATGGATTGTAAAATAACGACATTCCCATAAATATCAAATCCCAAGGCGGAATAGTACCGCTTTGGGATTTTTTGCGTAAAATAGTTTACTGCGTGTAAAACTTCAAACCAATTGACAAGCCTAAAATATCTTTTAGAGGTATGTTGGTTTGAAACATAGACCGCACATACAGGTCGCAAGTGCCCACCTCGTAGAACAACGAGACTCGATTGTGCAGACGACGTTTATTCTTAGGAATGACAAGAGTTAAACGTTGCCCTATGGCAATATTCAACCGAAACTTGGTAGACATAAATTCGTAATACTTATCTGGATAACGACCTGGTTGAGTTTTCCAAAATTCATGTCCATAAACCGTATTGATATAGAGACTGGTAGTCAGAGGTTCAAAGTTCCATTTACCCTTAGTAGTCCAATCACCGTGGGGATTCATACAGATGCTCCAAGGAATGTAATTGCCTTTAATGGTAGATGTCAGCTTACCACGTGAAGAATCGTGCTTGGGAATATAGCCAAACAACAAATCGGTTTCCCACTGGTGGCGCTTTCCATAGCTCCAACCTAAACCGACAGAAAACACCCCCATATTACCAGCATTCTGAATCACGAAATGTGTTGGTATGAGCGAAGCCCAGTTATTCTTCATACGCAGCATGTGCTGTTCGTACACATTGGGGAGGTTTTGCTGCACATTAATGCTATCATCGGCGCTTGCGTGAATACTACACGCTAACAAGGCCATATTAATAAGTAACGTGTTCCACTTCATAGCCATCTGGAGTAATGGTAAATATTCTGTAATTGCGATGCTGAGCACAGTCGATACCGTAGAAAATGAGCCCATCGTTATATATGTCGCGAATAGCGTCATCGTGATTATGACCATAAATGCAACACATTAATCCAGGGAAGAAATCAAGGTAACGGCGAAACGCTTTGCACACATTATTATTAAACTGATCGCTATAGGGAGGTGCATGCATTACCAAGATGGTACGGTCGAAAAGGGTTGAGTCCTTTACCATTTCTTCCTCCATAAAGTCAAAGTTTGGCACAGCAGCCAGATAGTCGTACTCAGTAGCATTGGTATTCAAACACACAAATTTTACGCGACTCGCTATGAAAGAGAAATCCATCGGGCCATACATCACCTCATAGGCCTGATCACCTGTACCCAGAAAATCGTGATTACCTATCAATGCCACAAACGGCACTTTCAGGTCTAAGAGTATATCACGCGACCACTCAAATTCCTTTGAGGTGCTGGTATCTGTCAGATCGCCACAATGTACCACAAAATCTACATGGCGCTTATTCACATCTGCCACCTGATCGCGCGCATCAGAGAGCCACAAGTGCGTATCGCTAATAAATGCCACACGTAGGGTATCTTTATTAGCAAACTGTTTCTCTATAGCAGCTATCTGTCGGGCATTGATACCCGTTTCACCTTTTATATTCACATCGTATGGATGAATATCGAAGGCACCTTCGCAAGATGTAATCAAGCAGTTACAAAGAACTGCAAATACGATTAATTTTATTTTTCTATTTGACATACAATTATTGCTATGAATTACTGGCCTGTAGCTTGTTTATACTCTAAGATTTTGTTCTGATATGCGGCAAAAGCATCGGTATGTTTGTCGAGCGATTGCTGATAGAGCAGCTGGGCCTCAAGCAAATCACTCATTTTCGAGGTGCCGGCACAATAGTAGTTGCGGTTCAGGCGCAGATTCTCGCTGGCCTGCTCGATGCTACGTTCAGCCAACAGCAGCTGCTGATAACTCTCCTCTACCCCATTCCAGGCATTCTGCATGCGTATCTTGAGCAGTTGTGCATTGTCCTCCAGCTGCTCAACAGCTTTCTGATGCTCTATCTTCTTACGTTTGATGGCATGAGACCCGCTCCACCAATCGCTGATAGGCACATTAACGGTGGCAAACACCATCGCAAACGAGTGGTTGTTTTCCAACAGATTGTGGTAATTATACCCTGCCCCCACAGCCACTGTTGGCAGATTCTGACCAACAGTCAGTTTCTTCTGCAAACTGGCAGCCTCTACCTGCTTGTGCAGAAGTTGGTATTCAGGCAGAATACTCACCCCAGCCCACTCGCCTGAAGGTGAAGGAGGAATGGCAGCAGTATCAAAAGATATACAGAACGACGTGTCGCGCAGACCGCAGTATTGCGACAGCAACAAACGAACGATGGAGATGCCGTTCTGCAACTTGAGGCGCTGACTCTGAATATCGTTCTGGCGCAGTTGTACTTGCAACAGATCGTTTCGCATAGCCACCCCTGCACGCACTGCCACATCCACATCTTTATAGATATCGCGCAGCAGGGTATCTACGGCCTCAACAGTCTTCATCTTCTCCTGTAGTGAGACCAACTGCCAGAAGTATTGCTCAGCCGTTTTCTCGACTTCGTTTTTCGACAGTTGTAACTGTAAGCGGCTCACCTCCTCGCCAACCTCGGCCAGTTTGTTGCCATTGACAATCTGTCCACCAGCAAATACTGGTTGCACAGCCATCAACGAGCCAATGGTACCATTCTTCATCATCGAGATGCTGATGGGGTTGCCCATGGCGGCCAGCGACTCTTGAGGTAGTGACTGCGCCAAGGCAGCGCCCAACTCAGGCGACATCTGCTCAGAAGGATTGATGGTGGTTTGCGCCATGCCCTTATTGGCATTATACCACAAGCCTGTACCACTCACACTGGGGAAATACTTGGTGAATGCCTCCTTACGCTGCTGCTGGGCAGCCTTAACGCTGTATTCGGCACTGTGGATGGCAACATTATTTCGCAAAGCAGAATCCTTTATCTGCTCTAATGTATAAGTTTGAGCCGAGGCCGATATTGCACAGCCCAAGGCTATCAGCGATAATATCTTTTTCATAATTATTTAGTACTTACTTTCCAATAAATGACGGGAAGCATGGTTACCACCATGATGAGCGAACCAATACCGCCAGCAAAGATAGTGACACCCACAGGCATCCAGAACGATGACTGGGCAATAATCATCGGCACCACGCCAACAGCCGTAGTGGCTGTGGTGAGGAAGATTGGCACCATGCGACGCTTGCCTGCCTCGTAGGCGGCCTGACGGACGGCGCTGTTATATGCCTTGCGGTCCACCGTCCAGTCGCCATGTTCTGCCACATATTTCTTAATCAGGTCGATGGCATGCTCGAAAATCAGAATCTCGTTACGCATAATCATACCCATCAGCGTGATGAGTCCAAAGATAGAGGTAAGTCCCAAGGCACGGTTCATCAGTCCAAGACCTATCAATGCCCCAGGAATCATCAAGGCCAGTGCAACCATACAGACAGTGGTTACACCATACTTCTTGAAATTGAACAACAGGAAGAAGAACACGATGATCATCGCAATGGTGATACCACCGATAATCTGCGGCATAGCCTCGTCGCCATATTCTATCTCGCCGCCCACCTCAGAGCGTACGCCTTGCGGCAATTGGATATCCTCCTGCATGATGCGGGCTATCTCCTTTTCAACAGGAGCAGTATAGACACCCTGGGCAAACTGGGCCGTCACCGTGATACAGCGCTCACCACCACGATGCATGATGCGACTCTCGCTCCACTTGGGCTGCACCTTTGCTATCTGGCGCAAAGGCACCGTGGTGTTAGCTGACATCTGAGAGTGAGCTGAGAGTTGAGAGCCTGCTGCCGACACTAAAGATGTGGGCGACGCAATGCCTAAATTAGCCACGTCGGAGAAAGTCATATCGGCATCGTCCTTTACTACAATAGGCAACTTATAATCATTCTCCCACACCTCGCCTACACACAGGTCGGATGAGGTGGCACTCAGCGCTAATTGGGCTGTGGTACGGGTAATGCCCAACTGTGCCGAAGTAACAGGATCGAGTTCGACATTGATTATTGGGTAGGGCTCCAGATAGTCGGTATGCACCCACTCCAATTCAGGCATCTGGCGCATGCGTTCAATCAGTCGCTCTGCCACCACATGCAGCGAATCGAGGTTATCGCCGTAGAAGCGATACTCCTGTTCGGGAACTTCAAGATAGTCTAAGCGCTTAAACTTGACATAAGCATTGGGGAACGCCTCGCTTAACTGTGGCTGATACTCGGCTAAGAGATCCAGCGTGGCATCATTACTCTTGGTGTTGACAATAAACTGCGCATAGTTGGCCCCGGCCATCTGGGGAGCATAGGCATCCATGAATCGTGGCGACGAACAGCCAATAAAGCCTGTGATGCCCGTGATGCGTTCGTCGGTGGTTAAAACATGGCGTACCGAGTCGACTACCTGCTCGGTCTCGGCCTGACCTTTGCCTTCAGGTAAGAAAATCTCTACCGCAAATTGGTCGCGGTCGGCATAGGGGAACAAACGTATCTTCAGTGTGGGAGCAATCAGCGACGACAGCAGAATGACACCAACGCCACTACCTATCGTCAGCCATGGATGTGCAAAGGTCCAATCAAGCACCTGATTGTAAGTACGCTGCACCCATTTGGTTATCTGATTACCATCGGTACTCACTTTGCCGGGCTTGATAATGCGTGTTTCCAAGAACGGAATAACCGTTACAGCCAGCACCAACGACACCATGAGGTTGATGGTTATCGTAACGGGGAAATCCTCCAAAGCATCGTGGAACATGCCCTTCATCGTAAGCAGGAACGGATAGAAGATGGCACAGATACAGATGGTGGCTAAGAACATAGGCATGAAATACTGACGGGCCGA
>OCTX014579058.1_pt1 | contig 36733 bp, 26 predicted proteins | sample 1539691 | NCBI WGS metagenome assembly OCTX01 (sample SAMN02144231, study PRJEB22623) | gut metagenome | biome: sheep rumen | host: Ovis aries | place: New Zealand
ACCATTGCGCTCGGCTATCCGTCTCAGAATGCTTACTATCTGGTCATTCTCTCTAAGCATTTCCAAAGAGAGCCTTATTTTGCTGTATTGTCTGGCTTCCATCCATAGTGGATTGCTATCTTCCAACACCTGAACCAGATTTGTATCAGTCTTGATGAGTAACTGGTCTTGCAAATATTTTAGTTTGCGTATCTTCTTATAAAGCAGGTTCTGCTGTTCAATCTGGTTGATATAGACGATAATCTGTCTGTCTATTTCCATCAGCGCATGGTATGCCTCCACAAAGTCATGCTTCACATCGCTGCATGTCTTAGCCATGTGCGGGTCGTTGGCCATCAGGAAGAAGGCGTGTTCCGTATCCATTAGCTTCTCGCATTCGCGTATCATCGAGCGGATGTTATGACTCTTCTCATCTAAGTTCTGCAGCTTCTTTTTCTTGATAATATAGTTGGGTTCTTGCTTATACGCATTATCCATATTGCGCTTCAAGTCAACCACATTCTTCAGCGTTCTGAACCCCGTCTTTTTTAGCAGTTGCCGCACGCTATCCTGATATCCAGCCTTACGGTTGATATTCGTCTCTTGCAGAAAATAGCCGATGTGTTCTTTCAACGTGTTGATGCACTCCTGAACACTTAGCACACTGATTTCCTCGTTCACATTCAGCACTTCCTCGAAGAAATTGAGGTAGTCGCTTTCTATCTCTATTGTATTGCCCGTTTCCACCAGTACGCCATAATCCAGCAATTTCTTTAGTCGTGCTTCATTTCCTCCCACCAGTTCCAAAGCCAACCCTTGAGGAAACTTCATTAGTTTCCGCTTCTCAAACATCTCGCTCAGCAATCTTTGTTCACGCGAGAGTGTCTTTGTCAGTTCTTCTATGGTTCTAAAATGTGAAAGAATCTCCATAAAAACATTTTAATCTAATATTTCTGTTTACTTGGTATCACCCCACGCACACCACCTTTAGGATTGGGGACATCACCCTTATACCTAGGAATAACATGCATGTGACAATGAAAGACCGACTGGCCAGCGGCTTCGCCTATGTTAATACCGACATTATATCCATTGGGATGGAAACGCTCGTCAATCTTCTGTCTGACATATTGCAGCACGACGTTCATCGCCTCGCGCTCGTGGTTGGTAAGATCAAAATAGGAAGCGACGTGCCTCTTGGGGATGATGAGCGCATGACCGGGCGAGACGGGATAGCCGTCGTAGAAGGCCACGCAGGTAGCTGTCTCGCAGATGATTTCCACTCGGCGGGATAGACGGCAGAAAGAATAGAATTTGTAAGTTGCCGTTGTCGTGTCAAACACGCGATTCATGGCGTTGGTTGACAATATGTCCGACTGAGGAATCTGCATATCTTTTACAAATTAAAATGTATTATAATACGAACGTCAGAATTCTGGATGTTTACTGTCCACCCCTGTTTCAAGGCTGAAAAATTCCTTTCTCTTCATCTTTGTCAAGTTCTTCAAATCTAACAAGGTCTTTAAGTTCCACGTCAAGAAGTCTCGTTATCTTCATTAGCGATTCCAACGGCGGTTGTGACGAGTTGGTACACCACTTAGATACAGTAGTTGGCGCACATCCCAACTGCTTGGACAGCCAGAGATTGGACTTCTTTTTTCTCTGCCAGTATCACCTTCAGGCGATTGAGGTCTTTGTTACTTGCCATTGCAATATGTTTGTTATTCGCTCACAAAAGTACTCATTTTATCTCAGACCATAGGTCTTATAGCCAATAAAAGTTACTGAAACAAGTGTCTTTAGTGAATTTTGTTCACTTTATGGAGCGATTTGTATCGTTTTTTAGTCACACTTTCATCAACCACTTCCACACCGGCACCACGGGGATTCCCTCTTCCGTGCCCTCCTCATCGTAAGTAATCAGCAGACACTTCCAATCCTCGTGAGCCTTGGCATACTTCGCCAGTGGTGGGACCTCCCTGTTGTAAGTGGTCTCATCCTTGATGCTGTAGGACACCTGTATGGCCAGATTCTCGTCAGGCACAATGAAGTCTATCTCTTTCTCCACGTTCAAGAAAAACACATTCTTTTTGCCAAACCGTCTGCACAGTTCCACCGCCACCATGTTCTCCAGCAGCGAAGTCTCTGAGTTCATCAAGAACAGATTAAGCAGTCCGTTGTCTATGAAGTAGTATTTTTTCTGGGTTTCCTTCTCCGTCAGCTTCCCAACCTCATTCTCCATGGGCAGTATCAGCCAACTGTCAGCGGCATAACCTGCATAGTCTATCGTAGTAGGCACACTGATGGGCGACCCCGTTGCTACTATAACGTTCTTCAGCCTGTTATACGACAGCGGTTGTTTCACGCTCTCTGCCATCTTCTTGATCAGGATGTTCAGCACCCTGTCGTTCTTAATGTTGTTTCGTGCACAGATGTCACCCAGGTAGATTTTCTGGTAAAGACTTGAAAGCATAGCCCTTTTGTTCTTAAACGAAATGATTTCTGGCAGACCGCCGTAATAGAAGTATTCATTCAAATGCCGCTTCACCTCACTTCTCTGAATCGTGTCATACTCCCAATGTTCCTTCAGTTCCACCTGTTGCGCCGCCAGATACTCTTTGAATGAATATGGGTACGCATCATAGATAAAGAACCTTCCGCCCAGCGTGGTTGCCACCTCCTTGCTCAGCATCTTCGCATTGCTGCCCGTCACGTAAACACGATATTTAGCATCAGCCAGTCGGCGCACAAACTTGTCCCAGTGAGGAATGTTCTGTACCTCGTCCAGGAACACCACCGGCTTCTTACCATACAGTTCCAGATGGGCCTCCAGCAAACTGTTGAAGTCTTCTGTCTGGAATTCCGCCAGACGTTCATCCTCAAAGTCCACAAACAGAATCTCGTCCCATCCCTTTCCTGCTGCCTGTAGTTGACGCACACGCTGATACAACAGGTATGACTTACCCGCATGTCTCACGCCAACTATCAAATAGTTGCCGTTCTCTTCGAATTCAACGGGACGATTCACTATCACCGCCTCGTCCACCTCGCGTTGTTTACTAATCAGACATTGTTTGATGACATCCTTACTGACACTCATATAAATTGTATTTTATAAGAATTATGCAATTTTATAAAGTTCGGTTTACGAAGTTATGCGTTTTCTATAAAACAGAATTAATAAACTCTGATTTTTTGCAACATTTTCACCTTTTTTATCACAAAACCATTATTTTCCCTGGCTATTCTTGTACTAGGGGGTGGTTATTGTATTTGGTATTGCACTAAACACTTCTGTCAGATACGATACAATCCTTTTTCCACGTTGCCACTTTGAGTTCTTGGAAAAGTGTACAAAAAGAGGTGATTATCCGCAATCTCACCACCAAGACGCCGAGAGCGGCATGCTGGGGGCTTTGCGGATAATCATTATTTTTTCATCATTCCCGAAAAAAACAATCCCCCGCAGGATTCTTTCGTCGAAAGCACCTGCGGAGGCAATGTTGGGGAGAATGTATTGAAAGGGGAATCTTTAGTCTCTTTCCTTTTCTTTGCCGGACGAGCGAGTCGCGTTTTCCGCGCAACGCCCGGCGGCTATGAAATGCCGACTAGAAGTCAGCGTCGTGATCGAGCGAGTCGTTGAAGTCGCGCGGCTCGTGCTCGCCCATGGGGTCATGGTAGTCGTTGTGGTGCTCGCGATGCTCAAAGCGGCGGTCACCACCATTGCCACCCTGACGGCCACCGCGACGTTCGCCACGCTCGCCTCCGCCCTGACGGCCACCGCGACGTTCGTTGCGCTGGCGCGGCTGACGCTCCACGTAGCCCTCGGGCTTTGGAATGAGCACACGGTGCGAGAGTTTGTACTTGCCGGTCTTGGGGTCAATCTCGAGCAGCTTCACGGTGATCTTGTCGCCCTCTTTGATGCCAGCCTCCTCGACAGTCTCGAGGCGCTTCCAGTCAATCTCGCTGATGTGCAGCAGACCGTCCTTGCCAGGCATGATTTCGACGAAGCAGCCGTAAGGCATGATAGAACGGACGGTGCCTTCATAGACCTCGCCCACTTCGGGAATGGCCACGATGGCCTTGATCTTGCCAATGGCGGCATCGATGCTCTCCTTGTTGGGACCGCTGACCTGCACCTTGCCCACTCCGTCGATTTCGTCGATGGTGATGGTGGCGCCAGTGTCTTCCTGCATCTGCTGGATGATCTTTCCGCCCGGGCCAATGACGGCACCGATGAACTCCTTCGGAATCTCGAAGGCTACAATGCGGGGAACCCAAGGCTTCAGGTCGGGACGCGGCTCGGCGATGGTGTCGGTCAGACAGTTCAGGATGTGCTCGCGTCCGGCCTTGGCCTGCATGAGTGCTTTCTCCAGAATGTCGAACGAGAGTCCGTCGCACTTGATGTCCATCTGCGTGGCGGTCAGACCGTCGCGCGTACCAGTGGTCTTGAAGTCCATGTCGCCCAGGTGGTCCTCGTCGCCAAGGATATCGGAGAGCACAGCATACTTGTCTTCACCGGGATTCTTGATGAGACCCATGGCAATGCCGCTCACGGGCTTCTTCATGGGTACGCCGGCATCCATCAGCGCCAACGTTCCGGCGCATACGGTGGCCATCGAGCTGGAACCGTTGGACTCCAGGATCTGGCTCACCAGACGCACTGTATAAGGGAAATCTTCGGGAATCTGGTCTTTCAGTCCGCGCCATGCCAAGTGGCCGTGGCCAATCTCACGACGGCCTACACCGCGCTGTGCCTTGGCCTCGCCGGTGCAGAACGGGGGGAAGTTGTAGTGCAGCAGGAAACGCATGTAGCTCTTGTCCAGCACGTCATCCACGAGTTTCTCGTCGAGCTTGGTGCCCAGCGTACAGGTGGAGAGGCTCTGTGTCTCGCCACGGGTGAAGATGGCACTTCCGTGGGGCATGGGCAGGGGGCTCACCTCGCACCAGATGGGGCGAATCTCGTCGGTCTTGCGTCCGTCCAGACGGATGCCCTCGTCGAGGATGCAGCGGCGCATGGCGTCGCGCTCCACATCGTGGTAGTAGCGGTCCATCATGGCATACTTTTCCTCCATCTCGTCCTCGCTGAGGTCAGCGTGGGCGGCGGCATAAGCCTCCTTGAAGTCGTTGAGTATCTTCTCGAAAGCCTCGGCACGGGCCTGCTTCTCGAGCGCCTGCTTGGTAACGTCGTAGGCGGGCTGGTAGAGTTCCTTGTTCATCTGCTCGCGCAGTTCTTCGTCGTTCACCTCGTGGTCGTACTCGCGCTTCACGTCCTTGCCAAGTTCCTTGCTCAGCTCGCTCTGCAGCTCGCACATGGGTTTGATGGCTTCCATGGCAGCCTTCAGCGCGCCCAGCAGGTCCTGCTCGGACACTTCCTTCATCTCTCCCTCCACCATCATGATGTTCTCGGCCGAGGCGCCCACCATGATGTCCATGTCGGCACTCTTCATCTGCTCGAAGGTGGGGTTGATGACATACTCACCGTTCACTCGAGCCACGCGCACCTCGCTGATGGGGCACTCGAAGGGAATATCTGAACAAGCCAGTGCGGCAGAAGCGGCAAATCCGGCCAATGCGTCGGGCTGATCTACTCCATCGGCAGACAGGAGCATCACGTTCACAAACACTTCAGCATGATAGTTGCTGGGGAAGAGCGGACGCAGCACACGGTCAACCAGGCGGCTGGTCAGAATCTCGTTGTCACCTGCTTTGCCTTCACGCTTGGTGAATCCGCCGGGAAAACGGCCGGCGGCGCTGTACTGTTCTCTGTAGTCAACCTGCAAAGGCATGAAATCGGTTCCGGGAACTGCATCTTTTGCGGCACAAACAGTGGCCAGGAGCACGGTGTTGTTCATGCGGAGAACAACGCTTCCGTCGGTCTGTTTTGCCACTTTCCCGGTTTCAATGGTGATGGTTCTGCCATCAGCCAATTGAAGGGTCTTCGTAATTACGTTCATCTAAAAAAATAATATAAAAACATCTGTTAAAAAAACTTTGCAAAGTTACTATAATAATATGAAAAAACACATTAATTGCCCGAATATTCGCTTTGCGTTATCATTTTTTATGAAATCGGCCTGCCATTCTCTTCTCCTCGCTTCCAAACCGATAGTGACACGCCGAGGCGTTTCCTACGTTTTGTGAACAATGTGTTCACGGTTTTTGCCAACCACGTCCCAGAATCCAAACCTTTTGCCGCAGGCTGTTTCCGCGAGCCGTGGAAACGGGAAAATAACGTCGGGAGATAAGGTTGAATTTTCTAGAGAATTTAAGCGCATCGTCGGGAATTATGAACGGGATGTTGAGAAATATTTGCACAACGCACGAAAATAAAATTCCCACGGGCGCGTTTATTTCAATAAATTGCATTAACTTTGCACTCAGATTATCAACCGTAACATTGACATCATCAATACAAACATTGGCAATGAAGAAAACACTGTTTCATATCAGCACCGTGGCCGCCATCGTGGCTGCCATCGTGACCTTGACCTCGTGCAACAACAAGAAATTCCACATCGAAGGCACCATCGCACATGCCGCCGACTCGCTGCTCTATCTGGAGAACATGAGCCTGAGCGACGGCATCGTGGTGATCGACTCCGTGCGGCTCGACGGCGGCGGAACGTTCAGCTTCAGCCACGATGCGCCCGACGCGCCCGAGTTCTACCGCCTGCGCATAGCCAGCCAGACGGTCAACCTGAGCATCGACTCCACAGAGACCGTGCGTGTGAAAGCCGACCTGCCCACCATGAGCACTGCCTACGAGGTGGAGGGCAGCGACAACTGCGAAAAGATAAAGGAGCTGTCGCTCCAGCAGATAGACCTGCTGAGCCGCGCCCTGGCCGTGCAGCAAAACTCGGCGCTCGGCCTCGAGGCCACGGCCGACAGCATTGACCGAATGATCGACAGCTACAAGGAGCACGTGAAGCGCGACTACATCTTCAAGGAGCCGATGAAGGCCTACGCCTACTTCGCACTGTTCCAGACGCTGGGGGGACGCCTCATCTTCAACCCCCGCGAGAGCAAGGACGACGTGAAGGTCTTTGCCGCCGTGGCCACCAGCTGGGACACCTACCACCCCGAGGCGCTGCGCGGGAAGAACCTGCACAACATAGCCATCGAGGGCATGAAGAACGTGCGGCTGCTGGAAGCACAGCGGCAGGGCATGCAGATTGACGCCAGCAAGGTGAACACCGCCGGCCTCATCGACATCGCTCTGCTTGACAACAAGGGCAGCATGCGCCGCCTGAGCGATCTGAAGGGCCAAGTGGTGCTGCTGGACTTCCACTTGTTCGGTGCCAGCGAATCCACCGAGCGCATCATGACCCTGCGCGACATCTACAACAAATATCACAGCCGGGGGCTGGAAATCTACCAAGTGGCGCTCGACCCCGACGAGCACCTGTGGAAAACCAAGACTGCAGCCCTGCCCTGGATAAGCGTCAGAGACGAGAAAGGCGTCGAGTCGGTCAACCTGCTGAACTACAACGTGCAAAGCATTCCCACCTTCTTCCTCATCGACCGCAGCAACGCACTCTACAAGCGCGACGTGCAGATAAAGGACATCGACGCTGAAATACAGAGTCTGCTATAAGGAGTTAGGAGTTGAGAGTTAGGAGTTGAGAATCAGGATCTTGTTGTTTGGCGCATGGGCCCTCTGCGCGTTTCTTTGCGCAAAAGCGGACGAGCGGACTCCCCCCTATGGGGGGGATGAGAAGGGAGCTGCCTTCGCCTTCATGCAGAAGTCCGACAGTCTGAGTGTGATTACCCTGCGCACCGATTCCACCTTCGACCGCTGGAACCTGCCCTACCCCACCTACCGTTTCTGCACGGGCGACCTCAACGGCGACGGACAGCCCGAGGCCATGGTGGGAGTGGTCAAGACGACACGCTTCTACCCCGAACCGGCGCGAAGGCTCTTTATATTCAAAAATGTTCGCGGGCGCATACGCCCGTTGTGGATGGGATCCAAGCTGGGTGGCATCCTGCAGGACTTCCGCTACGTGGAGGGGAGGGTGCGCAGTTTGGAAACCGACAAAAGCGGACGCTACTATGTGGCAGAATACTCGCTGCGCACGTTTGGGCTCTCGTTCGACCGTTTTCTCGTGCAGGCAGCCAGCCGCGACGACGCCATGGACGCTTTTCTCAAAGAATAATCATACACTAAACATTTTTAAACTATGAAAAAGATTCTCACTTTGCTACTGCTCCTCGTGGCCACGACCAGCGTCATGGCACAGGACACCGACACAGACGACGGACAAACAGCGAACCAGAAACCCATCGTTCTGCCCGGTGCAGGGAAGATAAACGTTGAGGAACTCAACAAGTTCAGCAACTACAACATGGACATTTCCAAACTCTCGCTGGCCGAGTTGCGCATACTGCGCAACGCCATCCCCGCCCGCAAGGGATACATCTTCATGGCCGGCGACCTGCGCGCCATCTTCAACACCACCACATGGTACGAGAACGTCATGTGGAAACACTTCGAAAAAGACGAGGAAACCGAGGGATACGGATGGTTGGACGACGGCGGCTACAAGTCGCGCCCCATCAAATACACCCCGGCGGAAAGCAAGTTCATGGCGCGGCTGAAGGCGCGCGAGGACCAGCTGCTGAAAGAGAACTTCAAGGTCACCGACGGCAACCGCGTCAACGTGGCAAACATCATCAACCCCTGGCAACTGGAAACCATGGAGCCGCAACTCGAGAAGGCGCTGGCCAAAAACGGATTCGCCATCGTGCCGAACACCTACGACCAGCTGTTCCAAATCTATGAGAACAACGACTACCACTGTTTCCCCAACTTCGTCACCACCGACCTTTTCTTGCAGCTCTACCACATGTACTTCGACTGCATGCTGCGCGAGGTGGAGGAGCAGAAACTCTCGGTAGCCATTGAGCAGCTCTGTCAACAGATGTACGACGAGACCCGTAAGCTTTCCACTCAGGGCTCTCTGAAGAGCAAGGAACTGCAAGCCGCTGCCGAATACATACAAACTTACTACGCCGTGGCGCTGGCACTCATCAATGGCAAGGATCTGCCCGCCGTGCCCGCCGCCTATCAGCAGATGGCTGAGCAGGAAGTGAGCTACGTCATGGCCGAGGATCCCAACTTCTCCGAATATCTAGACTACCAAAACGTGATGTTTGGCTACAACCTGTTCCGCCCGCGCGGCCACTACACCCGCTCCGATGCGCTGAAACGCTACTTCCGCGCCATGATGTGGCTGCAGACCGTCCCCTTCGGCACCGACAAGGACGCACAGCTGCGCAGCGCCCTCTTCATGGCCGACATCATAGGCAAGAACCAGCAGGTGAAGGCTCTCTACAACCAAGTGGCCGACCCCATCACCTACCTCATGGGCACACCCGACAACGTCACCATACTGCAGGTCGGCGACGCCCTAGCGGCCACCGGACAACCCATCGAGAAAGTGTTTGGCAACAAGAAACTGTTCAATCAGCTCAGAAAAACCATCGAGGAAATAGGCGAGCGACAGACGCGCATTCGCCCCAAGTTTGAATACACCAGCCACTGCAAAGTCAATCTGATGCCCCAGCGCTACATGCCCGACGGCGAGGTGCTGCAGGAGATGGTTGACTACGACAGCAAGCCCACCAAGCGCGATGTGCCCCGCGGACTCGACTTCTTTGCCGCCCTGGGCAACAATGCCGCAGAGCGAATACTCTTGGGCGAGCTGAACGAGGCCACCCGCTGGGAAAAATACAAGCCCAATCTCGAACGAATGAAGCAGCGCATGGGCGAGGTCGATTGGAATGCCAATGTGGCCTCGCAGTGGATGTCGGCGCTCAACACCATGGCCACCGCCGAGAACGCAAAATTCCCTTACTTCATGAACACCCCGCAGTGGGAGAAGAAAGACCTCAACGCCGCCCTCGCCTCGTGGGCCGAACTGAAGCACGACGCCATCCTCTACGCCAAGCAACCCTCTGGAGCCGAATGTGGTGGCTACAACGCGCCGGAGCCAAACTTCCGCGGCTACGTAGAGCCCAACGTGGCCTTCTGGCAGAAAGCCATCGAGCTGATTGACGCCACCCAAGAGGTGCTCAAGCGCCACCAGCTGCTCACCGAGCGCGTGGAGGGCAACACCAAGCGCATGCGCGACGAAGCCCAATTCCTGCTCGACGTGTCGAAGAAGGAATTGGCCGGCAAACAGCTCAGCGAGTCGGAGTATCAGCAGATAAGGATCATCGGAGCCACTTACGAGAACATCACACTCGACATGCTGCGCGACTCCGAGCAGTGGCTCGACGGATGGGACAACGTCCAAGGCGCCGACAAACAGATAGCCCTCGTGGCCGATGTCTATACGGCCAACGCTGACAACAACCCATTAGAAAAGCGCTCGGTGCTCTACGAGGCCATTGGCCCGGCCCACCACATCTACGTGGTGGTGGAGCTCGAAGGCAAACTCTATCTCACCCGCGGAGCCGTGTTCTCCTACCGTGAGTTCAAGCGCGCGCTCTCCGATCCGCGCCTCACCGACGAGGAGTGGCAAGAGAGCCTCAAGAGCAATCCCAACGAAGGAATTCCGTCGTGGATGAAGGAAATCATCGTTCCCATTGACGGACAGTCGCTCGACAACGAGACCATCTTCTACAGCACTGGCTGCTAGCGGACAATAAGGCCCCCTCTCCAAAGCCAAAGCCAAGCCCCCACCAAGCCTCTCCCCGCAGGGGGAAGCCCAACGCACAGAAAGCCTCCCTTACGGGGGGAGTTTTGGTGGGAGCCATTCTCTCCCCCCAGGGGGAGTCGGAGGGGGCCACTTCCTAATAACACACTCACCATGCCCTCTCACCCACTTGACAAATTCCAGTTTTGCCCCGTATGTGGAGCAAACGACTTTCGGCCATCCTCGTTCAAGAGCAAACGTTGCGGCTGCTGCGGATTCGAATGGTTCCTCAACCCGTCGGCGGCTTGCGCTGCCTTTGTCCTCAATCCCAAAGGCGAGCTGCTGGTAGCTGTCAGAGCCTGCGAGCCCGCACGCGGAACCCTTGACCTGCCCGGCGGCTTTTCCGACATGGGCGAAACCTCCGAACAGAGCATCCGCCGCGAAATAAACGAGGAAACGGGCCTCGACATCAGCCACCCCCGGTTTCTCTTCTCGCTGCCCAACGTTTATCGCTTCAGCGGATTCGACATTCCCACACTCGACATGTTCTACCAGTGCCACGTCGAAACCACCGAACTGCCCACCGCCCACGACGACGTGGCATCGTTGCGATGGGTTCCACTGACCGACGTGCGGCCCGAACAGTTCGGCCTCGACAGCATACGGAACGCCGTCAGACGATATCTCAACCGGGAAATCCCCTCCTCGAACACAAACGAGAAAACCACTACATGAAAATCCTAGCAACAAGCGACTGGCACCTAGGCCACCTTTTCCACGGCAACGACCGGCTGCCCGAGCACAAGCACTTCCTGCAATGGATGCTACAGCAAATCGTCCGACTTCAACCCGACGCACTGCTGGTGGCGGGCGACGTGTTCGACAATGGCAACCCGTCGGCGGCCGCGCAGACTGCCTACTACGAGTTTCTGGCCGATGCCACACGACTCTGCCCAAGCATGCAAATCATCATCACGGCCGGCAACCACGACTCGGCCAGCCGGCTGGAGGCTCCCCGCCCGTTGCTCTCGCGCCACAAAGTGGAGGTCAGGGGGTCGGTAAGGCGAAGATGGCAACCCACCGACAACGGCGGTGCATGGGAAACTGACTACGACGATCTGCTCATACCCGTCAGCAACAGCCGGGGGGAAGAAATCGTCGTGCTGGCCGTCCCTTACCTGAGAAGCGACGTGGTGCAAAACGCCAATTACGCCGAGGGGGTGCGGCTCTTTCTGCAACAACTCACAGCCAGGGCGCGCGAGCAATACCCCGGCAAGAAACTGGTCATGATGGCTCACATGTACGCCAAAGGGGCAGAAATAGCCAAAAACGATGCCAGCGAAAAAATCATCATTGGCGGACTCGAGGAGGTAAGCATGGATGGATGGACGGCCCATCCCGACTACATGACCTGTGGGCACATCCACAAGCGCCAACCCGTATGGAACACCAACTGGGCGCACTATACGGGCAGTGTGCTGCCCATCTCGTTCGCCGAGAAAGACTATCAGCACGGAGTCAATCTCATCTGCTTCGACGAACAAGGACTGCCCGTTGTCAGCCTACTGGAATATGAACCCCAGCACAGGCTGCGCATTCTGCCCGAAGACGATGCCGAACTGTCGCCCGCCAAACTCAAGAAACTCATCAACAAGGAACTTCCCGAAAAAACCGACGGCGCCAAAGACGACCACTATGAGTATGTCATGCTGAAAGTAAAACTCGACCATGTCAGCAACGATGACATCAAGGAACTGGAAAAACTGGTCAACGAGAAGAACGCTGTGCTCTGCAAAATCCAGAAAATCATTCCTCAGCTCGACATCACCACCATTGCGGGCAACGAAAAGATAGCAAGCATCGACGACATCTTGAACCGCGACCCCATGGAAGCATTGAAGGAATGTTTCCTGCTGCAACACCAGAAACCCATGAGCCAGCATCAGGAAGAATTGCTGGCAGAACTGCTTAGCGCTCAGCAAACACCAACCAACACCTAACGCCACCACTCTATGAGCCACAAAGGCATTCTTTCCAACACCCACCATGAAACTACTGAAACTTGAAATACTCAATCTGGCCTCGCTCGACAAGCAAGACGGCGAGGTGGTCAACTTCGAAGAAGGCGCTCTGGGACAGAGCACCATCTTCAGCATCGTTGGCCCTACCGGCAGCGGAAAATCAACGCTGCTCGACGCCATCTGCCTGGCCCTGTACAATCGGGCGCCGCGCTATCCCAGAAAGAAGGGAGAGAAGAAGGAGCTGGAAATATTCGGAGCGGTCGAAACGAGCGAGAAAAACCGCCTTGCGCCCACCGACTGCCGCAACATTCTGACCCGAGGAAAGAAAAACGGCTACAGCAAACTCACATTCCTGGCCAACAACGGATGTGTTTATCGCGCCGAATGGCATGTCAACATCAAGCGCGTACTCTACGACAACGCCACCACACTGCTCTACAAGTTAACACCAAGCAATGGCGGACCGAACGAAGAAAAAGCCGAATGGAAGGAACTCCCCACCATCATCGGGCTCGACTACGAGCAGTTTCTGCGCACTGTGCTCATCGCTCAGGGAGCGTTCGCCAACTTCCTCAATGCCAAAGACGACGAACGGTGCGAACTGTTGGAGAAACTCATCGGATGCCAGGAAACCTACAGCGACATCATACGCGAGATTGCCGCCCGAAAAAGTGAGGCCGAAAAAGCCTACAGCGCAGTGAATGCAGAGGTCGAGGTGGTAAAGGAAAACATGCTCGGCGAAGAGGAACTGACGCGGCTGATGGACGAAATAGCCCAATTGGAAAAAGCCGAGAAGGAGCTTGACGAACTGCTGAAGAAAACCGAAACGGCGCTCAAATGGCACGACGACGAGGAACAATTGCAAAAAAGCCTCGAACAACGCCAGAACGAACTGAAAAGAGCCAACCAAGAATTGGAAAGCATCAGTGCCGACGCCAGCCGATTGCAACTTCACGATGCGGTTTTGCCGGCGCTTGACTTACTGCGCGATGTGAGGCGGCTGGAGGACGACATTGACAAACTGCAGAAAGCCATTGCTGAGAGCAACCTCGAGACAGAGAAGCAGAAGCTGCTCATCGACGAAGGCGGCAAACGACTTGGAGCACTGAGAGCGGCGGCGGAAAAGGCACAGAAAAGGATGGACCAGAGAGCGCCACACATCAGAAAGGCGCGCGAGCTGAACACCCAAATCAAGGCGGCCAACCACCAGTTGGACGAACGGAACAAGAACAAAGCAGGAGCGGAAAACGAACTGAAGAAAGCGGAAAAGGCACTGCAACAAAACTCAAAAGACATCCGCCACGCCGACGAAACCAACAAGAAAGCCTTGGCACAGCTAAAAGCCCTGCAAGAAGAAACCGACAGCAGGAAAAAAGAACTGGCCGGCAAGGTGGAAGAAGCCGAAAAGGAACTTGTGCCCGCAAAACAGAAGGTTGCCCACCTGAGTGCCGACGAACTGCAAAACGCCAAATCGATGGCGGACAAAGCTGTAAGCAACATCAGACAAGCCATAGACGCAGCCGAGAAAAAAGAAAACGCACAAACCGAAAAGCAAGCGAAACAGCACAAGGCGACCCAACTGAACCAGCAAAACTGCGCATTGGACCAAATGATGGCCCAACTGACCATAGAGAGCCTGACTGCGGAGACCGGCACTCTCCACAACACCTACACGCTGATGACCAGCGAAAACTGGAAACAACACCGCAGCAGACTGCAAGACAACAAGCCTTGCCCGCTCTGCGGATCGACACACCATCCCTACAAAACGGACGACAAGCAACTTGACGAAACAGTGGCAGACCTGCATCTGCTGATTGAAAAGAAAGAAAAAGAACTCAAAGAGCAAACCAAGAAAAAAGAAGACTGGCTAGGCAAGAAAAAAAGCAACGAGGGCGAGCTGAAAAGCATCGGCGAGAGGCTGAAGCAACTGGACGAGGACATGGCCAACTATGGCAAGAAAATCGACGAACTGCTGGCCGACCATCCTGAAGTGGTTCAGAAAGCTGACCGTACAGCGACTGGCCAACCAACATCCGCCGGGCTCTCGGCCATGCTGCCTGCCTACGTGTCCCGACAGAACGAAGCCAACAACAAGCTGGACTCCTTCAACAAAGCACATAAGGAAATAATACGGTTGACAAACGCCAAAGAAAAGGCAAACAAGGAACTGAGCATTTACGAGAAGACGGCCAGCCTGCGCATGGCCGAAATAGAGAAGCTGGCCAACGACTCGAAAACCGAGCTGGAAAAGCAGCATGTACTCACCCAAACGCTGCGCCAGCAACTACAGGAAAAACAAGACACACTGAGCGTTGCACTCAGCAAATGGCAGGAAGCGGAGCAGGAAAAGAAGCGGCTTGAGAACGACTACCGCGCAGAGCTTGTACGCTGCAGTGCCCATGAGTGCCCTGACACAACCTACGCCACAACAGCTGCGCCTTCTTCACCCAACTGTCACCGTCTGCCGGGCACCCCCGACGAAGCGGAAGCCATCCTGAAACTGGAAAAAGACAAGGCCGACAAGGATGTAGCCCAAGGGACAGAGGCAATCAACCGACTGACAACCAAACTGAGCCAACTGAACGGCATCCTGCAATCCCAACAAAGACAGCTCGAAAACAACCAAGCCAACCTTCGGGCAAAAACTGAGCAACTGACCGAATGGATGAGCAAACACAACGCTGAAGCCGACAACCAACACGTGGAGCTGTCCATGCTCAGCGACTTGCTCACAGCCAACGACAACTGGGAGGCCATTCGCACAGACATGGAAAGAAAGAAGAATGCCGTCAACGCTGCATCAACCTTATTAAATAATGTGGTCAAACTGCACACCGAGCATCTGCAGAGCGCTCCTGCCGACAACCGCGAAAAACTGCTGTCGGCCCAGCAAGAACTAAAGGCCAGCAGCCATCAGAAGGAAATCATCACACGCAAGGCCCGCAAAGAGAACCACGACCGCGCCCTGCAGACATTGGGCGGCAGAGTGGCCGAACTGCAACGCATCAAACAGGAAAAAGACGACTGGAACGAACTGGCACTTGCCTTCGGAAAGGACGGCAAGACGCTGAGAAAAATTGCACAGTGCTACACGCTGCGCTTTCTCATCGAGCATGCCAACGCCGAAATACGCAAGTTCAACACCCGCTACGAACTGCTGCAAGTAAAAAACTCGCTGGCCATTCGCGTCATCGACCACGACCGCGCCGACGACATCCGCGACACCACATCACTCTCGGGCGGAGAAACCTTCATCGTCAGCCTGGGGCTCGCCTTGGGGCTGTCTGCCCTCTCGTCGCGCAACATTTCGTTTCAGAACCTCTTCATCGACGAGGGATTCGGAACGCTCGACGCCGACACTCTGGCCGTGGTCATCGACTCGCTGGCCATGCTGCAGTCGTCGCAGGGGAAGAAGGTGGGAGTCATCAGCCACACCGACACCATGAGCGAGCGCATCACCACACAAATACGCATCGTGAAAAACGGCAATTCGGGCAGCAGCCACATCGAAATCTATCCCTAACCCAAAACAGAGCACCGAAATGCACATCACTGTCAGAACAATCCGAATGGGTCTGTTGGCCTGGCTTTCCATGCTCACGCTGACGCTCCAGGGCGCCGACACGCTGACCGTCACGTTTACGGGCGACATGCTCTTCGACCGCGGAGTGCGCCGTATTGTCGAGCATCGTGGCTACGACCATCTCTTTTCGCCATCGGTCGATTCGGTGTTTCAGGGCAGCCAACTGGTGGTGGGCAACCTGGAGTGCCCGGCCACACGGCGGGGCACTCCCATGTACAAACGGTTCATGTTTCGCGCCGAACCCGAATGTCTCGACGCGCTGCGCGCCCACGGTGTAACCCACCTCAACCTGGCCAACAACCACAGCATCGACCAGGACCGCGAAGGGCTCATGGACACCCGCAGCAACATTCTCCAGCGCGGCATGGTGCCACTAGGCGCCGACACCACCATGGCCGCCGCACAGGAACCACAACTTCTGGGCCTGGTGGCCGAGCGTCGCCCCGTCTATGTGATTGCTGCGCTGCTCATGCCCTTGGAGAACTTCACCTATCTGCCCCTCTGCCCCAGCCCGAGCATGTTTTCGGCCGACTCGCTGGCCCGCCTCATCAGCCGCCTGCGCCACGACCATCCCTCAGCCTACATCATTGTCTGTCCGCACTGGGGCGTGGAGCACACCTTGCAGCCCACGCCCGCTCAGCGCATGCAGGCGCACCGCTTTGTCCGCGCTGGGGCCGACATCATCATCGGCCACCACCCCCACACGCTGCAAACCATAGAAACATTCGAAGGGCACCCCATCTACTACAGCATCGGCAATTTCATCTTCGACCAAATGCGTCCCCTCAACACCCGCGCCTGCATGGTGAAGCTCACCATCACGGCCACCGATGCACAAGCCGAAACCATTCCCGTCACCATCCGCCGGTGTGTGCCGCAGGTTTCAGGCCCCCCAATAGGGGAAGAATAAAAGGAAAAACAGGGAAAAACCCGCAAAAACAGGGTAAAACATTGGTTTTTATCTGTTTTTGCGGGTTTTTCCCGGTTTTTCTATTGAAGTGTTTCAGATGTTTCGTTTCGTTGGCCGTTTGCGAAAAGAAGCAGTTTTGCCGATGAAATCGGCGAAAAACGGTTGTTTAGAAACTGCGCAGCCAAGCGCGGAGCTCCAGTTCCATTTCCAAATGGTATTTGAAGCTGTCACGGATGCCCCATCCGTGGCCGCCGCTGGGATAGATGTGGAGCGAAGCGGGCACGTCGTGGCGATAGCACTCCAGATAGTAGTTGAAGCCGTTGGCCGGCACCACCACCTCGTCGTCGTCGCTCAAGGCGATGAAGGCGCGCGGCGTGGCCCGTGTCACCTGTGCGTCGTTGCTGTATTCCTGCTCTTTCTTCTTCCGTGCGTTGGGACCGAGGAAATTGTCGTGCGACCCTTTGTGGGTGAAGGCCGGATCCATGGTGATGACCGGGTAGAACAGAATCTGGAAGTCGGGCTTGGCGTCCTTCACCGAGTGGGTGGCAATGGTCGATGCCAGGTGTCCGCCAGCCGAAAAGCCCATGATGCCCACGTCGGCGGGGTTGATGTTCCAAGCCTGTGCGTTTCGGCGAACCAGCCTTATGGCTTCCTCGGCGTCAGAGATGGGAGCCTCGTACTTCTGGTGCGGCATGCGATATTTCAACACGATGGCCGCAATGCCCATGTTGTTGAAGAAGGCCCCCCACTGGTAGCCCTCGTGCTCCATGGCCAGGTGGGAGTAGCCGCCGCCCGGACAGATGACCACTGCGCGGCCTGTGGCCTCGTGCTTCTCGGGCAGGAATATGCGCACCTTGGCTGTGTCGTTGGGGTCGCCCGTGTTGTGTGGAGCCTTGCCAGCCCACAGCTGCACATCGAACACCTGCTGCGCATTGGCCACTGCCGTCATTGCCAGCAATCCCATGAGGAAAAACGTCTTGATTTTTGATTGATGGTTCTTGAACATGAATAATAAAGTGTAATTTTACTAAAATTGCCGCGAAGATAGCTATTTTTTTCCATTTTGCCGCCTGAATCGGTGGTTTTTTATTATTTTTGCAATGATTTCCAGAAAAATAACCTCAAAAACACTACCATAATGAAAGCAAGAACACTTCTTCTGGCAGCCGTGGCTGCCTTCTGCCTCGGATTGCAAGCCAAGGTGAAACTGCCCCACATCGTGGGCGACAACATGATTTTGCAACAGGACACCGATGCCCGACTGTGGGGATGGGCCAAGGCGGGCAAGACCATCAAGGTGAGCACTTCATGGAGCGACGCCACCTACACGGCCAAGGCCGACAAGAACGGGCGCTGGCTCGTCAAGGTGCGCACACCGAAAGCCAGCTACACGCCGCTTTCGCTGACCTTCGACGACGGCGACGGCACAGTGACGCTCAACAACGTCCTGGCCGGCGAAGTATGGGTGTGCGCCGGACAGTCCAACATGGAGATGCCCGTCAAGGGATTTGGCAACTGCCCCGTCGAGGGCTACAACGACGCAGTGGTCACGGCACGCCAGTACCGCGGTGTCCACTACGTCAAGATTCCCAGCATCATGCGCATGCAGCCGCAGGAGGACGCGCAGTGCGAATGGAAGGAAGTGGGGCCGCAGACTGTGGGTGAAGCCTCGGCAACGGGCTACTTCTTCGCACAGACCGTAAACCAGGCACTCGACGTGCCCGTGGGGCTCATCATGGCCAACAAGGGAGGCAGCCGCGTGGAAAGCTGGCTCACCAAGGAGAACCTCGAGAAATACACCAACGAGCCCACCGACTCGGCCGGCATCGTGGCCTTCAAGAAAGAATGGGACTACCACCGCGCGCTCGTCTGGGGCAACGGAACGTTCAACCCCATACTGAACTTCACCGTCAAGGGCATCCTCTACTATCAGGGATGCTCCAACGTGGGCGACCCTGGCAACCAGTACAGCGAGCGAATGAAATTGCTCGTCGAACAGTGGCGCAGCCAGTTCGCCCTGGGCGAAATACCCTTCTACTTTGTCGAGATTGCTCCCTATTGGTACGATGACCTCAACGGCGACGCCGGTGCTCGGCTGCGCGAACAGCAATACAAAGCCTCGAAAATCATTCCCAACAGCGGGCTGGTTTGCACCAACGACTTGGCCTATCCCTACGAAACCACACAGATTCACCCCGCACAGAAGAAACCCGTGGGACAGCGACTGGCCTATCTGGCTCTGAACAAAACCTACGGCATGGAGCAGCTGGGATGCATGAGCCCCTCGTTCAAGGACATGCGCGTCACCGGCGACTACGTGGACATCCATCTCGAAAACGACCTCGGGGCCATCAGCCGCTTTGAGGACATCCAAGGCTTCGAGGTGGCCGGCGACGACCGCGTGTTCCATCCCGCCAAGGCCGTCCACTTCTGGCAGCCAGGCGGCGGCTACTGGGACGAGACCATCCGCATCAGCTCGCCCGAAGTGAAGAAGCCCGTGGCCGTGCGCTACTGTTTCCGAAACTTCCAACTGGGCAACCTCAAAAACGCTGCCGGATTGCCCCTCTTCCCCTTCCGCACCGACAACTGGTAAACGCACAAAACGTGTCAATGTCAGCCACAGCGAGCGGTCAAACATCTGATATTCAACATAATAAGAACAGCGATTGTGTCAATTCCCCGGTGTCAATTGACATCGGGGGATTTTTTTTGTAATTGTGTCATGGTGAATCTATATAATACTCAACTTTCACATGTCAGGAGTTAGCAGGAGTTATCGGAAGTTAGCTGTCTTTTAGGCTGCGAAGTTAACGGACATTAGTTCTCCATTAGAAGGGTATTGTCAGCCATCTCCACGAGCCAGAGGCTCGTTAACTACGGTTAACTCCCGCCAACTCCTAGAAAGCGGGCTATAGAAACTTCAATAAAATAATGTTTAAACAGCATCCATCATGAAACAAGCAACCATGCTCAGAACTTTGCCAACCCTTGCGGTGGCGGCCATTTCCGTTTGCTGCGTCGTGCAGACCGCAACGGCAATTCCCCAAAACGCCCATTTCATCGGCAGTTCGGAACCTACAGCCTCCATAGAAGGAAAAACGAACGTAGCCCATCGCGACACCATCAACACAGACACCGCCGCAAGCAGCAAAAACCACATTTGGTGCGAATTATACGAAACCATGCCCGGCTTTCGGGGTGGTGTTACGGCTTTGCGGGAATGGATAGATGAAAACATGCACTATCCCGATGAATTGGCCGATACTTGCCTACAAGGACGCGTCATCGTTACCTTCATCATCAACGAGGACGGAACGCTCAGCAATGCGAAGGTCATCAAGAGCGTCCACCCCCTGCTCGACGCCGAGGCCTTGCGACTGGTGAGCATCATGCCACGCTGGTATCCCGCCAAGCGAATGGGAAAAGGAATAAAGATAAAATACTGTCTGCCCTTCTCATTCATTAAACAAACACCATGAAAAATAGAAAGCAGCATCTCCCCATCACTCTGCGCGGAATCTACCACCACCAGAACTCCATCTCCCCCATCCCCTGTGCGGAATCTCCCCGCCCCACAAGAGGAGAGATATGAGGTGAACTCCATCTCCTCTATTCCCTGCGCGGAATCTCCCCGCCCCTCAAGGGGAGGGGATGGGGGTGGGGTCTGTAACCTCCCCATTATCTCCCCCATTTTTCCATCACATACCTATTTATATTTCCGCATGTCCAGACAACCAATTTATCGAACAGACCGAATAGCAAATCAGCTTGCAAATTCTCTCGCGTCCTCAAACATCCACGCATAAAGCGAAAAGTAGTAAAATCACAAACTGTCAATGCGTCAATTCGCAAAAACACTGCATTCATCGTGGGTCTTCTTCAAATCCCGTTGCCGAAAAGAACTCCCGAAACCGTAGTTAAGTGTTAAATCCGACTGACGTTTCGCTTCCATTCCCGAGCATTAAACTCACGTTGCCCAGTGAGGGAAAAAAATCTCTCGACGTTGCGTTCAAATTCTCTAGAGAATTCATTCGCAGCGTCGGGAGATATTTTCATGGCGTCGGGAGATATTTTCATGGTGTCGGGAGATATTTTCATGGCGTCGGGAGATATTTTCGCAAAGCACCGTAATAAAAACTCCGCACCGCGAGACGTTTCCGTCTCGCGGTGCGGAGCCAAAGAAAAACAGACATGGGAGGGCTGCTATTCCGTGTCGGTGCTATCCAGGCCTGTGAAGGGGTCGCTGTGGGCAATGAGGTTTTCGAGCAGAGCGCGGTTCCACTGTTCGATGTCGGTGGGCTGCTGTCGTTCCTTCAGTTTGGCGAGCATCACCTTCCACCATGCCTTTTCGAAATTAAAGACAATGAAGTCGGAGTCGAGCACATCGGTGCTGAGCCAAGGCCAGCCGGGATCCTTGGCATAGCGCAGGCTGACGATGTTCTCGTCGTCGGTGAATTCTTCGAGTTCGCCCGTTTCGGGCTTGATGCCACAGAAGTACAGATTGACGCCGTTGTCGGCAGCATGGAACGCCAAGTGGTAACGGCCGGGCGAAAGGCGGATTTTGTCGCTGAGCCCTCCACGGTCGTCCTCTATGAAGAAATAGGTCATGTCGGGACAGTCGGGCAGCGGAAGCCCCTTCATCACGTCGTTGGTAATGGTGACGGGGCGGCCCTGATAGGGCTCGAAACGGCTGGTCAATATTCGCTTGTAGCCTTTGTCCTTGAAATTCTTCAACTTGTCAAAACTCACAAGCGCAAAGAGCAGAATGTCGCCGTCGAAGGCCGACAGCGTGACGACATCGCCCACTTTCTGCACCTTGAACTTGGCGCTCTGTCCCATCTGGTCCTTCTTCTTGGATGTTTCCTGATAAACGCCGTCGCCTTCGTATTTTAGCTTCAGCTGGTAGTATCCATCGGCATCAGAAAGAACGATTTCATCGGCGTTTTTGGTCACTTTCATGGGACCCGTCCCCCAGCCCACGAGCTGGCTCACGCCGTCGAGTGTCACCGCCTGGGCAACCGGTGCGGCGGCAGGCGCGGCGGCGGCTTGGGTCGAGTAGGCGGGCGCGGCGGCAACGGTGTTTCCGCCACTGTTTTTCTTGTCGCTGCAAGCCGCCACAACGAGCAGAGCGGCTGTGGCAAATGTCAAAAAGATTCTTTTCATAGCATCGAAATGTTTAGTGTGATGTTGTTCTCTATGCAAAGTAACAAAAAAAATTCCACATTTGCTTTCGGTTTTAAAGAAAAAGTCCGTTTTTCCTTGGCCGTTTCGCGTTATTTCCCTATATTTGCACATGAATAATCACCAAAACACATAAAACTATGGTAACAGCACTAGTAATTTTGTTAGTCATCATTCTCGGAATTGCCCTGTTGATTGGCCTTTACATTTTCAACACCCAGCGCCAGCTGGTCAATTTGGACGAGCTCTGCAAGAATGCGTTCAGCCAGATAGCCGTCCAGCTCAACTCGCGTTGGGATGCCGTCATGGCATTGGCCAAGATGACTGCCCAGTACAGCAAACATGAGTCGGAAACCATCATCAAAGCCATCGAAGCCCGCCGACAGAGCGGCCCCGTAACCACTCCCCAGCAGTTCAACGAGCAGCAGGGTGCCCTGAGCGAGGTGCTCGGCCGACTGATGGTGGTACACGAGGCTTACCCCGAGCTGAAGGCCAACGAGCAGTACAACAAAACCATGGACAGCATCAACCAGTACGAGGAGAAGGTGCGCATGAGCCGTATGGTCTATAATGACACGGCTACCAAGATGAACCGCATGGTTCGCCAGTGGCCGTCGAGCTTCGTTGCCAACATGCTCAACTTCGGCGAGAAGGAATATCTCAAGGTGGACGAGGAGAAGAAACAGAGCTATCCCAACCTTGACGAGGCATTCAAGTAAGTCAGGCTGTCAGTTTGTCTGAACAGACAAAGCAAGGCCTATATCAAAACCTTGTGCTATGAACAGACATTTCATCCATATCCGCCGGGGCATTGCCGTTGTGGCAATGCTCATGGCGGTATTGCTTTCTGCCAATGCCCACCAGCTGCGCAGGCTCTACGTGACGGTCAACCTGCTCGACAACGGCGATGCCATCATCAACGAGATGCGCGACATGTATATCGGCGATGAAGGCACCGAAATCTACATCCCCATCGGCAATCTTAACGGGAGCGAGGTCGAACTGCTCGATGTGCAAGAGCAAAACCACAAATACGTGAACGAAGGCGAATGGGATGTGGACCGCAGCCGCAGCCAGAAAGCGGGCAAGTGCGGCATCATCTACAAAGGCAACGGTGGCGTGGAGATTTGTTGGGGTGTAGGCAGCTCGGGCGACCACACCTACTTCACCACCTACAGGGTGACCAACCTGCTGCGGGGCTTTGCCGATGCCGACGGGTTCAACTACATGTTCGTGAACCCGGGCATCAAGCCGCTGCCCGAATATGCACAGGTGAAAATCGTCAAGGCCAAGATTGCCAACGGCAACTACGAGCAACTGCCGCTGTCGTCCGACAGCGTCAGGGCATGGGCCTTCCGCTACAGGGGCGAAGTGGAGATTGGCGACAGTTGTGTGACGGCCACCACCACCGAACCGTTCATCGACGAGAGTGCCATGATTGTGATGTGCCGGTTCGAGAAGGGCGTGTTCCACCCCGAACTGGAAACCGAGAGCAGTTTCGACACGCTCAAGGAAAAAGCCTTCGAAGGCAGCGACTACACCAGCGATGAAGACCTGGCGTGGTCCGACCTCGTCACCATCCTGATCTTCGTAGTCCTTCTGTTCGTCATTCCTGCCGTTGTGTATATCTATAAGTGGTGGGAAAAACGAAAACTCAAGAAGGCACTCGAGAAAGACTTGCTCTGGTTCAGGGAGCCGCCGTTCAAGGGCGATCTGAAGCACTCGCAGATGTCGCTGCAGAAACTCAGCTACAAGGGTGTCAGCACCGAGAATCTGCTGGGCGCCTACGTGCTGCGCATGATTTACGACGGCTCACTCGTCATCAAGGACGTACGCTACGCCAATTCGGGCAAGACGGGCCAATTGTTGGGCATAGGAAAAGAACCGTCGCGCGACAATCTGGTAGGCAAAGACGCTTATCTTCAGACCAAGCTCTACCAGATATTCAGCAGAGCAGCAGGCGCCGACGGACTCCTGCAGCCCAAGGAGCTGACGCGCTTCATGAGCATCAACGCCGAAAATCTGGAAACCTTTGCCAAAACCATCAATGACGAAACCACGGTATCCATGATAAAGAAAGAGTTCGACGCCACGCGCGAACTGCTGGGATTCCGCAAGTTCCTGAAGGAGTTCACCCTCTCCAACGAGCGACATGCCCAAGAGGTGACCCTGTGGAAAGAATATCTGGTCTTTGCCACACTCTTCGGCTGTGCCGACCAAGTGCGCAAGGACATGAAGCAGCTCAATCCGGAGTTCTTCCAACTCGACAAGATTTCGAGACAGCTGGATGCCAGCACCATCATCCTGCCCAACTACTCGGCTGCGGCTTGGAACGGCACCAACCGCATCAACCATGCCATTGCACAGCGCGAGGCTCAGGCCCGACGCGCATCGGGCGGCGGAGGATTCTCGTCGTGGGGCGGCGGTGGCGGCTTCTCCGGCGGCGGCGGTGGCGGCGGCGTCAGATAAAGAAAAAAACGCGATGCGCGCAGCCTCAGCAAACGGCGCAAAGTGCCAATGGCTCTTTCGGCACCCGCACAAAAAACCAAGATCCCCACTTTGCTTCACAGCAAAGTGGGGATTGTTTTTTACGAGAAAAATAATAAAAAAAATACTTATTACATGTTGTCTTGCCGTATCCCATTTTTGTTTAGCTGCTTACAACCTGCCTTGGCCTTCTGCTTCAGGCCACTTGTCTTAATCCTCCACGCCCCCCAGGGGGCACTTTTGCCGACGCATTGCGTCAGGCTCCCACAATTGTTTAGTTGCTTACAACCACTCGAACGTGTGCTGTTTCGTTCTGTTTGCAAAGTAACTACAATTCGGCCAAACTTGATAGGATAAAAATGACAAAAACTGGCCATTTCGTGCCAAATGACCTTTTTCGTCGGTTTTTAGGGGCTTTTTGCAGCAAAAATCGGCCTTTTCTCTTGTTTTCCATGCTTTTTTCAGCTATATTTGCACCAGCATCATACCGACTGTTTTTACCCCATTTCGCCAAGCCCATGAACACGCCAAGGCTTTCTTTCCAAATCATCCTGCGACGGTTTGCTGTCCGCCGGCAGTCGCTCGGCCGCCTGCTGCCGCTGGTGCTCATGCTGGCGGGCGGGCCCATTGCAGCCACAACCCAGACCGGCCAATCCCCGACACCGACGGACCGGCTGGCGACGGAGCTCATGAAGACGAACGACGGACTGGCTTTGGCTAGGCTTCTCGACTTGCGCTCGGACAGCATGAGCAAGGGGATGAGACAATTGGCCACGGCCTATCGTGCGGGTTGTCAAGGAAACAGCAAGAAAAGTGCCCGCCTCATGAAGCGTGCCTTGAAGAAAAACGCCCATTTCATCGACATTTCCACTCAGGAACAACTGACTTTCGGGCTGGCGTTGCAGTATCACCGCAGCGGCCAACACAAGAAAGCCGAAAAGGTGCTTTCCAAGTACCTCGCGCAGCACGACACCTTCAGCATGAAACTCATCTTCCAACGCTATCGGCAGCTGTTCTCGGTCTATAAGCGGTTGCGGCTCAATCGGCCAAACCGAGAAGTAGCCACCATTCCTTTCCGCTTGGATTCGGTGGGCGAGGACGGAGGGCGGTCGGTGGCCGTGCGCATTCCCTCGCGGGTGAACGGACAGAACGTGGATTTCACCTTCGACACCGGGGCAACGCTGAACGTGGTGAGCAGCCAAATGGCCGCCACATTGCACCTGAAGCCCTTGGGAACATCGGTTTCCTTCGATGGAATGGGCGAAAATCGCGGACAGATGGCTTTGGCCGAAAGCGTTGAAATGGGCGATTTCATGCTGCGGAATGTTCCCTTCTGCATCATGGACGCACCCGGTGCAGACAATCAGACCGTGGTCGGCAATGATGCTACAGTCCACTTGGCGGCCATCGTCGGCCAGCCCGTAATGGAAGCCATGGGATGCTTGCAAATGGACTTTCGAACCAACACCATCACGGTTACACCCGATTTGGCTGTTCAAGAAGCCAACCTGAGCATGGGTTTTTCGGAGAACGGCTTGCTCGTTCAGGTTCTTCACCAAGGCCATTGGCTCTCGCTGATTCCCGACATGGGGGCCACCCACAGTGCGCTTTCGCTTCAGCAGTTGGAGGCCCAGCGCAACTATGTAGCCAGCTATCTTCCTGAGCGCGCAGTACACTTCGAAGGCTGGGGCGGCGCCACATCGGGCAGCGAGCGCCTTTTCCCGCAATTCGACCTGGCGGTGGGCCGCAGCGTCGTTGCCCTGCCACAGATGTCTGTCCTCGACGGCATAAGCTACGACAGCCGCCTGGGCATGGATTTCTTTTCGCGCTGCGAGCGTGTCACCTTCCGGCTGCGCTATCCTGCGGGAATGAGCGTGATAGCGCGCTGAACAGGCCCAGCAAAAAAAAGAGCTGCCCTCCGCGTCATTGCGAGGGCAGCTCTCGGTGTGTATGTCTGTGTGTTAGATTTTATGCGTCGATGTTGGCATAGGTGGCATTTTGCTCGATGAACTCGCGCCGTGGTTCCACGTCGTCGCCCATGAGCATCGAGAAAATCTCGTCGGCCTCGGCGGCATTCTCGATGGTCACCTGCTTGAGCAGTCGGTTGGCGGGGTCCATGGTGGTTTCCCACAGCTGCTCGGGGTTCATCTCGCCCAAACCTTTGTAGCGTTGCGTGTGCAGCTGCGACGAGTTCTCGTCGCCGGCCACGTATTTGTCGATGAAAGCCTGACGCTGCTGCTCGGTGTAGCAATATTCGCTCACTTTCTTGAAAGTACACTTGTAGAGCGGCGGTGTGGCGATGTAGAGGTGGCCCTCCTGGATGACGCGCGGCATGAACCGGTAGAAGAGCGTCATGATGAGCGTGTCGATGTGCGAGCCATCGACGTCGGCATCGGTCATGATGATGATCTTGTCGTAGCGCAGCTTGTCGATGTTGGCTTCCTTGTCGCCCTCGCCCTCAACGCCGAAGCGGACGCCGATGCTCTGGATGATGTTCATCACCGACTCGGCTTCGAACACGCGGTGCCACTGCACTTTCTCCACATTCAGGATTTTTCCGCGAAGCGGCAGAATGGCCTGGAAGTGGCGGTCGCGCCCCTGCTTGGCCGAGCCACCGGCGGAGTCACCCTCGACGAGGAATATCTCGCAGTCCTTGGGATCCTTGTTCGAGCAGTCGGCCAACTTGCCGGGCAGCCCGCCACCGCTCATGGGGTTCTTGCGCTGCACACTCTCGCGCGCCTTGCGGGCGGCGATACGTGCCGTGGCGGCCAGCACCACCTTGTCGCATATCAGCTTGGCTTCCTTGGGGTGTTCCTCCAGATAGAACGAGAGCGCCTCGCCCACAGCCTGCTGCACGGCTCCTGTCACCTCCGAGTTGCCCAGTTTGGTCTTGGTCTGGCCCTCAAACTGCGGCTCGGCCACCTTTATGGAGATGACGGCTGTCAGTCCTTCGCGGAAGTCCTCGCCGGCAATTTCTATCTTCGCCTTTTCTATCTGCTTGGAGATGGCGGGGTCCTGGTCGGCATAGTTCTTCAGCGTTCGGGTGAGCGCCATTCTGAAACCGGTGAGGTGGGTGCCGCCTTCTATGGTGTTGATGTTGTTCACATAGGAATGGATGTTCTCTGAATAGTCGGTGTTGTACATCACGGCCACCTCGATGGGAATGCCCTGTTTTTCGGTCTTGAGGTAAATGACATCGTCGAAGAGGTGGGTGCGGTGCCTATCGACATAGCGCACAAACTCCTTCAGGCCCTCCTTGGCGTGGAACACCTCCTGCTTGGTCTTTCCTTCGTCGTCGGGACGCAGGTCGGTCAGCGTGATGGTGATGCCTGCATTGAGGAATGCCAGCTCGCGCATGCGGCGGGCAATGATGTCCCACTGATAGGTGGTGGTGGTGAAGATGGTGGCGTCGGGCCAGAACTGCTGTCGCGTACCCCTCAGTTCGGTTTCGCCCACCACCTTGACGGGGTAGAGCGGTTTGCCCTTCTCGTACTCCTGCTGATAGATTTTCCCGTCGCGGAAAACCTGCGAAAGCATGTGCGAAGACAGTGCGTTCACACAACTCACGCCCACGCCGTGCAGACCGCCGCTGACCTTGTAGGAGCCTTTGTCGAACTTGCCTCCGGCATGCAGCACCGTCATGACCACTTCGAGGGCCGACTTGTGCATTTTTTCGTGCTCGTCAACGGGAATGCCACGGCCGTTGTCCTGCACGGTGATGGAGTTGTCCGCGTTGATGGTCACTTCTATATGGGTACAGAAGCCTGCCATGGCCTCGTCGATAGAGTTGTCAACGGTCTCGTTTACCAAATGGTGCAATCCTTTTTCGCTGATGTCGCCAATATACATGGCCGGACGCTTGCGGACAGCCTCAAGTCCTTCGAGCACTTGAATGTTACTGGCCGAATAGTTGCTTTGGTTTTCTTGTATTTCTGCCATTTTTTGTTGTTCTGTTTATAGTGCGCAAAGTTACTAAAAATATGTGGTTTGGCGAAATCTCAGATGTAAAAAGACTTTAAAAAAAACGGTCTTTCCTGGCAGGCGTGAAGAAACATACGACAAAAGGCTGGCACCCGCATGCATGCGGGTGCCAGCCTTTGAATATTGATTTGCCTACAGCAAATGCCGTCGTGCGATTATCCCAGCTTGTTGATGTGCAGAGCGAGGCTCGACTTGAGGTTCGATGCCTTGTTCTTGTGGATAATGTTTCGCTTTGCCAGCTTGTCGAGCATTTTCTGTACGCTAGGATAGAGCTTCACGGCCTCATCCTTGTCCGTCATGGCGCGCAGTTTGCGAACAGCGTTGCGCATGGTCTTGGCGTAGTACTTGTTGTGAACGTTCTTGACCTTTGTCTGACGGATTCTCTTGAGTGACGATTTGTGGTTTGCCATTTTTTTTAAATTGTTTTTGTTGATGAAGGGTTAATACTAAAGCCTGAGGGTCTTGCGTCTCGAGGACAGCCCGGGCAAATTCTGGAAAGGCAACGCCTTTTCACAAAACTTTCCGTCACCTTGTCCCGCCCTTGGGCGGTAGCACTTGGCTGTGCAGATGGCGGATTTGAGTGTAGTCCCTAGGAGAGTCGAACTCCTCTTTAGAGAATGAAAATCTCTCGTCCTAGCCGATAGACGAAGGGACCATGGGGTATTTTTGCGGATGCAAAGGTACTGCAAATCTTTCATCCCACCAAATTTTCCTTCATCTTTTTTGTCCAAAAGGCTCTTTTTTGTGCTTTTCGGGCGTTTTTGGGGTGCTTTTCGGGGTGGTCATTGTGGCTTTTTGCCGTCCGTAAGGTTTCATTTCGCCATTTGGGCGCGTCTTTTTTTGGCAGTTTTGCTTTGCCGTTTCGCAGGTTTGTGCTACTTTTGCAGTGTCCAAGTAACGAGGTGACGTGTCCCACACCACATATTCACGGACCGTGATGTGTCTCACGTCACCTCCTACTGCAAAAACAGACGAATAACTTCTAGTTGTATAAAATTTCGTAATGCTCATAGAAACCCGCGCCATCGTGCTCCACAGTTTCAAGTACGGCGAGCAGAAGCTCATTGTCGATATGCTCACCGAACAGGAAGGCCGCGTCTCGTTCGTGGTCAGCGCCACCCGACCGGGGAAACCGCCGAGAGGCCGCGCCGCCCGCGGCAAGGTGGCCAAACAGCTGCTGCAACCCATGACGCTGCTCGACGCCAGCTACGAGCGCCGCCCCACAGCACAGCTGCAAACCCTCACCGAGGCTCATCTGCGCCAACCCTATTGCTCCATTCCCTTCGACGCGCGCAAACTGAGCATCACGCTCTTTCTGGCCGAGTTCCTCTGCTACGCCACGCGCGCCGAACAGCAGAACGCTGCACTCTTTGCCTACATCGAGAGCAGCCTGCTGTGGCTCGACAGTTGTACCGCCTCGTTCGCCAACTTCCATCTGGTATTTCTCATGCGACTCACCCGCTTCGTGGGTTTCTTTCCCAACATCGAGCACTACGCCGAGGGCGATTTCTTCGACTTGCGCGCCGCCAACTTCTGCCATGCAGCACCTCTGCACACCGACTTCCTGGCCCCTGCCGACGCCCAGCGCATCAGCACACTCATGCGCATGAACTACGACTCCATGCACCTCTTCCGCATGAGCCATGCCGACCGCAACCGCATCATCGACGTGCTCCTGCACTACTACCGTCTGCACGTGCCCAACTTCCCCGAGTTGCGTTCACTGCCCGTGCTGAAAGAGCTATGGGCCACGGAGTAGTTCTTTTTGGGGCAGCAATCAACGCCCCGAATGATTCGCACACCTATTTTTTGTCCTTTTCGTCTTTTCAGACTTTTTCGGAATTTTTCGGACTTTTTCGGACTTTTTCGGAATTACCTATCTCACACCGTTTTTGTCCTTTTCGTCTTTTCGGACTTTTTCGGAATTAACAAACGCACGCCGATTTTCCCATCCGTGGCATCCATGAAATCAGTGTGACTTCATTTCCCTGCGCCCTCCCCCGCTCAGTATTTCTCCAGCGAACGTTTGATGCGCTCGGCGCGCTTACGGCGGGCGCGGCCCTTGAAGTCAGTAAGTTCGCCGAAGTCGAAGTTGATGCCGGGCTTTTTAGCTCGCGCGCGCAGCTCTTCCCCCATTCCGTTCTGCAACTGGTTGTGAAAGGCGTTGAGCTTGGCCTGGTCAGTCTTGTTGTGCCCATAGACCACCACCTCGCCCACACTGTGCTCGCGCGGCAGCAACAAGAGCGTGTCCTCGCGCGCCAGCTCGGCGGGTGTCACCCTTAGTTCGTGGTATTTGGGGTGGCGCAGGCGGAGCAGCTCAAACGAGTCGGTGCGCAGCACGAACTCGCCGCGGTAGTTGGTGCGCACACTCTCGCGGTTGGGCAGAAACACCAGCACCTGGCGCACGGGCGTGTGCGTTTCCATGTCGGCCACGACAATGGTACGTTCGCCACGCGCGCTGTCGGCGGGCGCGGGCGTGGTGGCTGTACTGTCGGCAGGCACAGAAGATTGTGCCGCAGCGTTTTCGCAGAGCATCACGAGCAAGTAGAACCAGTGTCGTGCATGGTGTTTCATGCCTTCTATATAACTAAAAGTTTTTCATCTGTTTTGCGGTAGGAGGTGACGTGTCCCACGTCACAAATTCACGGTCTGTGACGTGTCCCACGTCACCTCCTGCTTGGACTCTGCAAAGATAGCATTGTTTTGGCTCGGTTGGCTGTTTCCGCCGAGAGTCTTAACTTATAATATCCTTTAGTAAATAAGTTTTTTAAAAAAACGACAACGGTTTTATAAAATTCAAGAAAAGTAAGTCTTTTTTGCCTGAATGCTTTTCTTTTGCCCACTTATTTCTATCTTTTGAGAAGATACGCCCGTTCGAAAAAGAAAAAACGCAAAAAAGGCATTTTTCGTTTTTCTTTTTGCTCACTTATTTGTATCTTTGCAAAACAAACAACTCTGCCCTATGCAACACCGACTCCAACCGTGGCTCAGCCTGCTGCTGTTGATTCTGGGCGGCATGGCCTATGTGTTGTTCCGACCGCGCACCCTGCTGCTCTTCGTGGTGGCCGACGCTGTGGGCATGGGTCCATGGACAGACCGTCTGCGTCTGGCCGCCAGCGGGCTGCAGCCACCCGAATGGGTGGTGTTCAGCGCGCCGGGTGGATTGTGGGCCGCAGCCTACATAGTGCTGACAGACTGGCTGACGCAGGGGCGCGCCGCGCACTGGCGGCTGTTGGCCGCCTTGCCGGTTCCCCTGGCGGGGGCCGTTTCCGAGCTGATGCAAGCCATGGGGCTTGTGCCTGGCACGTTCGACGTGGGCGACCTCGTGTGCTATCTGCTACCTTATATTTTATATGGGGGAGTAAGAAAGTTAGGAGTTAAGAGTTAGGAGTTAAGAGTTAGGAGTTAAGAGTTAGGAACCAACAACCAACAAAGCTACACGACAATGGCAAAATTTACCAACAAGCAACTCACTATCATCATCGTCGCCGTGTGTGCGGTGTTTCTGATGATGGGCATCATCACCTTGGTGGCGGTAGCCACAGATGACAGCGACAAGGAGGAAAGCGAAGAAGTCACCGACCAGAACGGCATTGTCTTCCACAAGGCGGGCAAGAAGGGCAACGGTTTCGAGTTCAAAATACGCAGCGAGGGCGTTGACGACAAAGCCATCGACAGCACCAAAATAAACGCGCCACTCGAAACCAACCCCTACGAGGAACTGAACAGCCTGATTGGACTGGAGAAGGTGAAGCAGGAAGTACACTCGCTGGCCAACTTCGTCAAGGTGCAGAAAATGCGCGAGAAACAGGGGCTGAAAAGCCCCAAACTGTCCTACCACCTGGTGTTCACCGGCAGCCCCGGCACGGGCAAGACCACTGTGGCACGCATCGTGGCACGCATCTACAAGGACCTGGGCATCCTCAAGAAAGGCCACTTGGTGGAAACCGACCGATCGGGACTCATCGGGCAGTACGTGGGGCAGACGGCACCGCGCGTGAACGCCCTCTGCGACTCGGCACTCAACGGAGTGCTCTTCATCGACGAGGCCTACGCCATCACCCAGGGCGAGAGCAAAAACGACTATGGGGCCGAGGCTGTGGCCACCCTGCTCAAGCGCATGGAGGACGACCGCGACAAACTGGTGGTCATCGTGGCAGGATACACCAACGAGATGAAACGCTTCATCAACTCCAACCCGGGACTGCAGTCGCGTTTCAACCGCTACATCAACTTCCCCGACTACACGGCCGACGAACTGTACAAGATTTTCGAGATGTACCTGCGCAAAAACGAGTACAACATCACCCGCGAGGCTGCCGAATTCCTGAAAAAGTCGCTCGAATACACCGTGGAGCACAAAGACCGAAACTTCGGCAACGCCCGCTATGCGCGCAACCTCTTTGAAAAAGCCATACAGTGCCAGGCCAACCGACTGAGCCGGGTGAGCAACCCATCCAACCGCGACCTCACCGAACTCACACTGGCCGACCTAAAGGAGGCTATGAAATGAAAAACAAAGAACAACCAATGAGAAAAGCCATTTTTGTGGGCACTTTCGACCCCTTCACCATCGGACACGCCTCCATCGTGAGGCGCGCACTGCCACTGTTCGACCAACTGGTCATCGGCGTGGTGGGCGACAACGTACACAAACCCAACATGAGCCCGGCAGCCCAACGCATGGCCGCAATTGAGCAACTCTACGCCGACGTGCCAGCCGTCAGCGTGAAACCCTATTTCGGACTGGCCATGGACTTTGCCCGCGACGAGGGCGCACAGTTCATCGTCAAGGGCGTACGCTCGGTCAGCGACTTCGAGTACGAGCAGTGGCAGGCCGACTTCAACCGCCGACTGGGCGGCGTCGAAACCATCCTGCTCTACACCGAGCCCGAACTGGCCTCCGTGTCGTCGAGCGCACTGCGCGAACTGGCCCACTTCGGAGTGGATGTGAGCAATTTCTTACCTAAAAAACAAAACCTATGATCACCTACAACACCGACGGCGTACGCATGCCCAGCATTCGCCGACGCGAAACCACAGCATGGATTCGACGCGTGGCAGCCACCTACGGACGGCGCGTGGGCGAAGTGGGATACATGTTCGTCAACGACGAGCGAATCCTCGAAGTAAACAACGAGTATCTCGGCCACGACTACTACACCGACATCATCACCTTCGACTATTGCGAAGGCGACACGCTCAACGGCGACCTCGTCATCTCCCTCGACACCGTGCGCACCAATGCACTGAAGTTCGGAAAGGACTACGACGAGGAACTCCACCGCGTCATCATCCACGGCATCCTCCACCTCTGCGGCATCAACGACAAGGGCCCCGGCGAGCGCGAAATCATGGAAGCTGCTGAAAACCGGGCCCTCGCACTGCGCACGGAAACAGCCAAATAGACAACCGCCCACACAAGCCCGACGCAAGGCGAGAGAATCCTCAGCGAACCAGATTTCCCAACCGACAAACATGAAACACATAGCTTTCATCGCTCTGTGGGGACTAGCCATCCCCGTGGCTCTTTTCGTACTTCTTTCCTGCGGCCCAAGAAAGGAGTACCGCGACGCGCTGGCGCGGGCAGAAGCCATGATGAGCCAACACCCCGACTCCGCCTTGCGCGTCCTCGACAGCCTCGGAAAGCACGAGGCTGACTTCAACCGCCATTTCCGCATGCAGTACCTGCTGCTACGCACCGATGCCCTTAACAAGGCTGATTCTGTGTTCACCTCAGACACAGACGGGAAACTTCTTGCCGATTATTTCGACCGCCACGGAACCGTCAATGAGCGCATGCTGGCTCACTACCTTTTGGGCAGAGCTTACAGTGACATGGGGGATGCACCGCGCGCTATCAGCTGTTATCAGGATGCTGTCGAGGCTGCCGACACCACTCTGAGCGACTTCAATTTCTATACATTAGATTGCATTTATTCTCAAATGGCCACTGTTTTTCGTTCCCAGCTACTGTTAACCAATGAAATAGAGGCCCATAAGAAAGCAAGCCATTATGCTTTCCGAGCCGGCAAGACAGAATGGGGCATCTATAATCTGGCTATGACCGCTGGTGCTTATATTTTATTGAACAAGAAAGACAGTGCGGAGATAGTGTTGAAGTCAGCAATTGAGCAATATAGGAAAAACGGATACACTCAGCAAGCATTGCGGTATTCAAGAGCTTTGTTGCACCTATATACAGAGAATCCCCAACGCATGGCAGAGGCCAAGACACTGATGGATCAGTTTGAGGCTCAATCTGATTTGTTCGACCAACATCATGAACTGCCGCCATCGCAACGCCAATACTATTACTACAAAGGCAAGTATTATGAGGAAAACAATATGCTCGACTCGGCTGAATTCTATTATCGAAAAATCTATTTCCAAGGCATGGACTATGTCCATCAAGATCCCATGTACAGAGGGCTCTTGAGCGTATTCAGCAAACGCCATCAAGCCGACTCCATCGCGAAGTATGCTTTTTTATATTGCATGGTCAACGATTCTTCCATTGCGCTCAACGATCGGGAAGTTGTAGCGAGAATGACAGCAACTTACAACTACAGCAAAAGTCAAAAAGAGCTGGAGAAGCAAAGGAAAAGAGCAGACAGGGCAAAAGCAAGTGCAACATACATCATTCTTTTGGCAGTTCTGCTGATAATCATGACAATATGGATTTACTACAAAAAACAGAGAATCAGGACAGCAAGGGTCACAAAGCTTGAAAACGACCTTCTTACAGCCATAACCACCCGTAGCAACATACAGGAAGAATTAGAAAAACTCAAAGGTCAAGACTATGAAAGTGTGATTGCCGAGAAAGAGAGGAAATTAAACGAACTGACAAAGACTATTGCACAATTGACATCCGAGAATCAGACATACAAAGGGAAAGAAGAAACCAGAACCCATAATAACCACTTGGATCATTTCTTGAACAGTCCCATTGCCCTGTTGTTTGTGAAAAAAGCTTCTGGCAAGACCGAAAGGACTGTGCCCACAGAATCAGAGTGGAAATTGCTTACATCACAATTCAGCAAAGATTTACCAGTCACCTACAAGAGCTTCGCAAAAGGAAAAGCCCTCTCTCAGTTGGAACAACGAATATGTATTCTCCTCATTCTCGACATCCCGGAATTTGCCATATCTATCTTGTCGGACACTTCGGCCTCAACAATATCCAATGCTAAGGCACGGGCAAACGAAAAGCTGTTCGGGAAAAAAGAAGCCCATCCGTTGAAAACCAACCTTCTTCATGCGCTACAACAGTCTTGATGAATTTTGATGAAAAACTTTTATAACACGCTGTTTTTCAACAACCTAACAAAAGCAAAAGAGCCATCTTTCTCAATTTTGATGAACAAAACAACCATCCTAAATTTGGAAGTTATAAGAAATGTATTTATTTTTGCTGAAAATTACAACCCCGCTTCGGCGGGTGTTCGGTGGAACCAACAATCGCTGGCCACCTGACGCAGGCGGGAATTGATGAATTCTAAGAAAAAGAAGACGACGCTACACGACTTTGTGCAAAATTATATTAAAACACGGCAGAGGGGTGCAAACTTTTCATTGCCCAATCGTTATAATAGTAAAAGCGGAAGTTTCTGGAATAGAGATGCCACGCCATGACTTCTCTGCAACAACGAATAACACGAATTATCCGAATAGAACCACGGCACAAAGCGAATGGCCGCATTCGGCCAACGAATCATTCGAATCGTAGCATTCGACTACATTCGTCGCATCTTCGATGCCTTGATTCATATTCGACATATTGGTTGAATTCGTTGTTGTAGTAAACAACCGAAACTTCAGTTAAAAGGATTATTGCCGAGCAATGTTTCGCTTCGTCTGTATTAATAAAGAAGAAAACTTATAATACATAGAAAAATGAAAAGAATACTGTTTTTGTGTTTCACATGCGTCCTGTTCGCAT
>OCTX012241244.1_pt1 | contig 36719 bp, 31 predicted proteins | sample 1539691 | NCBI WGS metagenome assembly OCTX01 (sample SAMN02144231, study PRJEB22623) | gut metagenome | biome: sheep rumen | host: Ovis aries | place: New Zealand
GTCTCACATGGTTTGCCGCACCCCATCAAACCCCATGCGAGGCAAATCAATGCAAGCATTCTCACTTCTTGCTTACTCATTTGCGTTCCCATAATTTAGGAAATATCGCAATATCGTTCCGTATGAATCATCGCCCATATCGCACCGGGCACCCACCCGATGCAAGTCAAGACAAGACAGATGACAAACTGTATCGCAGCCGCGCCCTTGGCATCTGATTCGGACGCCAAAGGATTTGTCAATAGGATACCTTTGTATGCCACGTATGCAGCCATTATCGGCGGCATGAGGCAAGACAATAGATCCATAAAGATTCTACGCATCTTGCTTCTCCTATTCTTTGGTTATCTTTTTGTAAATCGTGACAGCACCAAATATCACCGCTGCCGTCCACAAGACCATTGCCCATTGCTGTCCAGCACTTGCATCAGTTGCATCGCCACCAAAAATCAAGCCTCGGCCCACTGCCACCCATATAACAAATGAGACGATGCCAATCATCCATTTAAGTGCTTTCCGCTCTTTGTCAGTGCTCATAGTATTCTCCGTTGAAGTTGCCGATATTATACATCATTTTAGATAAAAAATATATAGCGCCTCGTAATTGAATTCAAAATGTCTTCATCCTGAAGACATCAGGCATCCTCCTTCGGAGCGAATGGTTTGGCGTCGTATTCGGACAAAAGACCGTTGATTTCGGCGATATCATAAACTTTCTCCTCAATGCAGGCACAAACGATGATGTCTTCAAGGATGGCGGGAGAAAATGCATAGCCTGCGGCTTTGAGGAACTCATCGGCTTCCGTGCGCGTGAGTTGAAGCGCAAGCGCGAATTGAGTGGCGACCGTCTTAGACACAGGACGCCGTTCATTCCCTGCGATTGCGGAATACGTCTTGCGGCTAACATGTGCTGCGTTATAAACTTTCGGCGCATCGCCACCAAAGCGTTCGTTTACGTATTTGACCAGCATCGCGGCAAAGGACGGATTCTCGCGCTTCAGATCGGGAATCTTTTTCATATCCCGCGAGGCGGCAGGCGGCAAATCTTGGGCTAACTTAACTCGTCGGATGGAAGGACGTAATTTTGTTTTATCTGTCCACCCTTTAACTCTGCCAATGCTCGGCGCGGATGTGTCGTCACCATCAAACGGCAGCGACGATCCAATGCTGAACTTGGAAGCTCTCTCCCAACCGGGACGATAGCCTTCCAGCGAAAAAGTGATGTTTTTTCGCATCCATCCGATGATGCTTCTAATACGCTCGGTCTTGTCATTCGCAATCATCGCTTTCTCTCCTATCCTACTCGCTGGAGAATCGACGGTATGAACATCGCATCCATCTTCGACACAGCGCAGTATTGGCGGCCAAGGTCTTTCAGCGACGCACCGAAGTGATACAATTCCTTCTCGTCGAGGATTAAGAAACGGTCATGGAACGTGCTGGTGATCTTCACGGTCAATTTAGGGTTCTGCTTGTTGAACTTTTCGACTGCGGTTGCCGTTATCGGCGTCTTGGCTACGGTCGCAATGGTGACATTTACCCCGCCGCGCTTGTTCGCGAGAATATCCAGCGTGACATCATCGCAGTAGCCATCCACCAGAACTATGCTCTTTGCCGCCCTGCGCACAAGTTTCTTCGCAAACGAATATGCATCGTAGTGCCTGCCATCGAAAAACACTTTCTGTTGCGGGAAATCGCCGCCATCCATCGCTTTGAAAATCGTGTCGAAGCGCTCCTCGTTCCGTGTCTGATCAGCAATCTGCCGCCGTTCAACAACATCGATCCTCGACAGAATCGGCGCAACAGATGCCAACGCCTTGCGCATGGCGACGAAAGCATTCGTTATCCGTATGCTGACCGAGATGGCAACATCACTCTTCAGGACACTTGCCAGCATGATAAGCCCATGCTCCGTAAATGCCGACATTGGCACAGACGAGTGTTTCATGGATTGCAACCGGTCGCAATTTGCGACCAGTTCTTCCATTTCTTCTTTTGACAGCGAGAAACGAAACGAGGTCGGGAACCTTGCCATATTCCGCTTCACCTGCTCATTAAGGCGCTTCGTGGTCACGCCATAAAGCGCAGCCAAGTCACGGTCAAGCATCACCTGAACACCGCGAATCGTGAATATCCGAGACTTGATGAAGTCATCGTCAATCGCCACAACCTCATCAACTGTTGCAACGAGGTCTGCCTTTCCCTCCATGCTGGACATGCTGTCTCCCTGAACCATGCGCCCGGATTCCATGCTGGACGTGCTGTCTCCCTGAACCATGCGCCCGGATTCCATGCTGGACGTGCTGTCTCCCTGAACCATGCGCCCGGATGCGTCTTTTTTCTCCACTATCTTCATAATCCTTTACCTGCCGTCTGCCATCATATTGTTATTTGCGATATTATACCAAAAATCCCCATGAAACGCAAGGCGGCCCGCGCCAAAATCAAAACCAATATGGGCAATTTTTCATGCCTATGCGAGGATTTTTCCATGCGTATGCGAGCGTTCTTTCATTCGTATGCGAAAATTTCCCATACGCATGGCCCGTTCCTCCCTCTCCAGTCCCCTTTTCCACGCCCCTTCTCCCCTCTTATTCCGTGTATTCCGTGCATTCCGTGGTTAAAAATCCGCCCTTCCAAGTCCGCATTAGAATGCCAGCGCAAAAAGGTATAACCTTTTGCCATAAAAGGTCCAACCTTTTGCCCTAAAAGGTCCAACCTTTTTACCCAAAAGGTCCAACCTTTTGCCCTAAAAGGTTCAACCTTTTACCCTAAAAGGTCCAACCTTTTATACCAAAAGGTCCAACCTTTTTGAACTGCCATACAAGGAGAAGGGAAAAGGGAGAAGACAAGGCAGGAAAGGAAAAGGGAAAATTAACGAAAACAGGGTGCGTCAAGCCTAAATTCTCATCAATCCTCGTCACCGTCATCTTGTCGATTCCATCGTGCAACTCGTCACGGATATGAAAATACAAACAAGCGGAGCAAAGTGCTCCGCTTGTTTTGCGATTCGGATGATGCGGCATCAACATGCCGCCTCATCATCGTTAGCCGAGGATCGCGTCCTTGAGCGCCTTGCAAGCGACGATCTTCACGACCTTCTTGGCCTTGATCTTGATCGTCTCGCCAGTCGCAGGATTGCGGCCGGTGCGGGCAGGACGCTTGACCAGCTTCACCTTGCCGATCGCAGGGAGCATAAGACCCTTCTCTTCCTGCTTGGCGCCCTTGATCGCGATGTCCACGATCTTGTCGTAGGCGGCGACGGCCTGCTTCTTGGAGATGCCGGCAGCTTCGGCAATGGCGGACATGATGCCGCTCTTGGTGGTAGGAACGATTTCCTTCTTAGCCATTTGTTTGATCCTTAGTTGGTTTTTTCGCCTTTCCCAGAGACCCTCTCCAGTCAAGACAGTGCGTATTATACCGCATTTTACTTGGTTTTGTCAAGATGATTTTTCAAATAAATCAATAAAATCAATACTGCGGACGGTGCGCAATGCATTCCACCCTTGATTTTATTGAACAATCTTCACTTGCAAATTTGCAGCGGGGATGAAACGCGCAGCCGGACGGCCATGCAGTAGGCGGCGGCACGACGCCGGGAATGTCTGCGAGGAGCGAGTCTCTCGGCAGGTCGATGCGCGGCACCGCCGCCAACAACCCCTTGGTATACGGATGCACGGGACTACACAATATATCGCGCACCGGACCCGCCTCGACAATCTCTCCGGCATACAAGACGTTGAGATAATCAGAATGGCGAGACACAATACCTAGATTGTGGGTAATGAGCAAAACGGCCATTTTCCGCCCGGCGGCGATCCTGTCGATCAGTTCGAGCACTTCTTTCTGGGTAGTCACGTCAAGCGCGGTCGTCGGCTCGTCGGCCACCAGCAAGTCAGGTTCTTGCGCAAGCGCCATGGCGATCATCGCCCGCTGGAGCTGGCCGCCGGAGAGCTGGCAGGGATACTTGTCCTTCGTTTCCGACCCGAGCCCGACTTGCGCGAGCAACGAGTCGATGTCCGATTTTCCCGCTTCTCTTATTTGCCGTGAAATTTTCATCACCGGATTCAGCGACTGCATCGGATTCTGGAAAATGTAGGCGATTCGCGCATTGCCCTTGATGGTGCCACGGATTACCGCACGGTCGACCAGTCCGCCGATTGCAAGCGCAGTAAGGCTCTTCCCCGATCCCGACTCGCCAACGATTGCGATGCGTCCGCCTTCATGGATGTCGAAGCTTACATCGCGCACGGGGTTGGAGATTGCGCCGCCGCCAAGATTGAAACCGATGCCGAGGTGTCTTACTTCGAGAAGCATTTTGCCGCCGCCTTGTGAACGAGGTAATATGCCGCCACGCAAACCGCCGCCGCAATAATAACCGTCGGCAGATGGTGATGCACCATCGCCTTGCCGCGCTCGAGGAGTTCGGCGTAGGTAATGTCGCCCGCGCTTTTTCCGAGCGCAAAGCCGATTGCACAAAGAATCGCGCTCCATATCCCCGCGCCCAGCGCGGTGAAGAATGTAAACGGCAGAATGCGCATGCGCGCAATGCCGGCGGGGATGGATATAAGCTGACGGACAACCGGGACGAGGCGGCAGACGAAAGTCGTCGCCGCGCCATAGCGGTTGAAGATGCGGCAAGCCTCGGCGAGCGGCTCCGGCTTGATGAAGAAATACTTGCCGTATTTCTCGAGGAATGCGCGTCCTACCCACAAGGCCAGATAATAATTCACGAACGCTCCCGCGAGCGAACCGAGCACCCCGGCAAGAACCGCAAGCGCCGCGGACGAGAGTTCGCCGCGCGCCGCCATGAATCCTGCGGGAATCATCACCACTTCGCTAGGAAACGGAATGAAGCTCGACTCCACCGCCATGAGCGCAAACACCATTGCATATCCATATTGCGAAAGAAACGCGACCGTCTGATCTAGCATATCTGAAACTCCTTGAAGGGATCGCGCGAATAAGGGCGCGGAACGGAAATGCCGCCCGTGAGGAGAACATCTTCCTCAAGGCGGTCGGATCGGCTGTACGCGGCCACCAGCGCGGCGGCAAGGCGCAAATCTTCGGGCGGCACGTCTCGTCCGGTCACGATCGCCGTGGGGCCGGGACAATTCACCGGCGCGAGCAAAACTCCGAGGTGCGCCTTTCCTTTCAAAATCGCGTTTTCATTCTGGTCGCGTCCGAGGATCACCCCGGAGCCGCCAGGCAAGCGAAAGCGCCGCGCAACCGCTAGCAGCTCCACCAGTTCGCGATTCCCCAATCCTTCGTGCTCAAGCAAATCCTTGAGTTTGCGCCCAAACCCATCTTCGGTCAACTTGCATCCGCCGGCGGGGGAAGGATAATCCACAATTCCAAATTCCGCCGCAAGCGCGATTTGGCGGTCGCGCTTGCGTCCGCTGATATCAAGCAGCTTTTCGCGATCGAGCTTGCCTTCAAGCTCCGGAATAGTCGGTTCGAGAAGTTTCGCGGAAAGCGGTCTGACGAGACGCCCTTTAAGACCGCTCGACTTCTCGACAATTCCCATCGATTGCTTGTTCTGGCTCATCGGCCGCTGACCCATGACCTCGCCGGTGGCGACAAAGTCAAACCCCTTCGCGACCATCAGCTCGCCGGCGCGGCGGATCATCATCGCATGGCAATCGATGCATGGATTCATCGCGCCGCCAAATCCATGCGGCGGATTTTCGATAAGCTTTATTTCGTCGTCGGTGAAGTCGATGATGTGGAGCGTTATGCCGAGAGCCCCGGCGGCGCGCTTCGCCGCCGTGCAGTCGAAAAAGGGAGTGGAAAAACACACTCCCTCCACGGACGCCCCCGCTTGTTCGAGCACGCGCACCGCGAGCTGCGAATCAAGCCCGCCGCTGAGAAGCGAAAGCCCCTTGACGCAGCCGCTCATTGCTTGAGCGACGCTCCGGTGGATGCATTGCCCACAAAGTGCGCGTAGCGCTCCAGCCAGCCGCCCTTGATGCGCGGCGACCACTTGGGCTGCGCCTTGCGGCGCGCGGCAATCTCCTTCTTGGAGAGCTTCGCGTTGATCGTGCGATTCGGGATGTCAATCGTAATTTCGTCGCCATCCTCCAAAAGCCCGATAAGTCCGCCCTCGGCGGCCTCCGGCGAAACATGGCCTACGCAAGCGCCATGGGTCGCGCCGGAAAAGCGCCCATCGGTTATGAGCGCCACCGATTCGCCAAGCCCTTGTCCGATTATGTATGACGTAGGCGCGAGCATTTCCTGCATGCCGGGACCGCCCTTCGGGCCTTCATAGCGAATCACCACGACATGGCCGCTCTTGACTTTGCCGCCGAGGATTCCCGCGCAGGCTTCCTCCTGCGAGTCAAAGCAGATCGCTTTGCCGGTGAAGGTCATCATCGATGGCGCGACGCCGCCTTTCTTGACGACGCTGCCGCGCTCGGCGAGATTGCCCCACAATACCGCAAGCCCGCCATCCTTCGAATAGGGATTGTCAAGAGTGCGGATGACATCGTCATCGGTTATCTTCGCCGCCTTGATCTGCGCACCGAGCGTTTTGCCGCTGACGGTGGGTGTGTCGAGATGCATGAATTTCGCAACCGCCGAAACGCGCTTGAGAATGCCCATGATGCCGCCCGCGCGATCGACATCCACGACATGGTAGTGGCCGCTGGGCGCAACTTTGCAGATGTATGGCGTAGCCGCGGAAATCTCGTTCATGCGCTCCAGACTGAAGTCCACTCCCGCCTCGCGCGCAATCGCGAGCGTGTGGAGAACCGTATTCGTGGAGCCGCCCATGGCCATATCGAGCGTAAGCGCGTTGTCGAGCGATTTCTGCGTCACGAGTTCGCGCGGCTTGGGGCCGCCGTTCTTGGCCATCTGCACAATGCGCTTTGCCGCCGCGCGGTAAAGATCCTGCCTGCGCGGATCGATCGCAAGCACCGTTCCGTTGCCGGGAAGCGCGAGACCCAGCGCCTCGTAAAGGCAATTCATGGAATTGGCGGTGAACATGCCCGAACAGCTTCCGCATCCGGGACAGCTCGTCTCCTCGACCTTCTCAAGCTCCTTCGCGGTGATCTTGCCGACGCTTTCCGCGCCAACCGCCTCGAATACGGTATTGAGGTCGGTATCAGCGCCCGTCTTGGGGTTCTTGCCGGGGGCCATGGGACCGCCGGAAGCGAAAATCGTGGGAATGTTCACGCGAAGCGCCCCGATAAGCATGCCGGGCACGATCTTGTCGCAGTTGGGAACGCAGATCATGGCATCGAAACAATGCGCTCTGGCGACGGTCTCCACGGAGTCGGCGATCAGCTCGCGGCTAGGGAGCGAAAACTTCATGCCGGAGTGGCCCATGGCGATTCCGTCGCACACGGCGATAGTGTTGAACTCCATCGCCACGCCGCCGGCTTCTTCGATCGCTTTCTTGAGAATCGACCCTACGAGATTGAGATGGCAATGGCCGGGGACGAAACTCTCGTAGCTGTTGCAGATTCCGATGAACGGCTTTTTCATGTCCGCGCGTTTCATGCCGCTCGCAAAAAGGAGACTGCGGTGCGGAGCGCGTTCCTTGCCGCTCTTCACCTGATCGGATATCATCGTTTTCTTTTCTTGCTTCGTTTTCATTCGTTTCTTTCCGTTGCTTGATTAAATAAGCCGTTCCGGCATGGATACGACGACCTTGCGGCCGTGTTCGAGCGTGCGGTCGCTGGTGTCGTAGACGACGAACTTGAAACCTTCGAAACGCCGCCCCAGTTCCCGCTCGATATAGCTGGAAATCGTCTTCACGTTATCCTTGTCGTCGTCGGAAAAACCGATGCTCACCGGCTTTCCGCTCATTCCATTGCGCTTCAGAGTGTGGAATACATGCTCGACGAAATCCCGGATCGCATATTCCTTCGCAAGCTCAGGAAACCGGGCGGAGGGATTTTCCTTGATTTTCGCCAGATAGAGCGGATCTTCTTTTACGCGATCGAAGAATCTGCCGCCCATGACTCCGGAATAGTGGCACATCGAAAGATAGTAGTCCAGCTCTTCGGCATCCGTGCCGAATTTGTCCACATGGTCGAAATGCTTGCGGTAGCCACGGAGGTTGCTCATCATCTCTTCGCGTTCGAGGTCTGTCAATGCGTACTTGATGAACACGCGCACGGCGAGTTCAAGCGTCTTCGGGCTGTGCCCGCGCGCGGTGACGATCGCGAAAAGACGTCCTTCGCGAAGCGTCTTCTTCAGGGCGAGATAGCTTGGACCCGGCTTTTCGCCGTGCTCGATGCGCTCAAGCGCCTCGATGGTGTCGCAAAGAAAATAATTGGCGTCCGGGGCGTCGGCAAAATACTTGAACGCGGCATCCCAGCCGCCGTCCGACGGCGCACGGTAGTTTTCGGTATCGGTGCGGACGACCGCGAACTTCGCCGTGGACATCTCGACAAGTTTCCAGCTGCCGTCCGGCTGACGCTCCTCCATGCGAATCTTCGTGGGCATGTGGAGGATATTGTCGTCCCAATCGAAAATGTAATACTTCTCGGCGCGGGTGACGACATCGTCATTCACATACGGTATCGGCTTCAAAGTCGAATCCTCTCACTTTCTTGAGCCGCACGGTGACGAACTCGCCCACGGAATCGGAATCCACATAGACGACGCCATCCACATCCGGCGCCTGGCTCTCCATTCTCGCCACGCCCGGCGCGACTACGAGCGCACGATATTCGCCGCCCAGCATGCGTTTGGACTTGACCGACCAAAGCGCCTGCGCCTGACCCATGACCGCCCTTTCGCGCTCTTCGGCCACCTTGCGCGACGGCCTGCCGCGCATTTTCGCGCCGCGCGTTCCGGTTTCGGGAGAATACGCAAAGCATCCGAGATGGTCAAACTGCATGCGGCGAAGATCCGACAAAAGCATATTGAACCGCGCCTCGGTCTCGCCCGGAAATCCGGTCATGATCGTGGTCCGCAGCGTGACGCCCGGCACGCAATCGCGCAAGACGTCCGCCGCCATGCGCGTGGCGGCAATCGCGCTCTTGCGCCCCATTTTCTCGAGCACTTCGGGAACGGTGTGCTGCAACGGCACATCCACATACCGCGCGGCATGCGGAGAATTGACGAGCCACTCGATGAATTCTCCGGTTATTTCGCTCGGATAGGAGTAAAGAACGCGAATCCAGAAATCGCCTTCGATTTCGTCGAGCGCCCGCAAAAGATCGGTGAGCCGCACACGCTTTCTGCCCTTTAAATCGCATCCGTAAAGCATCGGATCCTGCGCGATGATGTCAAGTTCGCGGCAGCCGGTCGCGACCAGCGACTTGGCCTCGGCGACGATCGAATCGAACGGGCGCGAGCGAAACTTGCCGCGAATGCCGGGAATCGCGCAATAAGCGCAGCGATGCGCACAACCCTCGGCGATCTTGAGATATGCGAAAGCCTTGCCGGTCAACCGAAGTCCGGGAACGGCGGGGTCTTCCCATTTGTCGGGAACTCCTTCCCATCCGTCGACGCCGGGGAATTTGCCCTTGGCCTTGGGGTAGCGTTTAGGGTAGCAGCCGGCTACTATGACCTTGGAGAAATTGCCGCGCTCCTTCAAGGCGAGCGCACGCGTAATCTCAGCCTCCGCTTCTTCGCGGGCCGATTCGATGAACGCGCAGGTATTGACGACGCAAACGTCCGCGCGATCGGGATCGGGGCTGAGGGAATATCCGGCCTTGATCATCCTCCCTGCGCGGAGCTGCAGATCCACCGCGTTCTTGGCGCAACCGAGCGAAACGAGCGCCACCGTTTTATTTTCTTGCATGTCCGCCCTCCTCCGGATCGAACCGTTCTTCGCCCCACGGGTAGGCGCCAAGTTTGACGAGCGCCTCGCCGACAAGAAAAAGGCTGCCGCAGATCAGCACATCACCGCCGATTTCGCCAAGCCTGTCCATGTCCCACTCTTGCGCGGCGATTCCAGCCGACCGCATTTTCCCGCAGACCTCGGCCGCCGAAAGCGCACGAGGATTGTTTATCCTTACACCATATCCGCGCTTCGCGACGCGCGAAAGAATGGAGAGAACGCCATCGGCATCCTTATCCGCACACGCTCCGTAGACGAGCGAAAACTCTTTGCCGGAGTGCCGCCTCGATATTGCTTTTACAAGCGCGGCAGCGCCTGGAGGATTGTGCGCACCATCCACGAGATACCGGCCGATCTGCTGCATACGTCCCGGCCAAACCGCATCCGGCAGCGTAGCGGGCGAAAAGCCCTTCTCGCCCAGCGCATCCAGAATCGCCGCCGCCACCGCCTTGTTCTCGTCTTCAAAATCGCCGTCGCACGCGACATTCACATCCGCCTTTACCACCTCGCGCACGAGATGGTCGTTCGGACCCAAAATCGAAACGGCGCCAGGTTTCATGATCCCGGCTTTCTCGGCGGCAATCGCTTCGATCGTCCCGCCAAGCCACTGGCAATGGTCAAGCCCGATTCTCGTTATCGCCGTCACCTCGGGGCGGCAGACATTGGTAGCGTCAAGCCTGCCGCCGAGCCCGGTTTCAAGAATGGTGAAGTCCGGCTTCATGCCGCGAAACAACTCGAATGCAACGAGCGTGAGCGCTTCAAAGTATGTCAAATCGCCAGCGTTCGGCAATGTGCGCTTTGCCGCCGTTTCGAGCTCGTCGTCCGTGACGATGCGCCCATTCACGAAAAACCGCTCATTGACCTTCACGAGATGCGGACTCGTGTAGCGGCACGTCCGGTAGCCGCGCGATCTCAACGCCGCATCCACCAATGCGCAAGTTTGACCCTTGCCGTTCGTTCCGGCAACATGCACCACTCTGCCCAGCGCAAGTTGCGGATTCCCCATTGCGGCGCAAGAGCGCTCCATTCGCTCAAGTCCCGGCTTTATGCCAAAACTTCCGCGAGCGAGTATATTTTCAATCGCCGTCATTTGCCGATCCAGACCACGGAGACGCTGCAAAGCGCGTAACCCGCAAGGATGATCCACAGAATTTTATCGGAGAGGAGGATCTTCTCCGGGCGACCGGTGTCGAGATTCTGCCACGATAGGTAGAGATAGCGCAAAATGCCGCCGGCGACGAAGAATGACGTAAGCCACAAAAGCGGAAAGGCCTGTCCCATTTTGCTGACGAGGCAATAAACGAAGTATTCGCCCACTGACGCCGCCGCCGTGATCGCAATCCCGGCAATAGTGGTCTTGCGGTGATAGCGCTTCAAGACGTCGCGGCTGGAAGTCGCGGTATCGAGTTCATGCTTGCGCTTGCACAACGCGAGAAACAGCGATAGCGTAAACGTGCAAACGAGGAGATACGGAGAAATGTATGCGCAAATAATCGCCGCGCCGGCGACTGCGCGAAGCACGAAGCCGAACGACAGTGTCACCACATCGATATAGGGGATGCGCTTCAGAAAACCAGTATACAGACACTGCATCACCGTGTAGGCGAGAACGGTGGAAAACGCAAGGGTGCGCACCGGAGAAATCATCACTACGATCGCCGGATACGCGAACCCGACGGCAAACAGGACGAGTGCCACGCGCACGGCGACAATCCGGTCGACGAGTCCCGCCGCCACGGGACGGTGGCGTTTCACCGGATGGCGGCGATCCTCCTCGTAGTCGGAAACGTCATTGAGCAGATAAAACGCGGAAGATATGAGACTGAAGGCTCCGGCCATGGCGAACGCCAGAAAAAAAGAATTCCAGCCGCGCACGATCCCGAGCTGCGAAGCATCCGCAACGGAAAAGAACCAGGCGAGCATTACCACGCCGTTCTTCGTCCACTGGTCGATCCTGAGCGCTCGCGCCCAGAGCCGCGTCAATTTTTGTAGACGCGCCACGTGATTATGCCCCACAAGAGCGAATGCTCGGTGAAAACCGGGCAGTCGTACCAGTCGTAAAGAGTCCAGAACTTCGCCCAATTGCGATCGATCTGCGGAATGTGGCGAATCGGAACTGGAGCGAAGACATTGCCGCTTTCAGAGCCGTCGCCATTGTCCACCTTCTCGAAAAGCGGCCACAGCCGCGCATAGCCGTCGTCTGCGGAAACCCAAAACGGAAAGACCCGCGTCTCGCGGTCGTAGAGTTCGACGAGTTTGAAGCCAAATCGCGTCACCGTCGCTTCCACCGTGCCGTCGGCATAGGATTTATCCTCGACCCGTTCCCAGATCGGGAAGATGCTCGTTCTGTCGCGCTTGCGCCCGCGCTCCCATTCGATGAATGGCCATGGAGTGCGCCAACGCTCGGTATAAGGCGTCTTCGCGAACCCGAAAAGCGGCGGCACGACCATGATCTGGCTTTCGCGCTCGCGCTCCACACTCGCAACCAGCGGCCAGACCCACCAGCTTTTCCCTGCGCCGGAAGTATCCCGGTCTGCGCGGTAGCGAGCCCAGATGACAATAGGCCAAAGCGCATATTGATGGTCGCTCTCGCGCTGATGCTCCAGTCCATACAACGGCCAGACGCCCCAGCTGCCGTCGTCGCGCCAATTCACGAATGGAAATAGAACCACACTCGAAGTCATCATCCGCCGCTCGCTGGGCCTCGGCATCTTGTAGCGCATCCAAACCGGCCAAAGGGCGAATTGCCAATCGTGCAGCAGGAGCATGTGCGGATGCCAGCCATAGAACGGAAAAAGTCCCCAGTACTTTTCGCCTTCGCGCGTTTCGCCGTTGAACCAGAACGGCATGATTTCGAACTGCCTGTCCGACCCCGTATCTTGATCGTGTATAAACAGCAAAGCCCGCCACCAGCTCTCATGGCTCGTGAAAAGCGGCCACAAAACATCGGTTACGCCGCACTCCTGCGAATAGAACGGGCGCACGGCCAGAAAATCGCGCTCGGGCCGTTGTTCGTAGAACGGCCCGATCTGGAACGAAGCAGCCAGAACAAGACTAGCGAGCGGCGTCATTGCGCAAATCCTCGTAAGCCTTGAGCTCGAACGCGCTGAGTTCGCTCTTGCGCTTCTCCACACGCTTCAATGTATTAAGCCCTTTCTGCTTGTCGCCGCGGAGAATCTGCACGCGGGCAAGCGAAACGAGCATGCGGATATCTTCGGCGCGACCGTCCACTCTGGAGAGATCTACCGCCTTCTGCACGCTCTCCTCGGCCTCGGCGAGATCGCCGCCGGCATCCATGAGCACCGAGCCCAAAGTCTCGTGGACGACATAAAGTTTTGGCGCCGTCTTGATCGCCATTCGCGCATATTTCTCCGCCTGCACGAACTGCTGCCTGCGGCGATAGACCTCGGCAAGGTCGTTCATCGCGAGCACCACGGGGCGTTCGTGATCCGCCGCCTTGCGCAGATAGATCTCCGCACCCTGATAATCCTCCTTGCGGAGCGCAAGCGAGCCCATCACATAGTTGGCGAGCGGATGGCGGCGATCGCGGCGGAGCACTTCGCGGGCGTGGCTTTCCGCCGACACCGGATCGTCGAGGCTGATGTCAAGTCCGAGCACCATATCCTGCGTGCTCGTCACATCCGGACGCGCCTTTGCCGCCGCCACGAAAGCGTCGCGAGCGGCCTTGCGGTTCTCCGCGCCTTTGCGCATCAATATGAACGCCTTGGTGTTCTGCACATAGAAATCGTTCGCACCCTTGGCGCGCTCTTCCATTTCCGGGAGAACCTTTTCTTCGAGCTCGGTGTCGATGCGCTTGCGTTCGACCGGATCTTTGGCGTCGTCGCTCTGCTGCATCATGACCGCGGCGAGCAGCGACCACGGACGCAAATCCTCGCCGCTTTCGTCCGCCGCCTCGCGCAAAATCGAGTATGCCGCGTCAAGCTCGTGCTTCATCATGTGCACCATGGCGATCTCCATGCGGATCGACTTGTCTTCGCCGCGCCCCTGTGTCGCCTGCTCGAGATATTTGAGCGCAGATTCCTGATCGCCATCCATGAGCGCCAGACGCATAAGCCCGATCAACGCATCGTGATCGGAAGCGTTCGTCTCCAAGACTTCCTCGTATATGGCGCGGGATTTGGCGCGATTGTCCTCGCTGGCATAGAGCGACGCCATCATGTTCAAAATCGCGCTGCGGCGGTCGGTAGGGATGAAGTCCACCGCACGGTTGATATGGGAAAGCGCCTCGCCAGGCCTGCCAGAACGGGCCCACATGTAACCGGCGCGAATAAAGATTTCAGGGCTGCGGATATAACCATAGTAATTGGCAAGCGCCCACAGACGATAGCGGCGCGATGAATCGTCGACGATCGCCTTGAGCCGTTTCTCCAACTCGTGGATGCGGCCTTTTGCCTTGTCGCCCGCGCCCATAGTGGCCATTTCGAAAAGGTTGAACAATGCGCATACATTGTCGGAGTCGATCTTGGAAAGCGTTTCGTCGTAGGCCGCGTAAGCATCGTCAGTGCGTCCTTCGTCCTGAAGATACACGCCGCGGTCGTTGGCCACAAGTCCGAGATGGCGTCTAAGCTCCAGCCGCATGCGATCGATCGGATTCCTGGTCTTGCGCATATTGAAACTTCCCCAGCCTTTGGGCGCCTCGAGAATCGCGAGCATCTCTTCGCGGGCGGCGGTTTCGCCGCCATTTCCGCACCAGTTGCCGCGCTCCTTGCCGGAGCCGAAGAACCACCGCTCGGGGATCGGCTTTCTGCCGGCGGCATACCAGAGATCTGGTGCGCCGAACACCACTACCTTGTCGGCGACCCCCTCGTCCGACGCAAACCAATCCTGCACAAAAGGCAATACGCCAAGCGAAAGCGACAGCGCCAGCTCCTCGCATCTTTCGCCGCCGAGTTTTTCGCCGCGCACCATTTCCGCGAGCGCGGCGAGGTAATCTTCATCAAGATCCCGGTTGAGCGACACCACCTTGATATTGCGGTCTTCGGCGGCGGCAACGAGACGGAGATGATCGTCCAGCGTTCCGTCGCTCACGATCCATTCTCGATCTCCCATGTCGGAAATGACGGCACGGGCAACCTTGTCGGCGAACGACCCGCGCGAAGAATCGAACATGAACAGATTGAACACCGCCGCAATCGCATAGATCGCCCCAAGCACGCTTCCTGCCACCAAACCGATGGAACGCCCTTTGAGCGCAACCGGCTTGTCGTCGCGCGATTCGTTGATCCTGACTCTCGCGCGTGCGAGCACATACCAGTACGCAAGAAGATACCCTGCCGTCCATGCGGCGAAAAGCCCGGAAGCGACCGGCGGAACCGCAACATCGGCGAGGAGCGTCGCCGCTCCGAGCGGAGAGGCGATCGCAAGCACCGACGCCACGCTCATCGCGCCGTGAAATATCCAATGCGCCCAAGTGGGTTCCTCGTTGAACGCAACCCGGCTGGAGAAGAACGTGACCGCGAAAGGAATCGTCGTGAAGGAAAGGACGAGGATCCAGCCGGATGGCGAGAACCAGCCGGAGAATTCTTCCGACAGCGCCTTGAAGCCTTCGCCTACATTGCCTCCAAAGAGCAAAACGGCGAAGAATGCGGCAATGGCGAGCACGATGGCCGCGGCAACGCTCGCGCCGCGCCTTTTGCCGTCGGCGACCGACCACACTGCCGCCAAAAAGACAGGCAGCATCGCAAGGAACACCGCAGTCTCCGCCAACGCCGCCCCCCACATGAGCGAGGCTGCGCATATCGCGCCCGGGCCGCCGCGCAATGCAAGCGCCAGCGCACCGAGCATCCACGCCACATGGAACATCGCCGGTTCGAGGTGGGTCGCCGCAAGACGCGTCTGCGGCATCAGCATGAACAGCGCCGCCACGCCCACGCCAGCCAAAACACTCGCTCTGCCGCTCCATTCCCTCACATTTTCGCCGCCCATGCGACTGCGGAAGAATACCGCGGAAAGCCCGTACGCGAGCGCGACCGAAATCGCACCGCAAACCGGCGAGAGCAGATTGCCGCCGCCGAAAATGCGCGCGAAAAGTCCGGTCAGCGGATAACGCGTCCATGCCTCCGCGTCAAGGGAATTCACGAGACACAAAAGATGCGCACTGCGGCCGGGATATGCGAAATCGGCGCAGCCGACGAAATAAAGCACTGCCGCGACCAGCCCCAGCGCGGCGGCAATCAGCCAATCAGTCTTTTTCATCTTGTCATGCCTCGTGAATGTTTATATCAGACCTTTGCCAGCGCCTGCTTGAGGTCGGCGATGATATCCTCCGGATCTTCAAGTCCGATCGAGAGACGTATCAAATCCGGAGGGATGCCGGCCGCCTTGAGCTGTTCGTCCGAAAGCTGGCGATGGGTATGGCTCGCCGGATGCAAAACACAGGTCCATGCATCCGCAACATGGGTCACGATGCCGACCAGTTTGAGGGAGTCCATGAACTCGATCGACTTCTCGCGCCCGCCCTTGATTCCAAACGTCATCACGCCGCACGGAGAATTGCCGTCGAACTGCTTTTTGACGAGTTTGTAGTGCTTGTCCCCTTCGAGCCCCGCGAACTTTACCCACGCGACCTTCTTTTGCGCCTTGAGCCACTTGGCGATCTTCAACGCGCTTTCCGCATGGCGGCGGATGCGCAGATGCAGCGACTCGAGGCCGAGGTTCAGAAGAAATGCGTTGAACGGAGAGGGAATCGAACCGAAATCGCGCATCAAATGCGCGACGCACTTCGTGATATACGCGCCTTTGCCGAAAGCCTTTACATAGCTGAGTCCGTGGTAGCTCTCATCCGGTTCGACAAGCCCCGGGAATTTATCGGCGTGGGCCGCCCAGTCGAAATTGCCGCTGTCGACGATGCAGCCGCCGACCTGGCTGGAATGGCCGTCCATGTATTTGGTGGTCGCATGCGTCACGATATCCGCCCCGAATTCGAACGGGCGGCAAAGAATGGGCGTCGGGAAGGTATTGTCCACGATCAGCGGGACGCCATTCTTGTGCGCAAGCTTGGCGAACTTCGCAATATCCAGAACGCACCCGGAGGGATTGCTCACCGTCTCGCCGAAAACGCACTTCGTATTGGGCCTGAACGCCTTCTGCAGCGTCTTCATGTCCGCATCCGGATCGACAAACGTGAATTCGATGCCGAGTTTCTTGAGCGAAACCGCAAAGAGGTTGAACGTGCCGCCGTAGATTTGCGCCGAGCACACCACATGGTCGCCCGCCCCGCAGAGGTTGAGGATTGCGAACGTGCTTGCCGCCTGACCGGAGCTTGTCAGCACTGCCGCGACGCCGCCTTCGAGCGCGGCGATTTTTTTAGCCACCGCATCGTTGGTGGGGTTTGCCAGCCGGGTGTAGAAGTATCCCGACGCCTTGAGGTCGAACAAATCGGCCATATGCTGCGTCGTGTCATACTTGAATGTAGTTGACGAATACACAGGGACTTGACGCGGTTCGCCGCACTTTGGCTGCCAGCCGCCCTGCACGCAAAGAGTATCGATTTTCATAGTGCTATATTATACCAAAAATCGCGGGAAAAGGCAAGTGCTGCGGCGACTTGCATTTACTGCATGCAACCCTCTTTTGCAGTCGGCAATCTTTCAGTCGAACCATCCGGGGCGGCCGATCGCGTTGTGGAAATCGCGGATGAACAACCCGCTCGCCATCGTATAATTTTAGTCGTTGAGGAATCGCTTCTCGTATTTGCCGTCCGGCTTCACGCCATCGACCGGCGGCGGCGGGGCAGGGGCGGGCAAAGGTCTGTCATACATTTTATGGCAGGTCTATTTTACATTTTATGTAAAGAAACTAGGCTAACTATGAAGTCCAAAGGACTAGACTACCAAGTCCAGAGGGCTAGACTACCAAGTCCAAAGTGCTGGACTACCAAGTCGAGGGAGCTGGACTACCAAGTCCAAGGTGCTGGACTACGCAGTCGAGAGGGCTGGACTACACAGCTTGGGATGATTTGCCTGCTCATGGATCAGGCGACAATGCCAAGGAGGTCTTTGAGGGCGGCGATCTGCGAGCTGGTGCCGGTCGCCAAAAGCACATCGCCGACGCGAAATTCGAGGTCTGGTCCGATGTGGCGGATGATTTCGCTGCCGCGATGGACGGAAACGATGCTCGCACCGGTCTTGGCGCGGATATTCAAAGTGACTACGGTCGCGCCGACGGCCGGGGAATTGACGTCGAGTTTGAGCTGATGCAAAGTTCCGCGCGGCACGGTCACGATCATCATCTCGCCCAAACGCTTGCGCCGGTCGTCCGCACCCAAAGCCTCGTTGAAATGCACGGCGGCAGACCTGCCGAGCCTCATGAAATTGCGCCACCCCAGAACCGCAATCGCCAGCACCAGAATGCATAGAATCGCAACTTCGATCTTGCCTGACGGCGCCATGTTGATGTTGATCATCGTCATTTCGGCGAAAAACACCATCAAAACGAAAGCACGGATGACAAACATCACCATTTGGCGCACCGCAACGTCGCCAACCTTCGACTCGCCCGAGCCTATGATGAGCCGTGCGACATTGACGCCAAGAATCTTCGCCACTTTCGTGACCGGCGCGAACATTCCCACGATGAAAACATTGACCGCGAGCGTAAAGAAGAACTGATCGTGTTTCTCGAAAAAGACGGAAAAGCGGCTCCAATCGATATCATCAAGCATCGCGCCGGAGATGGCGACAATGAAATTAAGCAGCGCAAAAACAACGAGCGCGCCGATCGTGTTGCGGATGTGGACAATCGTGCGGATTTCGCCGCCGGATGTGGCTTCGGCTTTGTGGAGAAACGCCCGGTAGTCGCGGTGCATTTCATGGAGGCGCTTTGGCAGCCGGGTGTCAAGCCACGACGAAACCGGCTCCGACGCCTTGATCAGCAGCGGATTGAGGAGCGTCGTCAAAAGCGATACGGCCACCACAATCTGGTACATCGGCGAAGCCGTATCGCCGGTCGTGGAAATGTAGATCAAGGCGACCATGAAGGCGAACTCGCCAATCTGCGCAAGGCTCATGCCCATCTGGACGGAGGTTTTGACGCCCTCGCCGGTCAGCAGCCCGCCAATGGTGCAGTTGATCATCTTCCCAAATACGACGACAAACGTCAAAAGCAGGATCTGCGGCCAGCAGGCGAGAAATGCCGCCGGATCGACGAGCGAGCCGATCGACACGAAGAAGATGGATGAAAACATCGATTTCAGCGGCGACATGAGGGCGTTGATGCGCACCCGCACATCGCTCGCCGCCCCGAGGATGCCCACCAGAAACGCACCCAAGGCCAGCGAAAACTGGAAGCGGAAGGCAATGAAACTGACGAAAAAACAAATACCGAGGATAAAAAGCAGCAAAACCTCGTCGTCGTGCCGACGGGAGATATTGTTCAAAAGCCGCGGCACGAGCACCAGCCCGAATACGATCACCGCCACGAAAAAGAGCCCCAGTCCCCCCATGCTCATCGCGACATCGCCAACCTTCATGCCCGCGCCTTGAGCGACGCCGGTAATAAGCGCGACAATGCCCACGCAGACGATATCTTCGCAAACGCTGGTGCCGAGAGTAAAGCCCACGAACGCGCGGGTGCGCCAGCCCAGTTCGTCGATCATCTTCGCGAGCATGGTCGTGGCTGAATCGCATATCGCCGCGCCCAGGAAGAGCGACGGCACCATTTCCCAGCCGAAAACGCGCGTGCCTACCGTGTAGCCCAGCCACATCATGAGAATCGTGTCGAGCAGCGCGGTTGGGAGCGTCACGCTCTTCATCTTGCGCATATCGGTCGTGGAGAACTCGAGCCCCATGGAGAACATGAGGAAAACGACGCCCAGCTGGCCTATCGTCTTGACGCTCGCCACGTCCAAGAGCAGTCCGCCGCCCCAAGTGTGCTCGGAAAGCACCATGCCCACGGCGATATAACCTATCACCTTGGGCCAGTTGAATTTGGAGAAAATAACGCTCGCGAGACCGGCGGCGGCCATCAAAATGGCCAAATCCTGGAACAATACGCTCTCGGTCATTGCGCCTTCTTGCGCGGACGGAGAATCTGGCGGCGGATTACAATGTTGCCTGCGCTGTCGGAAGCCGTAGAACCCTTGACGACCATGCGGTCGATCTTGCCTGCGTATTCACGCGCCAACTTGAACTTGAACGGTTTCGACTTGAGCACCGCCACTTCCGCCTCGCCGCAGTAAAGCGCGACTTGGGATATGTTCACGGAGCCTTCCGTCGGCTCGAAAGAAATGTCGTATTCGCCGGCCTTGTCGAACGAATAGCTCACTCCGTATGTGATTTCTTTCGTAAAGGTGCCTGAGAAATCGCCCTTGTGCCATCCCCAGTAGGTGGAAATCGGGGCTTTGCCGCGCCAATTGAGCCACCCTAGCGCACAAGTTCCCCAGAAAGTCGTCTCATCATATTTTGCGACGGTTTCGAGGAGCTTGATCATTTCTTCGTTCTTGGCCGGAGTTTCGCGGTAAAGTGCGAATTTCGCCATCAAAAGCCCCTGCTGCTGCTCCTTGGTGAGATGCTTGCGGGGCTTGGCCAATTCCGCGTTGATGAACTTTTCGCCGCCGGCCATATCTTTGTCCGCACGATACTCGTTGGCCTTGATCACAATGTCGATGCCGTCGCCCATCTGGAAGTGGCGCTGCCATCCTTCCTTGTCGCCGGGGTCGAGCTGGACAAGCTTGTCGAAGACGTCGGAATAGAAACCCGGAGAGATTATCCGCTTGGGACCGCCCACGAACTTCTCCATCATTTCAAGGAACTTGCCGCACTTGTCGGGCGTATCGAGTCCGGCGGACTCGGCGGCGCGGCGCTGGGCGTCGAGCCGGTTGATGAACTTCACCATCCGGTCCATCGGATAGTTCGGCGGCACGTTCTCAAACACGAAAAAGCACCGCCCCTTTTCGTCGAGAACGAAGATGCAGGGGATCTTGAGGCTGCCCAGGTTGCCTTCCACATTCCCCGCACCTTCAGCCCAGTCGACAAACTCGGTGGTGAACTTGCCTTTGCAGGCAGTCTTGAAGGCGGAGGACTCCATCGCCTTCTTGACTTCTTCGCTCGCCGCATTCCAGCCTTTGCCGTAAATGAGGCGGATTCGCGAAGCGCCGGCGGCCGCGATCGAAACCGCAGCCGTCAGCAGAGCAATCAGGATCTTCCTGGGCATGATCCTTATTACCTTTCGCTTACTTTACGACCTTGCGGCCGCCCCAACCGGCGCTCGCCGCGCCGCCCTTGGCCTTCTCGTGCGGACGCAGACTGCGCACCGCCGCCCCGGCCTGCCACATCTCGTGGTTGTGAAGCTCCTCAAGCTTCTTGAGCATCTTCTCCTTGTAGTCGGCGCACCCGGTATCCTTGATGACCTCCTTCGCCTCCTGCATCGTCTTCACGCTCTTGTAGAGACGCGCGAACACCGGAAGCGTCGCCTTCTTGAAGATCGGACGCCACTTGAGTGCACCATGCTGCGCGGTCTGCGAGCAGTTGCCGTACATCCAGTCCATGCCGTTCTCGTCCACAAGGCGGATGAGCGACTGGGTAAGCTCTTCGCAAGTCTCGTTGAACGCTTCCGACGGGCTGTGGCCGTTGGCGCGGAGCGTCTCGAACTGCGCTTCCATCACGCCGGCAAGAGCGCCCATGAGAATGCCGCGCTCGCCGACGAGATCGCTCGTCACTTCGTTCTGGAATGTGGTCGGGAAAAGATAGCCGGAGCCGACCGCGATGCCGATCGCCTTCGTCACCTCCTCGACGGTCTTGGCGTCCATGCCGTTAGGCTCGAACGCGAACGAGCTGTTGATGCCCGCACCGGAGAGGAAGTTGCGGCGCACGCTCGTGCCCGACCCCTTGGGCGCGACCATCACGAGCCCTACGCCCTTCTGCGGCTTGATGCCCGTAAGCTTGTTGTACACATAACCGAAGCCATGGGAGAAATAGAGATACTTGCCGGGGGTCACGAACTTCTCGATCTGCTTCCACACCTGGCCGACGCTGCCGTCGGAAACGAGCATCATGATGATGTCGCCCTTCTCCGCCGCCTCTTCAAGCGAGAAAAGCGTCTTGCCTTCGACCCATCCGTCCTTGATCGCGCGCTTCCAGCTCGAATTCGCCTTCGTCGACTTGCGCTGGCCAACGATCACATTGATGCCGTTGTCGCGCATGTTGAGCGCCTGGCCAGGTCCCTGGATGCCATAGCCGAGCACCGCCACCGTCTTGCCCTTGAGGACCTTCTGCGCCTTCTTGAGCGGAAACTCCTTGCGGGTCGTGATTTCTTCTGCAACACTGCCGAATTTGATCTTCATTTTGCTTCTTTCCTCCCCTTTTAGGGAATATGTGCGTATTATACCATAAATCGCCCCTTTTGGCAATAGTTGCGGCGGCGGAAGCTAATTTTCGGCAACCTGAAAAAACAAGTAGCCAGCGGCGGTGAAAATATGATATAATACGCGGCCATAAAGCAAAAAAGCAAGGTGGAATATCAAAACATGAGAAAGAGAATCGCCATCCTCGATTACGGTTCGCAATATACGCACCTTATCGCACGCCGCATCCGCGAGAAAAAAGTTTATTCGGAAGTCTTGCCGACCACCGTCACGGCGGCGGAACTTATGGAGAATCCGCCGCTCGGCATCATCCTGTCCGGCGGACCTGCGAGCGTGTTCGCCGAAGGCTCCCCGCAGATCGATCCCGCAATCTTCGGCCTCGGCTTGCCGATCCTCGGAATTTGCTACGGCATGCAGCTGATGGCGCACAAGCTTGGCGGCAAAGTCGAGCCGGGCAGCGAGCGCGAATATGGCAGAGCACAACTGGATGTGGTGCGCCAAGACGGAATTTTCGCCAATCTCCCGGAATCCTTCACCGTCTGGATGAGCCATGGCGACCGGGTCTCCGCCCTGCCCAAGGGATTCGAGACGACCGCAAAGAGCGCAAATTGCCCTTATGCCGCGATGTGCGACGAATCACGCCGCTTCTACGGACTCCAATTCCACCCGGAGGTCGTGCACTCCGAACACGGAACGGAACTCCTCGCCAATTTCGTCTTTGGCGTCTGCGGCGCAAAACCGGATTGGGACATGTCGGCCTGGATCGACGAAACCGTCGAGCGCATGAAGCAGGAAATCGGCGACGAGGAAGTCGTGCTCGGTCTTTCCGGCGGCGTCGATTCGTCGGTGGTCGCGGTTCTTCTCGACAAGGCAATCGGCAAGCGGCTGCACTGCATATTTGTCGACAACGGACTTCTCCGCAAAGACGAAGCCGCGCAAGTGGAGCAGATGTTCGGCGCCAAGCTAGGACTCGACCTTACCGTCGCCCGGGCGGCAGAGCGCTTCTACGCTGCGCTTAAAGGCGTGGACGAACCTGAAGCGAAGCGCAAAATCATCGGGCGTGAATTCGTTGCCGTCTTCGCCGAAGAAGCGCGCAAGTTTTCGCATTGCCGCTTCCTCGCGCAAGGGACGATCTATCCTGACGTCATCGAAAGTTCATCCAAGCCCGGCAACTCACAGACCATCAAGAGCCACCACAATGTCGGCGGACTGCCGCCGGATTTGAAATTCGAACTCGTCGAACCATTGCGCGACCTCTTCAAGGACGAAGTACGCGCCGTCGGGCGTCTCCTCGACATGGATGCGCAGCTCCTCGACCGGCAGCCCTTTCCGGGACCCGGACTCGGTGTGCGCATCCTCGGCGAAATCACCGCCGAAAAAGTCCGGCTTTTGCAGGAGGCGGACGCGAGAGTGCGCGAGGAAGTCCGGAAACTCCCGAACTATAAATCCATCTGGCAGACCTTTGCAGTGCTGCTGCCTTGCCGCTCCGTCGGCGTGATGGGCGACCAGAGAACGTATGAATACACATGCGTCGTGCGCTCCGTGGATTCCATTGATGCCATGACCGCGGACTGGACGCGCCTCCCCTACGATACCCTAGCGACGATTTCCAGCCGCATCATCAACGAAGTTCGCGGCATCAATCGCGTCGTTTACGACATTTCCTCCAAGCCCCCGGCCACGATAGAGTGGGAATAAGCGAGTCTGGGGTTTAACGGAGTTGCCGGTAGCACTCGTATGCGGCGATCGACACCGCATTGGCGAGATTTATGCTTCGGGCGTATTCTCCGGGCATTGGGATGCGGAAAAGCGAATCCGCATAGCGTCCGTAGAATTCCTTCGGCAGTCCGGACGATTCGTTGCCGAAAACGAGCGCGTCCCCGGCCTCAAACCGGCAATCGTAAAGCGATTTCTCGCCGTGCGTCGACAGGAAGTGAATCCGCTTGGGCTTGACCTCGTTCAGATAATCATCCCACGAATCATGGAGCCGCCACTCCAGATGCGGCCAATAATCGAGTCCGGCGCGAGCTATGGAGCGGTCGTCGAGCGCGAAGCCGATGGGGCGCACAAGATGCAGCGGAACGCCCAGCCCCACGCACAGCCGCCCTATCGCGCCGGTATTGTGCGGTATCTCCGGACGAAGAAGCACGATAGAAAAATCCGCCGTCATATCAGATTGCAAAATAACCGCCGTTCTTCGGCGCGCCGCGGAACTCGATCTTGCCTGAATCCTTCAATATCCGTACATATCGTTCGACGGTCTGTACGCTTTTCCCGATCAAGGTTGCCAGTTCATTCGCCCGTTTCCCGGGGTAGGTCGCGATTACATTCAAAAGTGCATTTACCCCCTCATTTACTCCCTCATCATTTACACGTTTTACTCCCTCATCATCTAATGCGAGGGATTGCCCCATCAGCCGCAGAAGCTCCTTCTGCGTCTCGCAGACGCGATCGCGAATAAATCGCACGAATGGCGCGGGAGTCCGGCCGGCCTTGCCCAGCGTCGCAATGTACTCATGACGGCAGATTGGCGGAATGATTGCAAGCGACCAACCGGCCCTGAGCAAAGCAAGGTTCATCAAAAGCCTGGCGACGCGGCCGTTCCCGTCCACAAAGGGATGAATGTAAACAAACTTCTGGTGGACAAGCGCGGCAAACTCGACAGGATGCAACCGCCCCTCGTTAGCCGCCATCCATCGGGCAAATTCCGCCATCAGCACCGGCACTTTCTCCGGCGCAGGCAAGACGCGGTGCGAACCGGAGATGAAGACCCGGACTTTCCGCCACACGCCGGCGTTGCCTTTGTCGATTTGTCCGTAGAATAGACGATGGATTTTGAGGATGTCATCCTCCGTAACCGGCTCGTCCTTCGTCAGCTTATAGAGGAAGTCGTATGCCTTCGCATGGCCTGTCGCCTCGTAAACATCCTTCGGCGGTTTGCCGCCGATGGTAAGCCCGTCCTCGATGACGACTTTCGTCTCGCTCTCGGTGAGCGAGTTGCCCTCAAGGGCGTTGCTCGTGTAGGTGAGTCCTACGCGATAGTATTCGCGCAACGACTTCAACGTCTCCTTCGGAAACGGCCTCAGCGCCGCAATCCTCGCGGCGTAGGTATCGCATTCTCTGAACTCGCTCTTTTTCATTACGAACACTCCTTTATCAAATAGGGCAGATGGGACAAATACGTCCAATGGAGCGTGTCATCCTACTCCTCCTTCGTCGGGCTTGTTGCCCATACTGTATTTGAAATCGTGGTTCATCATCCACTACTTCCCTCCGACGTTTACGACTTCCCAATGGTAACCCTTACCCACACTTTTCCCCACACCATTCCCCACACTTCTCTTCACCTCCGTCTGACGCTTGATCTCCGCACGTTCCTTGCGCGATAGATTCCATCCCCACTCGTCCACCTTATCGTCCGGCAACGCGCGCTCCAAGAACTTCGACATGCGCCGGCCATACGCGGTCAGCTTGCCGTCCGTGTACATCTGACGCACCGTCTCGTGGGCCAATTCATCCGCCATTGCGTCAATTGTCTTCTCGTTACCTGTTTTAGTCTTACAACGTTTCATTTTGCACTCCGTCAGTCAGCCCATACAACTACTGGCATCTTTACTGTCAGTCATATTTTTGAAATCTATTTACCGGTGTTCAGGGGAAACGCACTATGGTCAATGTTTCTGCACTCACCGTCTTGTGCCACATCACCATCCATCTATCATCCAAATAAAACTCCTTCTAGAAATTAACATTTCTACCCTCGTTATGGATTTCCTGTCTATTACACGTTCGTACACATTTGTCCAATTTCTTATGTAACATCGACACTAGAATAAGACTATCCAACGCATCATCATCCGTTCCAGCCCATAATATTCGAGGTTCGTGAGCGATGGGATTTCGACAGGCTGAAGCACACCCCTTTAATAAGTACATAAAACCTGTTTGCTCAGATTTCTCAGTTTCGGTGCGTAAACTATTTAGTGCCAAAATAGGCACCTCCCCTCCAAATGCGGCATCAATAAGCCGATGTCCGTCCTGTACCAGATTCGTCATTTGTCGTATTCGTTCAAAAAGTCCCTTACACGCCTCAAGAACGCCATGGAATGTATCATTTCCAATTAACTCGGCTGTACAATATCGCAATGTTTCTGAATGAGCACCACGATCTATCAACTTACGCCGAATAGACGAAACTTTTTTCTCTGCGTCTGATATAGACTCTGCCATTTGAATTGCAACAAAGTCCCCGTTTTCTTCAAATTTTAACCCTGCAAAGATTAACACATTATTAATGTCATCAATTAATTGCTTTAATCTATTTGGATCATTTCTAAAACGAACAGGCGATAACATTTTCCGTACAAACATGACGAACTTTACAGCCACACCATCTTGCCGCTGAGCATTACACAACACATATCTAATTCGCCTCCATTTAGTACTTTCGCCTGAATTGTCTATCATCCCCAAATCAGAAAAGATATTGGTTATATCACTACCAGATCCCGCATCAGCAAGAATATTTGCCGCGCCCTCAATAATCTGTTCTTCAATTCGTGGAACATTAGTCATATGCACCCCACTCAAATTATTTAGGCATTCTCTTCTTTACCCCAAATCGTTTTCGATATTCTTTGATGAGCTCATCGCAATCCGAAGAAGCTAGTTCTACCTCAATACCTTTTGCTTCGACATCAAGTCGTTTACGGGCTTGATCAATTATAGTATCCCAAGTCCAAACATCGATAACATAATTCCCCTTCAGCAGCTGCTTTAAATGTCCTTCGCGATCAAATTCAGGCGTTAGTTCATCGGCAACACCACTTGAAACAAGACAATACCTCCATCTATGTTTTTCATCAATCATAATACCACCTCCATTGGTGGCATTATACACTCCAGTGAATATTTCCTGAGCTTGATTGCGACATTCAAAATCAATTCTCACAGTTGGTCGCTTAAGTTCAATTATCAAATATTCAATAACATCATTAACATTACCGATAGGCATCATTACAGGCTTAGCCAAGACCAGATCTGGTATTTTCTTCAAACATTTCGAAATATCATTTTTGTTCTTGAGAATAAAGTCCTCTACTGCCTTGATCTTGACATTGTCTTCATCAACATCTATAAGCAAGTCATTTCTACGAATTGCCTTACGCAAAAAAGTACACAAGGATTTATCACTTGTTATAAGATTTCCACGTTCATACTGCGGGCCAAAAACCCAAGGTTCTTCTGCAACAATCTTGTGTAACTGTGCTCTTTCCAATAAGTCCTCAGAGTATTCTTCAATATGCACAAGCTTGTTTAGCGATTCCAAGAATGCATACCTATGCAAAAGTATGTTATAGTGATTAATAATATTTGATAATTTAATACGACTGACCATTCGATTATACTTCATTGCATCCGTCGCATCCAAAGCCAAAATCTTATCTATATTATCTCCTAATAGATAATCTCCAGACATTAAGCGATTCAACAAGGGGAAAATCACCTTCAGAATAGCTTTTTTCTTGGGAGAAACGACAGATGAGTTCTCAAAGACTAATGCCCCCAAGGCAGCGTTGTAAGCCGTTTCTTTTGCGGCATCTAATGCATTTCTAGGGGAATGCTTGTATGGATAATTCTCATTCTCAAATATTTCTCCAAGAACATCCGAGAATTCATCTTGTTTTACACCCACAAGGAACCGAATAACATTCCCGCGAATTGCCTCATCAATCTTACCAAACACATTAAACGGCGCGTCAAACTCTGTGCATTTGTTAAACACGTCCGAAGTAATTATTAACGTATGAGCAGGATAATGTGTATCAGCAAAAAGACCAGATGGACGCTTACAGAAGAACCCGCCATCAGGTTTATAATAAAATGTATGCTTGTGATTTATAAACTCAGCATTGTATTTCCATGCAAGCAACCGAACTTTGCCACCTTGCATTTTATTCTCATTATCAACATATGAAAATTGGAATTCAGTTTCTTTTGCTTTTAAAGGCTGAGGATCTAGTAACACGCCGAACATCTCAATTTTCTTTTTGTAAACTTCGACATCAACAATTAGTCCAGTCAAGACATCAAAGCGCAACGCATCAAGCCTCGCATAATGTTTCATGAACTTTTGCGTAAGACCATTTATTGTCAACACCGTACCTGTTTGCTCACAAGATGAAGGTTGCGGATTTTCATCAATATTCAATCTCTTTGCTTCATGAACATCCAACGTCATGGAATATTCCAGTAAAGCGCCTTTCGAGTCTCGATACACAGTCTTCCATTTCAGTTCTTCACCAAGCGCAAAGCATTTGAAACGTCCACATCCTTTCGACCCATGATACGGAGTATTATTCCCACGTTTAGCGTCTTTCTTCCAAGACCGCTCTAACTGCTGAAAGTATTCTTCTACCTTTGTATAAGGAATACCAATACCGTCATCAGAAATTTCTATTGCAGTAATAGCCGCATTATCATCCCCCAAATCAAGGTCTTCACCTTTACGAGACAACGCTCTGATTGAAACTTTAGACGCATCTGCATCAATACCATTATATATTGCCTGAAGCAATGCATCATCAATTGTAGCCTCTTTGTATTTAGCTACAGCTTCATTGGTGATTTTGATTTTGCGATTAATCATGACAAACTCCTTTTATTCCGCATGGCTTAGCCTGTCGCCAATGCAGTGCTTAATGATTATGACATCTTTATTCAATTCCATGATTTTCTCAACACATCGGTTTGATCATGGATTCGATGAACTTCTGCTCGGCTTCGGTGAGACCGTATTTCGCGTAAAGCTGCTTGTCGATTTCGGGAACAGGACGCGACCAGTCGATGTCGGATTTCGAAGTGAAATCTTGAAGAGGAACAAAACGATACACCCTATCTTGCGCGTGTTGGGTGACTTTCGCCGCACAAACAAGAATACGGAAGAAACGCGTCTTTAGATATGATGAAAAGTTCGTCGCCTCCTCATGAGAGTTAAACTTTGCATACAGATATGTTTGCGAACACACCGACTTCTTAGGCGCAACCTCGGGTTCTCCCAATATCTGGTGCGGGAAACTTTCCCCCGCGCCATACGCACCCGGAATAAACACCTTGTCTAACTTTACATCTGAGGCGTTCTTTGTGATTGCGTTGCCGCGAACATAGCCGACGATGCGCTTACCACTCTTCCAGTAGTACAGAGCGGTATCGAACTCGGTGGTCTTTTTGTCGCTGACAGCGAACGGCGTTTTCTTGCTTTCACCGGGATTTGTGGGGATGCCGAATGGCGTATCGGCAGAGATGATGGTGGATACTGTCTCATCGCGGCCATCGCGCTGGCGAGCCCCTACCACTTTCCGCACAATGGCGGCGGTTCTGGGATTGCGGATGAAAATGGGGAACTCGTTCATGGCGATTGTCGCGGTGTCGGTCTTACCGTTTTCATTCAGCGAATATTCGCACTTTCCGTCGTGCTCACGGTCTTCAAGATAGTAACACACGCCGCCCTTGATTTCAGCCGTCGGAAATAGAGAATGTGCATCGGCGAATGCAAAGAGTTTGCGGATGTGGCCGCAACCAAGCATCCGCTCGCGGAACGCTTTTAGTTGGCTTTCACGTCCGGCGGCAAACCACTTGGCAGGAATGATGAGCGAAACGAAGTGCGTTGTAATGGACGATGCCGCATCTGCAAAATACTGGAAAATCGGTGCGTCGTTCGTTCCACCTGAACCACCCATCAACTGATACGGCGGATTGCCGACGACTGCGTCGAATTTGAGCATTTTCATTTCAAACTCCTTATTGTTCCATGCGTTGCCGCCACAGACCTTGTTGTAGAATTTCTTGGGTTCGTTCTTAAGCATTTCCACGAGGTTTTTGATATACTGCGCGTTGATCGTCGCATTGTCGTCGTAGCCGACGAGCGTGCGCCGCGTGATCGCCCGTGCCATGGGCGTTTTGCACACGACGAAGAGCGAACGCGCTACCACCTCGCGCCAGAGTTTCGCAAGCGCCGCCGGGGTCACCGCGTCCTCCGGCACGTCGCCGAGTTTGCGGCGGTAGAGCGAATACGCCACATAGAGCGGATAGAGGCCAGATTTGGAATTGATTTCGAGTATCTTGGCATCGGGTTTGCCAAAGACATCTTGCGTCACGCCCTCGTGCAAGACATGACGCGGCGCGTCCTCAAGCGGCTTTTCAAAGTTTTCGTCGTAGAAGCACCAGCCGCCGATGGTGTCGGCGAAGTGCATATTCACGACGCGCCAAGGCGTGAGCACCGTTTCCTTGTCGGGGTTTTTGAAATAGCCGAATATCCGCGCGATCTGCTGGACGCGGCGCGTGGGCGGCAGCTTGTCCGCGCTCTTCGCGAGCTTGCGAATCTGTGTGCCGGCTTCCGCAAACACGTCCGCATCATAGTATTCCACGAACTTTTGGAAGATAGTCTTCGTCACGCCCTGCGGCATAAACTCGGCCCACGATTCGTCGTCCACGAGGCTCGGGAACTCCGAAATAGAGATGACCTTCTCTATCGGAACATCCGCGCCGTAGATGAGCAGCGGCATGCGTATTGAGATGGCGCGGAGAATGAGAATCGCATTTTTCTTTTCCGCACGGCGGCGCTTCATTTCCTCGCGCGCGGCGCGTTCCTCCTCGGAGAGTTCGCGCTTTGGCCTGTCGCCTACCTTGCCCTTGTCGTGTTCCTCGTCGGCAAAGTCCTGTTCGTTGACATAGACGGTATCGGCCATCTTCGTCTGCTTGGACGATCCGACGATCTTCCGCAAATCCTCGAACTTCTTCAGGTCGATGTCAGTCAGTTCAAGGAGCCGATTGGAGTAGAGCGACGTGTCGTCAAAGCCGTTGCGGATGGTCTTCATCACGAAGATGTGCTTGATCGAGGCCATCATCTTCTTGACGTCGTGCGCCTCCATCTTCGTGCCGGAGATGGATATGACGGGGCAATAGTTCAGGAACTCGCCGAGGATGCGGCGTCCGTTCGATTCGGTCGTGTCGTTCTTCGACACGCGGCACGAGACCTGAGCCGTCTCGGCCAACACCTTCAACGCACGGTCAGGCGCGAAGTCAAAGGCGTAGCAGTCGGTCTTCATCTTGCCACCAAGGTCGCCCGGACTCTGGACGCGGAAGATCGTCTGCATGTACTGCGCGGCAGAAGTAACCGCGCTCCCGGCGACCATGAGAACAGCCGTCCACTCCGGGACGGTCACGCCGGTCGTGAGCTTGCCGCATGAGAGCGTGATTGAATACTCGTTCTCGCGGATGGTCTTCTTCACGAGTTCGAGTGCGCTGTCGTAATGCCGCTCTTCGTAGTCGTCACCCTCACCGGCGACATTGGCGATGCCGTATTTCCCATTCCCAAAATACCTGTGCTGCTTGAGCAGGGCGGAAAGCGCCTTCGCCGCCGCGACGCCAGGCACCATCCAAAGCGTGTGGCGGAAGAGGTCGCGGTGCTCTTGCGTGGCAAACGGGTAGCGGCTTTTCGGGCTGTCGCCGGAAATCAGGTCGAGGAAGCGCCGCACATCGTCCTCATGCACGAAGTCGCCGACCTTGGCGTCTCGCGGGACTGGATGATGGTCGATTTCCTTGTCGCCGGTCCAAGTGCGGAAGAACTCGCGGAAGTTGAACGCCTTGCCTTCAAGGTCTTCTTCCGAGAATCCGTCAAGTTCCGCGTCGAGGTCGTACGTGTAGAGATTGAGGCGCGGCAGAGCGGCGTAGGGATTGGGTTCGTCGGGATGTTCTTCGTCCCACGTCTCCTTCCGCTTCTGCTCCATCACGTAGTCCCAGACGAAAACCGAATCCTCGTCGTACTGCGAGAGGATGTTGAACGGCGTGCCGGAAAGCGAGAGGACTTTCGTGTGCTTCTTGACGAGATGCTCGCGGACTTCCTTGCCAAGGTCGGTCTGAGTCCCCTCGTGCGCCTCGTCGACGATCACGAGGTCCCAATCCATGTTGAATACGCCGCGGTTCTTGTCGTACTTGCCGTTCACGACCTGCGAGCCGCGCAAGTCCTGAATGGATGCGAAGTAGATGAAGCGACTGCCGGATTCATCAAGTTCTGCAAGTCGTTTATCATTACGGGATTCTAACTTGCCATCAAAGGCGTAATCGCCCGATGTCAGCGAGTCCTTCTTGTAGAATGTCCAGCCATCATCCTTGGTGAAAAGTTTGTTGAAGTCTTCCTGCCAGCCACTTCCAACGACGGGACGGTGCGTGACGATGATGACGCGGCGGAACCTACCCTTGCTTTCACGGACGACTTGCAAAGCCGTGAGCGTCTTGCCGAAGCGCATCTTGGCGTCCCACAACATCTCGTTATTCTTCTTGAAGCATGAAAGCGTCTTTTCAACAGCTGCTTTCTGCTCGTCACGGAACTCAATCGGCTCTTCCTGTTCCATTTCGCCGCCCGCGATGACCGAGCGATATTCCTTGACTGCGGCGATAGCGGCCTTTACCGTTTTCAAATCTGCGCCGAACCACTCGCGGCCCTTCGTGTTGCCGATAAACTTGTGCGGAAGACCTGAATTCTTCAAGACGGCGTGGACTTTCTTGTCGGTAAAATGCTCCAACACCTTCAACCCGTTTCCGAAGTCCCTGTAACGGACGGCCACCTCAGTGTGTAAAAGCGTGTATTCAACGCCGGCAGTCTGCGTCTGCTGGTCGATGCGCTGCCGCGCCGCGTCGTTCAACACCTTGCAATTTGGTGTCAGCTGATCGGGCGTCAACGACGAAACGACCTCAGTATCGCCGACCTTGAGATAGCCATCGTGCTTCTTATCGCCTATAGTATAAACATAGATCAACTTGTACTTGAAAGTCTCGACGAACGTCTGCTTTTCCAATGAAGCAAAGTCTGGTCGGCGGTATGTCATTTTACCCCCTCATGCAATGTTGCAAATTTCACTTCTTGCCCCGAATTCCAATCCATGATCTTGCAATATGTTCCAGTGTGGCGACTGTTATCTTTCTTGCGGCACCCAGGGCATTGCTCGGTGTGCGTCTCTACCGTTCCGTCAAGAAACGGCGTCTTCGTCACCGTCGGCCTGCAACTCATGGGAACGACGAACTTTATGCCATCCATCTGCCAGATGTTCCAGCTGATGATTTCGGCAAACACCAAAAGACAAGATTTACCAGGCAACGAAGCCGGCGCGTCTGCGGTGAAACGCGCCAACGAAGAATCGCCGCCATCGTAAAATGCCGCATTGAAGCTTTCGACGACCGTAAACAGCACATTCTCCCGCGCGAGAAGGACATTGTCGCCTTGCCAGTCGAAGCCATAAATGCTTTGCACCGCACGTTTGGCGCAATACAGCCAGTCCTGTATATCACCCATGCCGATATTCTCCGTAATCACGCGCAGTTTGCGATCCAGCAACCCGATACGTTCGCCTACGGGAATAATCCTGCCGCTTACCGTGTCATATCTACTGACAAGATACGGAGCCTCACCGCACGACACCTCCAAACGCGGAGCCTTGACATATTCCTGCCAGGTCTTGCCTTTGGGGAATTTAACCCGCTGCAACGATGTTTTCCACGGAAGGAACATATCCGTCGCGTCTGCGGTCGCCAAGGACGGCGGACCTCCCATCGGCAACTCCGTGTTGAACGGACTTGAATCGCGTTTCTTCCATCCAAACCAGGCGGCATCCACAAGGTTGTTCTGCTTGTTGCATATCCACGACGGCGTGAACACTTCCGCGCGCTTGACAGAGCGCTGCCGCTGTTCCTCCGCATTCTTGTCCACGCGAGGACGAATCACGGGATGGTCTCTGTCCGCAATCTGTGAGACCTGTATCTCATCGTTCGCACCGAAGCCCGTGCCGTGCGCGGTATAGTCGTCCGTCGCCCAGATTAAATTATGCCCCGTCGAGCGGTCCTTCAGCAAGACCGCAAGAACCTCTTCCGGAACGTGCCATTCCAGAATGTCGCGCACAAGTACGCCAGTTGACGACGATGCACCAAAATGATTATCCGCCATGATCATACTTATCCATGCTCCGCAAATTCTTCATCCGGCACATAATCCATGATATCGCCTACATTGCATTGCATGGTTTCGCAAATGCGCTCAAGGACATTCGCGCCAATGGCCGCGCCCTTCGACATCTTTGCAAGCGTAGCAGGAGACAAGCCTGTTTTGCCGCGCAAATCAGCGCGGGTCATGTCACGGTCGATGAGCAACTTCCAGAGTTTTTTATAACACATAGCCATATCGATTTGCCTTCTTTCCAAATTGTCTAATCATATTATATCATTTATCATCTCATCGGTCAATAAATAATAAACAAATATTACACTTTTATGAACCATTAAAAAGAAAAAACATGCGCATGAAATACTCTTTTCATGCGCATGAAACCAAGTTTGGATACGCTTGCTAAGCCTTGCCGTTAGCAAACACCCTGTGCGACCATGGCGTCGGCAACCTTGGTGAAGCCGGCAATATTCGCACCAACGACATAATTGCCCTTGAAGCCGTATTTGGCGGCCGCTTCATAAGCGTTGTCGTGAATAGACTTCATAATGCCCTTGAGCATATCGTCCACCTTCTCGCCAGTCCAGCTGACGCGCTCGGAGTTCTGGGACATTTCAAGACCCGAAGTCGCAACGCCGCCGGCATTCGACGCTTTTCCGGGCGAATACATGATCTTCGCGCCTAGGAATTTTTCTATCGCCTCCGGCGTGGACGGCATATTCGCGCCCTCGCCCACGAGTTTGCAGCCATGCTTGAGGAGGTAGTCGGCATCTTTGCCGTTGAGTTCGTTCTGCCGTGCGCAGGGAAAGGCGCAGTCAACCTTGTCGGCGACCTGCCAACTGTTGACGCCGGCGAAGAATTTCGCCGCCTTCGTCTTTTTGGCGAACTCTGCAAGCTCGCCGCGCTTCACGGTCTTGAGCGTCATGATGTCCTTAAGCATCTTTTCGCTCATGCCGTCTGCCACATAAATCGTGCCGGAGCGATCAGAGAGCGTAAGCACCTTGGCGCCAAGCTGCATCAACTTCTCGGCCGCATAGGTCGCCACATTGCCGGAACCGGAAATGACGCAGTTCTTGCCTTCAAGCGTATCGCCGTTTACAGCCAGCATGTTCTGCGCGAAGTAGATATCGCCGTATCCTGTCGCTTCGGGACGAATCAACGATCCGCCGAAGCTCAGACCCTTGCCCGTCAAAACGCCAGTCCAGACATTCGCCATGCGCTTATACTGCCCAAAGAGATACCCGATCTCGCGACCGCCAACATTCATGTCGCCCGCGGGGACGTCGGTATCCGCGCCAATGTGGCGGTAAAGCTCGGTCATGAAACTCTGGCAAAAACGCATCACTTCCGCATCGCTGCAACGCTTGCCGGGGGTGTGCGGGCTCTGCTTGGGATTGAAGTCGCTGCCGCCCTTGCCGCCGCCCATGGGCAAAGTGGTGAGCGAATTCTTGAACACCTGCTCGAACGCGAGAAACTTGAGAACCGACAGATTGACCGACGGATCGAAGCGAAGTCCGCCCTTGTAAGGACCGATAGCACTGTTCATCTGGATGCGGTAGCCGCGATTCACACGCACGACCCCCTTGTCGTCCACCCACGGGACACGGAACATCACAATGCGTTCAGGCTCCACCATGCGTTCCAAAATCGCATTCTTCTCATAGTCAGGATGCACCTTGATCACCGGATCAAGCGTCGTCAAAACTTCCTCGACCGCTTGAATGAATTCAGGCTCGTTTGCATTCTTTGCGCGGACTTGCGCCAATACCGACTCTACATACTTGCTCATTGTTGTGTTTTACCTTTTTTGTTGCAATTAGCTGTTCAACACGCTTTATGTGCAACATAAATGCCAACTCTGCAAGCGCAATCTATTACATTATCTGTAATATTTACACCAACTGCTATACAATATTTGTAAACAACCAGCGAGGATGCCAATCTGTCATCGCAGGATTTGAAAAAAAAAGGCGGCACAAGGCCGCTAGATAAAACTTACGCGCAAACGAAACATGTAAAAAAAAAAAAAAGCCGGCGGCGTCCTACTCTCGCACGTCCGAGCGACGCACTACCCTCGGCGATGGGGCCCTTAACTTCAGTGTTCGGAATGGGAACTGGTGTGACAACCCCTCTATGGCCACCGGCAATAAACCGTTTGAGTTCGGGAACTCAAGAGAATCGCAACTGCGAGATCGATCAAGAATCTCACTTTCAAAGTGAAGTCTTCTTCTGTTCTAAGACAGAAGATTTAAGCTAAGCCTCACGCATTATTAGTACCGCTTCAGCTCAACGCATCGCTGCGCTTACACCTGCGGCCTATCGAGGTCGTGGTCTCCAACCTTGCTTGAGGTCATTTCTGACGGGTGATCTTGTCTTGGGGGAGGCTTGGCGCTTAGATGCTTTCAGCGCTTATCCGTTCCCTACATAGCTACCCGGCCTGCCGCTGGCGCGACAACCGGAACACCATTGGTAAGTCATTCCCGGTCCTCTCGTACTAGGGAATGTTCCCCTCAAATCACCTGCGCCCACAGAGGATAAGGACCAAACTGTCTCACGACGTTTTGAACCCAGCTCGCGTTCCGCTTTAATTGGCGAACAGCCAAACC
>OCTX012245740.1_pt1 | contig 36717 bp, 50 predicted proteins | sample 1539691 | NCBI WGS metagenome assembly OCTX01 (sample SAMN02144231, study PRJEB22623) | gut metagenome | biome: sheep rumen | host: Ovis aries | place: New Zealand
AAGCCATTTCGGATCGTCCCCAGTGCCGATGTTGAGGATGGTCTGGATTTCCCTAAACTCTTCACCCATGCGGTACGGCAGGAGCAACTCGTCAATGTATGCACCTGTCCGCAAGTCAAATACCTCGACACGGTTACGCTGATATGTCGATGTATAGGACACAACGAACAGGTTAGTACCCTGTATCGTGATGTCCTGCGTGGTAGATATGGGCAGACGGCACTGGAGTGTAGGCGTTGCGGATGTATCCGGGGTAAACCGCCAAATATCACGCCCGTTGCTACCGTACAGATATGTCCCATCCGTTGCAATGGAGTAAATGGCATTGCTCTGATCCATCGGCAACTGCCGTGCGGTATATGTCCCGGCTACAAGGTCGGCAAGGTCGATTTCTGTGATGATATAGCGGTAGTCATAGACATCGCCGCAGATATACAACTTGTCGTTAAGTACGCAAGAGCCGCCGCCGTGACCCACGGCACACGCTTCGTAGGTATGCTGGACAACAAGATTTTTATCCATGACGATGATGTCGCAACCGTTGGCAGATGACACGGCGCCACCGTCCGCAGAGTCATACGCATTGATGGCAATCAGATAATTGCCCCACAGCACAAGCCCCTGTGCAGATGACCACCGTCCACGGTATGCCACATCGCCATATACCACCATGTATGGATCATGGAAAGTGCCAAAGTGGTCGAGCGTGTTGTCGAGATCAGTCCCAAGGGTATCCACATCATCATTGAGTTGTGCAATATCTTCCCGGATGTCTGCAATCGCTGACTGTACAACTTCGGTATATTGCTGATATAAAGACCTGTCCTCTGCTATGCTCTCCGCATTTTCGTCCATCGTGGCGGGTGTGACGCACAGTACAAAAGCCAAGGACGCCACCCGGCGCGACTGGCTGTCGAACAGAACTAACTTCGCCGGATATTTGTCCGCTTTGTTTGTCATCGTAGCCGTAGTGACGAACGCACCGATGTTCCCGCTTGTGGTCACAGCGGCAGTAATAGCGGTTCCGTCCGTTCTGGTCGCCTCAATGGTGCAGGTGTATGTATCCAGACCGACCGCTTCGCCGCCATTATAGACCACCAGTCCCAGCGGTCTGCCCACATCGTACTGGGAACAGTACAGGACAGGAAGCACCCCGGACGGGGTCATATTAAGATTGATATACTGTGTATTTATCATCGCTTACCTCACTTAAATATCCGTTCGCATGATGATGACTTTAAACGCGACGTTGTAAAATGCAGATGCATTGTTATACACTCTTACTCCGCTCGCCGCAATTTCTGCAAAAAGCCTTGACCCGCTTGCCGCCGCACACCCGTCTCCAGTGCGCCAGCTTCCGGAGTTAAGGACGCTTATCGACACCGGCAATGAATTGTCTTTTGTAAATCCATCAGGCAAAGCATAATAAGCCGAAAAGGCAGTACTCGCGGCAAGATTGCCATCTATTACCGCAAATTTCCCCACATCCTGCTTAGACGTATCATGCGGATGCACATGGTCTGCTCTGGCGTAATCGTCCGATATACCTGCCGCACCCGTGCCATCCATTGACGGGGTGGCAGTCGATGCATCCGGGACATCCGATGCCGTGATAAAACCTGAGTCATTCGTCAGGTCAGAAGTTGCAGACGGAATCGCGGTGCTACTGGGTAAAGCACCTACATCCGATGCGGTCAGACTTACCGCACCTGTCTGACTGTTGACGCTTGTCACCGGGGCAGATGTCAAATACCCGGCATCATTGGTAAACGCCGATACATTGGTCGGAACGGTCGGAATCGGTGTGGTGTCTGGAAGCGCACCCACATCCGTAGCGTCCAGCGTGACCGCACCCGTCTGACCGTTTACCGATGCGACCGGGGCACTGGTGATAAAACCACTGTCATTGATCAGGTCGGACGTTTTGGTCGGTATCGTACCGACAGCCGTCTGCAGGTTGCTGACATCATTCTCAAGAGTCAGGATATGCCGTCTTGACCACATGTCCGCAACCCACCGTTTCACGCCTGCGATAGGGTCATAAATCCATGCAAATCTTTCTGACATAGTTCACACCTCACAACCCTACGCCGGGTCCATCATTGATGTAACCGGGGTCAGGTTTTCCATCGGGACTGCTTCCGTCCCATGTTTCCTCTGGTTCAGTCGGGTCGGGGTCTTCCTCATCCTCATATTCCATATTTTTGATGGTTTTAAGATTCTCCCCAATCGGATATATGACCCCGTCATGTTTAACGTAGGCATCCGAACCATTGACCACAAAAACGTAATCGTTTGCACCGTGGTATCCTGCCCACAGATACAGTTGATCCGGGTCATCGGTTTCCGCACTCATGCCAGTGACTTCGTCCGTGCTTTGCAGGATTGCTCTGCCATAAGACTGACTGTCTATAACCCAATCGCCCATCTGCACTTTGGTGCCGTCAGCATAGAATCCGATGGTGTTGGTGCCCCAGTTAAAATCAATGACACCCTTCCGCAGACTGATACCGGCATGGGACCACTGACCAATGACCGTGCTTCCATTAGTGTCATAGATACTGTATCCGTCCTTACTGACGGAACAGATCAGCTTCCCGGACGGATCCAGAATCTGCAGTGTGCCATAGGCATTGTTGACACCACCAAGACTAAGGTAACCATCCAGTGTCCATGACTGGTAGTAGGGACCAGACACGCCTGATGAGCTGAAACCAATACCTGCCTGATTGATACGCAGGACCTTGACTGCATCTTCCAGTGATGGTCTGTCAAGGAAGTAGATTTCGTTGGCGTAACCGTCTGAATTACGTCCAATGACCACATACCCTGACTTGCCTGTCTGCAGTACCCCGGTGGCACGGTCCAGTTCCGTCATGACCTGTTCACGGTCGGTCTTCTGGGAAAGTATCTCTTTGGTGTTGTTCAGTTCCTTCGTGATCCTCTGCGGTGCGGAATCAAAGATGACTTCATTCTTTTCCGGGTAGTACGGATAGGTGTGCCGTTCCACCACCTGATAGTTCATGCTGAATCCCTTGATGTCATCTATCAGGGTGGCAGTGGTGAACATACTGAAATCAAGGAAACCGTACTTCTCAGGGTCCGATGCTTTCAGATCCACCACGGAACAACTGTATGACCGCTGCGGTACTGCCATTTCTGCCAGTTTTTTCTGTGCCGCTTCCAGCAGTGTCTCCGGGTACTTGTACCGTTCGTCCTTCCAGTATCCGCAGATGACTGCACTGGTGTAGGTGTGGTTTTCCACATACGGTTTACCGCCATTGATGCTGGAAAAACTCAGGTCATCCACACCGTAAGCATACAGACGGGTAATGATGTCATTGGATTTTCCCTTAAAGTTCAGTTCAGTCATGTTAAGTTCACGGGTGACGAACGCACCCACTGGGGCCGCAAGCGCACGGTCCGTGATGGTGACCACCTTGGTGGCGTTGTTCCACCGGATGTAGACACCGAAAGCATCACGGCATTCCACACAGACTTCATAAGATGTCAGGTTCCCGTTGATACTCAGTCTGCCAATCAGACCGGAATTGTCCACCACCGTCCACCCGGCAGGTTTTACCATCTCCACGGTCTGACTGATTGTCTTAATGCCGTTGCCCCAGCGGATATGCATGATGGACTTCCAGTCATTAAGGTCCAGCTGACAAATGACCTTTGCGTCATTTTTCCCGGCATCAATCTGTTTCACCAGATAGGTCTGACCGTCAATATCCGTGACGGGTGTTTCTTCCGTGATGTACGGATACAACGGGTCATAAATACTGACGTTAAAAATCACTTCGTCCAGACCATTTGCCAACTGTCTGACATAGTAGTCATCACACTGGATGACCCGATCCTGTCCGTTGATTAAAATTTTGAGCATACGCACCACCTCAGATATAAGACGGGTAATACTGCACCGTCAGTGTCTCCGGGCAGGTGATGGTCTGCGGTCCCGGTACCAGATACGGCAGGTGCGTAAAGGACACACCAGTGGTGGGTGTGCCGTTTTTCAGCATTCGTCCGTTGATTCCGTCCGCAGTCAGGACATCCCCGGCAGACACCCCGGTGAAGGTCACGGTACCCACTTGGATGGATGAGTATGCCCGTGACGCAGTACAGGACAGGATGCAATCCATCTGCCACATCGTACCCAGTGCATTGACCGTGTTACCATTTACCGTCTGCAGCGCATCGTGCTGGATGCCTGACAGGGTGTAAGTACACTCCGTGATGCATCCTTTACCGTCCACACCGATAATCTGCAGGTCACCCACTTCGTCCAGTGTGGACCTGTAGTAAAAACCGTCAGGCAGCATCAGTTCCACCACACCAGTCAGCATTGCGGTCAGCTTGGACTGTTGGATGGTCAGCAGGTGACGGTCCACAGCATGAAAAAAGACGGTCATGGTGACCGTCTTACGTCCGAACTGTTTTGCCAGCAGGTTGAAGTGGGTCCGGTTCCTGCCCTGATAGATTTCATTGGTGATTTCCGTACCACCCACGGTATAGGATTCAAGGATGGCACCCACATCAAGAATGGACACACCATTCACATATGCAGTTTCAAATGGATCAAAATCGTGTTTTACCATCCTGTCACCTGCTTTCCCATGCCAACTGCTGGTCTGTATAAACCGCAGTACCCCGTGCGATCTCCCTGCCGTCAAGGTTCACCGGGACTTCAATGGATGTACTGCCATGATAGCTGAAGTCCTGACCGATGTTGGCAGTAAGATCCTGCACCCGGTCAGTCAGACCACCTGTCATATCATCCACTGCATCAGTGACCATGTCACTATTCTTACGGATACCTGCAGCCATACCTTCAGGGATACTTTCACCTACTTCATCCCGGAAGACCTTGGACGGACTGTTTATCTTCAGTTTTTCCTTTGCCGCCCGGAGCGCATTTCCTGCCATTTCACGCATAGCACTAAACAGATTACTGCCAGCGTTCTTCAGACCTTCCACCACACCGTCAATGATGTTCGTGCCGATGGACTTCCAGTCCGTCTGCAGGAATGCGTCCTTTGCCTTGGTCAGTAGCTGTCCGATAGCTTCCAATATCTTGGGTACTGCGTTCAGCACACCTTCTGCCAGCTTGCCCACGATTTCACTGCCTTTTTCCAGTATCTCAGGCAGGTGGTTGATAATCTCTGACAGCAGTGACATTATCAGCTGACCGATTGCCGAAAGGATAGCAGGTGCATTCTGCAGCAGACCCTGTGCCAGACTGCCCACCAACTGGATACCGGACTGCACCAGCTGCGGCAGGTTCTGCGTGATTGCACCCAGAAGACTTACCAGCAACTGTGTGATGGTAGTGATGACCTGCGGTGCGCTGTTTGCCATACCGCTGACCATGTTGGTGATTATCTCGACACCCTTGGTAATCATGTCAGGTCCGTGCTGCTGTATCAGACCACCAACGGACTTAAACACGTTATCCATGACGTTTTTCGCCATGGGGATAAGGTTACCAAGGTAGACACCGACACTGTCCACCAGATTCTGTATTGCGGTTTCCACATCACCGTTGGTTGCCATAGCACCCAGCAGGTTGTGGAACGCAGATTCCATGGTGGCAAAGGATCCTGACACCGTTTCAGACGCTTCTTTGGCAGTAGTGCCTGTGATGCCCAGTTCACCCTGAATGGCATGGATGGCACTGTAGACATCCGCAAGATTATCAATGTCGTAGTGGACACCCGTCAGTTTCTCAGCGTCTTCCAGCAGACGCTGCATCTCCTGTTTAGTGCCACCATACCCCAGTTTGAGGTTGTCCAACATTGTGTAATTTTGCTTTGCAAAACCTTGATATGCCGTCTGGATAGATGCCATGTCAGTGCCCATCTTGTTGGCATTATCTGCCATGTCGATGACTGCCATGTCTGCTATCTTTGCGGCTTCAGTCTCGTTCTCCACGGACTGTTTAAGGGATGCGGCAAAACCACTGATGGTCTGCATATAATCGTTCGCAGACAGTCCTGCGGTCTTATATGCCTTGTCAGCGTTTTCCAGCGCAAGGGTCTGCGCTTTCATCAGCTGTTCATAGTCCGCTTTGGATTCCTCTACAGACTTACCGACAGACTTGGCGTATTCTTCTGCGGACTTGCCCCCGGCACCGAACAGCGTTTCAATGCCGCCGATAGACTGTTCAAGGTCTGATCCTTCTGCTACCGCTTGTTTCGCAAAGTTCACGAAAGCACTACCGACAGCTTTAAGCGCATCAGCAGTCAGTGTTCCAATGGCAACAGCCTTAGCAGTAATCTTACTGCCGACCTTATTCATATCACCGTCTACCTGTGAATCATCCACACTAGCACGGTACCTGACTTCACCCGCATCTGCCATACCATCACCCCCTTCCTATCTGTGACTTCAATGCATCAAACAGACGGTTAAGACCTCGCTGGAAGTCTCCCGGATCTGATAATGCAAATTCCGCTTTCAATTCCGTTAATCTGGCAATTTCTGCCGAATTATACTTATTCGGTTTCGGAATCGGTTTTGTCCTGATGTCGATTATCTGTGACATCCGGGTGTTCCCCGGCAGACTGTTCAGCAGTGCCAGAAATTCCAAGTAGTGCAGGTCATCCTTGAACAGGTTGATGCCATATGCCTGTTGAAATCCTGCGTAGATGTACTGCCAGTCCTTCTGCAGGTCTATGACCTTCTGCTTCGGTTTCCGCTTCGGTCGGTCCACGGTGATGACATCCATCACCGCAGTCAGCAGACCCGCTTCCACAGGGTGCTTGCCCTTTACCAGCAGTTCCAGTGCTATCTGCAGCTTGACTTCGTCAGGCAGACTGTCTTCCATCAGGTCCGCAACCGCAAGGACCTTTCTGAAGGACAGGTCCAGCAGGTACTCTTTCCCCTGATACATCACCCGGTCAGGCAGTTTGTCATACAGCGTCATCTGCTCAACAGGCTGGTGTACCGTGCGGTCTTATCCTTCATTGCCCGGACCAGCTGCGGTTCCACTACGTCCTTGATGAACGGATAGATGTCACCGATCATGTCCATGTAGCGGTTCTGGTACAGGTACAGAAGTTTTTCTGCACCTGCGGCACCAAATACCAGTCCCATCATTTCAATGACTGCATTACCCAGTTTCTCAGGATCCGTACCAACGGTCTTCAGCTGGTCTGTCACCCTGACATAGTCCTTGATGACATCGTCCACATAGATGTCCACCGGGATGTCCACGATGGTGTCACCGTCCACGATCTGCAGTGTGTCCTGAATCCGCTGTGTGGTTTTTTTGATCTGATATGCCATTCCTGTTCCCGTCCTTTCGTCACATAAAAAGTGGGGACACTTAATGTGTCCCCGTTAGTTGACTGTCATCAGTGGGTTTAGTTGACCCACAGTTGACCGTTTATGCCCAAGCGTCACCAGACTGCGGGGCACCCTGCATACGCAGTTCCACAGATACGGCACTGCCGTCCGTGGTGCCGCCACCAAGGTCGACGATGTTCGCCAACATTGCGTTGAAACTGATGACCTCAGTGGTTTCATCACCCGGATGCGTCCGGGTCAGTCTGACATGGGTGTTCCGTGCGTTCATGATGCCGAACTTGCGGTCATAACCGAAAATGTAATCCTGTGCGGTGTCACCGAATACACGGACACCAGTCAGGGTGTATGCAGGTGCCATACCCGTGGTATAGTTCGCCGCAAAACCCTTGCCACACAGGAAGAAATACTGGTTCACCACTTCGTTCAGTGCTTCCGTGATGTTGTTAAAACCTGCACACAGCTGTGCCCAAGTGGGTGTCTGTGCAGTAGGCGTAGTGTCGATCTCGACTTTAATACTGTTGACCACCTCAACATTGGGGATGGTCCCAAGGTTATTCGCCATTATGCGTCATCTCCCTTCCAGTAAAACTTGATTTCTATAGAGCTGCCATACAACCACTGCATGGTACCTTCTTCCCGTCCGATCAGTGACGGGTATGCAATGGTGGATATGTCCATGATCTGCCAGTTGTTGGACTCCGGGTATTCCAGTGCGGTCAGCTTGGTCAGGATCTGGTGGATGTCCCACAGTGCGTCATTTACCGCACCTGCGTCAGCACCCTTGCCATTAAGCAGACAGTCCATGCTGACCACCTGCCCCTTGTCCAGATGTGCGTCAGGCTGGTACCCACCTGCCGGGATCATACAGAAACCGTTTGCAGGTGGGTTGGTGCCATAAATGATGTTGTATTCCGGGACCAGTTCAGTCACGGCATCCAAGATTCCATTCATTTCCCCATCCCTTCCCGCAGTGCGTTTTCTGCAACTTTCTTCCAGACTTCACTGCGTTTCTGCTTCGCTTTGTCCACCCACATGGTGGATGTACCGGGTGTGGTGTGGTTGACGATGACGTGCGACCCGTCCGGGAAGCACCCGTACCACTGGTACAGTGCATATGGCGTGTTCCACACAAGGTCCACACCTTCTGCAGTCTCTTCCATGTGGAACGAATCACGCATGGTGTTTTCCTCTTTGGGGACGTACTCAAGACTGTCACTGTGCATCTGTTCTGCCAGCACCTTTGCAGCCTTGGTACTCCCGTTATGGACTGCCATACGCCACTGTGCCTTGTTGGTTTTTACTGTCCATCCACCTGCCATATCACACCATCCCCAGTTCCCAGTGATGGATACGGTCTGACGGGTAGTCAGGCAGTGCATCCACGGTCTTGACGGTAAACGTCCCCAGACCGTTCCCCCGGATGTCTGTCACTGCTACCCGCAGTTCCCTTCCGTTGTCCTCGGACTGTTTCTGCAGCGCATACCAGTCAAGGACAGGCATGGACCGTCTGCCGTCAATCCAAAGGACCGACCGCAGGACTACTTCTGCGTTGTCACGGGTGCGCTTCACCTCATTGGTTGCCTGTAAGTGGACCCGTGCCACGGTATAGTCCGTCCATGTAGGATTCTGCCACTTATCCATGCCATCACAGACGCTGATGACTGCAGTGTATTTCAGCAAATCGTTGGGAATCGGTCTAAGCACGGCACACCCCTTTCCAGCAGTCCTGTGGGACCAAGGATGACGTACACCATGGGACTGATCATGTCCCGTGCCGATGCCCAAGCGGACGTGCGCTGACCACCGGACTGTACGCTGACCTTACCCACGGTAAAACCTTCCCCGGATGTCCCGGATATCACGGACCCCACATCCCCACGTTCTGCAAAAAACAGGACCTGTGCGGCAGTTGCCTTTTTCACCGCATCCTGCACAGGGTCCGGGAAACAGTCGATTTTATCTTCCGTCACCCGGTACCCTGTGACTGCACTGATCAGGTCGGACGCAGTGCTGGCATATACCGGGAAGTCCGCTTCCGTCACCATGGTGTTTTCACCATAGTAGGTGGTGTACTCACTGTATGTGATATATGCCATGCGGTCACCTCACTTACGCTGCGGTGTAGTGGACAAAGATGCCGTTCGTTCTCTGATTCAGAACAAAGACATCATAGTAGTACCGCTCATAGTACAGCCACTTGCCCTTGCTCTGTGCGGTCGGTGCGGACATCATGCTGGTGTCGTAGACAACCGGGGCAGCGATGGCAAGCGGATCAAACAGGATCATGTTGATCTGACCGGCACCGGATGCCGGGACCCAACCTTCCGTGAAGGTGTATGCAGTCTTCATGATGTCAGACGGTACCTCTTCGATGGTGATACCGTCCAGTTTCGCAACATTGCGGTCCACCGGCTGGATGCCGTTGCCAGTCTCCACAAACCGGGTCAGGCCGGTAGCTTCCTTCAGCAGCTTGTAAGTGGCCGGGGTCATCTTGCAGCGGATCCTGTCTCTCGGTACCCGTGCGTCAGTCATGGCTGCCAGATAGGTATCCCACTGTGCAAGGATGTTGGCAGCGGTCAGTGCGGTGGTGTCCGTTCTGCTGGCAGCGTTCGCCGCTGCGAACAGCTTGGATGCCGCATATGCGTCCATCTCCGGGATCTTCTGGAACTGGTTGAAGGTTTCAGTGATGTTGGCAACGGTGACGATGGCATCTTCCTTGATGTCCATCGGATCCACCAGCGTGGACCACTCACGGTCCATGGACATGGTCAGCAGCTGCTGTGCGGTGTTGAAGTTCCGTGCGAACACACCGTTCAGATTGTCACGATCAACTGCCTTTGCACCGGAAACGGTCATGGACTGGACTGCAACGGTCTTACCTTCGACCGGGCGGTAGGTGGCACTGTTCGGAGATCCGTACAGGTCGCTGAAGTAGGACCAGTAGCGGTATGCGTTCGCCATTGCCTTGGAATATTCAGTAGTGTAATTCAGAGTAGTCGGTGTAAATGCCATAGGTTTTATCCCCCTTTACTTTTTAAACCAGATATCTTCGATACTCGGTTTCGTGTTGCCCTTCGGCATGGATCCGTTGTCTGCGGACCCAAACTGCGGTGCAGCGGGTGCAGGTTCCGGGTCTGCCGGGATGAAGTATTCGTCATACTGTTCTTTGATGCTGTTCATCTGATCTGCCAGCGGTTTCGCACCTTCGGCACGGTCGATCATGCCATAAACCGTCTTACGGAACTTAGGCTTGACGGACGCATAGTCCTTGCCGTCAATGGCTTCACGCATATCCAGCTGTTCCTGCAGTGCCTTGTATTCTGCGGATTCCTTCACGTCAGGACCCTTCCAGTCCTTCTTTGCCGCTTCAATGGCAGAGTCAATCTGCCCCTGCACATCACTCTTGGGAACGTAGTCAGACAATGTTCTGTTCCGTTCTGCCATGATCACGTCTACCTTGTCTTCCGGTACTCCGTTGTCGATCAGAAATTTACGGGTAAATGCCATAGTTTTACATCCTTTCCTTTAACGTCCCAGATGGTGGACGAATTACGGGTCTTTAACGTCCTTCCGTTGGACGGCATTAAAAAAGCACCCATGGTAGTGGGTGCTTAATTCATGTAGATTCGTGTAGATGATTACTCATCCTCTTCCGGGTCCGTGGCAGGTCCTGCCACCTTGATAAGCGTTTCCAGCTGTTCCGTGATGTCCTTAAGGACTGACCGTGCAGCCTTGTACACGTCCATCTTTGCTCCATCACCAACTGCATCTGCCGCACAGATCAGGGACCGTGCGGTGTCCAGTTTCATACACAGGTCATTCGGCATGGGTATCACCTTCCTTTCCGCACTTCACGCAGATGACCTTGTGATGATACGGATCATCACCCATGATGGTCATCCACTGGTGCTGGCAGACGGGTGCGTCAGGTTTAGATGTCACCTGTTCCGTCTTCGGTTTTCTGGTTGCCATTTTTAGGATCACCTTCCTTTCTGTCTTTGAAAAACTCTGTCCAAAAAGGATTTTCTTTATCAAAAATCCTTTTCTGTTCCTGTGTCAGTTTCCAAGGATAATCCCGGAAAAGGTTGAAGAACTGCTTTTTGTCAAAGGTGAACACAAATTCACCGATAACGTCCATGTTGTACACCCACCAGACCTTGTCAGTAGGTTTATTCTTGTACAGTTCACTTGACACTTCCACGTTCCCCCTTCTGCTGTTTGTCAGCAGCGGTATTTATGTACCCCAGAAGGTCTGCAAACTCATCATTCCCCTTTGCGTTCCCAAGGTCGAATAACTGGCTGCTTGCTTCAAGTTTCTCCCCTGCAATCCTGTGGGATTTTTTACATCCGAAACGCTTTTTAAGAACATCGTTTGTCAGGTGGTGCCAACCGTTGTCTTTCGGACTCTGTAACTCCAAATACTGGTAGTGTCCGTCTTCCTTCTTCACCACCGCAGCGTGTTGTCCCGTGGAGAGGTAATACTCATGTCCTTCTACCACATCCTTCAGCAGTTCCAGTACACCCTTAAAATCATTTCCGTTTTTGACTGTACGTCCACCCAACATATCCACGATGCGGATGATGTTGGATGTTCTACTAAATGCCCGTAACGAACTGCCACCACGGAAGTCCAGAACTTTAAGTCCTGCCTTATTCCCGGCATATGCCAGTGCAAGTGAAGAACAGGACCCTGTAGTCATGTCACCACCACCGACAGTGCGGATGATTTCTTCTTCTGTCGGTTTCTTGGTGTACCTTACAGGTTCCAGAAACTCCACCTTGTTTACCTTCATGACTTCCTTCAGGAAGGTGTATTCTTCTGTTGCAGGTTTCTTAGGCTCCACGGGTGCAGGTGGCGTGACCTTCTTCGGTGCCGTCCGTTTCGGTTTAGGTCTGACCAGTTTATCAGGACCGTAACCGCTTATCTGCTCACGGTCATACCGTCTGACACGCCCGGTGCGGTCGATAAACTCCCGCATCCGTGCCTGTTCCAGTCTGGTCCGCATACCTGCTTCAGCGGCCCCCACGTCATCCCCTGCGGCCTTGTACGCTTCTTCAAGACGTTTCGACAGTCTGATATTACGTTCCAGCTGACGCTGTTCCTGCGACTCTTTATACTGCCGTGCGTCAGTCTCAGCACTCTGCATATCAGGATCAGACGGGACCGTGACACCCGGAATCTGGGGCAGTGGAAAGTGACCGCAGTTGATACCGAACAGACCTGCGGCAGTACCGTACCCGGTGACCGTCACGGATTCATACTGGTGCTTACCGCCCATACCATCAGTAAACGTCCCGGACGTTCCGTCCCAACTGTAGAACTTGTTCTGGAAGGGATAGTGTTCCGGTCTGCTGGCAGGATGGTACGAACACTGGAAGATACTGGACCCGTAGTCCTGCTGCCGTGCCTGTACCGAACGCACTGCCACGTTGTGGACCGTGGTCCTCATGCACATATTCACATATGCTTCCGGGGACCAATGCCGTCCACGCTTGTCCACGAAACCATAAAGACCTGCAGCGTTCAGTTCCTTGATTGCCCTTCTCAGTGCCAGCGTCCGTGTCTCTCCACCGGACAGTACCGCAGTGGTTGCATCATTCAGCGTTTCCAAGGTGGTCTGCGTCTGCTGTTCTGACAGCATGGACGTTTCCCACCGCACCGTGTCATTCACACACTTCAGATACGCTTTCTGCGATGATTCCAGCATGACGGTGTTGACCAAGTTCATCTGATCCAGTGCCTGTTGGGACAATTCATCAATCACACCCTGTGTGGATGATATGGGTGACCGTTCAATGGCTCCGGTCCTGATTGCTTCTTCTATGGCTTCATCCACCAGACGCAGTGACTCTTTTGCGGTATCATCCAGTGCGTCCTTCATGTCCTTCGGCATCTGCCGCAGTGCGTCCCGGATGATCCGTGCGTTCTCTGCGGTCAGCTGTCCCATTTCGGACAGTTTCTGTGTTTCCCACTTTGCAGTGTGGATTGCCTTTCCTGACTTCAGGTGCCGTGCGATGTTCACGATGATACGGTCCGTAGCGTTCGCATATGCCTGTTCCACAGGTTCTGACCATGCCAGTACCTTCCCGTTTGTTATCACTCAGCACCACCAACTTCCAGCAGGTCCAGCATGGACCCTGACACCGCAGATTCGTCTGCGATGCGCTGCAGCTCTATCTTTGCTTCGTCCTCAGTCATCCCAAGGGTCTGCGTCATGTAGGTCAGCTTGGACATGACACCGTTGGACATCAGCAGGATACCTTCGTTAATGTTGGTCTGACGGTCCTGCAGGATGGAATCATCAAAGGTGATTTCACACTCATACCCGGCAGATACCAGTGACCGGATACTGACACCGTTGTGGTGGATGTCGTAGACCGATGCCACCGCAAGAATTGATTCGATCAGGTCCTTGATTGCTTTCTTGATCTGCCGCTGGTGGGACTTGATGGTCTTGTAGGTCTTGCTGTTCTCACTGATGACTTCCGTTGCCGTTTTAAGTCCCGTTGCCCTATCGAACGTGAAGGTTCCTGCGGAGAAACCAAGCTGCAGACACAGGATGGACAGGAATGCGTTGATGGCACTGACGTGTTCATCCACCCGCAGACTGACCGTATTGTCCTGAATCTTCAGTGCTTCCGGGTCATCGGTTGCAAAGGCTTCATACGCTTCATCGGTCGCATCGAAATACCGTCTGGGTGTCCCGGTCACCGGGTCGATGACGGTACGCAGACACTGCGTAGGTACGATGATCCTTCTGCGGCCCAGTCTGAACTCACGGATGAAACTGTCATAGCAGATGTCCAGCGCATGAAGTGTGGACAGTGCGTTGGCATAGATGCTCACGCCCAGCGGACTGTTGTCATCCAGATTGTTGGCGATGGCAGTGCGGTAGTAGGTGAACAGGCTGGTGGACAGTCCCTGCAGCGGTGTTGCTTCCGACAGGAACGGGTAGATGGTCTGCAGCGGGTAGCGGAAACCAAGGATGTCCTGCGGTTCACCGTCACCACCCTTCTTCATTTCCGTTCTGTACAGTTCGTTCGTCACCCAGTATGTGGTGCCGTCCCACTTATGCCATTCCAACCGGGTGTAGTAGTAACCGTCCTTTGCCTGACGGGAAATAAACACACCTTCGGTGACTTTGGCATTATCCCACGCAGTGGGCACGAACTGGTCTGCCATGCAGTATCCGATCTTGATGCGTTCCGTTCCGGGGATCAGGTTTCCGTCCTCAGTATGCTGACCGTCTGCCCACGCTTTCAGCGCACCACCACCCAGTGCCAGTGACTGTTCAACGTGTTCCTGCATCTTCTCCATGAAGTTGTTGTCATCAAGGACATCATGAATGAAGTCTTCCAGCGGGTGGTTTTCCTCAGTGTCAGTGGACTGGGACACATGGATTTCACACTGTTCGTTCCAGATCAGTCCTGCCAGCTCCGCAGAACAGGCTTTAGCCATGTCCATGCGGTCCAGTCTGCGTGTTGCCAGCGGATCCTCAATGGTGGGTGCCGGGACTTTGTGCCATGCAGAATAAAAACCCTTGTACAGGTACTTCCAGATGAAGATCCCAAAGTAGTAGAACTGATTGAATGCCGGGACACCACCAAGTTCAAAAATGTCCTTAAACTCATGTGCCAGTCCCGTATTGGCACCCGTCTTCTGAAGAAATTCAGCCATACGTTTCTTTATCCTCTCAAACATTGCTTATCCCCACAAACTGTACGCTTTCAGAAAATGGTTGTTTGCGTACCTGATTTCGTCCAGCGCATGGTTATATGCGTCAACGGGTTGTCCATGGTCATCCATGCAGTACAGTCCGATTTCCTTGATGATGGGCAGGATCCCAAAGGTGTCATCATCCATGAAAAGTACCCGTCCGTCAGTCAGGCTGTTCTGCAGCATCTCCACACCTACCATCAGACCCTTGGACGTGCCCTTGATGTCATGACCGTTGTTGTCTGCCTTACTGGTGTAAAACCCCAGTTTGTCCATTTCCAAGCGCAGTGCCTTACACGCAGGGTCGATGTAAATACCTTCCTCACGCATCCGGGTCTTATGACGCATTGCCGGGATAAACGTGCCGCATATCTCTTTGGCTTGCGTGGACATTGCTTTCTGCCCACCGTCATAGTACCAAGTGCCCATATGAATCATCATGTATGATGGTTTGAAACCGTATCCCTTATCAATGGCACCTATCACCCAACAGGAAATGGACGTTGCATCCGTTGTGCCACCGTCACCACTGAAGAACATTTCCAAAGGTCTGAAGTTCTCAGGTGGTCTGCTGATGACGTGCTTCCGTGGTTCGAACATCCAGTAAATGACACCCTGCGGGATGCACCGTTCGCCTAACCAGTCCCGTTTCCAGAGGAACAGAGACTTTTTACAGGCAGCCTTGATTTCTTCCAGACGCTGCGGTGTCAGGATCGGATTATCTGCACAGGTCCAGTGCAGGAAACGGCAGTCCTGTATCTGCAGCACGTCTGTGATTACCGGGTCCTGCGGTGCAGGTGGGTTGCAGTCTGCAATGTGCCAGCGGTCACGGGCAGCGTAAGTTCTCCGCAGACATTCCTGTATCATGTCCATGTGCAGTAAGTTTATCTCACAAAAATAGACAGACCCCAGAGACATACCAGTGATGCTCTTATGGGAATCTGCCTTACCGCCGCCCTTCCAGTAGATCTTCTTCATGCCCGTGGGCAGGTTTACCAGCAGGTGGGCACCTTCGTCATCATGTGAGACTTTGCAGCACCCGGCGAACAGGTGCTTTAATCCGTGACCGTCACCTTCCATGATCAGGCGGTACGCCTGTTCTGCACTGTATGCCACCACCAAGTGGTTGGTGTCCCGTGACTGCATGATGTGCAGTCCGAAACGCTGGGTGGCGGCAAAGGTCTTACCGGAACGTGGTGTACCTTCTAACCAGTCAATAGTGTGGTCATAAGGTGCAAGGATTATCTGTTCCTGTTTAGGACTGTACCTGATCATCACCGACACCCTTACGGACCAGCTGCAGCAGCGCGGACAGGTCTTCATTGATCTGCCCGGTGCCGCCATTAAGGTCACGTTCGATACGGACCGTTTCTTTCTTCATCTTTGCGATCCGTGCTTTCTGCTCCATCTCAGACAGCTTCGTCTGTCTGCCGATTCCAAACAGCTTTGCCAGAGTCTCTGCCGCCCGGATCCGCTCTTTTTCGTCCGGTGCTTTCTGGATCTTCCGTGCTTCACTGCACCCGTCACCTATCATTTCAACGGTGACTACCTCAGACCGGGACTCTCCCCGGACCACGGACGTAAGGTACTGCATGATCTCATCAGCGGTCGCAATGGATTCGGACTTGTGTCTTTCCCGCTCTTTCCTTATAAGTGCCGAAACTTCAATGTCCTTTAACAGTCTGCATCCTTGTGCGTATGCAGTCTTTTCTCTATATCCTGCCCGGATAGCTGCCTGTGTCGCATTAGCGTCCTTCATGTATTCCAGCGCAAATCTTTTCTTCCGTTCTGTAAGCACAGACAACCCCCTTTCCAAAAATTTCTGAAGGTCTTTCCGTCAGAATACAAAAGTGAGTGATACCAATAGGTATCACTCACCACCGTAATTGTACTGCACACAACATCAGGTAACAACATCAGCGTACATCAACGTACTACAGATAACTCATACTTGGATGCAAACTGAATCAGCGCATCCCTGTGTTTCTGCAATACTGTTGTGTATCCGATGCCGATTTCCAGACCTGCGGTCTTCAAAGTCTTGTACTGGACATAGACTTTATACAGGATCTGGATGTAAACTGCGTCATCCAGTCCCCGTATCTGAGTGATTATACGCTGTTTTGCGTCATACAGACGGTCGATCTCTGCGTTAATGCGGTCATCAAGCGTGACTATGCTGCAGACATCACTGCACAGACGGTCTGACGGGGATGTCTGGACCTTGTCTTTGTCATACCTGATTGCCGTAACACCTTTGGCACGGTTCTTCAGTTCGTCCAGCTGTTCTATGTCCTGCTGGATCTGGACATCAAGTATCTGTATCTGTTGTAAATACTGTTCTGCGGTCATGTTTTGTCCTCTCATACGGTCCCGGTAACGGAAGGTAGCGGAAGGTAACACTTGGTAGCAGATGGGTAGCAGATAAAAAAGTGTCAAGTGCTACCCTAAAAAATCCAGTGTTTATGCGGTCTGAGCGGTCATTTTTTACACACCCGTCCCAGTAGTAACACTTAAAACTACTATATATTATTTATTTTTACCGATTCTAAATTCAAATTCCAAATTCCTGACGGTAATTTAATTTTAAAAAAGTAAAATATATAAGATATAGTGATTTAAGTGTTACCATCCGCTACCACCGCATAAATGCTATGTTTTTTCCGGGACGGATGAAGTGTTACCCAACTGCTACCAAGGGTCAAGTGTTACCAAAATAAGTACTACCACCATAAAATCACATCTGTGCCTGTTCCAAGTGATACTCCACGGTCAGTCTGGTGCCGTCCGTGAAAACAAACCGTTCCCGTGAATATGCCAGTCCACGTTCCAGCATCAAGTCCTTCCGGTGGGTCATGACTGCCATCCGTGCTTCGTTGGTCACCTTGGATTTATGGACCCAGTCACCAGTTTTGTCCTTGGTACCGGCATAGATTTCGGTCAGTCCGTTTCCGATATGGATCTTATTCATTGTGGTCACCTCTCTTACAGTATTCCTGTAGTTTGCGGCACATTTCGCCGATCATCACATACTTATCAAAAGCATCCGGAAAATCAGATTTTTCTGCAAGCGGACTTATGAAACATTTTACCGTAATCGGTGGTTCAATGTGCCGGTCATGTCTCCCACCGTTCTGCACCCTGTGGGTAAGAGTCAGTTCATAATATTCAGCCATTCTTTTCCCCTTTCCACGGTTCCGGCAACGGCATCCACGCAATCGCGCACCGCATCCAATACTCTTTGGATGAATCGTTTCCCAGGTAGATGTATCTAGCTATCTGCCCGCTGTGTGTGGTTACAAGATAATCACCTACCTTCTTCGGCAATGTCTTGGGTGTCACTTTAATCCACTGCTGTGCGGACGGCAGATTATTAAGCCGATTAGTGATAGCCTCATCGTGCCACTCTGCAAGCGCATCAATCGCCGCCCGTCTTGAGATTAAATCCTCTACCATTTTGCCGGGATCAGCAATATGGTCTTTTCCATGACCGCCCCCGACTGAGACAGCCGGGACTTTGCTCAGTGCCTCGTCAAGTGCCGCAAGCTGCGTATCTGTCTTGAGGTGATAGTATTCAGCAAGGACACGAGCAACAGTGTCCAAATTTACTAATCTTCCGCACATTAGCTATCACCGTCCTTCCCGTCCATCCTCGCCCCACAGTTGGGGCAATATTTCATGACACTCCATACCCCCCATCTATCACCGCAAACGGAACAAGTGGCTATTCCGCCATCTTTATCTTTCCACCGTCCATGCCTTACCGGGACGACATCCACGGTCGGGGCATCTGCTACCATCTCTTTCGCTTTCGTCCTTTCGTCCATCTGTGCAAGATACCTTGTGTATGACGGGTTCAAGTTGTTCGGATATGGTAGCGTGGATTCTGTATCAAGCACTCTTTGCCGTGCAAGGTCTTCTGCATCTTGCATCGCCTTATAAAGTGCGTCCCCGTCAATCAGTCTCATGTGTCCACCTCTTTCGGTTCCCAATTACTCGGAGCATCACTGTACTTTTCTTCACACTCATTACACGGGTACATCCCCGGCATCCTGTCCCGGTGCTTACAGCTGGGGCAGTCATGCTTCACTGCCCCGTCCAGTTCCAGAAGGGTACCGCAGTTGGGGCACCGGGTATGTTCACACCCGGACCAGATGTCTGACGCACACCCTTCGTGACCGCAGACGGAGCAGTGTCCCAGTTCGCCACCGATCCACTTACCCTTTTCCATACCTTCTGCCCGTAGCAGGTTTGCACCCATCATGGCTGCGATGCTCAGTGCCGTGCTGGTGCAGATGTTCGCCACACGTTCCAGTTCGTCTGCCGCTTCAAGATTCGTCATCTTCTCCACCTTTCAGGTTCCTGACGATCTCCCTGACCAGTGTGACCGTCAGGGAATCGTCACCATTAAACTGTTCCAGATTCTTGGTGATGGTGTCACAGGCACCGTCCCACCCGTCTGACCATCCGACCATCCACGCTGCAGTGCCGCCGACCACGGCACCTACTAAAACACCGATTACACCCGCACTCACTGCCACAGGTCCCCCATGTAGTCCAGATTCTTCAGTGCGTCCACAAACTGGTTCCACTCATCCAGTTTGTGCCCGGTGCGCTGGTGGATGATGATGCGGCAGACCTCATAGTTAAGGTCAATGGTGCGTTTCTGGTTGTAGGAAGATGGCAGTAACTGGATCATCTGCCACCACACATCCTTGTCCTTATCCTTCAGATACACTTCCCGGCAGAAGTTCAGACGGTCAATGGTGGACTGCAGGACTTCCAGTGACTTCCCGGTCAGATGCTCATGGCTGAAGTCATCCAGTACGAACACCTTGGAATGGATCTTGTGCATGGTACTGCAGCTGTTCGCCACCGTGCCGACTTTGTAAGTATCAAATTCCTTCCACCAGTACAGTGGTGCGGTAACGTCCATCTGTGCGTGGATCATCCGCAGGAACTTCCGATGTTCCGCACCGGACCGGATCAGCTGCCACATCAGCTTCATATCATTGGGACCGATGATGAAATCACCCTGATCTTCAAAGCTGTCTGACTTGTCCCAGCTGTTCATGGGGTTCCGCATACCACGGATTGCGGCCTTCCATCCGAATACTTCCGTGTTCGTTACAGAAATCATATGAATTACCGTCCTTTCGTAAAGATTCTGTGGTTTTTTCCACCGATTTTCCTTTGAACTACCTCAAGTTTTAACCGTTTTACCATCTGTTTACTGAACACGATCTTGGACATAGGCTGCATGGCAGCGTCCGCACAGAACACCTGATACCTGCGGTACACCTCACTGGTAGGCTGGTTGTATATCTCATCCGGGTCCGCATCATGGATGAACGCCACAATGGGGTTGTTTTCTTCTTCGTACTCCGTCAGTTCCAGTTCGACCTTTTCAGATGACGTGAAACGGTTTTTAGCCAGAACACGCAGCAGACCTTCCACACCCACCCTGATCAGGTATTCCATGGAATCACGCTGGCACAGTTTGTATTTGATAAACGGGTCATAGTCCGGGTCCGTATCACTGAATACCGCATTGAACGGGATTATTACCAGTCTCCGCAGGACCGCACCAGTCTTGTCACGCATCCTTGGGATGTCATTTGCGCTGAACAGCATCTTGACGTGCGGGTTAAACTCAAACGGGTCCTGCCCCTTGCGTTCTGCCTTGATGCGGTTCCCGGTGCATATCTTCTTGAACATTGCCACCTGTGTTCCCTGCAGGAAATCGTCACCGATATCGTCACCGATATTCGCCAGTTTGCCGAACAGCATTGCCGTGCTGAAACGGTCACCCAGTTCTTTCAGATCCAGTGCGCTGATGTTACCTTCACCCAGTAAGCACTTCACCACTTCCAAGTAGGTGGACTTTCCGTTGCTCCGGTCACCCGTCAGGATAAATGCCTTGCCCAGTTCGTTCCTGCGATAGAAACAGTATCCGATGCATTCTTCCAGCAGTGCCCGGATGCTCTCATCACCGCATGACAGCTTCCACAGGGTCTTCTCTGCCACTTCAGAGTACGCAGACGGGTCATAGTTCCACGGGATCCTGTTCGTCACCACAAGGTCATGCGTGGGCGGTATCATGGTGTCCGTGACGATGTCATACAAACCATTACTGAACGCTAAATACCTTGCGTCCGCAGGTTCCCGGTCCTCTGCTATCAGTTCCAGATACTTAAGCGTTTCCTTCCTCTGGGTGTCACGCAACTGTGGGATGGTGCGGATCATGTCCGTTTCTATCTCACGGTATCCGGGGATGTATACACCGTCTGCATAAATATGCAACTGTCCACCGATACGGACCACATGGTGATGGTCACGCAGGTATTCTGCAAATTCTGCGAACTGGAATTTGTTGTCTTCGTCAAAAAACGTGGGATGCAGGAACGCTTCATCCCGCAGGATGACTTCCAGCTCCCCCGGATCCAGCTTGTCCCGGAAGACATACTGGTTGGTGTTTCTCAGGACCCTGCGGATAGTCTCCACCGGGATGTTCAACGTCTGCAGGACCAGTATGTACCCGTACAGGTCATCGTTCCTGCCGTCCCCGTCCGTCTGCTGCCACAGGACCATGTTGGTGGACACAGGCAGCAGTTCTTCCGGGACTTCCTGATACTGTTCACCCGGCAGGATGTCATAGTCCGGTGGGAAGCGGTCCTGCCCGTGGACCCTTAACGGGATGTAGGTACTGCCGTGGTGGATGTCTGCCACCAGACCCACTGCCAGCTTACGGTCCTTCCCGCCACGCTTGATGCGTCCTCTCTTCCAGTAGGTGTGCCCACCGTGGGGTGACGGCAGTGCCAGACACTTCCAGTCATTGGATTCAGCCATGTCCAGAAATGCGTTGTACATTTCCTTACTGTCAAAGCTGATGTCAACCACGTCTGACTTCAAAACGGCACCGAAACAGCTGGCACCACTGACATCATCCCACTTGTATCCTTCCGCATCCTTGACTTTGGACCCACGCTTGGGTGACTTGCCGTCACCCGTTTCGTTTCCGTAAAAGTATGCCCGGAAGATATCACTGTTTCCCTGCCACATCGTCAGTACCTCAGTTTTCCAAATTCCTTGCCCCACTTGGGAAAATGCTCATCCAGATACCACTGCACATGGTCCACCAGATCAGGTTCCCCGTGTTTGATGATGAGTTTCAGTGCCTTTTTAAAACGTGGCACCGGCAGGTCCACCCGGTAGAACTCGCACCCCTTGTCCACGTCATAATCCTTCACCCGTTTACCTGCTGCGTTGCACATCTCAGTCAGGTCAATGGTCATGGCCCACTGGTCCACGAAAAAATCTTCTCCACCCTTCAGTGTCACCCGGAAGTGCGGGTCCTCTGCGGTTTCATCCTGTTTCGTGGGATCTAACCATGTAATCTTGCTCATACCGTCACCCCAAAATCTTTCAGACGCTTTTTTGCCTGTTCCACATACCATGCCCGGTCCAGTTTCTCCGGGACGGTCTTCCCGGTCATGTCGGAATTATCTATCCAGCAGTGGTCCGGGGTGTTGCCGAACTTCTCACCCTTCTTACCTACCTTCACCTTCAGCAACCGTCCGTCCATGGGGTCCAGTGACGCAAACACCCGGTAGGACTTATAACTGTAGGTCACGGTGGTGGGATACTCGGTGTATGTCCTGCGGCCTTTGAACACCTTCACAGGTTCGCAGTGTTCATGCTCCACATGGTGGTATTTACTGGATAACTTCACCACCTTCTGGAACTGCAGCAGTTCTGTGCAGTCCATGATGGTCTGTTCCACGGGTGTGCCTGACACCATGTATTCCACCATTGCACGGTTGATTATCGGCAGGTCATTGTCTATCCGGGACAGTCCCTTAACGTAAGCACCTATGCGTTCCACGGACCCGTCAGGACCTTTCCACAGGTAGTTGTTAACGTCCTTCTGCCATATCTCACTGATACGGTCCAGTGCCAGCAGGACTTCACACTTTTCCGTACTGCACCGGGACTCCCAGTCATAGCAGATATCGTCCACAAGGTCGAATGATTCCTGCGTGTCAGGCACCCAGATTATCAGACCATCCGTGTTGGACTGGATCAGCTGGAAACCGGGTATCACTTCCAGATGCTCAATAAGGTCCAGCAGCATCAGCTGTCCGTTGATGCACATCACGTTGTTGTTCCGTGGGTCATATGCCGGGTTCGTTTTGTCCTTCATGGCACCGGACAGTGCGTTCAGCATTTTCTTATACGGCAGCTGTGCCTTTTTCCACTGGGACCGTTCCTCTTTCGTTTTCGCTTCCTGTTGCTTCAGCTTTAGCTGTTTCCGGGTCTTGTAGACTTCCGCATAGTTGTCATTCGTAGCGGACCGGGTGACCAGATCCCAAGCTATCAAAATACTTGGGTAGTAGTTGTTCACGTCAACGTGCAGTATCTGACCCTTGTAGTGGACCGGGTGGTCTGCCGCCCCGTGAAGTCCACCAAAACCGAACGTATGCGGGATACCTGCCACGTCCACGGTCAGCTTGCGCTTATAGAAATCGTTGATTATCAGTGCCTGATGCTGTTTCTCCGTTTCCTGCAGCTTGTCATGGATATACCTGCGCTGTTCCTCAAACCAGTCCACCACGTTCCTGTACTTCTGGATCCGCAGACAGGGCAGGTAAAACCAGTCAAATTCATCCGTGCGGTCAGTCTTCTGGCACCCAAGGACTTTAGCGGTTATCCGGGCAGAGCTGTCACCGATGTTCCGCAGGTCCACCTGATGCGGAAATGCGTCAATAATGCCCTTCATGGCGTGGAAATCATCAATCTTTTCCATGAATACCTTGATGGTTTCTTCCACGTCATGCTGACAGTAAAACAGCATCCCGTCTATTTCTTCTCTGGTCAACGGTCGGTCAATATCGAACGGTGTTTCCGTTTCCCGGATGTCACTGCCCATGAATCCTTCCAAGGTCTTCAGACCCACGGGTGGATTCGGCATGACATCATAGTTGATCATTGGGATGTCCCTGAACGCATCCGAATACTGCCACCCTTCCTTGCCGTCCACGATGATCCAGTCATTGATCTTCTTGGGGTCCAGCCCCAGCATGATGCCCTTCATGACGTACTGGTCATAGTGCCTGTTGTTGTACCCTACCCAGATGTCCTTCTTGTGTTCTTCGTAGACCTTCTGCAGTCCGTCAGGATCGTTCACCAGCGTGATGACTTCAGGCTTAAAAGGGTCGATCATGACCGTCAACCAGTCATAGGCTGTTACCTCAAAGTCATAAAAAACCGTTTTAATCACCCCTTCCGGGTCAGTGGTGGTCATTTCTGACCACCACTGGGATCATGTCAGATGTCATAAACATCCGTAATGGCGAAGAATCTGTTAGGTCCATAAGGCTTGCCGGTGTTGGGGTTGATTGCGGTCTGCTCCACCACCTTGTATTCCAGATCCCACTCATAGGATGACTTCAGTGCGTCACACATATCGTCCAGATAGTCTGCCACATCATCATGGTTTTCCTTCGTGAGATTGAACAGGATGGAATCTTCGTCCACCTCATTTCCGGTCATCTGACTGATCAGTCTTGCGGTGGCACGGAAACCGGAATCAATCTTGTTGTTGAAGGTGCCGTTGTAGAAGATCAGTTGCCCCTTCCGGTCACCATCCGTGATCTTGAAACTGATGTTCATGTTTTCACCGCCGAAGTTGTTTGCCTTGACTTCCATGCGGGACAGCTGGACAGGATAGGTCCCGGACGGGATGTCCGACCTGTTGCCGCCAGCCTTGTACTGGTCTTCCATCTTCTTGATGTACGATGCGGAAAGTTTTTCTTTGAATCTGCTGAAATCTACTGCCATGGTTCTGTATCTCCTCTCTTATGCTCTTCTGCGTCTTCTGGTGGGTGCGGTCAGTTCTGCCGGGACGGGCGGTGCGGACTCAGTTGCGATACGCTTCGCACCTTCAATGAACTGTTCCTTGGTGACCTGTTCTGCGTCTGCCGGGATCGGATCCCCGGCATGGACCATCACATAGTTGTCAGTGGTCTTGATGTGGAAGTAGGTGTCCTGCTGGCACACGTTGGACGGTTCCACGGACCGGGGCTTCCGTTCCCGCTTCTCCGGTTCTGCGTCCTGTGCGGGTGCATCCGTAGTCTGTGCGTCTGCAGCCTTTACAGCTTCATCAAACGGGACTGCGTCACGTCCGTCTGCGATCTTCTCCGCAGCGGTCTGCACCGGGTCTTCCTTGGGGTCTTCCTTCTTCTGTCCTCTGGACCTGCCCTTCTTCGGCATGACATCGGTCACCGCATGGGACTGGTCTTCCGCAGCCATTTCTGCGTCCGTCTTCGCACCGTCCATGAAGTAGTAGTTCCTGATCTTGTCTTCCACATACTTCAGGTCATTGGGGATCAGCAGCGTGGGGAACATCCCTTCCGGGGACTTCAAGGTGTCATTACCACCGTTCTGCGTCTGGAAGTAATACTTCCCGTCCACCACCATGGTGCCCAGAACGATCATGAACAGACCTTCCACGGTCAGGTACTTGTCCAGTGCCTTGCCGATGGTCTTAATCTTCCGTTTCCCGGTGTCATCCTGCTCCGTATGGGAATTAAGGTACACGATGGTGTCATCAGGCAGGGTGTCCAGTGCTTCCAGCACGTCCGCATACGGCTGCTGGATGTCGTTGAACTTGTCCCATCCCTTTTCACCGATACGCCGCATCATGGGGACACCAAGGATGTACTGGAAGTCATCAATGACGATGTTCTTTTTCTTGGTGTTCTTCATCTCCCGGATGATGTCCAGTGCGGTGGGTGTCTTAACCACTTCGTACTTGCCCCGGAAGGGCAGGATTGGTTTCACCACGGACAGGATCTTCACGTCTTCCGGGCTGAAGGTCTTCACGGAATAGGTCTTCCCGGTTCCAGATTCTCCAAGGATTAACACACCGATTGCCATATTATTTTTCCTCACTTTCCTGTAATGTGATTGCCTTGTTCAGATACCAAGCTGCCTTTTTGATGTCTTCCATGCCGTTCTTACCTCTCCATCTCCAGAGGTATTTGAAAGCATTACAGACACAGAAATGCTGGACTGCGTGTACACCCTGCGTTTCCACCATTGCGTCAATGCACTCCACGGATTCGTGGGTGTAGTGGGACGGATGGTCCACGGGATCATCCGTGGTAGCGGGTGTGGTGTCATCGTCCGTGACCTGTTCGTAGTCATCAAATATCCAGCTGCCGTCATCGGAATCGCAGTACCCAAGCTCACCTGAACTGTCAACTTCCAGCCAGATGGGGTACTCCCAAAAGGACGCAATAAAATTTGACGGCAGGTCACCGCTGTGCCACCTGACGGACGGTAAGTCCCGGTGGATCTTCTTCAGTTTCTTCTTTGCATCCGTCTTGCTGGATGCCTGATAGATCTTCACGGTGTCAGGAATCGTTGAATGCTCCGAGAAATTATGATCAGTAGCCTCACGATAGGTCAGGTCCTTATCGTCCCATACGAACAGCCATACCGGGTAGTCTGGATTAGATGCCCACCACTCTGTGGGCTTTTTCCCGCACACCCAGCTGACCTTGGACAGTACCTTTTCGATCCGTGCCAGTGCCCGTCTTACTTCCTCTTCATTCTTGCAGTAAAACTGGTACTTAATCTTCGCCATTAACATCACCACCTTCCATGACCTTGGATGCCCACATATCTGCCCAGTGCAGGATCATGTACAGGACCGATTCATGTCCCTTCACCACCGCCACGTTGGACGGTTCGTACAGACCATCGTGGTACATGATTGCGTATTCCTCTTCTTCCGTCAGGTCGAACAGGTACTTTTCTGCGATCAGTACGGACCGGACACCGTGGGGGATGTTGGTCAGGTCCGGGTTGCGCTTCCACGGTTTCGCTTCCGACCGCTTCCCGGTCTTCAGAATGTTTTCAACATACAGTGCCTTGCCCCAGTCACCACACTTACCAAGGTCATGCAACATGGCACAGGTCAGGACGCTGTTGTGGATCTTGTTGTATTCTTCGGCACCCAGCAGTGCCAGTCCGATCTTCTCCGCTGCCCGTTCCACGTTGATACTGTGCTGTGCCAGTCCACCTTCAACGTGCAGGTGGTTTCCACCGGATGCAGGTGCGGTGAAAAATCCCATCTCATCCATCTTGTCCAGCAGGTCTTCCACACCGTCCCGCCGGGTGTTCAGCAGTGCCGCACGGATGTAGGACCTGTTCTCATCCACCATCGTGGTGGCAGGTGCCGTTGCCACTTCAGTGACTTCTTTCTTCTTTGTCATAAGTTCTCCATTCCTTTCGCATTCTGTATTGCATCTGTAGTAACATATTTCCATCCTGCACCCACGGCAGCACTTCTGACTGCAAGCGGGTGTCAGGTCAAAACCGGGATACATTTCCTGCATCATCTGACGGACCACGTCCGCATGGTCACCACCGCAGGACTGCATATTCTTCCTTACGGATCAGGTCCGTGGGTCTGGCACCGTGCAGGATGTCCATCACGAACATTTTGAAATGTGCCAGATTCCGTGGATACAGAAGGATCCCCACACCACCTGATTCCACGATCAACTTCATGTTGTAGAGCTGCAGCGGGGACGGTCTTCCGTGGGTCGCTTTCAGTTCGACCCCAAGGAAATATCCGTTCACCGATACCAGCAGGTCCGGGACACCGGACCGGGTGAACTGACCACCACCCCAGTATTTGACGTAGTAACACCCGTGGTCTTTAAGAAACCGTTTTACCGTACCTTCGAAACGCTTTTCCTCTGCCATTCCGTTTCGCTTCCTTCCTGCAAAGATAGATAATTTCGTCACCATTCAGATTACTGATCATGGTGAAGGTCCCGGACTGAAACCAGTCTTCCAGTCCTTCCTTACTCCACCCATCAACACTCATTCTGGGTGTCTTCAGTATCAGCAGGTAGTCCTTGATTGCCTGTTCCACGATACCTGCGCACAGTGCTTTCAGTCCTTCGTCACCCATGCCAGCACACCTTCCGGGATGATCAGGGCACATCCCACCAGAATCTTCATCAGCGTGTAACGGAACGGGTAATTGACACCCAGTGCCATCATCAGGTCATCGTTACCTACGGCACCAAAGATGACGATCACACCAAGGATTGCCAGAATCAGGCAGGTCCATTCAATCAAACAACGCATCAGTCAGGTCCTTTCCCAGTCTCAGGGACTGCAGGTTTTTCATCTCAATACTGTTTTCCACCAGTAAGTAGTGGTAGAAGCACGTCTGGTGCTGTCCGATCCTGTGGATCCGTTTCTTACTCTGTTCCCACAGGTCACAGGACCCTTTTCCCAGCGGCAGGGTGAAGTACACCACATGATGGGACTTCTGAAGGTTCAGACCCATGGCACCTGCCTGATACTGGACAAACGTGACACTGTTGCTCTGTGACTCATACATCCGCAGATTCTTTTCCTTCCCGTTCACCACGCTGATGGGTCTTGGGTGTGCGAGATTCCGCAGTATCTCCAGTTCTGCCGTGAAGTTGTAGAAAACCACCAGTCTGTCCTCTGTCGAGTCCAGCAGGTCCCGGAAGGACTGCAGCTTCTCATGGGAATACTGACCGCATAACTGCCTTGCGTACAGTGCCATAGTCAGTGACGTGTCACCCACCAGTTCTGTACCGTCCTGTAACGTCACCAGACGGTCCCTGACGAATCTTTTATACTCAGGTGAAGGTTTCACCATGATTGGATTTTCGACCATCTCAGGCAGCGTCAGGATTTCGTCAGTCTTCATGAACACCGCACCGTGGTCACGCAGCTGTTCCTTCAGTTCGTCCACGTTCTGGTACCCGGTCACCACCTTGACGGGATACCCTGTTCCAAAGTCCATTTCCTGCGTGATGATGTAACGGTCATAGAAATCGGTCTTGGAAATGTCCCATCCCAGAAGTCTGCACTGGGACCATAACCGTTCATACTTACCTGCCGTGGGTGTTCCTGACAGCAGGATGACCGCATCCGGGTGCATCCGCAGGACCGTCTTGGACCGCTTCGCCTGTTCGTTACTGATTAAGGACGATTCGTCCAGCATCAGGGTGAAGTGCCGTAACTGCTTCAGTTCCGGTCTTCTGAAGATCAGGTCATAATTGATGATGCCAACCACACTGAACTCAAACGGGTCTGTCTCCCCGGTTGCCACCCGGATGTACATATCCATGTCATTCTTCCGGGTAAGGTCATATACCAGTGCGTTATGGTAGTTATCATCTATGTGCCTGATCCAGTCCTGCACCTTGGACTTCTGACAGATGACCAGATTCACCTTGGACCCTATCCGCATCATTTTCTCCGCACCCACAAAAGTCTTGCCCGGTCAACCAAGACCCATGTCCAGATAGTAGGCAACGTGGTCACGTTCCTTGGTTGCCTTAAGGACTTCCAGCTGATGGGTCATAAGTTTCATTCAATCACCCCCCTTCCACCTTCACGCCTTCGATCTGCTCCAGCCGTCCACCGTTGATGATGTAGGTCCATCCACCGTCCGTCTGGACTGCGTACCCCCAAGGGAAGACACCCTGCTGCAGTCCCAGTCTGACCGTATCCTTGGATGTACCAAGGACCCTTGCGGTCTGTTCCACGGTAAGTCTGCGAAAACCTGTGTCTGGTGCATCCCGGAAGTAGTTCACCGGAAGTCCCAGTGCCAGCGCAATGTCTTCACATCGTGTTTCTGACGGTTCCGTCTTACCTGCCAACCACAGACTGACCGTACCTGCGGACCGTCCTACCATCCCGGCAACGTAGGTCTGTGACCAGTTATGTTCCTGCATGACGGATCGTAATTTCTCTTTAAATCCCATGCCGTCCACCTCATGTAGATGATTTGTCTACACAGTCCGCAAAAAAAATAGCATTACAGTCTGCGTCAGACAGTTTCAGCAGTTCACGCAGTACGGTGATTTCCGTCTGCTTAAAATCCCTTTCACCTTTGAGTTTCGGCAACAGACCCGCATACGTCAGTCCGCACCGTTCCGCAAGGAACTGCAGTTTGTACCCGGACTGCCTGATCCGCTCTGATAACAGTGTTACGTTGGTCAAGTAGTTCTCTCCTTTCTTTATTTCATCTGTTCACCCATCTGATCCAGTGCCTTGTCAATGATCACCCGATCAAACAGAACACGCTTGCCATAATGCTTAACCGCACCGATTTCTTCAGCAAACTGTCTTGCCGTGTGCCGTCCCAGTCCGACATATTTTGCCAGTTCGTCTGCCGACAGCATCCGTTTCCCTTCGTATCCATCCCTTACTGTTCGTGTATTCAAGTCTTCCCCTTCCTTTCTATCCAAAGTGCAGTTTTTTCACGCTTCGTCCACGGTTCAATTATCCCCACTGTTCTGCCATTGCCTGTGCAATGCCGGGGAATGTTTTTGATCTTCGTTTGCCGTCACGGATGACGGTTCCCTGATTGCTTCTGGGTGTCCCGTCTGCCCTTTTACTTCCACCGCTTACCCATGAGCAAAGCGGTTTTACAACATCTGTTGGTTCCAGCTTCGGCACACCAAATTCCCAAAGGTACGTTTTCTTACTGTAAGGGTGACCGTATTCGTATGGCTGGATGACCTGCGTGTGCGGTGGCAGCTCATACACACCAGATGGTATTGGATTTTCTATGACCATCTTCCCGCATCCGAAATATCCATAGTACCAGAATGCCATAAAAAACAGCTTGCATTTAAGACCTTCTATGAAACGATCCTTGTTCAGTTCTCCCTTATGCGGGAACAGCCTTGCGGCCCCCGCATTGGAAAGATAGGTGCATGGTGGGTGTGCTATGACCAGATCCCAGTTACCTATGATTTCATGTGACTGTCCGTCTGACGTGGTAAAAGTCATGTTCCCCGGAAGGACCTGCAGGACATCACCGTTGATGTGCCATTCCGGGTGACCACCGGAACATTCCTGCAGGTCACAGGAATACGCTTTATGACCACGTTCCCGGAACGCTGTGCAGACTGCCTGTGACTCTTCACAGGCAACCAGCACACGCATCTGACGCTTGCGTCTGCGTCTTGTCTGTCTGTCTGTCTGTCTGTCTGTCTGTCTGTTAAGCGTTCCTGACCGGATGCCCACTGTCAAGTTGTTTTCCACAGGTTCCGTCACCTCACTTCCAGTTCTTTACCTTCTTGAATACTTCCACTACCACATTGTCCGCTGACCAGAAACGGATCTGATCTGCCGCATCCTGTGCCGATTCAGCATAGGTGGCGTAATACTTCACCGGGTACAGGTCATCTTTGGATTCCCGGTATCCGACTACATACGATGTCATATCTGCTCACCCTTCTACCGGGACCAGCTCCACCCGGTCTGCCGCATGGATCATCTTGTTCCAGTCATCGTCTGCGTTTTCATCACAGTCAAGGATGTAGTCTTCCGCAGTGTAGTTCTCCGGTGCCATGACGGTATCCACCGCAGACGTTGTGCCGTTCATGGTGATGTTCACTTCGTACTTTCTCATTGTTCTTACCTTCCTTTCGTTGTGGACGGGGCTGCAACCCCGTGTGTATCTTGTTGTAGGGAAGCTGTCTTGCGGTAGTCGTTTGCTTTCGTTACTGGTTTTACCCTTGTTTCACGGCTTGCCACTTTTCCTGCTTATTGCCAGTGGGTCTCATCAGGTGTTTTATTTTCATGCCTCTCTTCCCGACAACCGTATACTACCACGGTGTAGACTGGATGTCAACAAAAATTTATTTTTTTGTCCACAAAATATGATATACTGATTTTAGAAAGGGAGGTGATGAAAATGACCAACACCAAGACCAAGATTGAAGACTACATCAAATACAACCTCACCCACAACACCACTGGCACACGGATCAGGAAGTTACGGGAAGAACTGGAACTGTCCCAAGATGACCTTGCCACCCTTCTGGGATATAAGTCCCGGTCTTCCATCAATAAAATAGAACTGGGTGAAAGAAACCTCACCCAGTCCAAGATTAAGGCTATTGCGGACGCACTGCACACCACACCGGCACACATCATGGGATGGGAAGACCCGCTGGAATCCGTGGACCCTGACATCATGGGTAAGATCATAGCGGATACTGTCATGACTGCACACGTCCAGCGTCTATACGGTCTGACGCATGACCACAGGTGTCAGGTGTATGACCTGATCGACATTCTTCATGACCGGGAACAGTCCGGGACAAATGTGCGTTGGGAACGGTCCGGGACTGCTTCAAAGAAATCACCAGACGGTAAATAAAACGGACCAGTGCAGGATCCGCAGTCTTCAGTTCTTTAATCAGTTCGTCCATGCTGTCACTTCCTTTCCGAACATCTGTTCTGATAACATGATACTACCACTGATGTCCTGAGAAACGGACTTCCAGCGATGTGGTAACACTTGGTAGCAGGTAGCAGATACTTCTATATTCTTATAATTTTCTATTTTTTAAATCAAATTACATCCATAATTTATTTTATGATCTGTTCTATTAATTACATTACCATGTAACCGTTACCATCTGATACCACGGCATAAACACTGGGTTTTATCCGTTACCGCATAACCGTTACCGTACTGCTACCATCACCCATCTGTTACCACAAATAAAAAATGTCCCGGACCGTTGCAGCGGACCGGGACTAAGCACAACACCCACGAAAGGAATGGATCAGGTGTACACCCGTTACACCGGGTGCATCTACATTATACCACGAAAGGACTACCATATGAAACTACCAAACGGGTACGGATCAGTATACCGTCTGCCCGGTAACCGCAGGAAACCTTGGTGCGTCAGGGTGACCGTTTCCACGAAACCATATAAGTACAGGTACCTTGGGTACTACCCGTCACAGGAAGACGCACTGACTGCGCTGGCACTGTACCATAAGGACCCTTACGATCTGGATACCGCCACCATCACCTTCAGTGAAATCTATGACCGCTGGTCTGCGGAACACTTCCCCAAGGTGTCCCGGACATCCGTCCGGTCCTACGGGTCCGCATACGCTGTGCTGGAACCACTGCATAATATGCGCTTCACGGACATCAAACTGTCCCACCTGCAGGGTGTGGTGGATAACTGTGGGAAGAACTACCCCACGTTGCTTAATATCAAGCTGCTGATGTCCCAAATGTACCAGTATGCGATGCGGCACGAACTGTGCCAGAAGGATTATTCCCAGTTCGTGGACATCACCCAGTACAAGGACCGCAACCCCAACAGGATCGACCGGGTGCCCTTCACGGACGCAGAAATCACGGACCTGTGGGAACGGTCAGCAGACCCTTATGTGCAGGTGGTACTTATGCTGTTATACTCTGGTGTTCGTGTCATGGAACTATTGGGACTCCGCAAGGAAGACGTGGACCTGCAGAAACAGTGTTTCCACGTCAGGTCATCCAAAACAGCTGCCGGTATCCGCACGGTGCCCATCCATGACCGCACCCTTCCTTTCTTCGTCAGCTGGATGGACCGTTCCCCGTGCGGATACCTGATATGCACCACCACAGGGTCCCGGATGATATACAACAACTATAACCACAGGACGTGGGACTGTCCCGGTCACCGTCCCCATGACACCCGGCACACCTTCATCAGTCGCATGGTAGCTGCAGGTGTGGACGAACGGATCATAAAACGGATAGTGGGACACCGTGGACGTGGTGTGACGGACACCGTCTACACCCACATGGACCTGCAGACCTTACTGGATGCCGTGAATCAGCTGAAATAAAAAAAGACCCCGGACGTAATGTCCGGGGTTTACTGTTTGTAAGCAACGTGTGAGAAACCGCACAAGTTCTGACACTGTCTGACAGGTATAAAAACCGCTAAAACATTGAATTTTTTCCCTGTTTTACCGTGTTCGAAATTATGTGCATTTTAACCACAATATGAGCATTTATGCGGTGTTTCTGTGCGGTTTGTAAGCAACGTGTAAACAATTTAGTCTGATACTAAACTTAATCCACAAACCACGGGAACAGGGATCCTTTATCATCGGTGATGCACAGGGCACCCTGCAGGTCACCGGCATCCATGAAATAGTATACCTTATCTTTGATGGTCTGTACACCCGTCAGGATGTAACCGTCATCACCAAAGTAGTACCAGTGGTGGTTGATTACCGCCCATGTCCCGTGGTAGTAGGTGGATGCGCTGGTGGCGTACCACCATCCTTTGGAATCATGGTTCCACCCAACTGTGTACGCAGTGCCGTCCTTGTACTTGGGCACACCGTACCCACGGATGTACCTGCCGTTGATGCTGATGGTCCTGCGCTTCACCATATCACTGTAGTTACCTTCAATGATGACCGCAGTCAGACCGTCACAGGATTCCACAATACCGACATGATCACTGTGCCCGGTATCATCCCCGGACCCGGTGTCCTGCCAGTCATAGTACACGATGTCCCCCGGTCTGGGTGTATATGCGTCATCTTCCACCCAGCTGCCGATGGACTGGAACAGCTTTATCTGTTCCTCACATCCGCACTCCACAGGAATGATATCCGTAAGGCCGCAGGACACGCTGAGATAGGATATAAACGTGGCACACCACGCATCCGTATATTTTACCGTGTAATGCCGTGGAAGCGGTCTGACGGCATTGTACGCATCCACAATGGCATGGTGTTCCGCACTCCCTTCCCGTATGCCCACACAGGACCGTGCAAGGGACAGGATGCGTTCTCGGTCGGACTGTCCGTACCGCTTGTAGTACATCTCACCGTAGGATGCCCGTAAGACCTTCACACGGTCGCTCTGGTCCTTTGGCTGTTCATACATGGTAAGAACTGCGTCCGATGCTTCACGGACCGTCTGAGCGGTCTGTAGACGCTTGAACAACGCACTGTAGTCAGTCTGTAACTCATGCAGCAGGAAGTCTACCTGCATATCCTCATCACCGATGGATGTGCCACGGGACCATGCGTATTCCAGAAGGTTTGCTTTCCTGCTGTGGTAAGTCCACTGCGCCAGTCCATACCCGGCACCATCCCGGATGAAGTCCTGATACTCACGGGAATCAACGGCAGCAGTGTACTGGTCATCAGTCATGCCCAGACGTTTCTCTGCGGACTGCTGCAGGTTCGTGGACCGCAGTGCGGATTCTGCGTAAAGATTTCCCATAAGACCGGCAGCGCCGTGACCGTTTCCGATCACGGCAACGATTTTATTCCAGATACTCCGTTCGGACATCAGCAGTCCCCCACATCTTTGAATTTCTGGTCCTGCTTATACTGGTAGCAGGAAATACCAAAGATAGTGCCCAAGAACAGCTGAACTGCGGTGATGGTCTTCACAATCAGTTCCGGGTTGTACCATCCCCACGCAGGACCGACAGTGCCATAGAACACTGCCAGCGCAGGAAGGACCAGTGCAATCACCCACTTTAAAATATCATAGGTAGTTCCAGAAAGTCTCATGTCTCCATTCCCCCTTTGTCAATCAAGTAGTTTTCCAGTGACTTCTTAGCCTTTACCAGTTCGTCCACGTCATTGCCGTTGATGGCATGGGACATCAATGCCAGCAGTGCCCGTTGGGTAATTCTGTTCCCTTCATCCACTGCGTTCAGACGCTTGTTGTCCCGGTCCAGATATTCGGCAAATTTTTTCACCTGCGCTTCAAGTGCATCTAACCTGCCGTTCTGGACGTTTTCCGGTTCTTTTGCCTTTTTGAAGACACCGCAGATGACTGTCAGTGCTGCGGACATCGTACAGATAGCACCGCAGATCCAGACGATGTCCGACACGGAAAACGTGATGGTAGCTTCCCCCATGTCCAGTCCTTTCCAATAGAAAAAGGGAAGCGGTCGCCCGCTTCCCCCGTTGATAGTTTTGGCAGACCAAGCCGTCTTCCAAAAGTCTGCCCTTATCCCGCACCGTGCGATATTTACAGCCTCGCATCAGGGCTTTGACTCGGCGGGATGTCCCCCTGCATAATGATTGTCATAGATTACACCCCTTACGTTGACACAGGCTGCACCTGCGTCCATGTCGTCTTTGTCCACGTTGTCGTCCCGGTCTGCTTATACCATGACATCGTGTAAACCAGTCCTGTGATGGTTGTAAATTTGAAGGTCACCATGTCGAACTTGTTAGGCAGTCCGATATTGGTTTTAATTTCAACGATGCCACGGGATGCCGTTGGTGTCCCGTTTGTCGTGCCGGCATTGTCCTTGTGTACGATGCCCGTCACGATATTACGGGTGCAATCGATGCCGTCTGACTGCACTATCCACTCCAGCGTGCTGTCCACATTGTCACTGATGTAGATATTTCTCAGTGCCTCAATATGGGAATTCCGGGTATGCGTTACCCTCAATCCGGAGCATACAGAGATAAAACGTCCGACATAATCCAATATCGCGTCTGCAATATTGTCATTGGAATACTGCAACACATTGACCTTGTATGCTGTGATGGTGGTTACAGGGCAGACCACGTCCACGATGTCGCAGTAGTAGAGATTGAGCGCACCGATTGAGTGATTGTAGTCCTCGCTTTCGATACTGCCGATATAAAGCTGACGGCTTGCGGAGATGATGGTCAGACTGTCGATGTCTTCCATCGGACGGATATAGCAGTACCTGTCAGCTTCATACACTGCCCTTTGCACAAGGTTCTCGGAATTGTACGGGTGTTCCGCAGTGCCGTACATGATGCCGTGATAGGACGGCTTGTAAAAGATGCTGTTCGCC
>OCTX012285260.1_pt1 | contig 36715 bp, 59 predicted proteins | sample 1539691 | NCBI WGS metagenome assembly OCTX01 (sample SAMN02144231, study PRJEB22623) | gut metagenome | biome: sheep rumen | host: Ovis aries | place: New Zealand
ACGCGTATGTGCTTCCATCTCCATAGAGATATTTTCCTCTCTGGCGCACTTTGATCGCCATTCCACCGCCTGCGTCTATCGCATTTACTTCTCTCAATGATTTGTTTACCGGGATTGTAAAAAATACAGATTTTCCGCCAGTGGAAATATAGCCTGCAGTTGTAAAATGCCATCTATAGTTGTATCCGTACAAATACATGCATTCTTCAACGCCAGGCATTTTAAACCATCCACCTCCGCGTGTCGTGTAATGGTCGATTGCTTCACTGAGATTCATCAGTGTGCTGTATGTAAAGAAATCGATTGTAAATCTGTTCGATGTTACGCGCTTGATCACTACGACTCCCTGTTTGTTTGCGGGGAGGCCGCTCACGTCATCGCTTTTAAGGATCGCCATGCTGTTATCCGGCATGGCCATGCGATATGTTCCCGCGGTTTGCGGCTCATTGTATCCAAGCTGCTCCTTTGTTGAAAAAATGTATGCGTAATTTTTCAATGTACGCGGGCTGTCGAAGAGAGCAGTCACGCTACCGATGTTTACTCCTTCTTTAGTTACCCTATACATCGCCGCTTTGATCGATGTCGCACCGTCCCGGAGCACGCCCCCTGCCGGCACTGTTGCTGATGCACTATTTACCTCCTGCACAAACTGCCGGCACAATTCTTTGTTCTCGTTGTCACGGTACAGCTCGTATCCGATCACGTAGTACGCTGTCGTGCCCTGTGATCCCACCGGGATTGTGAATTCGTCGAAGGATCCTGCATCGATGTGTATCCTACGGCCCTGGATGATTGCTTCTCCGTCCGTGATCCGTACCGTTGTCGCGCTCTCAATGCTTGCCTCCATATTGCTGCCGGCCTCGATGACGGACAGTTTCTCTCCCCAGATCCCCGCGTAAAAATCCGCGTCCATCTGAGCAGTTACCGGACTGAATCCGTCACCATTAATTAAAACTGCCATAGTTCCTCCTCTTACTGCTCATCCTTAGTTTTGTATTCTATCCCCGGCACTCCATCCTTGATCTTCACGATCTTTTTTATGATCGGCGTCGTGACCACTTCTCCCTTGAGTGATGCCCTGACCATATCACCGACCTCTGCAATCTGGTTGCTGTTTGCTTTTACCTGTACGATTCTGGAAGATGCGACACTTAACAACTTTTCCTCTCCGTGCTTCCGGAGCTCATCAGTGCTCTCAACACTTCCGTAGTCATAATATGCCGTGCGCTCTGCGAAGCCTGTGAAGTACTTTGTCGTCGTCACTTTTCCATCTGATCCGATGTAAAGATCCAGCCGCTCACGCTGCTGCAATTCTCCGCCTCCCATACACACAAGATGATTTATCCCCATTCGGTTATTTGTGATCTCCACCGTATATGGGGAATCTTCATTGGCAGTGCCTTCGATTTGATTTATCTCTACTGCTTCCACCGTAACCACTACGGCTTCTCCTGCTCTGGGCTTTTCCGCGTGTATGCTCAGCTTGTATCCGTTTTTCGTGAGCATCCCCATGATCCCATCCAGGACATTTATGTACAGCGGGAACTGGTAATTTGTTATCGTACAGCCGCTCTGCGTTTGAGGTACTGTAAAAAATCCGTCCAGTACGTCAGCGAGCATATCGGCGATTATCGCGTTCGCGTCACCTGATACGATTTTGTAATCATGTCCGGCCGGCGGGATGATAATGTCCTGTGTCAGCAGGCCTCTCCAAGTCCAGCCTTTCAGCGTCATTTTATCGGATGAGGATGATGATTTATCCCACTCTATCATTCCGCCGTATTCCGTGCCCTCGATGTAGAATCCTGCTGCAGGAAACTCTTTGATCCCGCTGAATTCAAAATTATTCAGTGCCTCAGATGTCCCGATCTCGATATCCACGTCTGCGCATATTACTCCGGTCTCATGGAATGAGCTGTTGATCATGATAAGTTCCATATCGGCTCACTCCTTTCCAGGAAGACTGTGAAATCTATACCGTGTGCCCTCGAATAATCGATATCGATGATTCCCGGTGCTACTTTTTTGAACAGCTGATATCCCGGAGCTCTGTAGTCAAAAACATTCACAATGCTTCCGTCTGATTTAACTACATACGCACTGCCTTTATACTGTCCGTTCGTCCTGCTGTCTATAACCATGTATTCCCCGGCAGATACGGCATACACAACACGCTTCACATCGTCGTTGATCTCTACATTCAGCTCGGAAAAAGGTCCATATGCCATAATCCTGAAATTACTCTCCGCATAATGGCCTGTGTTGAAATGTACAATCCTTTCCTGAGAGCTTGCATAAGAGTAGCTGTACTGGTAGTTGTATTTTTTGTCCGTATCCAGAATGGTCGGCGTGTAGGTATAGATTGTGATCGTTTTTTCCTTGCTCCAGAATGGATATGGGCAATAAATGGAAATGTCGTTTTGTGTTTCTTCATTGTCGATTGGATATGTGCTCGATGATGTGACAAACATTCCGATCGAGTAATCTCCCCATGTGAGTTTTCCCTCTTTCTCCGTGAGGATATCCCGCTCGAAGTCCGCATGCAGGGCCTCGAGCAGTTCCTTGTTCTCTTCGTAGGATCCTGTGAATATCAGTGATGCATCGTATAAGATAGGATCACGGCGGAATCCGTCCACCGTGACTCCATACTGCTGCTTTGTGGTATCCATGGACCACGAATACTTGTGGAAGTTTGCTTTTTTGAGCCGGAGGCGCTCTTTCACTTTCAAATTGTATGTATTCCCGGATGATCCGGTATAAGTCACTTTTACATTCATGCGAATTGCACCCCCATGTCCCGGAGCACACGTCCGAGTTCGCGTTCCCCAATCTGCAGTGTGATGCTGTTGCCGGAAGCGCCAGCCCGCACCGCATTGTAGATCTCTTCCGGATCCAATCCGCGGAAGTTGCTCAGGTCAACGCTCTGCTTGATCGTCGTGTTGAGTGCCCCTCTGCCGGAAACATCCAAAGGATCCATATATGTGCTTATGGTTGCCGCCTGGGCCAGCTGTGCAGCCTGTGCCCTGACTATCGGCACTCCCTTATGCATGGCGTTTGCAAAGTTCTGCGCAAGGTGCATGCCCCAGACATCGTCGTCTTTCAACGGTCCTTCTTTTGGCGTTGAGTGCTTAATCGGAGTCGCTGCTGCGTTTGCAAGTCTTTCTGCAGCCGCTTTTACCGTTTGATATTTTGAGTTGATGCCGTCTGCAAGGTTCTGGCCAAGGTGCTGGCCCCAGGTCCTTGCGGATGACGTGCTTACGCTGTTAATGCCGGATTTGCCCGCTTCCGCCACCGATCGTCCTGCGCTTCTTGCGGATCCCGTTTTATCCTTGATTCCGTCTGCAAGCGCTTCTCCAATGCCTTTGCCAGCACTCTTTGCACTTCCCTTTGCACTATCTGCTCCGCTTTTTACGCCATCTCCGACAGCTTTTCCAACTTCCTTGCCTGCTGACGATACAGCTGATTTAGAATTATCCAATCCTGTCTTTACAGCCGTTCCTACCGCTTTTCCTGCAGTCTGTGCAGCCGGCTTCTGGGCGTTTGCTCCTGTTGCCACCTGCTTTGTCTCTGCACCTACTGTCTTTGCGGCGGCGCCCACACTGGGTTTTGTGCTGTTGAGTGATGTTGCTACCCCTGTTCCAATACCTTTTGCCGCAGATGTTGCGGATGCTTTCTGTGCATTAATCGCAGTGCCAAGTTGTTTTGCCTCTTCACCGGTCGCTTTTGCCGTGTTTGAAAACTGGCTTTTCTGTCCCTGGATGGAGTTTGCCGTCGCTTTTACAAGTTCAGTACCGCTCTTTTGGGATGCTGCTTTCTGACTGCTTACATTCTGCGGAAGCTTTCCAACCTCTTTCGATACGTTCCTTACTGCTCCATTGATATTCTTTGTTCCGCTGTTGATCCCGTTCGCAGCCCCCTGCACATCCTTTGCGGCAAGCGGTTCCAGTCTTCCTGTCCTCGCTGCTATCGATGTATAGAGGTCGCCGTATGCTCCGGCGAGAGAACCGATATTCTGCTGCAATGCAGGCTGTCCAGCACTCACAGCATTTGCTATTCCCTGGCTTCCTGCAGCTGTGGTCTGCTCTGCTGTCGTAAGGTCGGCTCCGATCACCTGGTTCATCGCATCCAGACCATATTCTGCAGCAGTCGCAGCATTCGCAGTTGTCGTTGCCATGTCCGACGATAGCTGCGACATAGATCCGTAATCCTGCACAAGAGTTTCAAGGTCCGTGTCACCGCTCTGGAATGCATCAACGATTGCCTGCAGCTCCGGAGCCATATCGGTTCCTGCTGAAACAATGGAGTTTACCATTGCGCGGAAATTTTCATCCGTCGCGTATCTCTCACTCTCCATGAGAGTTTTTGCGTTTGTGTTCCAGCTCTGATATGACTCTACATGCTTGTGGAGGTTTTTCGCCATCTCCTCTACAGATGCCTTTTCCGCTTCCTCCAGTTCGCTGAACAGGCCTTTTTGTCCTATTACAGACTCTCTCGTCTGCTCATATGTTTTTTCCCAGGACTTAGATATCTCTTCCGCTACATCTTCCAGTGTTGATCCGGCTTCGTCCGCAGATTCCGCAGCGCCTTCAATTGCTGTTCCAAATGTGTCTGATGCTTCTGTTGCTGTGTCAGATGCCTCGCTCGTCATGCCGAGGCTTTCCGTGTACATATCAAGGCGTTCCTGTGTTCTGGTCATCGCCTCTGTGAGCGCTGATGACTCTTCGTTTGCACTTGCTATAGATGCATCAAGCTTTCCTGCTTCTTCCGATGCATTCTGCTGTGCTGTCGCACACTGATCCATAGCTGATGCAGTCTCCACCATCGTCCCATTAAGGTTTACAACAGTGTCATTGACTGCATTATGGGCATTTTCAAGTCTTGTCGCTGCGGCAGTCACTTCGTCAGATGTAGATGTGCTGTCCGCCAGCACGGCATTGTAGTTTTCCTGCGCTGCGGCAAGTTCTTCCTGCTCCGCTTTAAGTGCCGCCTGGATTTCTGCCTGCTTGCTTGCCGCCTCGCCGGCTTTGTCCATCACTTCGGCTTTTTTATCCTCAGCTTCGATGACTTTCGTCTCTATCTCGACGAGTTTGTCCATCTCCTCCTGCAGGATCTTGTTGTAGGCTGCTGCCTTTGCCTGTTCCTTAAGCTGCTGAATATTCTTTTTCAGTGCTTCGGTGGACATGTTGAGCTCGCCAGTCGTGTCATCGATTGCAAGCCCGAGTTCCGGATAAATCGAATTGAGTTTTCCGACCAGTGCTTTCATTTTTGCCTGCTCAGAAGTACTCTTATTTGCTTTCCCGGCAAGTGCTGTCAGCTCATCCGCATATTTTTCTGCAAGTCTTGCTGCAGCTTCTGTTTTGTCCAGTGATGCTTGATGATTGTCATTCATCTTCTGGACACTTTCCACTTCTTTGTCGAGTGCGCCTCTTGCCTTTTCTGCGCTTCCGACAGTTGCTGTCATTTCAGCATTGAGCTGAGATATGCCGTCTTTTCCGCCGCCGACTGCTTTGTTGAGTGCAATGATTCCGCCTACCGCGAGGCCTACGCCTGCGACTACTCCAACGAGCGGGAGAGCTCCCATAGCTGCGCCCATGAGGCCTACACCTGCGGAAGCACCCTCTGCCGCTGCTGTCAGTCCTCCGACGACTTCCACGACTTTTCCTACAGCTCCATATATTTTGCCGCCTGCTGTAATCAGGTTTCCTGCCACCGTGAGCACAGGACCCGCTGCCGCCGCAAGGGCAGCCATTTTGATAATCTGCTCCTTCTGCGAGTCGTCCAGCTGGGAAAACCAGGTAACAATGTCCTGTATCTTTTCCACAGCTTTTCTGGCATAAGGGATCAGCTGGTCTCCGAATGAAATGCCAAGCTCCTCTATCTGTGATTTGAGTATTGTCACCTGGCCGGAAAGGTTATCCTGCATGGTTTCAGCCATGCGCTTTGCTGTGCCATCGCTCTTGTCCACAGCATCTGTCAGCTTTTCGAAGTCCTTGTCTGATCCATTGATGATCGCGAGCCATCCAGACATTGCATTCTTGCCGAAGATCGCGCCGGCCGCCGCGGCCTGTTCGGACTCCGACATGTCTCCCATCTTCTCTCTGAGAGATACCATTGTTTCCCGGAGATTTACTGATCCATCATCATTTTCAACAATGGCGATCCCGTACTTATCCATCGCAGTTTTCATCTGCTTTGTGGGCTTTACGAGATTTGTGAGGCCTGTCCTCAGAGCAGTGCCTGCCTGGGATGCTTTGATACCTGCATTTGCCATCAGGCCGACGGCAATAGCGGTATCTTCCATGGATGCTCCCAGAGCTCCTGCGACTGGCGCCGCATATTTAAATGTTTCTCCCATCATGGAGACGTTTGTGTTGGCATTAGATGATGCTGCCGCCATGATGTCTGCCAGCCTGCCGGAATCCTCTGCAGATTGCCCGAATGCTGTCAGCGCATCAGTCACGATATCGGATGTTGTAGCAAGATCTTCGCCGGAAGCCGCCGCAAGGTTCATAATACCTTCGACGCCGCCGAGCATCTCTCCCGTCTTCCAGCCTGCCATTGCCATGTAGTTCATGGCATCTGCTGCTTCCGATGCAGAGAATTTGGTCTGTGCTCCCATCTCCCTGGCTTTTGTCCGGAGCTGTGCAAGTTCTGTTCCCGTTGCACCGGAAACAGCTGAGACCTGAGACATTGATGTATCAAAATCTGCAGTCACTTTTACCGCTGCCGCACCCATGGCCACGATCGGTGCCGTGACGTGTGTAGTCATTGTTTTTCCTACAGATGTCACGGCCTTGCCGACGTTCTGGATCTTAGATGCAGTCGCCTGCATATCCTGTCCCATCGCCTGGAGCTGATTTGGCGTATTCCGGAGCTCGTTATTGAGATTGTTGAGCTCCGTCTGCGCGTTTGCTACGGCCTGCCGCCAGCGAAGTGCCTGGTTGCTGTTCTCACCGTATTTCGCAGTTGCCTTGTCAAGCATGTTGTTCGCCTGTGCGAGTTTCTGCTCCTGCAATCCGATCTGCTCTTTGAGCATCTTCGTCTGCTGTGCGGCTTTCTGCTTTGCTGATGTGTCGCTGTCCCACGCAGACTTCATGGTCTTCATTTCGGCATGGAGCGTCTTTGTCTGCGTGATGATGCTATTCATCTGCGCTCTATATTCGGCTTCTCCCTCAATACCGATCCGAGGGCCTATATCGTATGCCATGGTTGATTTACCTCAATGCAAAAAATTCGTCAAAACTCAATTTCGGTGCTTTTTCTTTCGCGCCGCCGTTATAGATAGAGAGGCAAGAGATCAAGTCGAGCATTTCCCCGAAGGGTGTCAACATGGTCTCTTGCCTCGTCATGTTCAGCTGGTGTCCGTAGAATATCAGCCACGAGCGATTCAGTTTTCTTTTCCGGCGGCTTTTGCTTTTCCCGGCGCAGCCTCCACTGTGCGCTCAGAGTCCATTTTTACCTGGGCATCTACCGCTGCCTTGAGCTCTGTGTATTCATAAAAAGGGAGCTGTGCGATCTCGCTTTTCTTCAGCACCGGCTCTTTGAGCCCGTGTTTTTTGTTGTACTCGCGGTTCATGATGATCGCAAACTCGATCGATGCCGTGGCCTGGCCGACTTCCGGATGCTTGATAATAAAGTCTTCGTATTCACAATGAGCCTCGACATCATAAAACAGGCCGTATTCTATGCCGTTGATTTTCATTCCGTTTCCTCCTTCGTAATATAGTCTTTCCGATCAGAGATGTATCTCTTAATTTCAGCCCGGTGTTGCGGGTGTTGCGGGTGTGGATGATGTCGTCGAAATTCCGAGTGCAGCCCTGATCATTGCTTCTGCAGCGTCCTCAGTCTCGCAGTTCTCTCCCACTCTCTTCCACCTGTGCTTTGCATCCTGTCCGCGTTTCAGAGTCGCGCTGAGCTCCGTAGTCTGCCAGTCGATCTCCTCCTCCTGAGTCGCCGCGCCTACAGGAATCTGGGTAAATACAGCCCTCACAATGATGTAAGGGATATAGCTCGTGACTCCTCCGCTCATCACTCTGCGGATAAAGCCGATTCCCACTTCAGGGATCTGCTGCTCATCATCGTAGTCCATCCATCCGCCCACAGCTTCGGGAAGTCCCATGATCAGCCTTTCCGCTGCAGTCAGCAGTCCGTCAACCGTCAGGCTGATTGTGCCGCCGGTGAACTTGCCGGAATCGGACTCTGCTTCCTGGTTGTCCGCGTAGAAGTTGTTATCCTCGCTGGATTCTGCCTCGACGTTCACCTCGACACCGCGGGCAAGAGGCTGCCCATTGGAGTAGGTGATCACGCCCTCTTCACATGTATAAAGTGCAACGTAAGGCTTCGAAAAGCCTGTGGTTACCTGTCCGTTTGCCATAGTTTCTCCTTTCAGGCCTTCCGGCCGTACGGATGCTGATTACTGCATCCGCTTTCTCGTTTCTTCGTCGAAGGCTTTTATGATTTCTGCCTCTGCCTTTTTCCTGGAAGATGTAACAGCATTTCGCATAAAAGGCTGTTTATTCATCCAACTTGTTCCAGATTCACATGATCTTGCTACAAGTGCGTTCGGCACTCCGTTTGGAAATGATTTTGTCTTATGGCTCCCATATCCGTCGAAGCCTGCCTTTGTATTGATATATCCGGCATCATTCCGCATCGGAGCAAGGCCAAATGATTCGGCAAGATCATGCTTTTCCTGGGCTGTAGGGCCCGGAGCTTTGTGCCCGCTTCCGTAACGGACTTTGTCTTCGCGTGTATTTAGGCCGTTGATCCCTGATTTTACTGCGTCCGCAATCACTGCGGCTCCCGGATATATGCTTCTGGATATCATAACCTCCGAATCAGTACCAAGCCTCTCAATCGCGCGGATATAGTCGTCCAGGCCTTTGAATGTGATCTTTGCCATACTGCACCTCACGGCTGGTTCTCAACCTGGAATATCCATTCGTAGTGAATGTATCTGGTATCTTCCTCGTACTGCACCTGATTGAGTGTCCAGGCGAAGCCGGCAGCATTAAAAGCTGTCTGGAAGGCATCCGGAGCAGTATCGTCATCATCCTTCGTGAAGTAGTCGATCGTGCCCTCTATGGTCTGGCCTTCTTTTTTGTTGTTGCTTTGTATGCTTCCTGCTTCTCTGCCCTCTGCCCAAACGATGTACTTGTCCGTCTGCTCCATTGCTTCATAGTGGCCGACGTTTTCGGTTACGCTCAGCAGTGCGTCCCTCACTCTATTAAGGCATGACAGCATATTGATCACCTATCCTTTCCAGTGTGAGGCGCGTGATCTGCAGCCCTTCTTCGTCATGTGTGCGCTGGACCATCCTGATGCGGAACTGCGAGTCGTCCTCTTTGACCGCGATCTGCGAATCTGTATCGATCCACCACCAGTCCGGGATAGAAATCACATCATCTATCCTCTGGTCCGCCTGCAGTGCGGTGTAGTACCGAGTTACGCCAAGTTCCCCATAACCAAAGCAATGGATCTGCGGTTCCCCGCTGAGTACAGGCTTCGGTTTCTTTCCGGCTTCCGCCGCATTTGTGATCGTGAAGATCCTCACGATTCCATCATCAAATGTCATTCGCTCACCGTCGCCTCCTTTGCTTTCTGTGACATCAGGATGTTATTCAGCTGCCAGCGCAGGAACCTCGGCATTGCCGTCTCACTCCCTGCTCTCTTGCGGAAGAGATAAGCCGCATAATCGATCACGCAGTTTTCGTAATCTGCTGTGTCATCATCCTTGATGCCTTCGCGCTTTATCGCCGCTTCGGCTGCGCCCAGCAGGTGATTCAAGTACTCATCGTTTGCGCTCGTGAACTGCCTCTGCAGGCTGTGCTTCAAAATATTCAACCTATGATCGGCAATCATTTTAATCTCCTCCCGCCATCCGGAGGATGTATGAGCACTACAATGGCAATGCTCATACATCCTGTTCTAAGCTGCTTTTATGATCAGGCAGATGTTACGGTCACTGCGCAGACTGCAGTGCAGGTTCCGCAGGTAGCCGTAATTGTCGCATTGCCCGCTGCCACACCAGTGACAAGGCCGGATGCGGAAACGGTTGCCTTGGTCGTATCGGAAGAAGTCCATGTCACATCTGCGTCGACAGGGAGAGTCTTCGCGGTCAGCTGCACGGTCTTGCTGGCCTTGACGGTTGCGGTTGCAGTCAGCAGGATGCCGGTAACGCTGTTTGCAACGTCAGGAACGAAGGTCATTGCATCGGTAGGAGTGACGCCGTTGATACCGATCGCGACGAATGCCTCTGCCACCATGGGCTTGCCGTCGTAGCGGGCAGTGCCCTTGTAAGCCATCATGTCATCCGCAAAGAGGAAGTGCTCGGACTGTCCGAACTGGACTCCCTTGCGCTCTGCCATCATGTACAGATTGTCGTAACCAGCGATGATCACGTTGTCGGGGATGAAGTCAAGAGACTCGATCTGTCCGCCGATGACAGGCATTGTGGCACCGTCAGGGCTGATGCTGGAATAGACATTGCCTGCAGCATTGATGTTCATGGCCTCGACGAGCAGAGTGTTGTAGGTTGTGTCATTCATTGCCCAGAACTTGCCGCCGCGGGAGAAAGCGTTCTTGGTTTTGCCGAATGCTCTGGCCAGATTCTGGAACAGCTTGATGCCGGTGCTGTCCGCCTGGGAAACAGTGATGACGTTGGATGTGTGCAGGTCTGTCCAAGGACGGGCAGTAGTCGGATAATCTGCAGGCTGTGCGGTCTGGCAGAGTCTGGTCACGATGCCGAGAGGCATCTTTGTGCCGGTGCCGTAGAATCCAGCCTTATCATATGCATAGCCGATGCCGCGGCCGAGCTTGGTGAGCACGTCCTGTGCGAGGTTGATGTCGGAATCCTCGATCATCGCGATCGGGAGCTTGACGATTCCGCCCAGCTTGTATCCGTCAATCTCGAGGTCGTAGTATCCGAGTTCAACCTCATTGAGACGGCCGTACATCTCGGTCCATACTGCTTCCGGGAAGCCTCCGTCGATCCTGACACGGCCTGTGCCGGGAACATTGGGACCGTAGAAGTGCTTCATCATCTTTGAATTCTCTTCCACGATCTGGAAGAGCATGGGGAGCATGATCTCGGGGATCAGCACCTGTGCATTCGCGACGCTGCCGGCATCACGTCTGTTGGCCATGGCTCTGATAGAGCCCAGGAAGGAGCGGACCTGCTCATTCTCGAAGAATGCGTGACGCTCCATAACATTCATATCTGCGAATCTGGTTACGATTCTTGTGGGCATAGTGTTTACCTCCCTTGCCTGCATGTTTTCCGGATCAGCAGCCCTCTGCTGCTGTGCGGTCTGTCTGCTTCTCTGTGCTTCCTCCTCTGCGGCGAGCTGTGTCTCCATCTCGGCGATCTCGCCCTCGAGGTCTGTGATCGCGCCGTCATTGGCTGCCTGGTCTGCGGTCAGCGTCTCAACCTCTGCCTCAACGGTCGCTCTCTCTTCATCTGTGCTCTCGTCGGTGATCTCGCCGATCGCCGTCTCCAGCTCTGCCTCGCGTGTCTGGAATTCTGCTGCTTTTGCTCTCAGCTCCTCCAGTTTCGCATTCTTGGCATCAATCTTTTTTCTAAGCATGAGCGCCTTCAGTGCCATCTGCTTTTTCTCCTTTCAGTTTTGTGAGAGTCCGCGTTTTCCATGCTTCCAGGCTGCGGCGCTTAATCTCGTCGCGTTCCTTGGCACGGGCGGAAATGTTTGTTTCCTCATATGCCGGGAAAGTGCATATAGACACTTCCCAGAGTTTCACGTCCCTGATCGTCCAGTGGATTGAGCCGTCTTCGCGGATTTCGGTATCCTCTTTGACTACATCAAACCCGATCGAGCACTGCGACACATCTCCCCGTTTGACTCTCTCGTATGCGTTTACGGCATCGCTGTCTTTCGGATTGACAACAATGCGCCCCCACAGTCCGCGAGTGTCATCTTTGATCTCGAGTGTGTGCGGTACAGTCCTTCCAAGGACCAGTGTCGTGTTATGGTTGATCAGAGCACGCACATCGCCGCTGATAGAGCTTGAAAAAGCCCCCGGTGCGATGCTTTCACTCATGTCTGTGTCTATCTGATAAACGCTGTCATATACAGCGAAATATCCTTCGATGATCATCTGATCATTCTCTTCCCGCGTCTGGAATTCGCACGGAAGAGTTCTCAGTTGCCTTGTGGCTCGGTTATTTCTCATTTCTTTCACCTCGTATTTGCGCCGGCGCAATCACTCGTTCTGGATCAGCTTCTTCTGGTTTCCTGCCATATCCCAAGGAATGTAGTTCTCGAGGACTCTGTACTCCGTCAGGCCTGCAGGATTCATGTGCATGCGGTCACGCCACTCATCGCCATTGACATATCCGCGGTCGGAGCCCTGGAGAAGGACATCGGACATGGTCTTGAGATCATAGTCCATGAGAGACCAGACGTTGAATGCCAGATACCACTTGGGATTGATGATCAGCTTCCGTGTCAGCTCCGCGGCAATGGATTTGGCAATGGACATGACCTTGGTCTGGACGAACGTGTTCCATTCGTCGCGCTTGTACTCACCGACTCCGACGATCCATGCCGGCACTCCCATCAGGGCGGCAATCGTCCGCTTGTCAATGGTCACTGTGTCGCTGATCGCGAGGTCTGCCAGTGTCAGAGGTTTGATCTGCTGGACGTCGAACTGCTCCGCAGGGATGATCCACGGTTCGCCTTCCTTCGCTGGTTTTACATAGTCATCGAGGAGCTGGCGTCTTCCGTCCGGTGTGGAGAGTTCGTCGGAAAGAGCATCAACTTTGACGATAATTGAAGGCTTGTACTCCGAAGACATAAAAGCCTTTTCCGTCCGCCTTGCCTGATGCAGGTTGTTGGCGATCTCTTTGAGTGGGACATTGACACCTGTCCCCATCCACGGATAGTTCTTGCCCGGGTTATAGACAAAATGCAGAAGACTCTGCGGGTCTCTCGGGATGCCGTCAACACAGACCCTGTAATCAAATTCGCCCACTGCGCTGAAGCTCACCCTCCAGTACGGTATCGGCTCCAGGCGTTCCAGATATCCGTCTTTTGTGTGAGGCTGAACGATCGCATTCCCTCTGCCGGTCAGGAGCATGGTCGTCACAATCCACTCCATCCATGTGCTGCGCGTCATGTTTGGCGACGGGTTGATGTCGATCAGCCTCGACAGCTCGTTCACGATCCTCTCATCACCATTTTTTGTGTTGCTCATGAGATGAATCGTCGCAGAGCCGATCAGCTCCGCGATCTTCCGGACGCATGCTACAATTTCCGGCATTTTGTCGAGAGATGTATAACCGGAAGAAGCTATCATCTCGTTAAAAACAGATGATGCTGTGATTACGACCGTGTTTCTCTTTCCGGTGGGTTCCCTGTTTTTTGTTTTCTTTCTGCCCATGTATTACTCCTGATCATCTTCCGGCCTTCCGCGCCAGCGGTTGTCCTTCTTGGTTTTCTCGCCTGCTTCCAGGCATTTCACACATGCAAAAACCGATGCGTCAAAAAGATCTATTCTGTTACGCTCGCCTGTTTTTTCGTACCGTACCATGTCGTCTGTCTGCTCTATCGCTTTGACATTGCTCACGCAATACTCGTACGCTCCCGAATGCACGTAGTAGAGATTTCCGTCGAGTGCTGATTTCTCAATCCTCCGAAACCCCCTGCTCTTGAGGTAATAAAGCTGCGGCTGGTCGACAATTTTGAAGCCCGCTGCCTTCATGGCCGGGAAGTATTCCTCCCCGGCGAACTTCCTGTCATGGCCCACCTGGCGGATTTTGAACCCCAGGTCGCGCATTTCTTTGAACCAGTTGACGATGTCAGAGATCTGCACCGTCTCGCTGTTGCACATCGTCAGCCAGCCGTCTTCCTCCCATCCAAAAAGCGGAATCCCGTCTTCATCCGCTTTGGCGTGTGCCTGGGCCCGTGGGAAGAATGCGTGCGTGACGATGATATCAACGCCTTTGTACTGGCCAAACAGGGCGCCGGCCGTGAGGTCGTATACTCTCGAAAGGTCGGCGCCCCCATACCAGTCGATCGGCAGGCGGGCCAGCTCCGCAATCGACCAGTTGTATCTCGAATCGCTTGCCTGGAATTTCTTGAGATCGAACCATGCGAGCATGGACGATGTATAGATGTTCCCGCGGCGGGATAGGAAGTCCTTCCTCTGCTGCGGGTCATTTAATGCCTGCAGAGATGCGTCCCGTATCTCGGAAGGCCTGATCGTCACTCCGTAATTTGGATTCGCCTTCTGGTGCTGTATTGGGTTAGTGAAGTCCACATTGCCTTTTTCATCCTGGTCCATCTGGGCAACAAATGAGAAAAAGCTGTCATCTTTCACAAGTCCCTCTGCCACCTTCTTCGCATACTCGGTACGTCGGTATCCGAAAGAGTTGACATTGTCGCCTGCGGTCGTGATGCCGATCATCAGGCGGTTTGTGTAAGCGGCCTGCGCTTCCTTGAAGCGGTTGTACTGGGCGGGTTTCTTGTAGGCTGCGACTTCGTCCGCAATGGCGAAGTTGCAGTTGAACGAGTCCTGTGCATCCGGGTTCGATGCCATGATCTGGATGTCAATGGTCCCGTCCGGAACACCATTTTTCATAAAGGTCCGCTTGATTGAGTGCTCAAAGCTGTTGTTGTGGACTTCGAAGGATTCAAGTTTCCGGTACTTGATGGAGAAGTCGAGGAAGTTGAAGGACTCAAGGGCCTGTTTCAGCGCTGCTGCCACGACGTAGACCGTGGAGCCGGAGCGCCTCTGGAGGATGGAGACCGCAAAAGAGAGTGCTGCGATGAAAGATGTCTTGCCGTTCTTTCTGGCGACAACGATCATGGCTTCCTTGAAGCGCCGTTCGTTTGTCCCCTTGTAGAAAAAGCCGAGCAGGTTGTAGACGATGAAGATTTCCCATCCTTCGAGGATGAGCGGTTTTCCGAGGAGCGGCGTCCCGTCCAGCGCTTCGCCCTTCCGGTGCACGCATAGGGTTTCCATCAGCGTGCACACGGTATCAGGATCCGCTTCCCGGAATTCCAGATCATCGCGGCCCAGGTCATCCAGAAACCTCTGGCAGGCATGGACCACGTCCTCGCCGATGATGATTATCCTTGCGACTACATCTCTCGCATATTGCTTCGCTCTTTCCGCATAGTGTTTAGCCTTCATATCCCGCCTTACAGGCCGAGTTCACTTAAGACATCGTCCAGCCCTCCGCCTCTGTCCTCCATGTCCAGGGATCCTGTCATCTGCTTATACGACTTACTGGTCAGCCCCATCTCCCGCCAGTAGGAGAGTGCCTGCGCATGACAGTCCATGACGACTGTGAGCGCAGGGTTCTTGACCATGTTGGTGGATCCGTTTTTGTTTGTGTATTCGATTACCGTCTCGCCGCCTGAATCCTTGAATTTCTTCAAGGCATCGTCCCGGAGCTCCATGATCGTGCCCAGAGTGGCGATCGTGTAGTCGAAGAACGGTTTGTAGGTGCCTGCGTCCTCGCAGGCTTTTTTGATTCGTCGAATCCATGATGCTTTTTTCATCACTTACCTCCGAACGGCCTGCATAAAAACGAGGCATTTTTGAGCCGTTTTCTTCACATGCGCGTGCGCGTGCGCGATAAATGGAAAATCCTTTTCCCCTTCCTGCCGGTTCCCCCTTTCCCAAAAATCGCCCTTTGTGTATAAAATGCTACCCGGCCCATTACAAAATTCGCAAAAATCTCACTCAACGACCGGGGGGGATGCTGTATTTTCTGACAGCTTCGAGTATTTTGTGGGAATTGGGATGTTGTACCTTCTTGCTGTCCTGCGGAGCAGGTCGATGCCCTCTGCCGTCAGATCATTTGTGTCCCTGTCATGCATGATGTTATGTGATGCACGGGAGAGACTGATCAGGTTCCAGCTGTCCATCGCGTATTGAGGAAACTCTTCGCGTGGAAATATGTGATGTACTACCTCTGCCGGCTCATGCCTTCCAAAGCGTGATGCATATCTGCAGATGTATCCATCTCTCCTCAGGATACGCTCGCGCTTGTGCTGCCACAGTCTTGATGTGTACCAGTTGTGTGCCATGTGTCCTCCTTGTCAAGGCAACAAAAAAGGACAGGCTGTGAAGCCTGTCCTGTCACCGAAGGAAACGGTTTATCTTGGGATCTGCCGGATGAACCCGATAACATATTAGCACATGAGACCATGCAAGAGTATGCAAACATTTTCGGATCAGTCATCCATCGGGAAATTCTGCAGAGCCCGGCCGTGATAATTCTCTGCAGTCCTGCGTGAGCACGGGATCTTTGCAGCAATGTCATCCCACGTCAGCTTCCTGCCATCCCTGTCCCGGTTGTTGATATATCTCCACATCAACACTTCCCGCTCCTCTGCCTTTTCCATCCTGTTGATGCGGTCAAGTATGTCTGCCTCTTTGCCGATGTACGACAGTATGATCGACACATACTTGTCCATCAACTCGTCAATGTATGCCTCTGCATCCGACAGGTCTCCCTGATTGCCCGCCTTCGGCATGCCTGTGTATCTCACTGCCTTCACTCTCTTCTTCATGTCTTCCAGATATTTGATCCTCTTCTGACATGCGTCTGCCTGGTCCTTCTCTGCCACATATGATTTCAGGTAATCCTTCGCTGTCATCCTTCCTTTGTCCTCTCACAAATATGATCTGCCTGTCAGCTTTACAAACTCTTCCCTCGTGTGTGTCTGCTCGTACTTCCTCTGCGCATACTGCTGTAGCATCAGGCATGTGTCGTGGTTCCTGTGCACCGCCCTGCTCCCGATCGTGTGGTGCTCCGGGCAGAGCCAGACAAAGAATCCCTCTGCCTCGCTCATGCTACGCAATGGTCCCATGAAGACATGATGCTTCTGCAGGCCCGTCCTCTCCCGGTAGTCGCCGGCTGTCATCATGCACAGCATGCACCTGCGTCTGTCCCTCTCTGGCTGAATGATGCTCTGCTTTGCATGCTTCCTCTGTCTCTCCTTCTGCGGTGTCTTCGGGAACAGCAGTCCGCTCATACCCACGCCTCAACCAGCCAGGACGGATCTGCTTTGCCTTTCGGATATCTGGACATGCCGTATCTGTTCCTGAGGATGTCGCATACCCTGTTTGCATCCGAGTTTGTCGTCACTGTGATGCACGCCGCATCCCTTTCCGTCCCGTTCTCGTCCGTCGGAATGAATACATGGCACCTCTGCATCAGCGGGTCTTTTCCCTCTTCTTTTGCGATAATGTACGACCGTTTGCGAAATACCGCCCGCGGCTTTTTATTTCCGAGCAGGCTTATGATCTGCTTTGTCAGTTCGTCCACTCCTTTTCCTCCTTCTCGCATCCTCAATGGCTTTAATCTTGCGCACAGGCATCTTATGGTCGATGCGCTGTTTCTTGATCCTCCTGATCGTGTATGTGCGATAGGGATATCCGTCTGCATTTGTCCCCTCGTAGCAAGAGTCTTTATCCAGGTACCATCCCTTCGGCACTCGAGGCTTGTCTGTCATCGCATGGCCGGAGATGATCGTGTCCTCGCCTTCCACCTTCTTGATGTTTCTTGAGTGGCTCCATGAAGCATCTGCTATGCGTTCGCATGTGATCGGAGACTTGGCGATGTATTCACCAATATCCATGCCCTGGTCTCTCTTGTCCTGTAGATATTCGACAAACACACCGCCGAACTGTCTCCAGTAATCCTTGGCGATAAACTCCGCTCCCTCGATTCGGTTAACGATCACATGGATGTGCCATCCGTTTCGAGGGCCCACCTCGATGTTCCGCATCCAGAAGAGCTCGTAGTATCTCTTACGGTATTCTTTCCGGAGATGATTCGCAAAGTCTTTGAACATCTGCTTTGCCGCCTTCATGTCCTCCGGTCTCTGCTCTTTCTTGAATGTCAATGTCAACACGAGATCATCCTCGTTGAAGTACTGCTCAACCATTCGGCCGGCCTCGCGCTGCTTCCTTCTCTGATTGTTCTTTTTGATCCGCTCACAGGTGGGCTTCTCTTTGGGTCGCCTCACCCTGTTCACTCCGGGAACCTTCGCTGAATTAAACTCACACACCTCTATGGAGTTTTTCATCCTGTACTTGCGTCTGATGTGCATCTTAATTCTCCTCTGGCTCCAACTTTAATCAGCTTATGAACTGGTAAAACGCACATCCGTGCGTGGGTAAAGTGCTATAAAATGTCCAGGCGCATGAGCGCCTGGCTGCTATTGCTTCTTAATATGTAGAGTCTCTTTCACTCCTCGTGTTTGATTGGCAGTTTAACCAGGAGCATGTTCAAGGCAACCTGTGTCTTTTTGCACCAGTCCTTGAGGCCATCTTCCTTTATCGCTTCCGCAATCATCTTGGGATGTATGTCCGTGATTCTGTCGTAAATGTCTTCGAGGACTTCCTTGGCGCTTCCGGAGCATCCGGTGATCCACATTTTCTGCTCCATCTCCTGTTTGATCATGGTTTCAATTTCCTCGTCCATTTCACAGCTGCCATATTCAATCATCATCTGCCGGCATACTTTGCAGGCATCCTCGATCCGTATCATCTTCTGTTTCCTCCGGCTCTCCCAGCACTGTCAGCTGATCCGCTTTCATCTCCACTATCTTCTGCAGGTATGTCGCAATCCTGCCAAGACTCTTGTTGATGCCTTCGATGCTGGTTACAATCTTTCTTTCCTGGTTTTCTTTCACTGGTTCACTCCTCTGCGATTTCTACCGCATCAACACACATCTTCGCGGTGTTCTCCACCGCCCTCTGCAGGATCTCCGATGGAATCTCAATCGGCCGAAACTCTCCGGTCCTTGCCATTCCCGCGCATACGCAATCGCAGATCATCTCGATAACGTCTATCAGATTGACGTCTTCCGGACAGTGTTCGTTGAGATGGTGTCTCTCTGTCTTGCAATGCATCGGATACCATTCTCCGTCCGTAAAGCTGTCTGTCTTTCCTTCAATCTTTGCACACAGTTCCCTGTAAAACAGACTTCTATGCGGTTCATATATTTTTGTATAGTCGTGGTCGGCTCCTCTATTTTTTAATTCAGCTGCGAGCTCGAACATCATGTTTCCAACATCGTCCCGGTGCATACGGTTGCTGTTGTCGAATGTAGGGAATGCTGGTACGCTTGTTGCTGTCCGTGTATCCCCGAATATGTTTCTTTTGATTGTCACCTTTCTCATACTTCAGTCCTCTCAATCTTTGGACACGGCTCCGGCCCAACCTGGAACGGCTTGTCCCATTGGCTTTCTCCTCTGGCAAACCGCATTGAGTCCCAGATGGTTTCGGCGATCATCATGTCATCCGTTTTCTCCTTGAGGTATCCCATAGGCTCGAATGCAATTCTGAAAAAAGCACGCATGATTTCCTCCAGATGGTCTCTCCGAGCGATGTACGCATCAAACGCCTTATCCATCGCTATGCTTCTCCCTATACTGGCGATATCGTCACAGAAGTCTCTCTGCTGCCCCATCCGCAGACGGAAGTATTCCTCGAGTGCTTTCTGCGTTACGCGGATCTGATCCTCAGTGAGTGTGATGGTGTAGGTTGTCGTTTCCCCTGGCATATTATTTCTCCTTCATTTTTTGCAGGACTTCGGCGATTTCGTAGTGTTTACCCGTTTTGGAAACTCTTGACACAAGAAAACTGCCGGTTCGCCCATCAAATCCTATTGCGTCAATACAATCGGAATCATAATCATCTTTCCACAAACGGGTCACAATCATGTCGTCGTACTCTGTTTCTCTCGGAGTCACCTCATCCCCGACCTGTATCTGCTCTTCCTGTCTCTGCTCATACTGCCGTACCTTTTCGATGACTTCGGATGCGGAGTATTTATCAAAAAGCAACTCGATTGCTTCGCTCCAACTATCAGCAGTGCCAACATCGAATCCCATGCGCACAAGGTCATCAACGCACTCCACTATTTCCGGCTTGAATGCAATCTTTTTTACACATACCCATGTTTCTGCCTGTCCTTCAATCTTTCCGTCTTTGCGTCCCTGCTCATAGGCTTCTTTGCGGATAGCATTAAGGTCAACATTTTTTGTGCAGTCCTCGCATTCGTGCTTTGCGGTCTCATACCCTCTCTGATATGCGTCCGCTGTGACTTCCGCAAGCGGTTCGGGTTCGGTGTATGGTGTCAGTGAAACGCCTTCGATCGTAGCATCACCGTTTGCGTCCGCATATATGCTCCAGATTGACTCGTTATCGTCTTTTTCGATAATGTATTTCTTTGCCATGCTTACTCCTCTCTACGGATATAATCATTGGTCATTATCTTCCTCCCTCTTGTCGATATGCATCACATACCACTCGCCTTTATGCTGAAATCGGAACTCGATTCCGTTGAACAGCATGTGCTGTGCGACTGCGCAGAGTGCTTCGTGCGTGACCTCGCTTTTGTTTCTCCATTTGGTCTTGTCTTTTGGCATCAGCGTTCCGGCATAGATTCCGAATGTTCCGCACCCAACATGATATTCAGGCATTGTCTTCCTCCGCTTCATACTTCTCTTTCAGCTCGTCAACAACCTGCTGATACTCGCCATCTCCCGATGTATTCCACCATTCCTGCACTTTGCGGATGTGGTCAATCTGTTCATCATAAAGGTACTGCAAGTGGTCTAAAACCGCTCTTCTGCGGATGCTTCTGTCGGGATGTGCGCTTCCTGCAAATCGGCATTGGCAATGTTCAAAGTCGTATTCGCAAATAGGGCATGTGTGCTTCCAATCGCTCATGTTTCTTCCTCCGCATCATCCTTGAAGTCATCACACTGTTGCCATCCGTGCCAATTCTGCCGGATGTACAGCGCTGTGTGCCCTGCCGGTTGCACAGGCCCTTTGCACTCCCCATCTTCATTCCACTTGCAATCATCGGCATCACAATACACAATCATGATTCTTCCTCCGTTTTAGTTTCAGTGCCCTTTTTCATGTAAGATTCGCTGTCCACAATGAGGGCAGAAATCATAAAGAATGTTTTGTGTGAGTTCTTCCCCACAGGATCCGCATGGAGTGATTGCGCGTCCATCTATATCCATTTCCTGCTGTAATGGTTTCATCGGTTCCTGCTTTTCCAGAGCATCAATAGCCAAATTCATGGCTTCGATGTAGTCTCGGATCTCATCGGTATACCCGTACTTCTCGGCCATAGCAATGCGCTCTTTAAAAACTCCGATTGCTTCACTGTTTGTCATCCTTCTCACCTGCTCTCGATAATCGTTACTGTGCCCTCGAATACTCCCCATTCCGTATCAGCTTTGAATGTGTGTGTTTCCGGCTGTTCATCTTCGTGCATCGGTCTTGTCAAATACCACAGCGCAGAATCGTCCTTCCATGTGATTTCTTCCAACTTCTGCCCTTTGGGTAATTCCAGTGTCATGCTGCCACCTAAACTTCTGGTAGCCGAATGGCAACCGCTCAGCATAATTGTCATCGTCAAAATTGCAATGGCTTTTTTAATCATCCTATCCCTCCATTACGGCGGCTGTTTCCTCTCGGGCTAACGCGCCTATCTCGTTTCGCCTCTCAATGGACATTTAACAGTCATGCAGTTATGCGCATCTCCCTATAGACTGCACCGCCATGTCAATATTAATGATGTGCGGGTGTGGATTTGAACCACACATGATTGCTCCATTTTGGTCTCACGGATACGTCTATCCGTTCACTTGCGCATCAATGCAATCAGCCCCACTTTTCCCTCTGCGTCTACCTATTCCGCCACCGCACATTAACCAACTACCGAGTAATCCTTGTTACTTGCCGTCATCGGTGAGATCGATGAGCGAACAATCCGGCATTCTTTGCTCAAATTCGTCAAAATCATCAACTTCACCAAATGGAATACCTGTCACTCCGCATCTGTAATGATCGTCATTACAAGGGCAACACTCGCACGATTTCGGCATATTTCTATCAAGTGCAATCATCTTCCCATTCCTCCTTAAGTTTCTGAAATCTCTCATCGAGCACGAATGCCGCAGCCTCGATCGCGATCCGCATGAATTCCATATCGAGTGTGCTCCAGTCGATGCAGGTCGCGTCTTTCCTCTGGCCGGCATTCTTCTGTGTTGTCATTCTAATCAGGCGTTTCACTGCGTCTTCCAGCTCCGGAAGGTTGGCTTTCTGCTTGCCCTTCCAGAACATGGACCACATTGTGTCTTTGATACCATTGGAAAGAGCCTGTTCCATCCTGGTGTCCAACATGTCACTTTATACCTCTCCCCCAGAGACACCGTTGCACCTGATCGAGAATTCAAGTCCGCTTATGCGGCCGCGTAAAAATGCGCGTTCATTGCTTTCGCGCATATCCTGAATCTGTTTTTCATAATTCTCACATCTTGTCTTCAGTTCTCTGTTCTTTTTCTTGAGCTCCGCTATGGTGCTCTCGAGTTCTTCCCTTCCATCGATTCGCGTACTCTCTATCGATACCGGCTCTGCTGCAACAGCAGCAATAATATCTTCGGTTGATGTCATCATTGTTCTTCTCCTTTTATCTCTGATGTGTTCATTCCTAATATGGCATTCTCGTAGAATTGCATAAAATCGCTTTCCAGGTCTTCAAGGCGGCCGTCATTGTCGAAGATCATGTCGTAGTCGTATTTCTCGACATCGTCGTCTGCATGATTGCCATACCCATCCTTTGTCCTGTTGGATCGTATCAGAAGTGTTTTGCATTCATAGCCCTCAGCCAGCGCATGCACTTTGAATTTTTCAATCTCCTTCGGCTCCCTGATATGGAATATAACCAGGGAATCTTCCTCTTCGACTTCTTCCAACTTTTCAGCCATATAGCGGAATGGCAGATTATTATAGGCAGTACTTATATCTTTTATGTCCGAAAGAAATTTCCTTGCCTTCTGCGTTTTCTCGCCTTCCCACCCGAGCATCGTTGCGGCGGCTTTAATCGGCGTGATCGACGAATATACATATGTGACGTAGTCGTTTTTCAGGATATTGCAGATCGTATCCTTGCCGGATCCCCCTGCCCCATTTATGATTATTACCATCGGTCCTCTCATTCTTCTCTTTCCATCCTTCTTTCGAAAATTTCCATGCATTCCTCGCAGATGCCACCGCTCCATGTGATCGGGCAATATATGTAGCCATCCTCATACTTATCGATTATCGCCCAGAAACATTCCTCGATGTGGTGCCGGCCGTGATCTATGCCGTCATCTGTATGGCATGCCTCGATTCGTGCACGGCTTTCCTCAGTCATCTTTCTTCTCCGGCTCTCTCGTAATCAGGATATAGTTCCCCGAGCCTCTGGTAGCTCCGTAGCCAGCTTTGCTGAGGTCTGCAAGGACACTGCGGACTTCCTCATCATCATGGCACTTAATCCAATCGCCTTTTTTGTGGTTGCTTTCCATTTTTTCTCACCTACTCTTTCGCAATCGCGTATGCCCTGACTATTTCTTCCGCAATCTCTTTCTGTGTCTGCCCCTTTTTGATGCCGACCAAAATTGACGGCGGCAGGACCATATCCTTGTATGTGCAGCGCCACAGGTGCAGGCAGTTTGGCATATTGTTGACATAATCAGCTTTTGGCGGGTGAATTTGTATAACCGCCTCGTCATCGTTCCAGAATGCATCCTTTATCTTGCACATATCATCCCACGAAGGCGTTATCCTCCGCTTATATGGTGATACACTTACATGCTCCCAGCCTGCCCCTGTCGAGCAGATAACTGATCCTCTCCATGTCGGTAAAGCTATTTCTCCAGAGAAACCGTCTTCGCTTGCTGCCGTAATGTGGATGCGTGGATTCGTTTTTATTTCATTTATGTGCCGCATCTATTCCGCATCACCTCCCGGTACTGCCAAGGCCGTTGTCTCCTCTTTCGGAGCAGGCGAGTTCTGTCGCTTCCGTGAATATTGGTGTTCCGCATTCCATGATAACGAGCTGCGCGATCTTGTCTCCGCGTTTGAATTCCCTGTGCCTTCCTGAATGGTTAAAAAGGCAGACCCGGATGCTCCCTGTGTATCCTGCATCTACTGTCCCGTCTGTCACGATCCCATCATTGCACATGAGTCCTGATTTGCTCTTTACCATTCCTACAGATCCTCTCGGGATTTCCACATGCACTCCTGTATCAATTGTCTTCGAACTATGTGCCATCAGCATGAATCTCACTGGCGTCCGAAGATCTGCACCTGCGTCCCATCCATGTGCTCTCTCCGGCATGAATGCTCCTTCATCAAGTTTTACTTTCAATGTCTTTCTCCTAATCTATTTTGTAGATCATCCTCAGGAAGCTTTCTCTTTCTCTCAGTGTCTTGATCGGCTCCCCGGCTGCAATCATCCTTCTCTGTTCCTCGTCCTTTACGGAAAAGGTGTATTTCTTTTTACATTTCGGGCATGTGAAGTATTCCCACGTCACATCGAATCCTTCCGGATCGCGCCCTACGACTGTTGCCTTTGTCTTGATTTCAAAGGACTTTTTGCAGAAATCACATTGAACTTTCATTTTTGTCTCCACCGTGTCGCAGCCCTTCCGGGAACTCCCTTTTCATGTTCTCCTCGCCGATGATCGGAATGAGTGAATCTTTCATAAATACAGGGATCCCGAGCTGTTCGAAATTGTAGGCCGCCTCCAGGATCCAGTCAGGCTCCGGGACAATCTTATCTTTGCGGTTTCCGGTCTCCGCTCCGAAGATCACCCATTTGAGCTGCTCCTGGAGGCTGGGCGGAATCACTTCCAGCGGGCCGTGCATGGGCTCGACGCTAACAAAAGCGTTTGCAGTTTCCGATGTAAAGAACATATCGTCGGCCTTGGTCGATGTTGTGCCGAACCAGAAGTTTTCTCTCTCCTCGAGGATCCCTCGCTCGATCAGGTTTATCATCCTTATCGGGTTTTTGGTGAGGAAAAGATAATTGTGCTGCGGAGCCTCTTTGAATGCATCCGTGATCTGCGTGATCCATTCCTCCGGCACCCAGTCACCGAAGATGTCCGCCATGGAACAGACGAATATGTTCCTGGGCTTTTCGTCTTTCCAGTGACGGACCTGCGCGAGGCGGTGCTTGTGGAATGTCGGTGCGAAGCTGTGCGGGTATGCTACTCTTCGGCCTTCCGGGTCGAGAACAGGCTCATCATCCTCGTACAGCTGTTTTTCGTTTTCTATCTGGCCGGCGAACCTGTGCACCATTGTCCTGGCATAGCAATAAGGACAGTGATGTAAGCAGCCTGTTATCGGATTAAAGGTGCTATCACACCATTCGATTTTTGTTTGCTTCAATGGGCTATCCCCTTTCCGGGCGGCCAGCGCCGCACCGCCCTTGAATCTATTTACAGTTACAAGCAAAAGCGATTCTCTAAAATGACACAATATGTGGAGGTGATGCCCTTTTAGCGAAGAACAGGGAGGCGTTCCTCCTTTCTTTTTCTCATCAATTTGTTCGTTGGTTTCTGGCGCTGTGTGATGCGGACAGCTCGGCCGCATCGTGTACTTGTGAAATAAAACAGGAGATTAAACAGAATGGGTAATTGTTGTTCATGCTCCTGAGCTGTTCAATAAATCATTTTCGAGATCTGTGATCTCATCGTCTGTATATTGATTCTGGTCAAAGTCGCAGAACTGGTTAGGCTTTGAAACTTTCTGTCGTCCGGATTCCTTCACAGCACTGGCATCGCCATGCCACATGAGCTGTCTGCCCTTGAATGTGCGCAGACATCCTTTCCAGTCCTGGACCATGTCTCCGTTCGCCTTCCTCCATACGATTCTGCGGATGGAGAACCCGTTTTCGTCCTTCTCTCCGGTTTCCTCCTCTTTTTCGTAGACATCACGGAAGGCTTCCGCGATGGTCTCAGCCGGCTGCCCGAGCTTCGCATCCATCTGGCGTTCCTTGATGTATGCGATGATCTCTTCATCCGTCGGTGGAACGAATTCCTTTTCCGGCTCTTTTGGCTTTTTCCGGTTTCCTGCCTTTGGCTTCTGCTTCTTTGGCTTTTTAGATGTTTCCTTTTTGATCAGGCTGCGCATCTCTTCTAATTCCTTTTCGGTGGCTGTGAGACGCGCCTGGAAGGCTTCCTCTATCTTTCTCTTCTCTTCTGCGGGTTTTTCCGCCTTCATGGCTGCTTCGATGGCCTGTAGTGCTTTGTCCCGCTTTTCTTCCGACGGGTAACGTTTGATAAACTGCATTCCGCCGGCGCTCTTTGACATGAATGCAATCGCAGGGCTGTGTCCGCTGGCAACTGCTTTCGGCGTGATAATCTCTTCGTCAGGGAAGAAAATCGCGCCGTCCTGGCACTGGATGCATATCATTTCCAATCTCTCTTTCTATTTCTTCGATCTCTTCTTTGGTGAATCCATGAATCTGCAGCATTGCATCCCGGATAGCTTTCGCATGCCCGATCCGATAAATCTTCGCTGTTGCATCGAGCTTTTCAAATGTCCTTCTGTATGCGTTCCTGTATATGTCCGGCCACTCAAGCCTCGTCGGCTCCGGAGGCAAGTAGTTGTCGCAGTTGACACCGTCGCTCCCTCCCGGGCACGCTTCTCTCTGTCCGCATGACGGGCACATACCGCAGATCCGTCCGCTTTTCATCGCCCAGCTCATGACTCCGGCTTTTTCTCCAGCTTCGTCGCTGCGAGATCGAAAGTCTTATAATGTTCCCTCGGTGTCTCCGTCTTCTCTTTTTTGGTCTTCGACGTATACATCTTTGTGGTTATAATCAAGATGTACGCCAGTACCATCGCGAAGCACAGCATTAATAGTGCTGCCCCCAAAAACACGATACCATTCATTGTTTATGGCCTCCTTCTGGACCGCATTGCAGAGTGAAAGAAGTAATCCTTCAGAATGTTCTCTATCTCCTTCGGTTTCTGCTTCCGAGTCATCACCGGAGTCTCCGGCAATGTCGGTTCTGGTAATTGAGACGGATCGCATTTCAGCGTTAATCTGCTCGATTTCCGCCGTGATGCTTGATCTTTTTTTGAATTCGGTACATTTTCCATATTCATTAGCTTCCAGACATCTGTCCCTCTTGTAACACTTTTTGCACGTTCCCATATCTGCACCTGTCTGAGCAATATCGCCTGCCCTCGTGATCGGTTACAAACGGTGTTCCGCATCTTTTGCATATTCTGACTTCCGGTTGCAATAACTTCCCCGGAGGCGGAACGGTGTTCTTTTCGCAGTTTTTACGCTCCGCCTCACGCTCACATTTTCGCGAGCAGTAGATTCTCCGGCTCCCGGTCTCTCTAAAACAGCCTCCGCACCACAAGCAGTATCTCGTTCGCATCGACGGAATCATTCCTTTTCTTTCTCCCGTTTTTTCAATTTGTAGATTCTCTGCTTAACGCCCATGGGACGCCTGTTGAGCTTTGCCGCAATCATCGTGCATGTCTTTCCCTCTTCATACATGCTGAGGATCATCTCGTCTTCTTCCTCGGTGTATGGTCTGGTCACTACATTGTTAGCCTTTCCTTTGCTCTGTATTCCTCTCCAGCCTCGGAGTTGAAGTCGAAGTAAAAGCTGTTGTACTTCGCAGCTTCGTGATCCGGCACAACCTCTCCAATTTTTACAGGCAGCGTAGGCTGCAGGTATGGCTTCGGGAGTTTTGAAACATTCACGATGATTCTTGGCTTTTTCTTTTCCTTCTCCTGCACTGAGCACGGGTCAGCGCTCTTTTTTTGCATCACGTTGTTATATCTGCATGCCATGCAAGTCCCTTTCAGGCGTCTCGAGATTTGTTTCCCGCATCCGCATTTCATCCCTTTCACTCCTGCATGTCGCACATCCACCAGATGTTCGTCTGCATGCCATATTCCTTCCAACGGCCTTTTCGGTCGCGCTTCTGGTATCTTCCCAGGCGGGCATTGTACCGGTCATTGTGATTAGTTCCCGGCATGTAGATGTAGTGCACTGAATGGTCCTTGTTCAGCTTGATGTACTTCGTATTACTTCGAAGCATCTTTCCATCATCTTCGAAGTAATACAGTTTATTTCCCCACCATCGGTATGTATTCCTGCAGGCCTCCCCAACCTGGTACATCCTGCTTTTTGTTTTGTGGGAATAGTATGTATCACTCCCGACCTGCACCCAGCCGGTTTCCGAGAGGAATACATCTCCGTCAGCATTCCGAGAAATCATTCCGACGTTCTTTGCTTCGGCAGTTGATACGATCAGCAGGAGCAGAATCGCAGCCATGGCCAGCGCGATCAGGAAGCTTGTAATGTGTCTCTTGGCTCTTTTGCTCATGGTTCCTCCTTTACATCAGTGCTCTGCATACATCTACGATCATGGCGATGCCGGAATCACGCTCGATGTTCACCCGCTTCGATGCTCCGGTGCAAAAGTAGATTACGGCTTCGCCCGGTTTTGCGAATGTGATGTTTGTCACATCTGCACCCGCGCGTGTTTTCTTTACTGCGGAATATAATTTATCGAGGATCGCCTGCGGGTTCTCATTCTCTTCGGGTGGTACTTCGTAGGTTTCCACCCTGTGGATATCCCTGAGCTCCGCTTCCGTCGGCCTGTGGCCCTTTTCAGCTTCCGGCTCTGCGAGGCCGTCTTCTGCTGCCTCAATCGCCTTGTTAATCAGGCAGTCCACATCGCTTACCTTCTCGGCAGCGACACTCGAGATCATCTTGATTGCATGGTCAATGGCGTATCTCCCATTACTCGAGCAAACTTCATCTTTCGAATCTGCCAGGTCTCTAACTGCTTCCACGTCAGTATTCACGCCGATGCACGCCTTTCCGGCTTCCACGATGAATTCCATTGTCTTTTCCAGTGCCTTGTAGATTTCTTCCGCTCCCTTCATGATTCCTGCCATTTCTCCCTTCTCAGCTTCCTGATTGCCGGCTCCAGCCCCTCCAGGAGGCCGAGCATCCTGTCCCAATCTTTCCTTGCAAATGCAACATTGATGCCATCCATCATGGCTTTCGCGTCCTGATACGTTTTGGATTCTGCAGGTTTTTGCGCCGGCGCAACTGGCTCTTCCGGAGCAGGCATGATGTCTGCAGATTCTTCCCCGGCATCCTCTGCCGGCTGCTCTTCCTCATCGTCTTCCGGATCAGCGCCCTCTGCCGTCGCTTCCTCCTGATCAGCGCCCTCTGCCACCGTTTCGCCCTGCCCGGTGCCATCTGCCGGCTGTTCCTCTTCTCCTGCAGGTTCCTCTGCCTTCTCTGTTTCCTGATCAGGATCCTGTTCAGGATGAGCATTTTCCTGTTCAGATTGAGCATCTTCTGTAGCAGATTTGGCATTTTCCGTAGCGGGCTGGGCATTTTCCGTAGCAGGCCGGGCATTTTCTTCCGGTTTTGCTACGCTTTCCTGCGGTTTCCATTTCTCGTACCGCTCGCAGAGCATCTGCGCGAAGTCCTGCCAGGATATCTTCCTCCTGCCTCCATCCGGGCCGAATGTCTTCACAAACAAGCCTTCGTCCGTCATCGCCACCATGGCTGCGCGTGTGCGCTTCATGGAATTTCCGGAAGGATTGAGGATGTCCGAGCATTTCTTTCCGTCCAGCGTCCCCTGCAGGCATCCCTTTGCGAGATCTTTCTTTACTTCCGCCGGGATGATCTCCATCATCTCCAGGATCCACGACTCTGTGTCCGGTGCTTCCGGCTCGTCACGGTTGAATTCCTTCAGGGCTCGGATGTCGCTGCGCTTCATTTCCGGAGTCAGCATCTCCATGTCTTCATCCGGAAGGGCAAGCATCTCTCCCAGCTTCGCAGAGCCATATCCGATGAATTCCGGCAGCAGGTGGTCTGAATATCCTCCTGCGCTGTATTTGGCGTTGATAGCCTTGAAGCGTGAGACGTATGTTGCCGTCAGGCCGAGCTCATCACGCGCCCATTCGGTGAGGCTGTCGTATCCGTCATTCTTGTAGCCTTCGCTGTCCTCTGCTTTCCGGAGCAGGTATCCGATCCGGACGAAGCTGGTGGATGCCTTTATAAATTCTTCCTTGATCTCCTTCTTGAGCGACATCCAGTCGTCCAGTGTCATCTGTACATAATCCATTGGCTTCTCCTTATACAGCCGCTACCAGTACGCGCTGCTCTGCTTCCTCTTTCTCTTTTCGCTTCTTTACCGCCCTGGAGAAATATCTCAGCCAGCCGTCTATCTTCTCCTGATCCGGCTTGCGGTCGAAGGCTCCGTAGCTTTGCCTCACATGGCCGTCCCATGTGACTTCAAGTGTGTAGTACGGCTTTTCCGGTTCTTCTTTCTTCCGGAGGAAGAGGATGTAGCTTTCTCCCTTCTGCATGCGTTCCATATAGAGGTTCGATGCCCCTACGCAATGGTGCTGTTCCCTTCCTTCCCGGATGATGTCTGATGCACTTCCCGGTACCAATATCAGCAGGCCTTCTTTTTCGTAATGAAAATGTTTTGTGTTCTTTTCAGAGCCTTCTTTTATGCCTGCATATTTCTTATCCGCGTTGCGTTCCTCGATCTGGTCCTTGTGCTGGTTATAGTGTTCTGAATATCTGTCGTGCATACGCTTCAAATCCGGTGTCCTGCAGATAATCTCGTCCTTTGTGTCATATCCCAGCCGTTCCGCAACACTGAGATAATCCCTGTATTCCTCCAGAATCCCGTGCAGGCTTTTATTTTCCTTTGCAGCCTGTTTTTTCAGGTAGTTCATTGTCCTCTGTACCGTCATCCCGGTCTTTTCTGTCAGGAGATGGCTGATGAACACTTCGCTCTCGTTCATGGCCTTGAGTGTTTCGATGTCCACCTTCTCTTTTCGCCTCGCTATCTCTCTCAGCGTCTCTATCATTTCGTAGTGGCCGTCAATGTCCTTCATAGTCCGGAGCATCTGTCCATCTATCCCCAGCAGTTCCTTGAGATTGTGTGCATCTTCCTTCAGCTCCATGCACTTCATCCAGCTCTTCGATATGGCCGCTTCCGCTACTCTGTTCAGGCCTGCTTTGTAGAGATATTCGATATATTTCTTTTTCGCAATCTCGATCAGCATTCTCTGCGGGCTGTCGTGCTGGCTCCCCTGGCATTTTTCATACAGGAACTTCTGCATCCCAGCCGCCCTGCAGATCTCCTCTGCATTCCGCATGTACATATTCCCGAATTGAATCTGGTACGGATATCTGCTCCGTCTGTAATCTGTTCCCCTTACCCTTCTCCAACACGCTTCTGTTTTGCTGATCGAATAAGCAATTTCCCATCTGAAACTGTCAACAGACTCGAATGATTGCGGATCGGCGAATATCCTGGAGTCTTCCCGGATAGCTGTTTTTTCTTCCCATTTCTCTTCTTCGCCGAACTCAGCTTTTTTACGGAATTTTTTCACCACTTCGAAAGACCTCATGGAGATGTATTCCCCTGCCACCTGCGGAAGCACCACCCAGCTCGATGTCCTCAGCTCGTCCTGCTTGCGCCATGATTTCGTGTCGAAGAAATTTCGGCACTCCCTGCAGAACCCTCTGTGTTTCCTCTCGTAGCCCCAGTGCGTTTTTCTTCCCGCGTTGTGGAGCATCTTTTCTGTTGTCTTGTAAGTGGCGCCGCAGTATGTGCAGTACACTTCCGATGTCTTTCCTTGTCTCTTGAAAAGCAGGAAGTTGTCGTCGATCGTGCCCTCGCCCTCTGCCCATTGCGCGAAATCTGCAGGTTTTTCGGGGATCAGGTCCATCATTCTGTCCCAGTCTTCTTTTCTTCTCTCGGCTCTTTTGAGGTTCTCCCTCGCCCTGACTCTTGCCTGCCATACATTTACCGCATCTTCAACACTGTCTTCCTCTGTCCCGAGCAGCTCGTTGCACAGTGCTGTTTCTTCTTTCGTTGATACATTTCTTGCTGCCCAGTATGTCTTTGGCTGATGGCTGTATTCCTGAACGACATTTTCCAGAAGTGCCTCGGACCATCTGTTTTCTTTTCTGGTTATCCATTTTTCGGCACCCTCGTCGATATATGTCACGGAAATCGGCTCGTAGCTCCCTTTTGTCAGGTCCAGGCGTGCCCACATCTGAATGATGAGGATCCCTTCTTCTACGCCGGCGCCGAAGTACAACTGTGTCCCGTAGCTTTTTACTTCGTACGTTGTGCCGTAAACTCCGAAGCCTCTCCTGATGTATTGATCATTTAATGCTTCGCGCACCAGTTCTTCCGGAACATCCGGGAGCGTGATGTTCAGCAGGTCTTTCTTTTTCATTTTGCGGCCCCCAGATAGTACTCACGGATGATCTTCTTTGCCTCTGCTCTCCCGGGCATGCCGAGCGTGATCTTGCTCGCCTTTACACCCGCAGCCTTGATGATGTCCTTGTCCACATCTACCTGGTGCGCAAATGCCCATTTCAGGATTTCTCCGATGCAGGATTTAAGGCTCTTGCCTTTCCGGCGTACGGCCCTGGCCATTTCCTCGTCTTCCATGGATGATGTCTTGATGTACTCGCACCAGTCGACCATGATGTCCTTGGGTTTCAGATCCTTCTGCTCTACCTCGATCTTTCCGATTGCCGCTTCTGCCACGTCCACGAATACCGGCTCATATCCTTCGATGTAATGTTCTACCGTCCAGCCTTCGAGGCCGTTCTCGGCGGCGAGCGCTTTGATGCTCTCGATATCTCCCTCGTTGAAGAGATTCTGTGCGAGCTCATTCATTTCTTCTGCAGAATCAAATTCTCCGAACTTATCAAACATTGTTCTCCTCCTATCTGCTTACTGCTTATCAAACAGTGACATCTGTCTTGTGCCCGGCATCTGCCTGTATTCCAGATTGCCGTATGCGTCTGCGATGATCTCCATCTGGTCCTCGTATACTTCTCCTTCCACTTCCTGTCTGATCTGTTTGGCCATCGTTACCTTGAATTTGAATTCCGGCACGTAGGCCATCCGTGTCGTTGTCGGCGTCACCTGTACCGACTGACGTGTTATGGTGATTCCGATCTTTGCCGTCACCGTCTCTTTGAGCTCTCCGGTGTCCATCATGTCCCTGATGGTCTTGTCGAGCATGAAATTGATGTTCTCCCGGAGCGGTTTGAACTGCTCGTCTTCTATCCTGATCATTACTTCTCCCTTCCCTCTACCTGTTGGCCCACGCCAGAAGGCCGAACCATATGAGCGCCGGAACAATCATTGCTATGGGAACGATGATGTTCCTGCTGTCGAGCGCGGATCCGCCGATGATGAGGAGCATAAATGCGATTATTGTGATCGCCTTCACCAGTCTCTTCATGGCCATCTCACCTCTGTTCCCCTTTCTCCCGTGTGCATGTGTCTTTTCCGCAGGACAAATGTGTTGCATTCGACCCCTGCCGTTTTCAGCTTCTGCATAATCTCGATCAGCATTCTCTGTTCGAATCTCTCTTTCGCGAACGGCGATTCGTAGATGATCCTCGTCAGCTCCCTCGGCATCCCGTCATCCACCAGGAGCCTCCTGAGGCACTTCGCTGTGCTGAATCCCGCTTGCCTCCACGCTTCCCTGTTGATGTAGGAAATCTGCCATGGGTACAGTTTGATCCCGAGCGCCTTTTCTATCTCTTCCTGTGACACTTCCGCATTTCCTTCGTTCGGATGCTTCCCGTATATGTACATCAGGTCTCCTCCTGGGCCTCTTTAGCTTCTACAATTTCACTGCGCTGAACTTTCATCCTGTCCGGATTGTTATCACGCATGTATTCCCGGAACATTTTTATAAAAAGTTCTCCCACTCTGTATGCATCGTAGTTGTCTCTGCACATCTGCTTGAGCAAGCTCGGTACTCCATTCGCAGCCGCTGTAATGATGTCACTGATGCTTGACCCCCCCACTGCCATCGTCATGGTCGCTTCTTCCCGCTCTTCCGGTTTGATGACGAATGCGATCACTGCGGCGCCGGTCTGCTCAAATTTTTCTCCGAAAGCCTCCATCGTTACCTTTGCTGTTCCTGTGGTCTTTTCCATCTTTTACTTCTCCTTTTCCTTTCTTTTGCGCCGGCGCAAAAATTAAATTACATATTTTTCATGTGTTGCCTGGAGCTGCTTCTCTTCAATGTCGAGATAGATTTGTGTAGTCGCAATACTTTCATGCCCGAGCAGTTTCGATACTTCGATGATCGGCATGCCGGCCCGAAGCGCCATTGTTGCTCCTGTCCTTCTGAATCGATGGGGATGGCAGTTTTCTACTCCGGCGCGCTTGCCTATATCCCGGACTGTTGATTCCAGGCTTCCGCTGTCCCTTCTGCCCGGACGCACGTTTTCGGCATGCTGCCACCAAAGGTGCATCTCTTTTTGCGGGATTCCTTTTTTTCGCAATTCCGTTATTCTTACACCTTTTGGAAACAGCCAAGGATTATCATCCTCTCTCTGCTTCAAATACTCCTGAATTGCGATCTGCGCCTTCGCTGTCAGATATGTTTCCCTGTACTTGTCTCCTTTTCCGTGGACGACTATCTTGTTGTCCTGGATGTCTGCAACCTTCATTTCTGCGATTTCCGAAATCCTTGCCCATGTAGATATGAGCACTTCTATAAATGCCCTCTCGTATGCGTTCCTGCACGCGAACCTGATTTTTTCAAGTTCCATGTTGCTGAATGCCTTTTTCTTTTTCTTCGGCTCTTTAATAGCCTCAACCTTATTCATGGGATTTTTGAGTAAGATTTCTTCTTTCTGGAGCCAGCTGTAAAATGCTGACAGATTCCTGCGCTCATTATTTGCGCAGGCCTTCGATACTCCGTCCCTGTTTACCCTGATTGCCAGATAAATGCGCACATCGTTTGCAGTCACCTGGGTATAAGGTTTCCCAATTTTGGCGAGCGACATCGATATCGAGTCTTTGTAATACTTCAGTGTCCTCTTGGACCTTCCGGCCGCTGTCTTTGCTATCAGAAACCGTTTCAGGATTTCATCATTGACGTCTCCCTGGTATGGCACTATATCTGTGACAGCCTTTTTAATCTCATACTTGCTCAGCACCATCGTGATGCGCATCCGTATGTCGCTTATTTCTTCCGTTTTTACATATGGAGCAACCGCAAACACGACCTCGCTTATCACATTGTCGTCAATCATATGAGCATCCCCGCTTTCTTCGGCGTCTGCAGGATGTGCGACTGCTCTGTTTTTCCAGGAACATACGGGTCAGTAAGTGTGTCTCCCTGTACGCATATTGCGCTGATTCCGAGAAGTGAGAGCTGTACATAACACATGTACACGCCTTTCCAGTCGAGATCCTGCGCGACTACGTCCATGGCCTGCTGGTAGTTGATGCCTCTCTGCTGCAAAACTCTTGCGGCCGCGATGATCATCCCACCCGCTCCGCAGGACGGCTCCAGGACGGTGATCTTTTCCAGCTCGCCTTTTTCGTACTGCTCGATGCTTGTTTCAAGCGACAAGCGAGCCACCATTTCTGAGAGATTAAAAGGTGTGAAGAACTGCCCCGTAACTCTGGAGCCCATTCCTGATTCCATGTAGACCTTGCCGAGAATGTCATCCGGTCCTTCTTCAAAAGCCATGGTCAGGTGAGCCAGCATTTCAGGGAACTTCTGCCGTTCCTCCAGGGTGTACCTGTTCATCGTGTCCTTATACAGCTTTTCTCTTTCCTGCCATATCTCGTTGCGGAATACATGTGTGCTGTTTTCGATCGCTATTGCCATGCAACGCACCCAGTCTGAGAAGATTTCATACCCCGAGCGACTTCCGGACATGCTGTTGATAATCTTGATGATCTCTTTCTTGTGGTCGATTCTTCCGACCTTCGGCTTTTCATCTTCGTAATAAAAGAACATTTTGCCTCGCCTTTACCGTTGGTTTACTCCGGCGTCTTTGCCTCCTCACAGCTTCCAGCTGTGGTATGCGCCGCTCGACAAGCACCCCAGCGCATAGTTCCGTATCTCCTTTTTGGAGTGGAACCAGAAGCAATGTGTGCTGACGTGTTCAATAATTGTGTTCAGCAGCCGTTCCGCCCCTTCACGGCGGACAGCTTCCTCCATGTAGCTGTACCATTCCCGGAGCTCAAATTTCCCCACGTGAGTGTTTATAAATTCTTTTCCAACAGTCTCCTGCTTTCTCTTCCCGTTTCTCGTAAGGATGTAGCTTCCTGTTGGAACAGCTCGGAATTCTAAAGGTCCCACCTGTTCAAGCTCCGCAATGGTGTAGTCGCTCCGCATGGATGCCTTCCCCTCATCCGAGTCAGAACAGGCCGTCAAGTCTGATGCGCCCTCTGCCGGCTCGTCATAGTAGAAGAACACTCCTTACTCCTTCTTTGCGATGTCTACCGGTTCCAGGTGGTTAATATCCAATAAAATGATCGGGGTCTTTTCATCTGTGATTACAGCAAATCTTTCAACCGCAAATCCGTATTTCGTGTCCATGTGCGTGTCAATCACATTGATATGGACATCCGCATCGTCCGGAAACCCCTGAAGATACTCAATCAGTTCTTTTACATTCATTTTTCTTTCTTTCTCCTTTTTGAGCCTGCAGTCTGCAGATCTTCACGATCCGGCCCGCCATCTCTTCAGTGACTTTCTCGATGCCGCCCGCTTTCTTTACCCAGCTGGCCGCCCTGGCGTTTTTCTCTTTCCCGCTGATTGCGGCTTTCACTACTTCTCTGTAAGTCAATGCTCTCTCCCTATTTGGCCAGCTCTGCGATGACTTCCGCTGTCTCTTCAGGCGTGAGTCTTGCACGCTGGATCAGCAGGGCCAGAGTCCGCGCTCTGGCCGACTTCAACTTCTCCTTGTCTTTGGCGTATCCTGCGATCGCCGCAGGCGATACGCCAACCAGTGTTCCGATGATCCGCAGGCTGTCTCGCTTCGGGCCACCGGCGAATAATTTCTCCATTGGCCTCATTGTTCTTCTCCCT
>OCTX012163092.1_pt1 | contig 36692 bp, 26 predicted proteins | sample 1539691 | NCBI WGS metagenome assembly OCTX01 (sample SAMN02144231, study PRJEB22623) | gut metagenome | biome: sheep rumen | host: Ovis aries | place: New Zealand
ACTAAACAGATATTCGAAAAAGGTAGAATTGTTAACGGTTCTCGTAGAGGTAGAGCGCACGCTGATGGTACTGCTTATTCTGCGGGTTCTGGTGGTAGACGTAGAACAAATGCTGTCGTAGCTAATTCTAAGACAAGTAATAATTCTTCTTCTTCTAATAATAAGAGCAATAATAAATCTAATAATAAAAAATCTTCTAATAATAACAATAATAATAATGAAGCTGAAAAAATGGATTGGATTGCAATTGCGATTGAACGTATTGAACAGCAAATTGACGAACTCAATGATGTTGTTGATAGTGTTTATCGTAGTTGGAGCGATAGAAATAAAGCTTTAACTAAAGAAATTAAAGCTGTTAGTGATGAAATAGCAATTCAGCAAGCAGGATATAAACGCTATCTTAAAGAAGCTGAGTCTATTGGTCTTAGCGAAACTTATGCTAAAAAAGTTCGTGAAGGAACTATTGATATTCAAAAGATTACAGACGAAAAGCTGAAGAAAAAGATAGACGAATATCAGCAATGGTGTGTATTACGCCCCCTTATTTGGTAACAAATAAGTGGAATTTACTTAATTGACTGGAAAGCCCTAAAGACATATAACTACAACATAAGGATGAAATAAGCCTAAGTGTGAATGTTTAAAAATATATGTATGCAACAATGGGTAATCAGCAACCAAGTCCCGAATAGGGGAAGGTTCAACGACTAGTTTTAATAACGTAGAATCACAAGCGTTTGGTGATTCGAAACAGTAAATTACCTATAATAATATAACGGAGAAAATAATGTTTGATGGAAATCAAGTTATTAAAATAAAATGGAACAATAATAATAGAGAATGGTTTGAAAATAAAGGCTATACAGGTTATAAAAGATATAATGAATTTGAAGTAAAGGCTAAAGATTTAATGCCCAAATCAAAAATAAAAATAGAGGTTATTTGTGATTATTGTAGAAATAAATATTTTACTCCTTATAATACTTTATTTAAAAATCATGAAAAAATTAATAAGGATGCATGTTTAAAATGTGCTTCTTTAAAAGCTATTGATGTAGCTAAAATTAAATATAGTAGTAACAATTTTAAAAAAATTCGAAGAATGTGTGAAGAAAATAATTATGAATTAATCACACAAGAGAACGAATATACTAATAGTTCGATGAAAATACAATACATATGTCCCAAACATGGATTACAGTCTTCTACTTTATCTAATTTTGTACAAGGCCATAAATGTTTTTTGTGCTCTTATGAAGATAAAGATAGATATTCCACAAATAGATTAACTCCAGAATTTGTAGAACAACAGATTAATAGTATAAATAATAATAAATTATTAAATCCAAATGAATATAGTGGATGTAATGATTTAAACTTAAAAATACAATGTTCGTGTGGAGAAATATTTACTACTTCCTATGTAAATTATATACGAGGGAATGTAAATAGGTGTCCAAAATGCGTAAAATCTGCTAGTTCTGGAGAATTACTTATTGAAGAATTTTTAAATTCTAATCAAATATCTTATGAGCCTCAAAAGCGTTTTATTGATTGTAAAGATATAAAACCTCTTCCTTTTGATTTCTATTTAAAGGAAAGAAATGTCGTGATAGAATTTGACGGACAGGGACATTATTATCCTGTATTTGGACAAGAAAGTTTAGAATCAACTATTAAACATGATTTAATTAAAAACGAATATTGTAAAATGCACAATATTCATTTAATAAGAATCCCATATTGGGAAGGACATAATATAAATCAAATTCTTGAAAAAGAATTAATTCAAAATAAATTATAGGTAAATGATATAGTCTGGTCTCATGTGAAAGCATGAGGGATTAAATAATCCTCCTAGTGTAGCGAACTAGGAAAACATAAACGATAAGGCGGCAGAGGATTGTCGTGTTAAGATTGCTGAATTAGAAGAAACTGAAAATGAACTTTATCAGCAAAAGATAGATAATATCATTACAAGATATGAAGCTATTTCTAATAAGTATCAAGACCAGATTTCTTCTATTAACGCTTTAATGGATTTAGCAGAAGAACAAGGATTAAATTCTAGTTCTAAATATTATAAAGCTTTACAGGATTGGGAAGAAAAGAATCTCAAAGCTTTAACAAAAGAACGTCAAAAAGCTTTTGAACAGTTACAGGATAATATTTCTGAGGGAATGATTATACGTGGTTCTGAGCAATGGTTAGAAACAGTCTCCAATATTGACCAAATTACAGAATCTATAATTAATTCTCAAAAAGCACTGGTTGAATATAACAATGAAATCAGAAAGATTAATTGGGATAATTTTGACCTTGGGCAAGAACGTATTGAAAAAGTAACTGATGAAGCACAATTTATGATTGATACTTTGTCAAACGAAGAACTGTTTGATGAAAAGGGTACTTATACTACGCAAGGTCTGGCTTCACAGGCTTTACATATTTCTAATTTAGAGGCTTATACAAAACAATCTGAACAATATGCTGAAGCTATTGAAGAAGCTAGAGATGCTATTGCTAAAGACCCTTACAATCAAGAACTGATTGATAGATATTATGAATTAATTGAAGCACAACAAGACGCTATCAATAATATTTATTCTGAAAAGGATGCTATTAAAGACCTTATTGAGCAAGGTATTGATAAAGAACTTGAATCACTTCAAAAATTAATTGATAAATATAAAGATGCTATATCTTCTCAAAGTGATTTGTTAAGTTACCAAGATAATGTAACAGACCAAGCTGAAGAAGTAGCTAAAATTCAGAAACAAATTGCCGCTTATAGTGGAGATAATTCTGAAGAATCTAGATTAAAAGTTCAACAGTTACAGCAAAGTTTAAAAGACGCTCAGAAAGCTTTATCTGATACCCAAAGAGAGCATAATGAATCTGATATTACAGAAAGTTTAGATAGTTTATATGAACAATATGAAGAACTTCTGAATGAAAAATTAAAAGACACTGACGCATTAATATCTGATGTAGTTGAACGTGTTAATGCTAATGGTTCTGATATTAGAAATGCTATATTAGAAAGTGCAAATAAGGTAGATTATACCTTAACAGAAGCATTAAACAATATAGTTAGTATTGCTGATGGAAGTACTATAGCTACAAAAGTAGGTCAAACTATAGCAGGTATTTTACAGAATGTAATCAGTACTGATAATAATTCAAATATAAATGCTAACAATAAACTTAATGATACTCCTTTAGGAATAGAAGATTACGGTTGGCAAACTGATAAAAATGGTAATATGCAATATCGTGAATTTGGGGCTAGTGATGTAGTTAAAAACGGTATGCATGAAATTAATGGCAAAAATTATTACTTTGATGAAAACGGTAATGTAGCTACTGGATTTATCAAAAACGGTAATAAGACATATTACTTTGATGAAGAAACTAGACAGATGGGTAGTGGTTTCACTGAAGTGGGAGGGGAGAAATATTATTTTGACCCTAACACTAAAGAAATGCAAACAGGTAATGTGACCATTAATGGAAAAGATTATTATTTTAGTAAAAAAACTGGTAAACAATTATACGGTCTTAGAGATGTAGATGGTAATAAATATTATTATGATTCTAAATCTGGTGGGGCTAAGACAAGTGGTTGGCAAACCATAGATAATCAAAAATACTATTTCGACCCTAATACTAATCAAATGGTTCACGGTCTCCAAACCATTGATAAGAAGAAATATTATTTTGATGAAGAAGGTAAGGCCATTAAAGGATTTAAAGATATTGATGGATTTACTTATTACTTTAAACAAAGTGATAATTCTGCTTTAACTAGTAACTGGTTAGATTATAAGGCTTCTAATGGTAAAATTTATCGTTATAGGCTGAATAAGAGTAGCCATGTGGTCAAAAATAAGAAATCTACTATTGGTGGAAACACTTATTATTTTGATGAAGAAGGTAGAATTTTAACTAAGAAGAATGGTAAGCCCAAAACTTATTCTAAGAAACAATATAACTACTCCACAGGTGTTTATAAGGTTGGCTCTAATCGTGAAGCATGGACTCAAGAATATGGTAAGACTGAAGCCATTATTCGACCTACTGATGGTGCTATTCTTACTCCTATTGTTAAAAATGATAGTATTCTTGACCCTATAGCAACGAAGAATATGTTCGCATTCTTTAACAATCCTACCGATTTGTTTAAACAATTTACTGATGGTAGTAATTATGAATCTATTCCTAACAATATTACTAATAATACTGTAGGAGATATTAATGTAACATTTAATATTGATGGTAGTAATATTACTGACTTCCAGACATTCATGACAGAATGTAAAAATAGTCCTCAATTTGAAAAAATGGTTAGGGCAATGACTGTAGATAGAATGTTTGGTGGAAGTGCTTTAAAGAAATTTAAAGTATAATCTAAATCTGTTAGGGGGGATGGGTGTCACACCCCATTCTCCTATTTCGTTATAATAAAAATTATAACTTGATTTTTCTATATTAAAAATTGAAATTAGATTGGAGGTGTTAATGTGTGTTAGTTTATGATTTTGAATATGATGGAGAAAAATTAAGTGATTATGGTTTTATGATTGGTGGATTTGATGGTGTCCAAAATAATAATGTTCCTATTGGTTCAGAAATCACCTTCAATACTGTTTCTATATTAAATGGTATGAAAGAGTCTTTAACAAGTAGTGAATATGATAAAGTTCTTGAAACAACAATTCCTATTATTAAAAAACCTTGTGAAGAAAATGTTAATAATATGGAATTAACTGTAGATGAAGTAAGAAAAATAGCTAGATGGTTAAATAGAGTTTCATATCATAAATTAAAATTAATTTATATGGTTAAAACTGGAACAAATGAAAATAATGAAGATATATATGAAAATGTATATAAAGATTTATTTTGGGAAGGCAGTTTTGAATCTATAGAAAGAATTGAAATTGGAGCAAGAACTATTGGTTTAGAATGTCAATTTGTAAGTAATAGTCCTTTTACTCAATATGAAGAAATTAGTTCTGAATATGTTGGAGAAGAAGCTGATTGGACTTTGACCGTTGAAAGTGAATCTGATGCTGAAGGAAGTTTTTATCCTGTATTTTCAATTATTGTAAATGAAGACGGAGACTTGCGAATTACAAATAACAGAACCTTAATTACAACTGAAATTAAAAATTGTACTAATGGAGAAGTAATAACATTAAACCATCCTGTTATTATATCTTCTATTCCTAATCATATCTATAATGATTTCAACTGGGAATTTCCCGAACTCGTAACAACTTATCATAATCATGTTAATACCTATACAGTATCATTACCCTGTTCTATTACGGTGTCGTATAAACCTTTTGTAAAATATGGATTAATGTAAAGGAGAAAGTGTATGGCTATTAATATACGATTTAACGCACAAAATCTTCCTATAGAGCCTACACTGATTTTAGCTAGTAGAAGTGGTAAAAAATATGGAAAAATAAATGCCAGAGGGATTAATTTGGCAGGATATTTACAACAACCAGATGAATTTAATTTTGATGTTTATAAAAAATTAGATGATGGTAGTGTAGACCCTCTATGGAATAAAATAAAAGATTTTAGATTAATATATTGTAAAGAATGGAATAAGTGGTTTCAATTAACAGTAGATATTTCTGAAAGCACCGAAACAGTTAAAACGATTAGTGTTAAAGGTTTAGGTGAAGCAGAATTATCTCAAATTAATCTTTATAATATGCAAATTAATACTGAAGAAGATATTGATAGAGATGATTATGTCCCCACTGTTTTACATAATCCTTCTGATTATAATGGTTCTTTATTACATAGAATGTTACAAAAAGCCCCAAATTATAGTATTAATCACGTAGATAATACTATTGCAGGACTTCAACGTACATTTGAATTTGATTCTACTTCTATTCATGACGCATTTAATACTGTTGCAGAAGAAATAGATTGTTTATTTATATATGAAAATGATTCTGATGAAAATGGTAAACCTAAACGTATGGTTAGTGTTTATGATTTAGAATCAAATTGTAAATCATGTGGATATAGAGGCAAATTTACTGGTAAATGTCCAGAATGTGAAAGCACTAATATTACAGAAGGTTATGGTAAAGATAGTGGTATATTTGTTGATGTAAAAGAATTAACAAAAGAAATACAATTTAATACCGATACTGATTCAGTAAAAAACTGTTTTAAGTTGGAAGGTGGAGACGATTTAATGACAGCTACTATTAGGTCATGTAATCCTAATGGTGGAGATTATTTGTGGTATATCACTGATGACATGAAAGAAGAAATGTCTCCAGAGTTGGTTTCCAAATTAGAAGAGTATGATGCTTTATATAATAAATATAATAAAGCTGAAGGAATTGATTTTAACACTAAATTAATTCAAGATTATAATACATTAGTAGATAAATATAAAGGAGGAAATTTAGAAGACCTTGATTATTTAGATAGTTCTATAAATGGTTTTGAAGAATTAATCAATACTTTCTTTGACGCTATGGATTTTAAATTCTATTTATCTAGTATCATGATGCCTACTAGAAAAATGTCTGATACCAGTGCAGAAAAAGAAGGTAAAAAATTAACCAACTCTTCTATGTCTCCTTGTGCATTAGCCAAATTAAGTACATTATCTGAAACAACTGCTAATAATTCTGTTACTGCTAAAGCTAAATCAATAATAGATGGTAGATATTTTGCAGATTTAGGTGAATATACTTTAGATGTAGATAATAAACAATGGAAAGGTAAATTTGTTATTACAAATTATTCTGATGACGAGGATACTTATACCACTGAAGAAATCACTGTTAATTTTAATGATGATTTAGAAACATATCTGAAACAACAAATTGATAATTATCTGGCTAAAGCTTCAGATGAAAATTTAAGTGTTACAGAATTATTTAAAAAAGATTTAAATGATTTAAAAGCTGAATTAAAAAAGTATAATCTTGATAGTTTAAATACATTTTCTGATTCTGCTGAATCATGTTTATCTATTTTAATTGAACAAGGAGCCTCTAATCCCGATGGGCAGTTTGCTACTGATGTATATAATGATGTGTATTTACCATATTATCAAAAAGCCCAAGCTATTGAAGAAGAAATGTCTTTAAGAGATGATGAAATAGAAACTATTGATTTAGTAGAAAAAAATATATCAAATATTCGACAAGGTATTCAAGCCCAATTAGATTTAGAAAAATTCTTAGGACAGGAATTATGGAATGAATTGTCTTTATATCGTAGAGAAGATAAATATTCTAATTCTAATTTTATATCTGATGGATTATCTAACGCTCAATTAATTGCAAAGGCTCAAGAATTTATTCAAAATGCTAGAAAAGATATTTATACATCTGCTACTGCTCAACATTCAATTACTTGTAGTTTAAATAATCTTCTTCAATTAGAAAAATTTAAACCTATATTAGATAACTTTGAGGTTGGTAATTGGATTAGAATTAAAGTAGATGATAATATCTATAAGCTTAGATTAATTAAATATCAAATTAATTTCGATAATCTAAAAACTATACAAGTTGAATTTTCTGATGTAACAGAAACAATGGACGGTAGTGTTGACCAAGCATCTATTATTCAACGTGCTATTAATATGACCACTTCCTATACTTCTGTTAAACGACAATCTACTAAAGGTAATGATTCTTATACTTTAGTACGCAATTGGTTATCAGATGGTATTGAATCTGCTACTACTAAAATGGTAAATGAAGCAGATAATCAAGAACAAGTCTGGAATGAAAGTGGTATGCTGTTCAGACGTTATAATCCAGATACAGGAACATATGACGATGAACAGTCTAAAATTACAGCAGGTACTTGGGCTATAACAGATGATAATTGGAAAACTACTAAAACGGCTATTGGTAGATTTTATTTTCAAGACCCCGCAACTGGTACATTGGTTCAAGCATATGGTATTAATGCTGAAGTATTAAAAGGCTCATTAATCTTAGGTGATTATCTTGGTATATATAATGACGCAGGTACATTAACTTTTGATAATGATGGATTAACTGTAACCAATGGTATTAATACTATTCAAATTAATCCTAATAACACAGATTCTTTATTTACCATTTATAAAGAAGACGGTACTGATAATCCTGCCTCTGTCATGGCTTTAGATTCACAGGGTAATGGTAGTTTTACTGGTAAACTAGCTTCAGATGAAGCACATATTGGTGATACTGAAAACTATCTTGATTTTACAGATGGTGTTTTAACCATTACTGCTAAAAACTTGACTTTATTAGATGATGGAAATACTAACATTATGCTTAACAATCTATCTAATCTTAGTCAAGAAAATATTAGTCAAGCCGCTGTTGATTTCTTAACATCAGAAATGGTGACAGCAGGTTCTATCACAACAGCTTTAATCCAAGCAGAGCAAGGTGATTTTGATAGTTTAACTGCTGATAATGCTTTTATTGATTTCTTAGAAGCTAATTTAGTAACTGCTTCTGAAATTAAAGTAAATGACTTAAAAGCTAAACTTGCTCAGATTGACAGCTTAGAAGCTGATAGTGCTTTTATTCAATATCTTGAATCCACTTTAGTTGTAGCGTCTGAAATTGATGTAGATGATTTAAAAGCTAAAATGGCTAGTATTGATACATTAACTGCTGATTCAGCTTTTGTTAAATATTTACAAGGATTATCTAATACAGTTATTGAACAAAAAGCTGACACTGGTTATTTCAAAGATTTAATTGCAGGTCAAATTTCAGTAGGTGATTTACAAGCGGGTGATATTGTTCTTACCAATAATATGAGAATATTATCTGAAAATGGTTCTATGGTAATGAATGGGGATGCATTACAAATTATGGGAACATATACAGATGATGAGGGTAATGAACAAGAATATGTAGGAATACAATTAGGTTATGATACCTCTTCTACTCCAAGCCTCATATTAAGAAATGAAAAAGGGGCTACTATTCTTACCCCCGAAGGAATCACATCTAATGCTATTGCTGACCAATTGATTGTGAATGACATGGTTAGAGATGGTACTTTGGGTAAAACTAAATTAGGATTTGAAATACTTGAACCTAATGAACAGGGTGGTATTGATATAACCAAGATATATGATGGAAAAGAAGAATTTGGTGCTTCTTATACTTCTTTTAAAACAAATACAAATTCAGCTTTAGAAAGTTTAGATGAAAAAATAGATAATATAAATAATTTTGCAATTTATATTGAGTGTCCAAATGGAACTAATATTCATGGAACAACATTAAATTTTAATGCAAGATTATTCAATAATAATATAGATGTAACAGATGATTATGATGATTCATGTTTTACATGGACTCGTAATTCATCAGATGCATATGGAGATATATATTGGAATGACCAACATTCCGCAGGAACAAAAACAATTCAAGTTACGGCTAATGACGTAAAGGTTAATGCTGATTTTCAATGTAAATTTGAATATGAGGGTATAACCGTAACTTCAGATTAAGGAGGAAATATGGCTAAAATACAAGCGTTTTCAAGCGTATCTGTCGTTGACTTGACAGATGTAGGGTCAATAAATTTATATTGTACAAGTAATCAGCCTTTATCTGTTATATATGACCCTAATAGTGGTACTAGTGGCAGTTATACCCCCAACTGGGCTAGTTCAAATTTAAAAATTACACCAGTAATCTCCTATAATGGTTCTAGTTTAGGACTAACTGCACAGGGAGTTAGTATTACCTTTACAAGAAAAGAAGGTTCTGGTAGTGCTACTGCTTTAACAACTGGTGAAACTGTTTCTGGTGGTGTATTAACCGTAAAAGCTAATAAATTAAGTGGGGTTACAAGTGGACAGTTAACTTATATTTGTAAATTAACATATACAGACCCTAATACTGGGGTACCTTTAACTACTGAAGCAAGTATTACTTATACATTAGTTACTCAAGCAACACAAATTAAAGATGTTGATATTATTGGTGAAACTGCTTTTCTTTATAATGCAGATAGGACTGTAGTTGGTACAGGTACTATTACATTAAAAGCCGCTTTATCCAATGTTAATATGGCCCAATGGCAATATCAAAAATCTGACGGTACTTATGCCGCTTATCCTACGACTGCTAAATATAATTCTTCTAATACTGATACTGAACTGATTGTTGGTGCTGATGAAGCTAATATTTGGTTACAAGGTGATAGATATGCTGTTATTAGAGTAACAACTAATGATTCAACAGTATATGACACTGTTCAAATTAATAAAATTCTTGATGGTGTAGCAGGTGACGCTGTTGTAAGTGCACTTTTAACAAACGAAAGTTTCTTACTTCCTGTTAAACCAGATGGAACACCCAAGTCTAGTTCTGTTTGGTCAGCAGGAGCCACTACCATTAAAATATTTGAAGGTGGAGAAGATGTAACAAGTTCATGGTCTATTACGGCTGATAAGAGTACTGGATTAAGCGGTAGTTACAACGCTACAACACATACATTTACCCCTTCTGGATTAACAACAGATGTAGGCTATGTTAATTTTACTTGTAAAAAATCTAATTATGACGATATTGTAAAGAGATATACCATAACTAAACAATATGCGGGTGCTGATGGTGATGATGCCGTTATTTATAGTGTTGAACCCAGTGATTATGTTATGAACTGGAAACGTGATGCTAATAATGGGTTAGTAAATCTTACTCCCTCTTCTGTTACTTTTAACGCTTATATAAGGACTGGTGGGAATTTAACAAAAGCGGGATATGCAGGTAGATTTAAAATTTATGAAACAACTGATGGAACAGAATATACATTAGTTAATTCTGCTACAAGTTCAACAGATGAAACATCTAAAACTTATACTCCTTCTTCCAATCTTGTTCTTGGAATAAGAGCAGTATTATTTGCGGCAGGTGGTTTTGATAAAGAACTGGACGACCAAACAGTGCTTATTACTCAAGATGGTGCTACTGGTGCAACAGGTCAAAATGGTAATAATGGTGTTACTATGTTTCTTAGTAATTATAATGATGTTATTCCATGTAATACTACTGGGAAAACAAGTGCTCAAAAAGATATTTCTATTCCATTTTCAGCTTATCAAGGTATCACTAGAGTGCCAGTTACAGCTAGTGTTGGAACATTACCACAAAACTGTAAAGTTCAATCAAATACAGCAGGTACAGCTAATGCGGCAGGTTTGTTAGTATTAAGAATAACTGCTAATCAGATACTTGGAAATGCCAATTTATTAACAGGTGATATTACAATCACTCTTACAGCTACAATTAAAGATGCTAATACAGGTGCTAGTTCTACAACTTCTACAGACCAAAAATATACTTGGACTAAAAATATACAAGCAAATAACGGGGCTAATGCTGTTCTTCTTCAATTATATTCAGAAGATGGTGGTACAGTTTCTACAACTAAACCTACGACTACAATTAAATGCTTATTAACAGATGGGACAGAAAATAAAACATCTGATTCTTCTATTACAGTCACATGGGCTAAATTTACTGGAACTGGATATACAACTATATCTGGACAAACAGGAACTAGTATTGTAATTAATGCAAGTGATGTAGAAGACCAAATGTGGCTTAGATGCCAAGTTAGTTATAAGAGTAATACATATACTGCTTATTATACTATAGATGATGTAAGTGACCCTTATACAGCTTATACATTTGCAACTGTAGAGCAATTTAAAAATTCACAAGGTTTTGGTGCAATTTATACAAGAGTATATCAGAATGGGGCAGAAGTAGACCCTATTAAATCTACTGTATTCACTGATACTGCCCCTACTGGTGCTTCTAATGGAGATTTTTATTATCATTTAGATAAAAGTAAAAAGACATGCACCTTAAAGAAGTATAATGGTACAAGTTGGGCAGATGCTACTGAAGCAGATACGTTAACTTATAAATATTATAGATTAGATAATAGTGGTAACGCAATTGATACAACATCTGCATATAAAGATACAAGATGTTTTTATATTGACCCTTCAATGATTAATGGAAGGATGCAATTTATCTGTGATGTTACTGGTTAAACAAGGCAATCCTTAATGTCTTGTTATTTTTATGCTCAAATAGCAAGACATGAAAGGAGGTCATATGAGTATAAAAGCTTATGGGACAGTTACCGTTATAAATGTAGATGACGGTAAAAATGGTGCAAAAGGTGATATAGGTGTAAGCGTATCTTCGGTTACACCTATGTACTACCTTTCTAATTCTGCTACTGCATTAAGTGGTGGGTCTTGGTCTACATCTAAACCAGAAATTACTACTGGTAAATATCTATGGACAAAACAACATACTGTATTTTCAGATGGTTCAACTAAAGATTCTACTGCTATTTATGATGCTACGATTAGCGGTATTGAAAGCAGAGTTAGTAAAACAGAAAAAAATATTACAAATAAGATTTGGCAGACAGATATAAGTTCTGCTCTTGAATTATATGATAATGGCGAAGATTCTCTACATAGTGTTATTCATGATAGAGTTTCACAAACAGAACAAGATATTGATGGATTAACTTCTACTGTATCTGATTTAAATACCACTGTAACTAATAATAACACTACTATCACAAACAGAGTATCAACATTAGAACAAAATGTAGAAGGTTTTAAAACAACTGTTTCTGAAACTTATGCTACTATATCAGATGCTAATTATCAAAATATATTTATTATTGGTACGCAAACAGGCACTACAGCTTCTTGGACTGGTGAGACAGATAAAATTACATCTTTAACAGATGGACAACAAATTACATATTGGTTGCCACATACGAGTGCTTCTAATGTTACATTAAATTTAACCTTTTCTAAAACAAATAAAACTACAGGTGCAATTCCTTGTTATTATGGTGGAACTACTAGATTAGGGACGCAATATGTCGCAGGAAACGCAATTAGATTAACATATAGAGAGAATGTTACAATTGGCACAACTTCAATTGCTAAAGGTTGGTGGGCTGATGCTAACTATGATACAAATAGTAATACTTATGATAGAACTAGATATAATGCGGCTATTTACGCTAAAACGATTTTAAATGCAAAACATTTAGCGGTAGGTGATAGTACAGGTTTTCATCAGTTAAATACAGGTGAAAGTTTTGATATAGATTATCCTATTTTATATGTAAATACAAAAATTGATGCAACTAAGACAGGAACGGATACTTATATAATAATGCCTATGGCTATTGCTACTACACAGACTATCACGTTGACTTCTTATAAACCTGTCTATATCCAAGGAACTTTAAGTGGTACTACTTTTACCCCTATTGATACATCTCCTATCACTCAAGTGATACCTACTTCAGAAGATGGATATGCTTATATTTATTTAGGACAAGCTTATAGTACAACTAATTTATATTTATTGGCAGACCATCCTGTTTATATGTATAAGAATGGTAAATTCGCAAAAATAGATATGTCAGCATTAACTATAGCTGAACAAACAGCACAAGGATTTAATTGGTTGGTTCAAAGAGGGGCAGATTCTTCATCTTATGAAATTACAAGTAATGGTATTCAAGCTATTACTAATAAATTTGTTATTAAAGACCCTCAAGGTAGTGCTACTATAATATCTGGTGGCAAGATTCATGCTAATGCTATTACTACAGCTATGCTTGCAACTGACGCTATAAAATCAACGAATTATACTAAATCATCTGTTAATACTTCAGCATATTCAACAACAGGTAGTTATTTCAATCTTGCTACTGGTAATATTGAAACTCCTAATTTTGCTGTAGATAATACAAATGGTAAAGCCTATATAAATGGTGAAGTTATAGCTACTTCTGGTTCTATTGGTGATAGTGCAAGTAACTATTGGGAAATAGGAACAAAGAATGATTATAATGCTTCTAGGTCAGCGGCTATTATTGCTCATGGAAGTTCTTATATTCAATCTGGTCAATTTATGATTCATGATGACAAAGTGAATACACAGTCTTATGATTCAAATAGAAAAATAACTTATCCTAAATATAATAATGTTTATTATGATTATGGAATGCAAGCACCACAATTGAATACTTCTGCTTCTGGTTATATTGCAGGAATTAGTGATTTATTCTTATATGCTAGAAAACATACATCCACTATTCCTGTAATGGAATCAGATTGGGAATATGTATTTAAAGTAGATAAAGATGGTACTATTTATGAAAATGGTGTCAAACTTTCTGACAAATATGCTTCTATTAGCGGAGTTGATGGAGCGTATCTTCCATTAACAGGTGGAGTTATAAGTGGTAATTTAACAGTCCAAGGTACATTAACAGCTACTTCATCTAAAGCTATTGCTGATAAAAATGGTTTAGATATTTCTACAGCTTACTTAAAATTATCTGGTGGTACTGTTACTGGAAATTTAACTGTTAGTAAAACAGGCGGTTTTAATTATAGCGGAATAGAACAAGCGGATGGAAACAATAATAGATGTGTATGGTTTGCTTCGAGCGGTGCGGTTGGTAAACCCACTTATGATAATGATTTTAAATACAATCCTTCTACTAATGTATTAACTGTAGGGTCAATTACTGGTAACGCTACAACAGCTACTACAGCAACTAAGGCATTACAAGATGGTGAAGGTAATATAATTAAAGATACTTATTTTAAAAATACAGGTGGTATTATTTCTGGGGCAACAATAATTAATGCTGAATTACAGGCTGATTCTATTAGTGCAGGAAGTTTAATTATAAATGGTGTTGGTAGATTTAATAATGGTTTATATGGTCATCTAATTGGTACGGCTGATATAGCCGTTAAAGATGATGAAGGAAATACTATTTCTTCTTATATTAAGAATCTTAGTATTAATGGCAAGACTATTACAATTACAAAGGGTGATAATACAACTTCTACTATTACGACCCAAGATACTAATACGGATACATTGGTTACACAGGCTTATAGTACGGCAAATAATAGTTATCCTCTTCTATTTTCTGCTACAGCGGGTATAACCAGTACAGATTCAAGGGGTGCTAAAACCGCCATTTTGAATAACGGTATTTATGCCAACCCTAATATGTCACAATTAACTGCTACAGGCGGTTTTATTGGTGATTTAACTGGTAATGCTACTTCCGCTGATAAAGCTGATGTGTGGACAACTGGACGGACATTAACTATTGGAAATACAGGACATTCTGTAAATGGTTCTGGGAATGTTACATGGACTAAAGCAGAAATTAGTGGTAATGCTTCAACTTCTGATGCAGGTTGGATGTCAAAAGATGATAAAGCAAAACTGGATGCTATTAAGATTAGTAGTATAGATGACGTTATTAGTGCTGATAGTATTATTGGTACTGGTGGTATTGATGTTTCTATCACTTCTGGTGTAGCTACAGTTAGTGGTTTATTTAAAGTTCCTACGACTTCTGGTACAAATGGTCAAGTAATTATTAGCAATGGAACAACAGGTGTTTGGAAAGATTTTAGTGCTTCACTAATCACATCTGGTACATTGCCTGTTAGTAGAGGTGGCACGGGACAAACAACTGCTAATAATGCGGCTAATGCTTTTCTTAATGCTTTGGGTACAGGTAATAGTACACCTGTAGATGCAGATTATTATATTTCACAATATGTGGGTGGTGGTACAACAACAACTACTTATTATAGGAGACCTGTATCAGCATTATGGACATATATAAAAGGTAAAATTACTGCTGACACAGCATTAAATGTTGCTTCTGCTACAAAAGCAACTCAAGATGGTAATGGTGATACTATTAGTTCTACTTATTTAAAATTATCTGGTGGAACTGTAACTGGTAATTTAACTTTAAGTAAATCGGGTGGGTTTAATTATAGTGGTATACAAACTGCTACAGCAGATTCAAATAGATGTGTATGGTTTAGTACATCTACAATAGGAACTCCCTGTAAAAATGATAATTTTCAATATAATCCCGCAACGGGTGTATTAACAGTTGGTTCAATTACAGGCAATGCCGCTACAGCAACAAAAGCTACACAAGATGGTGATGGTAATGTTATTACTTCTACATATCTCCCTCTATCTGGTGGTACTGTAACTGGTACTTTAGTATTATCTAAAACTACTGATGCTTCTGGGACAGCTAATAATAGTCCTGCTTTAATAGTTGGTGGTACGGCTACACAGACTCATCTTGAATTAGATGGAAATGAAATACAAAGTAAAACTAATGGAACATCTGTAGGAAGTTTAAATCTTAATTATGACGGGGGAGAAGTATATGTTGGTAATGGTGGTTTAAAAACCAGTGGTACTGTTACAATAGGTTCTCATGCTAAACTAACATATAATTCAACATATGAATGTTTAGAATTTAGTTTTATATAATATAATAATATTGGGGTATAAGGTTCGACTCCTTATACCCTATTTCAAAATAAAAGGTGGTGAGATAATGGGTTTACAAATATGGTTGCCGCTAAACGGTAATTTAGAGAATAAAGGACTATTAAACTCAACAATACAAAGTAATAATATAACTGTAGATAATTCGGGAAAACTGTCTACATGCTATAATTTTAATGGAACAGACAGTTTTATTTCTTTAACAGATATTTATAATATCTTTAAAGGAGATAATAATCCATTTTCTATAACAATGTGGATATATAGTTCTGATTCAAATGATAGAAGTGTATTATTTGGGGATTATGGACTTAATGGTAGTGGTAATACCAATCTAGAAAAACGAACAGATGGAAAGATAAGATTTTATTGGGGTAATGGTGTTCCAGATTTAATTTTTAATTCAATATTAAATAATAATGAATGGGTTCATTTAGGTTTAACATACAATGGACAAAAAATTTGTTTATATATAAATGGACAATTATCAGATAGTAAACAAGTTACTCTATCTTCTTTAAATAAAACTTCTGGATTATTTTATATTGGTAGAGATGCTAGAACTGGAACTACTGCCCTTAACGGTAAAATAAATGATTTTCGATTATATGATGAAGCATTATCTCCAATGCAAATTAAATTAATATCTCAAGGATTGGTGGCTCATTATCTTTTGAATAATAATGGAAGTGGTAATAATAATTTAGCATTAAATTCACATAATTTAAATATTATTGCTACTAAAGATAATAAAAATATATCACATAGAGGAACAAGCGTTGTACAATTACGAGAAGATGGTTTTTATGAAGTTAAAGTTACGAAGAGTTTTGGAGGTATTGATATATATGCCAATTCTTTAAATTTACAAGTAGGAGATAAAATAACTTTTAGTTTTTATACTTATATTAATGGTTCATTTAAAACAATTTCTTTTTATCCTATGATGTATGATTCTAGCGGTACAAGAGATACATCCTCCCATCTTCCAATATCTGTAGATGGTGGAACATATACAACAGTAAATTCGAAATCAATAGGTCAAATAAGTAATATTATTCCTCAACGACATTACATTACCTTTGAATGGAATTCTGCTATGAAAAATATTCTTGATAATGGAGGAAAGATAGAATTAAGTATTCAAATTCATGGAACTTGGCAAGATGGTGATTATGGCTGTATTTTTGCTCCTAAACTAGAATATGGAGATAAACCAACTCCTTGGTGCCCAAATTCGGAAGATGCTTTAGCTACTCAATTAGGCTATAATGATAACACAGAATATGACGTTTCTGGTTATTGTCACAATGGTATTAAATACAATATTACAGATTATACTTCTGATACTCCAAGATATTCAGTTGCAACTAAATTTGAAACAAATGCTTATATAAATATTGGTCGTGGAGGTATGGTTAGAGATGAAATTACTGTTAATATTTGGGGATATATGGATGATTGGACTAAATACAATAGTAGATTAATTTCATGTACTGAAGATGGAGGATGGAGTTTTACAGCACCAAGTGGGAAAATTCATTTTGTTGTAGGAACTGGTTCTACATCTAATGCTTATAAAACTACTTCTGGTTACACATTATCAGAATTATCTTCTGGGTGGCATATGTTTACTGGAACATATGATGGACTAGTGGTTAAACAATATATAGATGGAGTTTTAAACACCACCAATAACGCTTATACTACTAAAACTCCAATTTTCTATCATACATCCAATCCCGTGTTAATTGGGGCAGAAGCAAGTTCCACTCAAAATCCTGCGGGAAATTATTTCAATGGTTATTTATCAGATGTTCGTATTTATGCAACTGCATTATCAGAATCAGATATACAATCTTTATATAAAAATTCCGCATTTTTAGATTCTTCTGGTAATGTATATGCTACTGAATATGTTGAATCATAAGAAAGTAGGTGTATTATGTCTGATATAAATAAAAAGGGAATTTGGAATACATCTATTTTTCATGAATTATATGGAATGAATATTACTCAAAATATTATATCTCCATATAATTATGATTTATATTCATATATACCAAGTACTACTATTAATAGCTGTATAAACCCTTATCTTATAAAACACTCTGATTTCGAATTAGGGGAAAAGATGAGAATTATATTAAAAATTCAATACGAAGAATTAGACTCAAGTAATACAAGTGGGACTTTTAAAATGTGGTTTCAAGGTGCTAAAAAAAATCCAGACGGTTCTAATGTTTGGACGGGTGGAAATGATGTTACTGGTGCATTGAATAATTATCAAAATTTGACAGATGTGGTTTTATCACAGGAACAAGGTAGTTTTATTTATAATACTACTTTTATTATTTCAGAAAATAATTATAACACATATACAGGGTGTAATATAGGTATTCGTAGTGATTATTCTAACGGTATAGGAAAAATAACTATGTATAAACCTATTATTTTCCCAGATAAATATTATTATTTAGAAACTGATTCCATTATAAGACAAGGAGATGACTTCTTATCATGTGAAGAAATTGTAGAATATTAAAGGAGGACTTTTAAATGATAATTAAAGTTCGTGTAAATAAAAATGATAATTATATTTTCAAATTATGTTCATGGGACGCTTCTACTTTTGAAAGTTCTCAATCATTAATAATACAATCAGATAATTTGAATCTTTTAAGAGAAGCATTCACAACTATAACATATATACAAATTTATGTAGCTGAAAATCCAGTTGCAGAATATACGGTGTTTGATACGTTTTCTAGCATGTCTTATTTAAATAAAGTATATGTTCCACATGAGAATATATTTACTGATGCAATTCAAGTATCATTAACTAAGACAAATATTGCAGAACAGGTAAAACGTATTCAAGACCAAATAGATAATGTTGTTGATATTGATGCTATGACTACAGAAGAATATAGGACTTATCTTTTAGGAATAATTAGCAAACAATGTCAACAAGAAATTTATGATGGAGATTATATTGAAATTTCATCTGGTAATAAGAAATTTACTTATAAAGCTGAAGACCAAGCTAATATTCAAGCGGCAGTTAATATATTGATGATTGTTCCAGATTTAGAATATGTCCCCTATCATGCTAGTAAGGATAATTGTTATTTAATGCCATCAAAAGATATGTTAAAAATATTTATGACATTACAATTAAAACTTACTTATTTAATAACTAGATGCAATCAGTTTAATATGTGGATTAAAAATGTTCAAACCAAAGAAGAATTAATGCAAATTACATGGGAGTCAGAATTACCAGAATCCTTTCAAGAAAATTTAACGAATATCTATAATTATTCTATTTATATTATGCAAAGAGTTGCAGAAAAAATTTTAAATGCTTCTACTCCATCTGAAAATGAAGAACACGAGGAACAAAACAATGAAACAGAAAATTGATTTTGAATGGATAGTTGAAAAAATTATTCAATGTTTTTTCCTATTCTGTTTAGGTGGTCAGATATATACAGCATTAGAAGTGTTATGGAGAGGATATACATTTGAATCTATGTATACACTAGCAGGTATTGTTGCAATATCATTAATGTTCTTAAATGATATAATATTAGATTATGACACTGAATTTGGAATTCAGTGTATATCTGGTGGATTGTTATGTACATTTCTTGAAGGTGTTACTGGATTAATTGTAAATAGGGATTTTAGCCAATGGGACTATTCAAATTTACCATTCACTTTTTTCTGGGGACAATGTAATTTATTCTTTGTCTTTGTATGGATTTTAATTTCGTGTTTTGGAATTATTTTTACAGATTGGTATGAATGGAGAATCATGAAAATCGGTGAAAAACCCTATTATAGATTAAAAATTTTAGGTATGAAAAAAATTTATTTTTATTAAAGATTAAAAGGAGATTAATATTATGAGTAAGACTATGAATAAGACATTACAGACTATTGAAGTTTTAAATATTGTTGCATTTCTTGAGGATATTGCTAAAACAGGCAAAATTGATGAATTAAGCATTAAAGCAAGATGGGCAATTAAAAAATCTTCTAAGGAACTTATTGAAATAGATACCAAATTTAAGGAATTCAAAGATGAATTAGAATCTGGTTTAAAGAATGATTATTTTATGAATGATGAAAAATCTGAATCTACTAAAATTGTTCAGAAAGATGAAAATGGACAAGATGTTGAAGTAGATGGAAGAAAAGTTAAATCTGAATATATGGATGAATATAATCAAGCTTTAGAAGATATAAATAATAAACTTCGTGAAGTTTTATTTGATGACAATGATGTAACTATTAATGTTTTTGATATAGATAGTGAAATAGATAGATTAGGTGACGATACTAAATTTACTTTTGAAGATTTAGAAATGTTATCTATTTTTGATAAGGAGGATGCTTAATCGCATCTTCCTTTTCTAATTAAGAAAGGAAGGTGAAAGATTTGGCATTTTTACAAAATTTAATTGTTACTGGTGGTTCTAAATTTTTAAATAAAATTTATGCTACAGATATTGAAGTTGATGGAACATTTGAAACTTCTGGAAATTTAAGTGTTGGTGGAACATTAAATGTAGCAGGAAATACTACTTTAAAAGGAGTAGCATCTACTACAATAGTTAACAACGGTTCTTTAGTTAATCATGGAAGTTTCGAATTATTTCATGCTACTCCCTTTATAGATTTTCATTTTGGCAAATCTACAGCGGATTATACTTCTAGAATTATAGAAGAAGCTAGTGGTACAATTACAATTAAACCTAATTTAAAAGTTGGTACTTCAGCAACAATTCCTACAGCTACAATTACTACAGCTAATATTACTACTGGAAACTTAGATTCTGGTACTGCTGATAATTTTAATGTAACAAATAAACTTCATGCTACACATTTCGATTTACAATCTGTAGCACAATTAGGTGGTGCTTTTTATGTATCTCCTACCATTAAATTTCCTACTGATTCCAATACAACATTTACAATAACAAAAAGTGGTGCTACAGCGAATATTATTATTTCTGATTCTGCTATTACTTCAACCACTCTAGCAGGTGTCGTATGGGGAACAAATGCCAAGATTAAAGCATCTGGTAAAATTGGTACAATAACAACAGGTACAATGGATGGAACTGTTACTGGAATTAATACATCTAATCATACTTTAACAATTAGTGTATCTGGTGAAAATTCCTCAAGTATTACAGCAGGTACTTATACTTCAGCAAATATAGATAATTTTTGTGTAATGATGTATAACACTGGCACATATCCTGTTGGTATCATGATGAACAGTTACGGTACAGATGGTAGAACTTATATTGATATTCATGGTGGTACAAGTTCTGCGACTGAGCCTAACGTTAGAATTGGTAATTTAGGTGGATTATCTTTTAATGGAACTACACTTTCTAATCAATGGGGTATTTATACCAATAATGGTTATTATACAGGTTCTATTGTCGCTAATGGTGGTAAAATTGGTGGATTTACTATTGGTTCTACAGCTATTTATACTGGAACATTAACAGCTAATTCTGACAATAATATAGGATTATCTTCTGCTGATTTTACAAGAACAATTGGTGGAACTAGTAGAAGTGGATTAAGATTTGCTATTGGAGATAAAATGGGTATCACTGGTGATGGAGTTTTATATACTCATAGTCTTCAAGCCACTGGTGGTAAAATCGGAGGTTGGAATATTGGTAGTGATTATTTATATAATCAAACTCCAGTTACTACAGGGACAGCTTCAACTCAATATGGAGTAAGATTAGTAACTGGAACAAGTTCTAGTTTTCAAGTTATTAAAGCAGGTTCACGTTCTTATGATGGAACAAATTATGGAAGTTGGACAGATAAATTTTATGTAAGGAATGATGGTTATTTATATTCTACTCTAGGAAATATTGGCGGTTGGACAATAGGAAGTAATACATTATCTTACGGAACAATGGGTGCGGCTAATGGTGTGTTTTTAGTTCCTGCGGGTTCTACAAATAGTCATTCAATAGGTGGTTCAGAAAATATAAATGATTGGACTATTACTTCTGGTGCTAATTTTGGTGTAACTGCAAGTGGAGCAGTTTATTGTTCTGATATTCATGCTACAGGTGAAATAACTGCTACTTCTGGTCATATTGGTACTTCTACAAATGGATTTACTATTGATGCAAGTGGATTTTATTCTGGTACTAAAACAGCTAATAATTCTGGCTATATTGCTATGTCTAATACTACTTTTAGTAGAACAATTAATAGTACAGCTTTAAATAATTTAAATCTTGCTATTGGTTCAAAATTTGGTGTAACCAGTGATGGTACATTATATGCTAATGGCCTAAATATTAAAAATATTGATGCTGATAATATTAGTATTGGTACACTTAGTATTGAAAGATTAACCAGTCTTCAAATTGGTGGAAGGAATTTACTTAAAGATTCAGAAAAACTTGGTTCATCATGGCATAAATCACATGCTACTGTTTCTGAAGGAGTTGTAACTTTAGATGCATCAAAAACATCTGAAGTTCGAATATATCAAATGCCTGTAGATGGATATTGGACATGGCAAGCGAATCAAAGTTATACATTATCTATTGATGCTAAAGCCAGTAGTAATGGATTACTTTTTTATTTTAATGCAGTAGGATTAAGTAAAACATCAGCTACAATATCTTTGACAACAGAATGGAAAAGATATACATGGACAGTAATAGGAACAAGTGTAACAGATGGTGCTAGTATGTCATTTTATGCGAATGGTGGGCAAAATGGTACAATTCAATTTAAAAATCCACAATTAGAACTTGGTAACAAGGCTACAGATTGGTCTCCTGCTCCCGAAGATGTTGATAATTCAATTAATCAAGCACAAACTACAGCAGATACAGCAACTACTAAGATTGATAATCTTAAAAAGCCTCAACTTAGTTGGAAAGTTAATTATTCTTCTTATACTCAAGTAAATAACGGTGAATGTTATTTTCATGGTTATGATTCTAATAATGCTATTGCAGATGTTGATGGTAAAGTTGATTGGAATGGTGAAGAGTTAACTATTACTAAAGGTATGTGGATTAATCCTAATCAATCTGCACCATATAATACTCCTATTTTACACGTATACCGTACTTCTACTACACCTTATCATGCTGATGTGTGGTGGGATAATGATTTAGGTAAATGGAGAGGTTATATGTATAAAACCGATAAAACTCCAGATGTTAGGGGAGATTGGACATGGAACGAAGCTACTGACTGTATTCTTGCCACATACATAGAACCTAGTGCAGATGGGGAAATTCAATCTGCTCAATTATTTAACCCTCCTAAAAAATATTCTGAATTACCAGACCCTTCCGTAAATTATAATCTTGATAATTTAAAAATTGGTGGAAGAAATTTATTAGCTAAAGCTAAAATTGTAAGTTATAATAATCCATATACGGAAGAAAACTATGTTTATACTGGTACTTATGGGAATGGTGCAGGATTAAAACTTTCTTCTACTATTTTTACAGTTGGAGTTGATTATATACTTTCGTTTAAACTTAAAAAAGTCACTGGTACTTTAACAGGTATTGGTGGACATAGTGCTAGTTTTACTACAAATAAATTTTTAATAGACGGAGTAGAACAAAATAAAAGTTATAGTTCAGGTGGATTAATAAATGATGATACTGAAACACATTCTGTTGAAGTACATTTAACATATAACGGAAATACTTCAGATAATTTCTTATATATACAGCCAAATAGAAATCATTATAATTCAAGTAATGATAGTCAATTTCAAATTTGGGATTTACAAATAGAAATAGGTAATAAGGCTACTGATTGGACACCTGCACCAGAAGACGTAGATTCTGCTATATCTGATACAAGAGATATTGCTAATACAGCTTTATCTCAAGGTGTCGAATATATTGTTGGTACACAGACAACAACAACTAATTTATGGACAGGTGTTACTAAAGATTCTTCGATTTATGTTGGTAAAACAATTGCGTATTATTTACCATTTGCAGGAAATAATTCAGCCGCTACATTAAACCTTACTCTTTCCGATGGGACAACCACAGGAGCAAAAAATGTTCGTTGGAATAATACAAATATTACTACTCATTATCCTCAATATAGTATTATTACTTTAACATATGATGGTACTTATTGGCGAACTGGGGCTTATAATAGTGATACTCAAAGTAGAATTAGACTTCAAAATGTGATTAATGCGGCAGAAGCTATTACAGGTGGTCATATTATTTGTGGTACTTCTTCTGGTTATCGTAATATAGCCGCCAATGTATCATTTGATTTAACATATCCACTTTTATATGCGTCTACTACTATTGCAAAAGGGGCTACATCTGGTACAAGAGATAATAACTTTTTAACCATTAATGGTGTTAATGCTTCTACTAATGGAACTATTACATCTGGAACAATAGGAAAAATGTTATATTTAAAAGGAACAGTAAATAATAATACTTTTACAATTTCTGCAAGTCCTTTTATGACTACTGTTGTTCCTACAACAGCGGATAATTTTATTTATATACCATTAGGCATCATGTATTCTACTACAAGTATTTATTTTATTTCTACAGATAAATTATATGCTTATAAAGATGGCGGTTTTAAAGAATTATCTAGAGGTGAAGCTTCTTTAGCGGCTAAAACAGCAACTAATTATTTGTATTATGATACGACTAATGGCTTAGTTATATCATCTTCAGCTTCTTCTCAAACTTATTCTGGGGCTAGTACAGGTTATAATACCAGACTTACTAATTCCGCATTACAGATTAGAAACGGTACTAATGTTTTAGCTAGTTATGGAAGTACTATTACTATTGGTAAATCTGGGAATTCCCAACAGGTAATTGATAGTACCACTTTGAAATTTAAAGACGGTAAGGGAGATACACAGTTTACTATTAATAATAATACAACTGGTTACATTAAAGATTATAAAGCCCAAGATTTAATATTAGAAGCCCCAAATAGTGGTACAGGTATAAATAAAACAACATTAGCTACAGCTTTATATAATTATTTTAGAGGTTATACTTGTACTTCTAATCCAAATGATTATTGTACAACTTTAAATAATTGTAGAATTTTTGTAAAACTTTATGGCGGTTATTTATATAATGAAGAAACTGGGCCAGAGTATTCTCAAGCAGTTGGTTTTTATGAATTTGACCTTACAGGATTAACGTTTACATTAAATAATCATATTATAACTGCAACTAAAACCACTTCTGGTGATAGTGCTTCTAGTTATACAACTATTGTTGATAATTATATAGACAAAATGATTGAAAGATTAAATGACATGCATCAAGCTGATGATGCAGTATATGAAGCTACTGAAGAAGATACAGACCCTCTTAATACATGGGTAGAAGTTTATTTTGAATATCCTGTAATTAGTAGTTCTATGACATTGGGTACGAGAAAAAATAATCAAGAAACTGGTTGTGGTTCTTTATCTATAGGGAACAATAATAATATTACTGGAAATTATTCTGTCGCTTTAGGTGAAGGATTAGAAGTTAATTCAGATTATAGTACAGTAGTTGGACGTTATAATGCTCCAATTATTAATGTAGGAACAGCACAAACAGAAGATGTAGCCTTTGCAGTTGGAACTGGAACAGGTGATGATTATGTTCAACGCTGTACTCCTTTTGCAGTATTAAAAAATGGAACAGTTATTATGTCTAATAATAATGCAAGTGCGGGATTAAGAGTAACAGTAGCCCCAAATACTAAAGAAACAATAGTAACCCCATTTGTTTATGAAATGCCAACTCCACCCTTTATATTCTTAACATTAGAATCAAGAGGTAAATTAAATAATGTAGATAATATTAAAGATATGGGTAAAGTTCAAATTTATTTACATGAAGTAACCACAAAAAATTTCACTGTTTATGTTATAAATAATGGAGATAGAAGCCATGAAATAGGTTGGAGATGGTTTGCTATTTGTACAAATTAACAAGGAGAAAAATCATTTATGATTACAGCAATTTTTAATGATAAAATGGACAGTACCGTTGCCTATGGATTATGGCAATGGGATTATGGTCAAGTATTAAGAATCATAGGGATAGATTTTTCTCAGTTCAATATTGAGGTTCATTTTTCTTTTAATGAGGATGACGATGATAGTACCTTAGCTATTGGTGTCGTTAAAAGTGTTAATTATGAATCTACAATTATGAAAGATGGTAAAGAAATGGTAACATCTGAAATCTTACAGGTTTTGGATGTCACCATCCCTAAAGATTTTTTATGGAATAAAAATAAAAAAAATTATATTGTGTATGTATTTCTATATCCAACAAATACAGAAATGGGACATACAATCAAGAAGGTTCTATTACCTGTTAAAACTAGAGTAAGACCTTCTTATCCCCATACTGCTAAAGATGAAGAATTATTTCATTCTACCATTGAACAAATTAATAATATATATACTCAAATTGAATCCAAAACAGATAATGTTGTTGAAACATTAGAAGGATGGGAAGATTTAAAAAAGTATATTGAAGCATTTAAAGGTGATTATGAAGCTGATAATTCTGAAGTTGGTAATGTATGGACAAAAACAAAAGATGGTGCAGAATTTAAACCTATTAGTATTGAAATATCTTCCAATTATGAATTGGCATATAATAAGCCAAGTATTGAATCGGTTGAATTAATTGGAAATAAAACTTTTGATGATTTAGGTTTAGAAGAATGCTCAAATGAAGATATATTAGCTATGTTTCAAGAATAAGGAGGCAAATAAATGGCTACAAAAAAATATGTATCTTATGACAGGTTACTATATTTTTGGGAAAAATTAAAAACTTATTTTACAAAGCAAACGGATTTTGACGCTCTTGAAGAAAGAGTTGAGGGTATTGCTACAGCAGGTGGTGAACCTAATAAGATTGAATCTATTAAAGTTAATGGTACTGCTCAAACAATTACAAATAAAGCAGTAGATATTACTGTACCTACTAATAACAATCAATTAACTAATGGGGCAGGTTATCAAACTGCTTCACAAGTAACTACTGCCATTAATACAGCTATTGAAAATAAAGCAGATAAAGCTGATACATTATCTGAATATGGTATCACAGACGCTTATACCAAAACAGAAGTAGACGGAATGGTTAATGTAAAAGCGAATATTGAAAGTCCTACTTTTACTGGTACACCTAAAGCCCCTACCGCAACAGCAGGAACTAAAACTACACAGATTGCGACAACTGCTTTTGTAGACACTGCTGTTACAAATGGAATGGCTAACAAAGCAGATAAAGCTACTACATTATCTGGTTATGGTATTACTGATGCTTATACTAAATCAGAAGTAGATAGTGCTATTGAAGCACTTGACACTGGTGTTACATCTGTCAATGGTAGTACTGGTGCAGTAACTATTACAGCGGCTGATATTGGTGCGTTAACTGAACATCAAGATATTACTGGTAAAGCTGATAAAGCTACTACTCTTTCGGGTTATGGGATTACTAATGCTTATACTAAGACTGAAGTAGATACAGCTATTTCTAATTCTATTACTTCTGTTTATAAAATTAAAGGTAGTGTAGCTACATATAGCGACCTCCCTTCTACCAATTTAACAGTTGGTGATGTTTATAACGTAGTTGCGGCATATGGTAATTATCCCGCAGGTACAAACTGGGTTTATACAGATAACGGGTGGGACGCTTTAGGTGGTGCTATTGATTTATCTGGATATGTACTTAATTCAGACTTAGTTGAAATTACAAATGCTGAAATTGATACTATTGTCGCTTCATAATGGAGGTGATGCTTTATGGCAACTAAAAAATATGTATCAGACAGTAAATTGCAGTATTTCTGGAATAAAATAAAAACATTTGTAAATAATAATGTTCCAACAAGAACTTCCCAATTAACTAACGATTCTAATTTTATTGATACATCATATAAATTATATGCTACTGATGATAATAATGGTACTGTAACAATACATTTTGGAACGATTGTTAATGAATAAGGAGTAAATTAAAAATGTCTTTTATTTTTTATAATCCAAATCCATCTGGAAAAAGAACAGGTGATTGTGTTATTAGAGCCATAGCTAAGGCTACTGGTCAAGATTGGGAAAGAGCATATACTAATTTATGTGTGGAAGGTTATACATTGTATGACCTTCCATCTTCCAATAGAGTATGGGGGAGTTATTTAGAATCTAGAGGGTTTAAAAAATATAACCTTCCAGATACTTGCCCAGATTGTTATACAATAAGGCAATTTTGTGAAGACAATGCTAAAGGTATATATGTATTAGGTCTTGGTAATCATGCTGTAACATCTATAGATGGGAATTATTTTGACGTATGGGATTGCGGAGACGAACCCATACTTTATTATTTTAAAAGGGAGATATAAATTATGTCTGGTTATAATGCTTATCAATATACAAATCAATATCCTTATAATTATCTTTCAACTAGTCCTGCTTATTTATATAATCAACCACAGCAACAAGTTCAAGTTCCTGTACAACAGGTACAACAGGTACAACAACCTCAACAGGGTGGTATTAATTGGGTACAAGGTGAAGCAGGTGCTAAATCCTTTAATGTATCAGCAGGTCAATCTGTAATGTTAATGGATTCTGAAAGTAATGTATTTTATATTAAATCAACAGATACTAGTGGAATGCCACTTCCTTTAAGGATTTTTGATTATACAGAGAGAGTACAAAATACTACTCCCATTTCTAATCCTGTTGAAAATATACAAGATAAATATGTTACAAAAGAAGAGTTTGAAAATGCATTAAATAATATTAATGCACTTATTCAACAAATGGCTGTTCCTAAAGTAAATACTAATACAAGAAAGAAAGGCAATGGTAATAATGATGAATCCCCTGTTCAATCTTTTAAGTAATGGTAAGATGAATAATACTGGCATGAATATGATGCCTGTAAATAACCCTATGTCTAACATAATGAATTTGATGAATCAATTTAATCAATTCAAAAATAATTTTAAAGGAGACCCAGAACAACAGGTTAGACAAATGCTCAATTCTGGTCAAATGTCTCAATCACAATTTAATCAATTAAGCCAAATGGCCAATATGTTTTCTAACATATTTAAATAATATAAATTTTCCCCATAATTTGTTATTAACAGCTAAGTGCGTTAGATGTTATATCTAAGCTGTTTATATATATTACTAATTTATTTTTACTTATTTTAAAAGGAGATAAAATTATGGGTTTAACAAATTCAGATGGTATGAGTCCCGCAGACGTTGCGGCTGTTATGGGTAACAATGATGGTTTCGGTAATGGTAATGGTGCATGGTGGATATTAATTCTGTTCCTCTTTGCCGCCTTTGGTTGGGGTAACGGTGGTTACGGCAATGGTGGCGGCAATGGTGTCGATGCTTATGTGCAGAGAGGATTTGACCAGACTGCTGTTATGAGTGGTATTAATGGTCTTACTACTGCTGTTGCTAACGGTTTTGCAAATGCAGAAGTTTCCAGATGTAATGGACAGACTAATATCCTTCAAGCTATGAATACTAATCAGATGGCTACAACACAAGGTATGAATAGTCTCGCTATGGGATTACAGAATTGTTGCTGTGAAAATCGGGCTAGTATTGCTGATTTAAAATATACTGTAGCCAGTGAAGCATGTGCAGACCGAAATGCGATTAGTGACGCTCTGCGGGATGTAATTGCTAATAATACGGCAAACACTCAAGCTATTCTTGATAAGATGTGTCAGCAAGAAATTGATGCACTTAAAACACAAAATGCTAATCTCCAGACTCAACTTAATATGATGAATCTGGCTAAATCTCAAACTGCTCAGACTGCACAGTTATTAGCTGATAATGCTAATCAGACTTCCACATTAGAACAGTATCTTGCCCCTGTTCCTCGTCCTGCTTATATCGTAGCAAATCCTAATGGATGTAATTGCGGTAATAATTTTGGATGTGGATGTGGCAGTTATAACTAATTGTTAAGGAGGATAAGCTAATGGCTGAGTTTGTAAGTAATGCTGTTCAGAATGTAGCTTCTGGACAAGATGTACTCTTTACTGAAGACATAATTGGATGTTGTCGTGGAAATGTTTTACATAGACAAGGTTCTGGTATCTTCACCTTACGAGGCAATGTTAATAACCCTAACGGTTGTTTTGCTAGATATTGGGTAGAATTTGGTGCTAATATTGCTATTCCTACTGATGGTGGTACAGTAGCCCCTATTTCTATTGCTCTTGCCATTAATGGCGAAGCTGTCCCTACATCTAGTGCTATTGTCACTCCTGCCGCTATTGGTGACTATTGGAATGTAAATGTATTTGCATATGTAACTGTTCCTAGAGGATGCTGTCAGAGCATTTCTGTTCAGAATACTAGTGGACAAGCTATTGATGTGCAAAATGCAAATATAGTTATTAATCGTACAGCTTAAAGGAGGGCATATAAATGGATGCAATTTATGATTTAAAGGATATGCTCTGTGAAGAATTAGAACAGGTTATGGCTAGTGGTAATGTTAATTTAGATATGATTGATAAATTAACACATACTTTAAAATCTGTTGAAACTATTATTGCTATGAAGGAAGGTGGATATTCTACTTCTGTAATGCCTAGAAATACTAGATATTATGATGATGGTGGTAATAGCTACAGAAATGGCAGAAATGGTGGTATTTCTTATAACGAAAATTATAATAATTATCGTATGGGAAGACGCAATTCTGGTTATAGCAGAGCAGAAGGTAAAGAGGAAATGATTGCTAATCTGAGAGAAATGATGGAGGATTCTACTGGCGAACAGAAGGATGCTCTTCGTCATTGTATGCAACAATTACAGAATATGTAATTAAAGCTTGATTTAAACAGATTAATTATTAGTAAAGAGGTTCACGCACTTACTCTTTACTATTTTTTTTATTGGAAGATACATATATTGACTAATATATTTTATATAGGAGATTAAAACAATGCCAAATACAATAAAAGAATTAAGTATTCTTAGTGTTCCAAAATCAGATGGAACATTACAAGAATATGAAATAGTAGATTCTGCTTTAAGGCAAAGTGTTGAAAATAATAAACCAAATTGGAATGCTGTAGAAATAACAGATTCCGAATCTGGTGAAGTGACAGGATATGAAAATGGATATATATCAAATAAACCTGCTATAAAATCTGGAACTGGATTAAAAAGTATTATTGAAAACAGAGGGGCGGAGGCCAGTGCCGAATGTGCTCATGCAGAAGGATATTCTACTATTGCTTCTGCTAGGGACGCACACGCAGAGGGCGGGATGACCGTTGCTAAAGGAACAAATTCTCATGCAGAAGGTGAAGGCGAAACATTAGAAGTAATTATTTCTGGAGAAGCTAATAGCTTAACTTATACATTTGAAAATGATATAACTCAGCATTATCTTCTTTCTGGAGAACTATTTTTAATTGATTCTAGCGCTGAATCTCAAATTAAAATTCCAATTACTAGTATAGATATAGAAAATAAAACAATAGTGTTAAGTGAAACCATTTCGCAAGATGCTATTACCTCTCAAACTTATTATATAGCAATGGTTACTACTGCCTCTGGTTCAACATCTCATGCTGAAGGAAGCGCATCTGTTGCATCTGGCTCATTTTCTCATGCCGAAGGTAGATTTGCATTAGCATCGGAACAAGTAAGTCATGCGGAAGGTTATCATACTGTTGCGTCTGAAGTGACTAGTCATGCAGAAGGATATTTTACAACAGCTTCTGGACAAGCATCACATGCTGAAGGAAATACTAATACCGCATCTGGAAATAATTCTCATGCAGAAGGATATAACAATATTGCTTCTGGGGCCAATGCTCATGCTGAAGGATATAACAATAATGTTTCTACAACAAGTAGCCATGTAGAAGGGGCTAGTAATACAGTTTCTGGTGATGCAGGACATGCAGAAGGGATAGGTAATACAGCTTCTGGAAAATATTCTCATGCAGAAGGGCAACGTAATGTAGCAAGTAATTATGGTTCACATGCGGAAGGATATTATACTGTTGCGTCTGGACTTTTTTCACATGCGGAAGGATATGGGGCAATAAGTCAATCTTTAAATTCACATGCGGAAGGATATAATACTACGACTTCTTCTGGAATAGCCCATGCAGAGGGTGTTCTTACTACAGCTACAGGATATGGAGCGCATAGCGAAGGATACGGTAACAGATTTGCTTTACAGTTAACTGGTGATGGAAATACGTTAACTTATACTTATACTAGTGATATGCCCAAATATATAATAAAACATTTACAAAATAATGGTGCAGTAAAATTAATTACTACTCCTAACGGCTCATGGACATGGAATTTTAATCAAAATCATGCTAATTATCATTGTGCAAATGTCACTGCAATAGATGAGGAAAATAAAACTGTAACGGTTGATGTAACTTTATCTGAAGATGCTATTTCAAATAGATTTTGTTGGTTTTTATTATTAAACACTTCATCTGGAACAGGAAGTCATGCAGAAGGTGTTTCAACAATTGTTTCTGGGGCAGGTTCTCATGCGGATGGACAATATACTTTCGTATCTGGACATGCTTCTTCTGCCTCTGGAGAATGTACTATAGCTTCTACAAGTGGGCAAACTGTGATTGGAACTTATAATATTCCAGATGATACTACTACAAATCTTCATCCTAGCCAATATTCTGGATTTGGTAAATATGCCTTTATAGTTGGTAATGGTTATGATACAGGAGGTACATCTAATGCTCATACTCTTGATTGGCAAGGTAATGGATGGTATGCAGGTAAATTAACAGTAGGTTCAGCACCTACTAATAATATGGATGTTGCTACTAAACAATATGTGGATAATCACAGTACTCCCGTAACAGCAAGCAGTATTACATCTGCTCTTGGATATACTCCTGCTAATCCGTCCAATATTCCGACATTTGACTATGTTGATGTGCAGGCAACTGATATTTTCACCGCAGAAATCACAAAACCAACCTTTATTGCAACCGACAGCATGAGTAAGAACGTGATGCAAACTGTTTTCGGTATTGACGCTCCTATCATTGTTCCGTCCGATATAACGGATTTACAGACCCTTGTATACCGTCTTAATCCCCGCACATGGTTCGTATGGCTTAACGGCACAGAAGTCGAATTTGCCAGGCTTAATGTAAGTCTTAACGGTGCAAACAACGCTGTCACAATGTATCTCAGAGGCAGGGTGAGTACAAAAAGCGGTATCATGGGAGTTGATTCGGCATGGACGGTAACACCTATTTCTGATTTTACTGACGCATATAAAAACAAAGTAGATAGTCTGTGGACGGATTATCAGTCTGCTTTTACAGCAATGGGATTATAAGGGGGTGAGTATATGTCTACACCATTAACAGATGCGATTACATCCCTCACAACATATGCCAATGGCATCACGGGAAAATCAGACACGAATCTTCCGGATGCGGTCAGAAGTCTTGCGGATGGATATGGACAGGGTGGTGGATACACGGGAATTGAAGTAAAGACAGATTCTAACGGATACATTACCGATTATATTCTCCATGGTTTTTCCGAAATTCCTCAATATGCTTTAAACTACTCAGCCTACAACCGTAATCAGTCAACAGGAGTACCCGTTATATCTTTTGCGGACAAACCTATTTCGTGCAGAATTATGGCATTTTATAATGTGAATGCTTCAATAGATTGGTCTGGGCTGTCCGAATTGGAAAAAGTTGAAAGAGATTATGCTCTGACACCGAGGTATAGCGCTAGCAATAATCAATCAGCTCAAATTGTTAATTTGCCAAAATTTAAGGGGTTCGTTGACAATACCTATTCGGCTTTGAATGTGTTTCGTATGGCGTCAAACAATACGCCATATGCACCGCTCACGTACATTTTGCCAGTTTGCGAGATTATTCCTCAGTACGCATGGTACAATCTTGCAGGTACTGGGGTCAGTATCACATTAGGGAGTATTGGACACGGTGTAAAAGAAAGTAAACAAGCCCCATTTGGTGGTACGGCTAACGCTACTGGAACAATAACTATTTTTACAACGGGCGACAAACTTGACAGCATAAAAACCAATGTAATGCGGAACAATCCGGGTAGTGGATTGACCTTCATTTACAAGGCATCCGAAGCAACAACCTACAACGGGACTGAGTACGCCGCAGGGGATACCATTCTGACAAGCACACCCTAAAGGAGGTTAAGAAATGCTTTATCTTATCGTTTTAATCGTAACAAATACTGACGGAACATACAGCTATTACACTTACGACTACCGCTCATTTGCCACAGCCCTTGTTGCGTATGACCGCAAGCAGGCAGAAACCACTAACGATACAGGCCGGACTTTTTATACCATCAAACTGATGGATTCAGCCGGGGCCATCCTTAAATCAGAAGAGCGTGACCTTGCGGAAATTAGAGGGGCAGTATCAGAGTAAAGGAATAAACTATGGAAGAATTGATTCAGAAAATCGTCACGGACGATATTTACAAAGAAGCATTAAGCAAAGGTATCATCATCAGCTTTGAACAGACTGGAAGTCATAAGCTGAATATCGCATTTGAGTATGACGATTTCAGAACAGCCACTCCCATCTATACAGACACGCACGACATACACGGAATGCTGTTGATATTACATGACCGATTCATGGAATGGAAACGGGCACAGACATTGTCAAACTAAAGGTATATTTAGCGCAATAAAAAATTATCATAATATTATAATAGAAAAGAAAAAAATATAATGGCCTATTTGATTATTAAACAAGGAAATAGTCCAGATAATATTACAAATAAAACAATAGAGGTGATTATATGCAACAATTTAGTGCAGAAACTCAAAAAATTATAGATAACCATAAAGCGGATTTTGATTGTACAAATTATATTGCTAAATTAAAATCTTATGGTGGATATAATGCTTATATTGATTCATTAGGTGGAGTGTTTAAAAAATATAGAAATTTTAAAGGTAAAGTATCTACCGTACAACAGTTTAAAGAAATTGCAGAATATGTTTGGGGTTTATATCATATTTATGGTTTTGATTATTTTAATGGTGTAACTTATGTACGATGGACAGGTGGTTCACCTTTTTATGTAGATAATAAAAAAGGTAGATGTAATGGTGGAAAGATTGATGATTTATGTGGACTTTCATCAAAAGATAAAACCACCTGTTGTAATTGGGCTATTGATACTTTTTTATTTAAACTTGGAATTTTACCAAATGGTAATCAAAAATACTGTACACAAGCTAGTTATGGTACATTAATTACTGATAAAAATGATTTACAAATTGGGGACATTGTACATTTTTACAGAGACCAGAAAGGTGTTTTTAATCCTAAAAATCCATCAACTTATGGTCAGTCTGGTTGGCATCATGTGGTGATTGTTTGGGATGTAACTCCTACCTCTATTATTGTTGCTGATGGTGGTTCAAGATTACAGCGCAATAAAGGCAAGTGGTTATATGAAGTACCTAAATCTGGTAAGGGATTTGGGGGTGATTATGGAACATCTGATAAGTGGCTTGCAAAGAGAATTTTTAGTTTAAATTCAACTCCTTCAGTTCCTAGTAAAGAAGGTAAAACTATTACAGATATGGCTATTGAAGTAATTCTTGGTCATACTTTAAATGGTGAATCTTGGGGCAATGGAGATGCAAGAAAAAATAATCTTGGTGAAGACTATACTGAAGTTCAAAATAAAGTAAATGAATTATTGAAAAACGAAGAAGCACTTCAAAAGGCTTTAGTATATTATGTATTAACTGGTAAAGCAGGTAACGGTACAGTACGTGAAGAATATCTTGGAGATAAATATCAATTAACCCAAGATGGAATTAGTAAAATAGATACAATTATAAAAGATTTTTATAATTCATTTGATGATGAGTTATGTGAATTAATAAAAATGCGTATGGGAATTAAATAAAAAGGAGTAAAAATTATGACTGGTCTTGTTAATCTTTTAAAAATGATTTATGAAAATTGGACTTTAATTGTTGTTGCAATTGCTCTGATTGTTAAAGGAGTCTTTTGGATTAAAGATTTTAGGAATCGTTCTAAGGAAGAACAGATTGAAGCTGTTAAACAGCAAATTAAAAACAGTATTCTTAGTATGGTAACTGAAGCTGA